>Ga0136575_100257_pt1 | contig 22103 bp, 26 predicted proteins | sample AntDeeMetagen136_FD_104785 | JGI IMG/M metagenome (GOLD analysis project Ga0136575, IMG submission 104785) | Saline lake microbial communities from Deep lake, Antarctica - Metagenome #136 | ecosystem: Environmental > Aquatic > Non-marine Saline and Alkaline > Saline | place: Antarctica: Deep lake...
CCCTGGCGAAGTGCAACTGATCCCTGCTGACAAAACATATCTCCACCGTAGGTCGCCTCCTACGAGATACTAACGAAATCAGCTGGGGCTAAACACGTACCAACTGTCTTTCGTCGCGGGGCTGTGGGTCAGGGAAATGACGGCACGAGAACGAACCGGTCCCCTCGACGGGCTCCGGGTCATCGACATGTCCGGGATGATAAGCGGCGCCTTCGCGACGACGATGATGGGAGACTTCGGTGCCGACGTCGTCATGGTCGAGCATCCCGAGACCGGTGATCCGATCCGCGAGTGGCCCCAGAAGACCGAGAAGGGCGAATCGCTGGCCTGGAAATCGCTCGGTCGCAACAAGCGGTGTATCACGCTCGACCTCGGATCCGAACGCGGGCGCGAGATCGCGCTCCTGTTGATCGAGGACGCCGACGTCGTCTTCGAGAACTTCCGTCCGGGGACGATGGAGCGGTGGGGACTCGGTCCCGACGATGTCCATGCGGTCAACGAGGAGGCGATCATGGTCCGGCTCTCGGGCTACGGCCAGACGGGGCCGAAGTCTCAGAAGCCCGGCTTCGGGACTATCGCAGAAGGCATCTCCGGCTGGGCTCACGCGAATGGCTTCCCCGACAGCGAGCCGCTGCTCCCGCCGATCAGTCTCGCGGACTTGACGGCGGCCCAGTTCGCGATGCAGGCCACCATGATGGCGATCTTCGAGCGAGATGTCGGCCGCGGCGGGAGCGGCGAGGGCCAGGTGATCGACGTCTCCCTCATCGAACCGCTTTGGCGGCTGTTCTTCGGCGAAGTCGAAGCCTACGACCGAATGGGTCACGTCCGCGAACGGACCGGGAACCAGCATCCGAGTACTGCCCCGCGGAACATCTACGAGACCGCTGACGGCTACATGACGATGTCCGCCTCGAACCAGAAAATCTTCGAGCGCGTCGCCGAGGCCATCGACAAGCCCGAACTGATCGAGGACCCCCGCTTCGAAGACAACGAAGCCCGCGTCGAGAACAACGAACCGCTCAACGCCGCAATCGAGGAATGGACGAAACAGCGGACGACCGAAGAGGCGACCGACATCCTCGAGTCGCACGACGCCATCGTCGGCCCGGTCTACGATATGGCCGATATCTTCGCGGACGAGCAGTTCCAAGCACGCGACAGCATTATCGAGGTCGAGGATCCGGAGATCGGATCGATCAGGACCTTCGCTCCGATCCCGAAGTTCTCGCGGACGCCCGGTGAGGTGGAGTTCCTTGGGCCCGGACACGGCGAACACAACGAGGATGTCTACCGGGGCGAACTCGGAATGACCGACGAGGAGTACGCGGAACTGGAGGAGGAGGGGATCATATAGATGCAGCTCACCGACGTGACGCTCCGCGAGGGCGATCAGATGCCGGGGCGTGAGTACACCGCCGACCAGAAGATCGACTGCGTCCGGGCGCTCGACGACCTCGGCGTCCCGTTCGTCCAGCCTGCCTTTCCTGCGACGGGCGAGAAGGACCGAACTGTCGTCTCCGAACTGAGCGGGACGACCGACGCAGAGATCGTGGCACTGGCCCGCGCCCTCGAGCGGGATATAGACGCAGCGGTCGACGCCGGCGCCGATGTCGTCGAGACGTTCGTCTCGGTTTCCGACAGACACCTCGAACATCTCCTCGACGCCTCCCGCGAGGAGATGCTAACGATGCTGACCGAAGCAGTCGATTACATCGACGATCGGGGTGCCACGCCCCACGTCACGCTCGCGGACGCCTTCCGAACGGATCACGAGAACTTGGTCGAGGTCTTCGAGACGATCCCCAACGTCCCGTTCGTCACCCTCGCAGACTCCGTCGGCGCCCGGACGCCGACGACCGTTAGCTCGTCGCTCGATCTGCTCGCCAACGACGTGGACCTCTCTCGGGTCGGTGTTCACTTTCACGACGACATGGGCTGTGGGACGGCTAACGCTCTGGCGGCGTATCACGCCGGCGTCGCGAAGGCCGACGTGAGCGTCGCCTCTCTGGGCGAACGAGCGGGGAACAGTTCGCTCGAGGAGGTCGTCGTCGCCTGCGCCGTTGATCTCGGGGACGACCTTGGCATCGAGACGGCGGAACTCGTCCCCGTCTGCCGGGACATACTCGACACGCTCGATGAGGAATACGGCGATCGAAAAGCGATCCTCGGCAAGGAGATTTCCGAACACGAATCGGGGATCCACACCGCGGCGATGCTCAGCGATCCAGCGACGCTCGAGCCGTTCGACCCCGCGGCGTTCGGCGGTGAACGCCGGCTCGTGTTCGGGAAACCGACCTGAAACGACGGCGCGCGTAAACTCCTCGAACGTGCCGGCCTCGAACCCGACGACGAGATGGTATCCTCGTTCAAAGCGACGCTAGCCGAACGCGGCCCACTCGACCTAGACGAGGCCCTCGCCCTCGCGAGCCGAGAGTTCGGTGACTGAGTCCCGATCGATCCTCGACTCGAGCCTCCATTGGTTGGGGATACTTACGTAAGCATTATGCTGTGTTAGTTGGTATTACACCATACGATCAGGTAGATGTTCCAAGCCGAGATTCACCTCCAACAGGAGAAGCCCTGTGTACTCAATGACTTCGCAGAGTACTTCGACACGTCGTTCGACGTCGACATCGAGGAACTCCACGACCACCGCGTTACCTTTACCATTCGGATGGAGGAGCCCTGCGAGGAGTACATCGGGTTCTTTGAAGACGCCGAACAGGTCGACTACGTCGAACGGCTCGACGAAGCGAACTACCTGATCACGAAGACGTCGTGTGGGGCGTACTCTGCCGTCGACCGAAACCACGGTGTCCTCCGACGACAGAGTCGCGTCTTCGCGGACCGTCGCGTCTATACCGTTCTCTTCTTCCGCCGAGAGGATCTCCGGGCCATGATCGAGGATTTCAATCAGATCGGTACCGTGACGCTCGGGAAGCTCACGGAGTTCGAAGAGTCGAAATCAATGCTCACCGACCGCCAGCTCGAGGTCGTTACCTGTGCGCTCGAAGAGGGCTATTTCGAGTGGCCACGGGAGATCAGCAGCGAAGAACTCGCTGACGAGCTAGAAATCAACCGAACGACGGCGCTCGAACACCTCCGGAAAGCCCAGTCAAAGCTCTTGACGAGTGCTATCGAGGAGAACACCCATCTGCAAGGTCACGGTGAACCGTAGGCGGTGACCAGACACAGAAACGTTGCTCGATCGGTGATCAGCGCTACTGGCTGACGTGGCTATCGATTCCAAAACGAACGGCTCTGTTGAAATCCTATTGGTTCGACACCTTTCCCGCTGAAACAGCAGTAAAGTGAGCCTGTGTAGATGACTTATCACACAAGAGTATTTATTCGCCCGTACAGTCTTATGTAGGGTAGGTATGGTCTCCCAGCTTACGTCCCTCTACGAGAACAAGCCCCTCCGAACTATCGTTGGCACAATCGGTGTAATCACCGCACTCGTTATTTTTACCGAAATGACGTTCCAAGGAATAGCTCCGTTAGCATTCATATTTATGGCGGTGAGCGCGCAGGAAGTCGTAGACGAGGCGTACGGTCTCCCTGAGGGAGCGAACTGGCTCGTCTACGGGGCGTCTGTCTCCATAGTAGGTGCATACTGGGTACTCAGCTACCCGGCCCCATGGGTCGGCGGTCTATTGGCCCTCGCCGGTCTCTGGTTCGTCTTCGATGGCGCGACGACGATCCGATACGGAGCGTCCCGGACGACCCACGAGTACGTGTCAGACCTCGAAGACGGCGAAATGGGTGAAACGATGCTTCGTATGCAGACGTTGAACGTTGTGTACCAGACACTGAATGACGCCCCAGAGCCACAAACAGCTCCAGAGCTTGCTACTAACGTAGACCTCACTGAATCACGCGTCGAAAGTGCTCTTGGGTTTCTGGAAAGCAAGGGGCGTGTTGAGCGAGTGGGAGACCAGTATCGTGCAGAGCCACCCCGGTGGGGCCGAATAACTCCCATCGTTGACCTCCTTGTGTGGCTCCCACGTCGGATTATGCGCCCATTCCGCCGGGTAGCCACGGATGCTTAGCCGATGCTAAGCGTTACCTAAGTCCTCTGCATTTATTGTTTAGAGTGTTTGTCGATGTTATGAGTGAGACAGTCGATCACAAGTTCACGGAACTGCTTCCACCAGTGTCGTGAACGGACGAATGCGCCATATTTCCGTTTGAGGCGGGAGTTCACTGTCTCGTTCTGACTTCGTTGGCCGTAGAGGTTGGCATCCAGCCGAGCGTTCCACGCCTTGTGGAGCGGCGAAAATTCTCGATGCTTGATGACCGGACGAACACCATCTTCACGGGCTAACGCGCGAATCTTCTGGTCGTCGTATCCCTTGTCGCCGAGGAGAATCGCTACTTCCTCGGTGTTCCGCTTGATGAGTGACGGTGCGATTTTCGAGTCGTGTTTCCGTGTCGTCGTCACGTGTACATCGATGATTGCGTTCACTCTCGTGTCCACGAGAAGTGTAACTTTCAACTGCTGAATCGTCAGCTTCGTTCGTTTCGTGTAGTGCTTCGAGGCGTGACTGCGGTCAAAGCCAGAGGCATCGATCCCGACGACACCGTTGGTCGGGAGAAGTGTGACTGAGAGATTAAGCAGAACACGCCAAACAGCCATGTCAAGGCGATTGAACGCCTTACACAACGTCGAAGGAGACGGGAGTTCCTCAAGATCGAGAGCGCTCTGAATCCGAGGCATCTCGATAAGTTCGTCAAGGAGCGTCCGGTACGTCGTATTCTTCCGAACCTTGAGACAGAGGAGGACGATGTGTTGATGAAGTGTGTACCGCCGTTTCGAGAATTTCGATGAGTAACGAGCGACAACTCGCCGAGCCAAGTGCATCGCTTGCTCAACAAACCGGAGTAACCGCGACTTCGGGAGGGCTTCCATCCGGTCAGACTACCGGGCGAACCTATAACTCTCTGAGGATTTCAATAAAGCCGACATATTTGATCGACCTGACCGTGATTGTTGTCGAGTGCCCCAAAGGGATGCGACGAATATATTCGCGTATCAGTTTATACGATCAGCGGGGCGAATACGTTCGCCAGAGAGTCGACCATCGTCCCCGTAAGCACACTCGATGCCGAGTAACGATGCAGCGAGAACGCGTGACATCCGAGCGGTCGACGGTGAACCGTTCGACGACATCATGACCGAACTGAACGGGCTAAAGTGGGAACCCCTCCTGTTGATCAATAGCTGTGAGGCCGAGCCACCCACCAACGTTCTCGAAGAGCTCGGATTCACGTACGAAACGACAGCAGTCGAGTCGGACGGGTGAGAGGTCCGAATTCAGCACGCCTGACCGATTTGGCCGTGGTCGGTTCGATTTTTCTGGTGACGATCTGAATCAGTTCAATGGGTAATCGACGCCAGTTCCCTGACGAGAGTACGGCCTGCCACTACGACGGTCGGTTTCACGAACGATCTGCGACGCTCGATTATCGATCGACGGCGAGAAGTCCGGATGGGTACTGAGCGAGACGCGGGCAGCCGTCCCGGTGCGGATCGAACACCTCGAAGGCGAACGCCTGCCAGAGCACGCGTTCGGGGTACGGCCGACTTACGAGATCCACGTCGAGGGTATCGGCGAGGGCGATCGGCTCGAGCTCATCGTGACTCGTCGGGATCGTCACCGGGTTCGCCAGCGCGTCCAGATCGAGGTCGAACGAGGGGAACAGCCGATACTCCGAAGTCGGATCGGGGTGATAGACCGTTTGCTGGCCGGGATACCGAACGGACAGCCGCGGCGAGATCGTCGTCTTCGATTCGTCTGCCTCGAGAGTGACCTGCCGTTCCGGGAGCGAAATCGATGCCCTGTCCCCGACAGGGATCCCGTAACTGCCGACCGCCGTCTCGACCGTGACAGCCTCCGCGGTGATGTCGGCGACCGTAACGGCTGGCGGTTCGTAGCAACGCACACGCGTTGACGTCGAGTCGCCCGCGACGGTCCCGTCGACCACCACGTCGAACTGATTCCCGTCCCGGCCGTAGAGCGTCGGCGAGTGAGCCTTCCTCTGTGGGATCGCCGCCAGTTGGTGCGTCGTCGCGCAGACGCCACGCCAATCGGGCGGGCTCGAATCGATCGGGGTGAGCGCGTTCCGCCAGTAGAACACCCGTTGCTCGCCATCGAGAATGTAGGGAATCGCGTCGGGGAAGAACGACTCGCCGAGCTCCGTCGGTTCCAGACCGGGATGCTCGAGCGTCAGTTCGAGGTACGGGACTTCGACCGTGATCGGGTCCCGGAACGAGCCGGCCGGCGCCCGCTCCCACCGTACCGCTTCGGGCGATCGTGTCGATGGTTCGTCAGACATGTTCGTGAAAACGTATCAGAACGGTGCTTCCGGGTCACCGCGACTCGGTCTTTCACGTTGCTTGGCGCGCTCCATCGGGTTCGAGCCGATATCCCCCTCTGGTTCATGCCTCACCGAACCAGTTTCGATGTACGCCTCCTCGACCTCTCCGAGTTGCTCGTTGATCGCTTCGCTCTGGTGGTGCATCGGCGCGGCACGAACCCGGACGAGGTCGTATTCATGACGTTCGGAGAGTCCATTCCACGCGCGGAACGAGCCGATCGTGAGCGTGTGGGTCTGTGGACAGAACGGCGTCGTCGGCGTGAACTCTGCGCGGAGAACGGACGGGTCGTCCGTCTCTTCGGCGTAGCGATACCCTGCATTCGAATGACGCGTGTCAAGGTTGAGCCGCGCGAGGTTATAGTTGAACGTCATGTCGTACACTTTCCGTTCCTCGAAGAGATCCCGAGTGATTTCGTGGAATTCGACGTGATCGTCGTCCGTAAGGACGCGGTGTTCCTCGAGGAACGGCCCTGGTTCGGGGAGGGTTTCCGGGACGAACTGTTCGTAGTCGTCAAAGAGTCCTCCGTCGTCGTTATCACCGCCGAACGGTGAGGGGAACCCGACCATGAGAGTGGATACGAACGGCGTTGTACTATGCGTGATCCCGGATATATTCGCGGAAAGAAACATCCTGCGTTCGGTTCCGAACGGCGGCTGGAGGAATACCTTCCGCCGTGGACGGATTCGGGCTGCATCGGGCCCGTTCAAAAACGGGCGAGGCGAATATATCCGCGCACACTCCTTAGTTTAGGCTGGCCGAAGACTGTGACAGGTGACTTCCCCAAATGCCTGAGACGTCACGACGAACACTCGATTCGGTCGGCGACGACCTCTTCGATAAGTATCTCCTCCCGAAGGTCGCGCTCGTCATCATTCTCCTCGCATCGCTCGTTGGAACTGCCGTGACGTTTCGGCTCGCGGGCCGCTGGGCACCCGTCGAAGTGATCGCGAAGTGGCTGTACTTCGTTGGCCTGGGCGTCCTCACCGGTGGACTGCTCTGGAAGCACGGCTTCGTCCGGCCGGCGGACCTCGAGTCGGGTGCGAACGAGTACTGTGAGCGGATGTATGCCCGGTTCGATCGGATCACGCTCCTCGCTCTGCTCGCGATCGTTCCGGGGACGTACGTGGTGCTCACCCAGTATGCTGCGACGCTCGACGACTCGCTGTTCGTGGCCACCCTCGCGGTGACCGTCGGTGGGCTCGTCTTACTCACCGCGGTCGATGCACTGCGTCACGGGTCGGTCGACGAGTCGTTTCGATCGCCGATCGGCGTCCTCGTGTTCGGTCTCGCGATCGGTGCAGTGACACTCACCGCCGTCGCAGAGGTCGGTCTTCGGGCCGCCGACACGATGGCGATGGTCATTCGAATCCTCCACCTGCTCGCGTTCACGGTCTGGATCGGCGGCGCAGTCTGGAACATCTTCGTCGCGGTTCCGACTGGCAAGGAACGGCCTACGACGGCCGTAATCAGCGCCGCCGGGGAGCAACTCGAGCGGTTCCGGTGGACGGTGCGGTTCATCATTCCGACGCTCTTGGCGACCGGTCTCGTACAGTCAATCTATCTCTTCGGTACGTCGGTCACGCCGTACGTGACCTCTACGATCGGACTCGCGATCCTCGCGAAGCTCGGCTTCGTCGCCCTTCTGTTCGTCATCTTCAAAACCTGTCCGATGTGGCGGGCCTGTTCGCCCATCGATGGCGTCTGTGACCTGGAGGATCTCGATCGCGGATCGAGCGACGGATCGCCGGAGTCGCCAGACGAACCGCCGGCCGAGGGGGTTGCCGATGACTGACCTCGAGGTCCCGGATCACGTGTCAAATGTTGAACCCGACGAGGCGATCGACAACCGCGGACGCGGGTGTGCCAACGGCATCGCGCGCGTCCAGCGGGCGCTTACCGACCTGCCCGACGACGCCGTTCTGGTGATCCGCAGTACCGACCGTCGAGCGAAGACCGAGTACCCACAGCTCGCGGCGCAGACGCCCCACGAACTGCTCGGGATCGAATCCGAACGGAGCGGACTCCTGCGAAAGGAATACACGACCTATCTCCGGATACACCACGAGTGACGTCTCTTCCGCGAGAGCCTCAAATTCGATTTACTGAGAACGATTCGCTGCGACTGACTCGGTCCCGTTGAATATCGTTTCACGAGTCTAAAGCCGAGTGTTCTCTACGCCGATTCGACGGCATCGAGGACGTCATCGTAAGCCGGTTCGTTCGTCGGATCATCAGCGATCCACTCGTATTGGATCGTTCCAGCCTCGTCGAGGACGAACACCGCACGGTTGGCGATGTCGTAGAGGCCGAGTTCGGGAATGTCGATCTCGAGATCGTAAGCCTCGATCGCGTCACCGTTCATATCACTGACGAGGTCGAACTCGATACCGTGTTCGTCACGGAACGCCCCCTGTGAGAACGGGGAATCCGCGCTCACGCCGAGGACCGTCGCATCGGCATCGTGGAACTGATCTAGTTGCTCCTGTAGGGCGACCATTTCGTTCGTACACGGTGGCGTGAACGCGCCCGGGAAGAACGCGAGCACGACTGGACCGTCCCCGAGGTGATTCTCGAGGTCGAAGTTCTCGTGATCGCTCGTTCCAATCGTGGCTGTGAACGTCGGCGCGGTGTCACCTGTTGCGGGCATACGAGGGTTTGTTCGTTCGGTATCATGATAAAACTGGACACGAACATAGGATCCGTCTACAAGAAAAGGGGTGTTATCCTACGAACCGTCCCACCATGAGACCGGTATAGCCGAGTGCACCAAGCACGGAGAGAGCGGCACCAACGGAACGGAGGTACGCGAGTTGGCTCAAGATACCGATCCCCTGAACGAACACGCCACCGGCCAGGGATCCGATCGTCACCGCTACGCCACGCGTCGTTGCACCGGGAAACCGACCGCTGGTGACGGGGAAGAACTGGAACGCGTAGCCGACAATGGTGAGCGGGAAGAACCCGCCGAGAATGAACGTCCAGTGGAGTACGATTGCGTCTCGGAACCCCTCTCCGAACGCCAGCGGAATCGCGACTACGACGGCGAGTACGCCCGCGAATGCACCGAGGACGATCCTCGAGAACTCGACGCGGGACCGGTCGGTTCGAATCACGACGACGGTGACGAGTAGCAGATAGCCAACCATCGCGATTCCGCCTAACGCTGCTCCGAGGCGAAACCACGGGTCGTGCCACAGGAACGTCCCGAGAAACAGCGGTGCGAACGCGCCAGTCAAGAGCACGCGGTTGTGAGACGTGATAGAACCCGATCAACAGGCGTGCACCGAGCGCGAAGATGAGCAACGCACCGAAACCGACGGCGTAGTAGTGGACCACCTGAGACAGCGTGACCAACGGTTCCTCGAGAACGAGCGTCGTCGCGAGTAACCCGATCGTCCCGATCAGTAGATACCCCATCGCGACCGGGAACATCGCCGTCGCGAGTCGGGTCGATCGTTGGGGTCGATCACCGAATCGAAAGACGTCGGCCGGCTGTGAGACGAGGACGGGAGCGACCGTCACGAGCAGTGATCCAACGAACGTTGCCACGCCAAGCGCCCAGAAGATTGCGCCGACGGTGAACACCGTTCCGATCTCGTCGCGGATCCAGCCGAGAACGAGACACCCAACGCCGAGATACGCGAGTCCGAAGTGGATCCCTGCGAGTCGATGGTCGACGAGCGTTCGGCCGACGTAGGGCGGTAAGAGGAGATACCCCATTCCGAAGATCATCGGACAAACGAACCCGAACAGGCCGATCAACACGGCAGTTTGCTGGCCGCCCTCGACGGAAATTGTGAGGAGAAACGCGACGAACGACCCCGCGCTGGCGACCGTAAACCGCTGTGTCCATCGTCGAAGACCGGCGGAGTTAGTCATTGTATGGTTCGGTACGGTCGCCACGAACTGGGTGAACAAGTACTTTGACAGTCACGTTTCAGTTCATCCCATTCCACGACTTTAGCACATGATCTATGCGACTTCTATAGTCCCCAAGAGATAACAATACGACCGATAATCAGCCTTCCATCTCGGTACCTGGCTCGGTCGTGATGTAGTATGGCCCGTCCCACTCGCGAACCCAGTCTGGTGCGTCAGCGTGAGCCTGCAACTGATTCGCCTCGTACGATTCGTCCGGATAAACGTCGCCGTCCTCGTCGGTCCCGTCTTCCCGTGGGACGATGAACGTGACTGGCTCTCGCTCTTCGGCAGGGATCAGCTGTTTCCTGTCCCAGTCGTGTGCCTGCCCCGACGAATCAGTCCACTCCTGTGGATGAAACGTGACAGCGACTTTGGACTCAGTATGCGTCATAATCTGTACTAGAACGGTGAATTGACCGATTCGCTTGCGTCGGGTTCGCGGGTCCTGTTCTCGGATTTCCCGATCAATACCCTGAACTCACCGGGTTCCTTCTTTTGATACTCCCACTGAAACTCGGAACCTGCTTCCGCTTCGAACTGGTGGTACAGCGGCTTCGGGTCGTGGTCGTTGACGAGGACGAACGCCTGTTCTCCCTTGAGGTCTTCGTAGGCCTCGAAAATCAATTCGTGACGTTCTGCGGGTGGACGGTCCCGAACGTCCAGTTCCTCCGTGACCGTTATCGAGTCGGAATCGGCGGGAGCGGCACTCGACTCAATCTCGCCAGCAGCGTCCGCATCGTTCGACTCTTCTCCCTTGGTTATTTGGACGCGACAGCGCCCTGGTTCCGATTCGACCACGTCCCAACTGAACGAACCGCCGTACCGTTGCGTGAACTCCTGTCGTAACGGCCGTGGCTCGTGTGGTGCAACGATCTCCATCGTCGCTCCGTCCGGCAGCATCCCGTACCGATGATGGATGGTCGGATGTCGCTCCTGTTTCGGGATCTTTCGAACGTCGAACTTGGTGAAGACACCGTCGGTAGCCCCCTCGGAAACGTCCGTTTTGACGACCTCGACTGCCCACTCCCGAGACTCTCGACTTCGATACTCCCACTCGAACGTCTCTCCCCGAGTCGAACGGATCTCGTGCGAGAGCGGTTTCGGATCGTGATCGTTGACGAAGACGAATCCCTCCCCCGGCTCGAGGTCGTCGAACGTCTCGAGCAAGACGCGGTGGCGTTTCTGTGGCGGCATCGACCGAACGTCGAGCGACGCGCGTTCATCTTCCACCAGATCACGGACCTTCGTGACTGGAGTCGCGGAATCGTCAGCGGTCGTTGGGTCGTCTTCCCACTCTAGGACGACGCCGCGCTTGATCTGGTAGCTGTACAGGGAGGCGTTTAGATCTCGATCGGCCACGATCGATATCGAGGAGCCGTCCTCGAGTCCGTCGAGAGCGTCGAAGAGACGGTCACGCTGCTCCTCCTCTCGGTGGTCCCGGAGGTCAATGGGTGTCGTCATCGTACGATTCCCTCGTTCACGTCGATAAATAGGGACTGTGACGAACAGTTTCGGATCCTGATTTAAATAGGCTGCAGGGCGGATATCGGATCCGAGTACGCGTCGTGCACCGGAATTTCGGATTCGCTCTTCTGAGTGTTCGCACGGGTAGCCATCCGACGGAATGTAACCGCGTCGTCGGCTTCCTCTCACGACTACAATTGTCGGCTTCCGTCTCGGGTCCGTATGTATGCTGTTGAGTGTGCTGCCCAAGCAATTCGCCACGCCGATAATATATCCGCTACGATACTAGGGAATACGAAGATGAAAATAACGCTCAATCTGCGGGATCGATCGACTGACGAGCACCGTCAGTTGCTTTTCGACGCGTTGACGGAGGCTGAACCCGGCGACGAACTCGAACTCGAAGCCGACCGGGACGTCGACCCTCATCTGGTCCGGTATCAGATCGAACGCGATCGCAGCCTCGACTGGGAGTACGCCCATCTCGACGAAGAACCCAGAGAACCCCGGGTGACCAAGGGCGACCCGCTGGCCGACGGCGAACTCGGGACGATCGACGTGCGTGATCTGAAACCGCAGCGGCGACACAACGTTCTCCTGGAAATCTTCGACGAACTGGAGCCCAACGAGGGTTTCGTCCTCGTCAACGATCACGATCCGAAGCCGCTGTACTACGAGCTCAAGTCGATGCACGGCGACGTGATCAACTGGGAATACAAAAGCCGCGGATCCGATGGTTGGCAGGTTGAGATCGTCAAGACCGCTCAGTCTGACGCCGACGACGAGGACGTTATTACGCGTTATGACGTACGGGAGATTCCCAAGCAGGAACAGCACCCGACGATTCACCACCGGTACGGGATGATTCCCGAAGGTGGGACGATGGAACTGATTGCCCCGCACGAACCGCGACCGCTTCGACAGGAGTTCCGCCAGCAGTACGGTAACTCGTTCGCCTGGGAGGTCGTCGAGAACGAACCGGGACGCTGCCGCGTCCAGATTACGAAAGGAGACAAGACGGAGGAAGACACGAACGCACATGGAGATAGCGATACGTCGGCTGCTCCGGCGGTCGACGAAACGGTAGAGATTGCCGAAGAACTCGACGTCCGCGATTTCCCGCCCGCACGGCGCCACGAACTGATCTACGAGGCCTACGCCGATCTCGACGTCGGCGCGGGCTTCGTTCTCGTCAACGATCACGATCCGAAACCGCTGTATCACCAGTTCGAAGCCGAAGAGGGACCGGAGTTCCAGTGGGAGTATCGACAGAAGGATCCTGGAGAGTTCAGGGTCGTAATCGGGAAAGCCGAGCGTTCCATCGGCAACGCGACGGACTGAGATCCGGAAGTGCCGTTTTGAGAGAAGGGGACTGGCGACCCCGCCTCCGTCGCTGTGGCGGGGATTCTGCGTCTTCAAGCAGGGGAAGATTTCGAAATCCCAGCGAGCTATTCCGACGTCAGGTCGTGCTCGCGTTCTTCCCGGGAGCGTTCACGCTGCCGTGTACGAACGAGATGGTCGCATTTCAGGACCATCTAAACGAATTCGAAGACGCTAGTGCAACCGTCTTAGGTGTGAGTGCGGATTCGGCGTTCTCGTCCGGGGCGTTCCGGGACAAACACGTCTTGTCTGGAGTCGTGCCGTCGGGGTCGGTCAGCGGTGGGCCCGAAACACGTAGACGTCGAGCGGTGTCCCCTTCTCGAGGGGAGGTTCGTCCGACTCCTGTTTCCAGTCCTCTGCCCCGGGGTCGAGCCGGGAGAGATACGCGCCCAAATCCTCCGTATTGACCGTCGGGAAATCCCCCGTCCAGGTATCGGGAACGACCCCAACGAGTTCGAGCGAGTCCATCCGTGCTAGGTGTCGAGCCGACTCCAAGTGGTCGTTGGCGAGGACCCACCCGCCCGCTCGCAGGTTCGTCTCCACGATCGGCTCTTCCATCAGGCCAGCGTTCCGGAACAGGATCACGTCAGCTTCCTCCCCCAATTCGTAGGCCGCGGCATCGGTACCCACCGCCTCGTAGCCCGCGCGGTCCAGGTCCGACATCGCAGCTTCATCGACGTCAGCATAGATGACCCGGCTCTCAGGAAACGCCTCGGACAGACTTACGTCGTGCCCCGACCCGGGGTAATAGACAACGTCAGGAGAAACGTCGAAACGGTCGGCGAACGCCACGTACTGGGTAACTCTGTCTTCGAACGTAACCGGTGACGATCCGCCGTTCATCGACACGAGACGTGCGGGACACAACTCCCGAGGCAGCAGGTAGCCGGGTTCGCCCGTTTCGGGGTCGATACCGTACCCCGCCGTATGAACACGACGGGCTGCCTGCCGCACCGGTTCGGTTTCCGCGACAATCCGTGACCAGTCCGGTCGCCCCCGCTCTCTCACCCGCTGGACGTACATCGCTTCCGCCTCGCGGGCCTCGTGGTATTGCTCCGTGACCCCGGTCGCAAGCGCGACCCCCGGCGATGTTTCTGCTCCGGATGTACTCCCGTCGAGTTCCACGAGGTACGCCACGATTTCATTCGGCACTGCGTCGTGCTCGTAGGGCCATCCCTCGACGAATCGATCGTAGACGTCCAGCGAGTCCAATAACTGATACGCTATAACTCGGAGGTCGTCAGCGGTTACGGCCATTGGACTATACGTGATCCGGGGTTCGGCGACCGTAATTATCACTCGTTCGATTCCCATGAATCTCGGGACGTCTCTTGTCGTGCCGGGTACCGGACAGTATCCGCTCCGGATCGTGGGCCGTCGGGCGGCGATGTGAACGCAACGAGCGACTGCTAGTTATTAATTAGATACAGTGTGGAGGAGAGTCATACAACGGTTCGCATATTCGTTCTTCGCTCCCTCAATTCGCTCAGTACAGGTGGGCTACTGAGCGTCTTTTGGATTGATATAGGAACCTTCCCTCGCAAGAATCCACTTTGTCTGTAGCTCGTCGTCCGGTACGTTCTTTGGGAATAATATACATTCGTTTGCTTTTCGTGAGTTCTTGACTATAACTTGATTGAGGCCGATATTGTTCGAAAGATCGCTTGCAGTGTCGTTTTTGGGCGCTTGGGTCATATCACGCTACTTCACACCCGCCCTCCGGAAAAATATTACACTTGGTCAATTGACTACACGCTTTAAAATAAACAATAGTAGATTCCCTTGATGAGTTGATACACAGTTAATTACCGGAAGTACTGTGGCTGAGAAATTAAGTGAAGTCGGACAGTAGACTGTGAATCAGCGGTAATACAAGAATCGCTCTACCGCTTCATACAGGTTGAAACCAAAGTTAAGTAGTACGAGGGGAATATTGACAGTGAAGGGCTTGATGGTTCAGAACCCGTCACACGCTTCCATCCCCTTCGTTTCTATTGGGGATTGGCAGTATTCGTGTAATTCCTGTCGGTCAATCGATTGTTATCCCCGAACTGTAGTCTATCGTTCCTCGAAAGGTCAATATCGTGTTCAACGGGACCACACCGCCGCTTCGATAGCGGAGTACTGTGTATCTCCGTGCAGTATATCTGGCCGGGAGAAGGAGAGACTACGATGAACGGGTACGATATCGAGACCGTCGTCACTCGGCTCGACGATCGGGTGTCGCCACGGACAGAAACCGGAGACGTCGTCGCGCCGATCCATCTCACGACCACCCACGAGATGCACAGTCCGGGTGAGGCCGATCATGACTACAAGTGCACCCGATTCGGGAATCCGACGAGGGACGTCCTCGAGAACCGGCTCGCCCGTATTCGCCTGTTCCTCGGGAATGACAGCGATGGCGACAACGTGCCTCTCACTGCACGAGAGCGGCGATCACGTCGTAGCATTCGAGGGAATTTACGGCGGGACACGGCTCCTCTTCGAGGACCTCCTGAGCGATTCCCTCGGCGTCTCCGTCGAATACGTCGACGCGACGGAGATGGACGCCGTCGCCGCCGCAGTCACTGACGAGACAGCCCTTGTCTGGATGGAGTCCCCGACGAACCCGCTGTTGCGACTGTGCGACCTGCCGGCGATCGCCGACGTCGCGGCGGCGGCCGACGCAACCTTCGTCGTCGACAATACCTTCTCGACGCCGTATCTCCAGCGGCCGCTCGAGGACGGCGCCGACGTCGTAGTCCACAGCACGACGAAGTACCTGAACGGACATAGCGACTCGATGGGGGGCTCGTTCTGACAAGCGACGACGTGATCGCAGACGCCGTTTCGCACACTCAGGCGTACGAACTCGGAGGAACGCTCGCACCGTTCGACTGCTACCTCACCCTTCGAGGTCTCAAGACGCTTCCACTTCGGATGGATCGGCATGAACGGAACGCAACGCGAATCGCGGAGTTTCTCGCCGATCACCCCGCGACGAAACGGGTCATCTATCCCGGGCTGACTTCACACCCCCAGCACGACCTCGCCCGAACTCAGATGGACGGCTTCGGCGGCATCGTGTCGGTCGAACTCGAGGCCACGGCCGCCGAAACGCGCGCCGTCCTCGAAGAACTCGAGGTATTCACGCTGGCAGTGAGTCTCGGCGGGACCGAATCGCTCGTCGACCACCCCGCGACGATGTCCGCGTCGTACCTCTCCGACGCGGAGCGGGAGGCCGCCGGTATTTCTGAGTCGCTCGTCCGGCTCCCGGTCGGTATTGAGGTGTGATGTGCGGTCCTTGAGCGTCCACCTCGGCAGGCTGTCACCCGCTGGTAGGAACGCCAGTAACCCATCTTACGGAACGAGCTGCGTCCCGCTATCGTCGTAGATCGTGATCGCATCGACGGGGCAGACCTGCGCCGCCATTTTCGCATCCAACTCCTCGTCGTTCGGAACCTCTCGAACGTACATATCCGGTGCCGTCTCGTCACTGTTGACGAGCGTCGCCTTTCCGGCACTTCGATCCTCGATAAAGGCTTCCCACTCCGCAACACAGTTGAAGAACCCGGCACAGGTGTCGCGATCGAATTCAACGCGCATTGTGATCCAACTGTCTACTGGCAGACCCACAGTAGTTGTGGCGTCCGTCGTCCAACGAGGACCGTCACCGACCGCTGCGGCAGGCGGTGTTCGAATGTCGCCCCGCTTGAAGATCTTCGGCGCAATCTGGTTATGCCATGGTGTTGTATCCCACACTGTGATCGGACGATCTCCGTCGATCGGCCTCGAGCCGTCTCCGTTCGTCACGAGGTGAAAACAGTGAGTCAAGAAGTGCCGGAACCGACCCCACAGGATAGCGACGAGAAAATCCCGTCCCGCGAGATGATCGCCGAACGCTCGCCACAACAGGAGCGGCAGGCGAAGAAACCGAATCAACAGCGCGAGGTTGCGGAATCGGAGCGCAGGGAAATAACGGACGATCACGTCCAGTTGAAGGTATTCCGGTACGATCCGGACGTTGAAGCCAAACAGAAACCCCGCTTCGACGAGTTTCATGTCCCGTTTGAGAAGGGATTGACTGTCCTGGATGCGCTGATCCACGCCCGCGACGAGTACGATTCGTCGCTCACGTTCCGACACTCCTGTCGACAGGCGATCTGTGGCTCCGACGCCTTCTTCATCAACAGCAGACAGCGACTCGGTTGTAAAACGCAGATCGCGGACCTTGACGAACCCGTCCGCGTCGAACCGCTCCCGCACCAGGAGGTAATCAAGGATCTGGTCGTCGACATGGACCACTTCTACGACCAAATGCACGCCGTCGAGCCGTACCTCCAGTCGGAGGAACTCCCCGACGCGAGCGACCTCGAAGAACAGCGGCAGTCGCGCGAGAACCGCGAGAAAATCAAGATGTCGACGCGGTGTATCTGGTGTAGCGCCTGCATGTCTTCCTGTAACATCGTCCAGGGCGACGAGTACTATCTCGGCCCGGCACCCATCGTGAAGGGATACCGATTCTACATGGACGAACGGGAGGGCGAGGAAGAGCGACAGCGTCGACTTGATAACCTGTCGCAGGAACATGGCGTCTGGCGGTGTCAGACGCAGTTCTCCTGTACGGAAGTCTGTCCGAAAAACATCCCAATCACGGAGCACATCCAGGAAATGAAACGCGAAGGCATCAAACGGAACCTGCCCCTGTAGTCCGAATGCGCAGGATACGGCCAGTTCGTCTACATCGCTCAAGCCATTGTCGATGCGTTGAACATTTATTGATCGACACAGTTGCACTCACTTCACTATCGTCTGGTTGCTCAACCGAATATTTGTGGCAACATGGCTATCTGCTACTCGAAGAATCCTGAGATATGAGTAGTACGAACGGATACGACGTGTTGATCGTCGGCGGCGGCCCCGCCGGGCGACGGCCGGAATGTTCACCGCCCGATCGGGCCTCGATACACTGATCATCGATTCGGGGGAGTCGATGCTCGGGAAGAACGCCCACCTCGAGAACTTCCCCGGATTTCCGCTCGGGATCCCCCCGGAGTTACTCCTCGAACTGTTGCACAATCAGGCGGAGCGTGCGGGGTGTGCGTTCGCAGAAGCCGAAGTCGTCGACTTGGACCGCCATCCCGACTCCGGGCTGGTCGTCAAGACGGCCGAATCAGGCAGGTGGGATCACAGAGCGGACCGCGTGATCGCGGCGACAGCCGAAACAACGGAGTACTTCTCGGAAATCGATGTGGCTACCGCCGAGGAGAACGGAGCGGTCTTTCTCGAAACCGACGGAAACGGACGGACGAGTTACGACGGTCTCTACGCTGCGGGCCGGCTCGCGGGAAAGGAACTCCAGGCGGTGATTACGGCCGGTCACGGCGCCGAGGTTGCGACGACCATCGTCGACGACGCAGGAGTACCGTTGGCCCACGATTGGATCGCGTCGGCAGGTCACTTCGCGGACCGCGGTGCCGAGATTCCGCCGGGGCGTGGGGCGATCACCGAGGAGCAACGGACCGAGCGGAGGGAGCGATCGCTGGAACTGCTACGCGAGTACTTCGTTCAGGACGCCGGCGGATCGGCCTGACGTCGTCGGGGTGGGGCGTTTCGCCGTTCGTTCGATTACGTCGAATACGAGTTCCTGAACGGTAATCGAAGTCAGATAGCAAGATACACCGAACGCGTTGAACCGGCCTACAGACCGTCAAGACGACGATTGGAGACGAGCGTACGGATCGATCGTACAGCGGTTCGAGATCGAACAGATCCCGATACGGGACTGTAATATCTGTAAACGGATGTCGGTGACCATCGCGAACGGTTCCGTCGTCATCCAGAGACATGTACTGGGGTTTGTACGAGACAGTCACGTTGTCGGGAACCGTTCCCTTATCGGGCACCAGATCCCTCAGAGTGTTCACTCAGCTGCGAGCATTGCTTCGGCTTCAGGGAACAGCACGTTATTCTCCTTGTGGACGTGCAGGTGCATGTCCTCCTCCAGCATTTGCAACCGATCGAGCATGTTTCGATAGCTCGTACAGGCGTCATCCGGAATGGTATAGTCGTTACTCAGGTTCCGAATCTGCTCAAGGTGGGACGCTGCCGCTTCGTGTTCCGATTCGAGATGATCGGTTGCTTCTTGGACCTGCTCCCTTTCGGTTTCCGTTAGTGATATCTCATCTTCAAGTTTGAGAATTTCGGGGAACACGTTCTCCTCTTCGTCGGAAATATGGTGTGTAACTTCTTCTTTGAGATCGAGAAATTCCGATTCGATTTCTTCGAGTTCTGGATGAGAATCTCCGTGTACACGGACGACTTTCCGAACGACTCGCTCGAGTGATGGGAGCTCGGATCGAAGATAATCGTGGTGCGTCTCCACGATGTTATCAACGGGAGCCGAAAGAGACTCGTACTCTGCTTCAGTCTGGTCGGTCGACTGGGCCTCTTCCAAACGCTCGAGCACTGATTGGATCTCGAGATCGTTTTCGTTACAAGCCTGTTCTAATGGGGCGTCTCCGCCACAACAGTAGTCGATACCGATCGATTCGAATACCGATTCGAATTCGGGATTCCGTCTAACGAGCTGACCGAGTTGTGTCTCCGGGTCGATTGCTGAGGTTGTCGTATTTTTCATTTCTGATCTTTGGGCAGTGGTCTCGATGGGGGAGCGATTCGACGTAGATTAGCCGGGCCAATCCATTTAGGCTGGCCTAAATATCCCAACAGTAAAGAACGGGTATCGAAGGGAGACATTTTTCCCGAATATGTTTCTGGGAGTCCTCATAGCCGCGGTTTTGGATTCAGTATCCTCAGAATTCATATGCGTATAAACGGAGTGTACCGCAATCTCAACGAGAACATTCACGGGGTTTCTATTTGGCGAACATATTCGCCCCTAGTTTTTGGCGTACTTGGCACCGATATACAGAAAGGATCAATAGATGCGTATTTCGAAGGGAGCGCTTCTCGTCACTGTGGCCATCCTTGTACCGGTTATCGTCGAATTTCGGACGGCCCTTTCGTGGTTCGGTATAACATTATCCGTCTTCGAGACGATCGTGCTCGGACTAGCGGTCGTCACTGCTATACTGCTCTGGGCAGTGTGGCCACTGGGTGTGAATGCAGAGATGGACTCACTCCGGCCCCGCTAACAGAACGTCCGTATGGGTACAGACCCGATTGGCGGACGACTAGGACTGATCACGCCCACAGATTTGCCGCGTGAACCAACCGGTTCTCATCTTCCATTACCGCTGAGAAAACAAAACTATGTCAGCTCTCGATACAGACCTCCACAAGACAGTCGTCGGAGCCTTCGCCAATGTGCCGACAAGTACCAATACTGGGACATTCGATCCATTCTCGGAGGCGATGGATGCCATCTTCGGGAATCGTATATCCGATCCGATAGCCGGTGTGACCGTCGATATCGTGTACCAGAACGAGATCGAAAAAAGAGGTGACGACGCACTGTCGCCACGCGAGTGACTCGGCGATCGTCGTTCCCCGAGGTGTCATCTCGACACCAGCGTACTTTTCGTATTCAAGGAAAGAGTCAGCGGCTAATTTCCTCAGCATCTCGGACACGCTTGCAGGGCTACTATCCAATCGATTGGCGAGTTCACCGGTTCTGACCTTCTTCTTATTTCGAAAGGCAAGCCAGTAGACGTTGAGAAGGTACCATCCCTTAGTTGCGCTGAGTAAACTACACGGTGTGATTGTCTCATTGAGATCTCGCATCGAATCTGTGGGAGTCATTGTTCGACAGTTCGTATCACGGGAAGTCCCGAATCTCAATTCCCGAACATATTATCTACCACGGAACATTTTCATCGGGCATTGCGAGAGTTCCAATAATAGTTGTAGTTGACATGCCGCTAGGGTCGAACGATCCACCGATCAGTCGGCAGCTGTAACGATCGCATCCTGATAACTCGCGATCTCCTCCAACACTGCCTGCCGATCGCTCTCACCAACGTCGAATTCGACGAGAGCGTTATCTAGGTGAGTCGCGATTGCTTGGAAATCCGTGGGGGTAATGCCCATATCCGTATGGACGGTCTCCATTTCGCCACCAGAGTACTCAACGGGGCCGCCAGTGACAGAACTGATAAATTGAGCTTGATGTGCGCGCTGTTTCTGCATATCAACATCACTGAAGTATCCTGCGACCTGTTCGTCAGACATAATGCGGTCGTAGAATTCATCGACAACTGCTGCGATCGCATCTTCACCACCGAGTCTTTTGTAGAGCGATTTGCTCATCGATAGAAGATATTGATCGACGACGGATAAATCACAGATATTCGCTCCGATAAGCTGTCTAGCCGTATAGAGGTCGAAGAATAGATTTGACGGAGGGCACTGTCTAGTTTAGCACCTCGTCAGCTGGTGTCTTTCCATCGAGCGATTGATGCGGCCTGTGATGGTTGTAGTAATACACAACTGATCAATCCAATTGCGGGCACTCTGCTGACTGCCCACCCACGAGTTATGGAAACGGTCAACGCGCATTTTGAAGGTGTGAAACCACTTTTCGATCAGGTTTCGGTCGGTATAGTCAACCCGACCGTTCAGTCCTAACCGAGCAAGGGCAGTCCGATAGCCGAATTGATCGACGAGAAACACTGCTTCGGAGAGATCATGTTTCTCGCAGAGTCCATGCAGGAACGCAGCTGCCGGATCAGTGCCGTGTCGACTGAATAACTGAGCATCAAGAATCAACTTTGTCTCGAGGTCTATTGCAGCGTACAACCAAGACCATTCGCCGTTGATCTTGACAGCGGTCTCATCAACCGCGACCCGCGTCGGCGAAGCCGACGGCGGGTCAGGAACGCTGTCAGCTAGCCGTTGTATCCAATTCCAAACCGCTCCATGAGAGCGTTCAACGCCTAATTCAGCTAGAATCGTTGTTGTCTCTCGACGTGAACAACCGGTGGCGTGGAGACGGACGGCGAACGCCCTGACG
>Ga0136575_100294_pt1 | contig 20353 bp, 18 predicted proteins | sample AntDeeMetagen136_FD_104785 | JGI IMG/M metagenome (GOLD analysis project Ga0136575, IMG submission 104785) | Saline lake microbial communities from Deep lake, Antarctica - Metagenome #136 | ecosystem: Environmental > Aquatic > Non-marine Saline and Alkaline > Saline | place: Antarctica: Deep lake...
AGGACTCGCCGGACTGGAACGTCTCCCGGCAGCGCTACTGGGGCATCCCCGTCCCGATCTGGACGCCCGAGGGCGATGAGGAGAGTTCGGACGCGGATCCGGGTGAGGGGGCGAACGACGACAGGATCGTGGTCGGGACGCGCGAGGAGCTCGCCGACCGCGTGGATCAGGACGTCGATCCGGACGCGATCGACCTCCACCGACCCACCGTGGACGACCTGACGATCACCGAGGACGGCACGACCTACACCCGGGTTCCGGACGTGTTCGACGTCTGGCTCGACTCGTCGGTGGCGTCGTGGGGCACGCTCGACTATCCAGGCGAGGAGGAGGCCTTCGACGAGCTCTGGCCGGCCGACCTCATCATGGAAGCCCACGACCAGACCCGCGGGTGGTTCTGGTCACAGTTGGGAATGGGCACCGCGGCGCTCGGCGAGATCCCCTACGACGAGGTGTTGATGCACGGCTACGCCAACATGCCAGACGGCAGGGGCATGTCGAAGTCGAAGAACATCACGATCGAGCCTGGTGAGATCGTCGAGCGCCACGGGGCCGACGCGATGCGGCTGTTCCTCCTCTCCGTGACTCCCCAGGGCGACGACATGCGCTTCTCGTGGGATGAAACGGAAGAAATGGAGCGCACGCTCAACATCCTCTGGAACGTCTTTCGCTTCCCGCTGCCGTACATGCGCCTCGACGGGTTCGATCCGGGCGAGACGACCGTGGCTGATGTCGAGGACGCGCTCGAACGCGAGGACCAGTGGGTGCTCTCGCGGCTGCAAACTGTAGAGGCCGAAATGGCCGACGCGTGGGCCGACTTCCGTCAGGATCGCGCGCTCGACGCCCTGCTCGATTTCGTCGTCGAGGACGTTTCGCGATTCTACGTCCAGAGCGTCCGCGAGCGGATGTGGGAGGAATCGGACAGCGACTCGAAGCGCGCGGCGTACGCCACGTTCTACCGCGTGCTGGAGGAAGTCGTCGCGCTGCTCGCGCCGTACGCGCCGTTCGTCGCCGAGGAAATCTACGGCACGCTCACTGGCGAGTCGGGCTTCGACACCGTCCACATGTGCGACTGGCCCGAACCCGACGACAACCTCCGTAACCCCGACCTCGAACGCACGGTGGCGGTCGCACGCACGGTCGAGGAGGCGGGTTCGGCCGCCCGCCAGCAGGCCGAGCGAAAGCTCCGGTGGCCCGTCACGCGAGTCGTGGTCGACCCCGAGAGCCAGGCGGTCGCGCGCGCGGTCGACGACCAACGCGGCCTCGTCGCCGACCGGCTGAACGCCCGTCGCGTCGAGCTGATCGACCCTGAAGACCGATGGGACGAACTCACATACAGCGCCGCGGCCGACATGAGCCTGCTCGGCCCCGAGTTCGGCGATCGCGCGGGCGACGTGATGACCGCGCTCAACGAGGCCCGTGTCGAGGAACCGACCCTGTCGGCGCTCGAAGCCGCTGTCGCAGAACGAACGGGCGAATCGGTCGCCCTCACCGAGGAGATGGTCTCGATCGTGACCGAGACGCCCGATGGGGTCGCCGCGGCTGGGTTCGATGTCGAGGGCGGCGGCACGGTTTACGTCGACACCGCACTCACTGAGGACATCGAGAGCGAGGGTTACGCTCGGGACGTCATCCGCCGAATTCAGGAGATGCGCAAGGAGCTCGATCTCGACCTCGAAGAGCGCATCCGCGTCGAGTTCGCCGTCGCGGACGACCGGATCGGCGATCTCGTCCGCGATCACGAGGACCTGATCGCCGAGGAGGTTCGCGCCGACGAGTTCGGAGCCGTCGAGGACGGCCACCGCCGCGAGTGGGAAGTTGAGGATACCACGGTGGAGATCGCCATCGAGCCGCTCGCCGGCGCGCGGGCGTAAATCGAGCTATATCGACAGCGCGTCGGCGACCGCTGGCGCGACGCTCACGGTGCTTTCGGCGCGCTCGATCGTGTCGGTGCCGTGGACGGCTTCGACGCCGGCGCGGGCGAGTCGGGTTCGAGCCGTGCCCGCGAGCACCGGATGGACACAGGTGACGAACGCGCGGGCGGCGTCGCGCTCGCGGAGATGCGAGACGGCGGTCGCCATCGTCGAACCGGTGGCCACGATGTCGTCGACGAGCACGGCGTCGCGCCCGGTGACCTCGGCCGCGTGGGGTTCGATCTCGACCTCGGTGGCGCTGTGGCGGGTTTTTTCGAAGTGATCGACCGAGCCCTCGCCATACGCGTCGCGGACGGTCGTTGCGAGTTCGCGCGCGCCGGCGTCGGGCGCGAGGAACACGGGCTCGTCGAGGTCTGGGAGGGGAGCTGCGAGTTGGCCGGCGGCGTCGACGGTTTCACAGGACACGTCGAAGAACCCGGCGACGCTCTCTTCATGGGGATTGACGGTGAGCACGCGATCAGTCCCCGTACTCAAGGCGCGGGCGACCGCGCGAGCCGAGACGGGCTGGCCGGCCGCGAACGCGCTGTCTTGGCGGGCGTACCCCATGTACGGCAGGACGGTGACGACCTCGCTCGCGCCCGCCTCGCGCACCGCGTCCTGCAGTTGGAGTGCTTCGAGATGGGCGTCACTCGTCGTCGTCGCACAGACCACGACCGCGCGGTCGGCGTCGAACTCGGGAACCGAGGCGCAGAGTTCGCCGTCGGGAAAGTGCTCGTACTCCGTGGCTGCGAGTGGCTCGTCGAGTTCGGCGGCGAGCGAACTCGCGAGCGATTGGGATGTCGAGGCGCTAACGATCATGGAGATGGGTTCGTGGGCCGCCTAAACGGGTTTTCGATCCGGCCGTGCGACGATCGCTTGAATGCCGGCCAGTCCGAGCGGGTGATCGCGCCAGCCGTCGTCGGTTTCCGAGAGCAGCGTTCCGTCCGCCGTGACGGCGTAAACACCGCTCCCGGACCCTGATTTCGCGCTGCCGTATGCAACATCGACGACCTCCCGATCGACGGCATCCACGGTCGTCCATTCGCCGTCGGCGTGGCGATACAGCGTCCCGGCGCTCGCGGCGTGTGCCCGGCCGATCGCCCCCGGCGAGGTCGTCGCGCGATCCGTACACACCATCGTAAACGACCCGTCGAGCACCGGCAACCAGCCGTTGGCGAGCCGGTAGAGGCCCTCGGCGGTCGCGGCGTGGGGCGTGCCTGGGGCGGCGACATCACTGGCAGCATCGAGTCCGACGTGCTGGCAATCGGTGTCGGAACATCGATAGACGCCGTCGGCGGCCGCGATGAGGCTGCCGTCGATTGCGCGCGGCTCCGCGACGGTTCCCACGTTCTGCCACTCGCCGCCGGTGCGGCGCGCCACGGTGCCGTCGGGAGCGGCGGCGAGAAGCGTTCCATCCGAGTTGATCGCTGTTGTCTCGCCGAAACCAGTCGATTCGGCGTCCGTGTCGGTGCCGAGATACACGTCCTCGTCGGTCGCTACCGCGAGCCGGCCGTCGTGGAGCGCGAGATCGTGAGTTGCGTCCCGGTCGAGGAGTTCGATCTCACCGATCCGCGTGCCGACGACCGCGACGCGAGCCAGGCCGGTCTCGCTTGCGACGAACAGCGCCGTCCCATCACTATCCGGTCCGTACACCCGCTTCTCGTCGATGCTGCTCATGACCGAACACGATCGGCGACCGTCGAAAGCGTTCCGGCGTGCGGGCGGCCGGTGGCCGCCTCACGGGACGACGAGCTCGAACGGCACCGGGGTGAAACAGAGCGCGCCGAGACCGAAGGTGACGATGCCGAGCGCGGTCCGTTTCGCGTCGAGCCCGTCCTCGTAGATCGGTGTCGCAGGGCCGGCATACGCGAACCCGAGGGTGAACACGCCCCAGAGCACCCAGAGAAAGACGGCGTTCAACGCTGCTTCTTGAATGTAGTAGAGGTAGGCCGCGAGCCCGAACAGCGCGGCCGGCACTAGCGCACCGACGGTCTCGTGGCGCTTGCCGACCATCGCGCGCACGAGGTGGCCGCCGTCGAGCTGGCCGACAGGAATGAGGTTGAGGAAAGTGACGAACATCCCGACCCACCCCGCGAACACCACGGGGTTGACGACCTCGCCGCCCGAATACGTGAGCGGTTGGTCGGTGAGAGCGGCGAGCACCTGGACCAGCGGCGGGTAGTTGAACGCGATCGGGATCGCCGGCTCGGGCACCGGGTCGAGATGGAGTCCGACGACCGTGACGACGCAGGTCGCGACGAGGCCGGCGAGCGGCCCGGCGACTCCGATATCAAATAGACTTTTTCGATCGGGCATCCGGCCGCGCATCCGGATCACCGCGCCCATCGTCCCGATCACGTTCGGCAGCGGGATGAAGTACGGCAGACTCGCGTCGACGCCGTGATACCGGCTCAGCGCGTAGTGGCCGAGTTCGTGAATTCCGAGGACGAAAAGCACCGCGAGCGCGAACGGCCAACCCGCCAGCAGCTCAGTGGGATCGCCGAGATCGGCTCCGTACCATCGGCTGCCCGCAACGAGCGTCGATATCACGGTGAGCGCCGCGAAGAGAAGGTTGGTCCACGGCACCCCGTCGATCCCGGTCGAGCGCGGCGTGGCGACGAGGACGTACCGCGATCCGCCGGTTTCGACGCCAGTCAGCGGGTCTCGCCGGGGTTCGTCCGTCAGCCGGACCTCGTAGCCCCGATCACGGAACACGGGCCAAAGCTGGCGTTCGAGCCGTTGGCCCGAGACGAGCGGCTCGCCGTAGTATCGAATCTGGCCGTCGTCGGCTGTGATCTCGGCGACGCGAAAGAGTCCCGCGAACGCCTCGGGCGGCGGTCCCTCGGCGCGCGGTTCGCTGTCGTCCATCATCCAGTTCTGGTGGCGGGCAGGGATAAGCCTACAGACCGTTCGTCGAGCCGGATGCGCCAGTGGGGACCCGATTCAGGACGGAAACGCGACCAGCCCACGCGGACGATTACGCTGGTTCGACGCGCCACGTCGTCGCGCTGGTGTACGACCACTTCTCGATCTCCAGATCGGTCGTCGCGTCGCTGAGCTTGCACATCAACGCGCCGATCTCCTTCGATGAAAGTCCCACCTCGTCCGCGATGAACTTGCTCTTGAAGTACAGCTCGCCGTCGGCAGCGTTGCGTTCGAGATAGGCTTTCAGTCGCTGTTCTTTGGGGTTCGCCTCGGTCGTGGGCTGTGTCGTGCTCATTGTCGACCTCCACCCGGAATGCAGAACCCCAATGTATTATAGCCGACAGATGCTTCGCGTCGCTTCGAGTTCCTTCACGATGTGGCTCGCTCACACGCTCGTTTCACGACGCTTCGAGAGGTCGCGAGACGTTTTATCGACCGCGCTACGACTCTCAGTTCTTTTTTCGACACACTCGTCGTCCCCCGCGGATCGAGAGCGCGTCACACGACTGATCCGGCCGATTAGCGGATATTGTTGCTGGTTGATGGCTGGTGGCGCGCATCGCGGTGGTTCAGGCGCGTTCGTGGAGCCAGAACTGCTCGTCGGCCGTGACCTCCTTTTTGAAGATTGGGACTTCGTCCTTGAGCCGGTCGATACCGTCCGCAACGGCCGTGAACGCCTCCTCGCGGTGGCCCGCGAGCACCACCACGAACACGATGTCCTCGCCCGAGGCGATGACGCCCGTGCGGTGGTGGGCAAGCACGCGCTGGACGCCCTCGCGGGCTTCGAGATCGGCGATGATAGCCGCGAGGCGCTCGTCGGCGACGCCCTCGTAGGCCTCGAACTCGAGATGTTCGGTGGGTGCATCGTCGTCGGCGTCTTTCGTCCGGACGCGACCCGTGAAGGTGGCGATCGCGCCCGAACGATCCGCGTTCGGCGCGGACTTGATTTCTGCGACCAGCGATTCGAGCGTGACGCGGGGTTCGAGGTCGTCGATCGCCACACACACCGCGTCGAGGTCGATTTCGTCCGCATCCGTGGCCGCCGCGAGCTCGTGGCCGGCGTGGTCGCGGTCGCCGAGGATCACCGTCGGGAGATGACGACCCGAAAATCCCTCGACGATGGCGTAGTCGTGGTCGGGCGCGAGGCCGTCGAGGATCTCGTCGAGGTCGCGTGCGTCGCCGGTGGCGAACCAGCCATCCTCGCTGATGCCGTGCGTGACCGCTGCGCCCGCGTCGCGGTGGCGAGCGGTGTCTTTGCCGTGGGTGTCGATGTCGGGCGCGTGATCGAGATGTTTGATCGTGGCGACCGATCCGCGCTCGTCGAGGCGGTCGACGAGTCGCTCGATCAGCGTCGTCTTCCCCGTCTCCGAGGGGCCGACGACGGCGAAGGTCTTCATACCCGTTCGGGGGCCGCAACGCGCTTGTACCCTTCGGCGGGGTTGACAACGCTTATGCGTGCGTCCGGGCAATCCGGCAGCAATGAAACTCGTTCTTTCGCTCGGCGGGAGCGTTCTCGCACCTAGAGACCCCGAACGCGTCGGTGCACACGCCGCCGTCATCGAGGACCTCGTCGCGGCGGGCCACACCGTCGGCGCGGTCGTCGGCGGCGGAACAGTTGCCCGCGAGTACATCCACTCCGCGCGCGAACTCGGCGCGAACGAGATCGAACTCGATCAGTTAGGGGTCGACACCACCCGACTCAACGCCCGCCTGCTGATCGCGGCACTCTCAGAACGCGCAGCGACTCGACCCGCACGGGACTACGAGACCGCGGGTGCAGCACTCAGGCGCGGCGAGATCGCGGTCATGGGCGGCATCGCGCCGGGCCAGACCACCGACGCGGTGAGCGCGGCGCTCGCGGAGTACGCCGGTGCGGATCTGCTGGTGTATGCCACGAGCGTTCCCGGCGTGTTCGACGCCGATCCCGCCGAGGACGACAGCGCACACCGCTACGACGAGCTCTCGGCCACCGAGCTGGTCGACGTAATCGCCGACATCGAGATGACTGCCGGTGCAAGCGCTCCTGTGGATCTGCTCGCGGCGAAAATCATCGAGCGCTCGGGTGTTCGGACTGTGGTGCTCGACGGCACCGACCCCGACCGGGTCGCGGAGGTCGTCGAATCCGGCAACCACGACGGCACCGACATCATCCCCCAAGCTGCGGACGAACCGACCTACTGGGCGATAGATGACTGACGAGGGGCCAACCGGAAGCGAAACCGCCGACAACGCTATCGACGACCCGTACGTCCTCAGCAGCTCGCAGTCACACGACTTCTGGGCCGAGTCGGTCGCCGACTGCATCCTCGAACGCAACCCGGACGATCCCATCGTCATCAAGGGCGGAATCTCGCCGTCGGGAGTGCCTCATCTCGGGAACATGAACGAGATCGCGCGCGGGTACTTCGTGGCGGAGGCGCTGCGCGAGCGGGGGCGAACGGTTCGGCAGGTGTTCACCGCCGACGACCGCGACCCGCTCCGCAAACTCCCCCGCAAGCTCGCCGACCTCGACGGCAACGTCGTCGGACTCGACGAGGTCGACGCCGGCGCGCTCGGTCAGAATCTCGGCAAGCCCTACACTGCGATCCCGGACCCGTTTGGCTGCTGTGACTCCTACGGCGCACACTTCTCGAATCTCATCGAACGGAGCGCCGACCTGCTCGACATCCCCGTCGAGACGGTCTCGAACACCGAACGCTACGAGTCGGGGGGGTTCGAGGACGTGACTCACTTCCTGCTCGAACACCGCGACGAGGCGCGCGCGGTGCTCGCGAACTATCAGGACAAAGTCGACGATTCCTACGTTCCGTTCCGGCCGATCTGTGCGAACTGCGGCCACGTCGCCGAGACCGACGCCGTGACGAGTATCGATCTCGACGCGGGCACCGTTGAGTACGTCTGCACCGACATGGAGGCGGGCGATCAGACGATCGAGGGCTGTGGCCACGAGGGAACCGCGACCTTCCGCGAGGGCAAACTCCCGTGGCGCTTCGAGTGGCCCGCCCAGTGGCAATCTCTCGATGTCGATTTCGAGCCGTTCGGCAAGGACCACGCCGAGGGCTCGTGGCCAAGCGGGGCCGACATCGCCCGGAACGTCCTCGGCGACATCCCTCCTGTGCCGATGGCCTACGAGTGGTTCACGCTCGACGGCAAGGCGTTCTCGTCGTCATCCGGCCACGTCATCATGGTTCAGGAGGTGCTTGAACTGATCGAGCCCGAAGTGCTCCGATATTTCTTCACGAAGGACCCGAGCACGGCGCGGGACTTCTCGGTCGAGCGGATCGACCAGCTCGTCGACGAGTTCGACCGCTTCGAGCGGGCGTCCTTCGACGAATCGGGCACCGAAGCCCGATCCGCGGAGACGGTCGAAGCCGCCTACCCGGCGGTCGTCGGCGACAGCGAGGAATCACGGCTCCGCCTTCCCTACACCTTCGCCGCCGTGCTGGGGATGACTGACGACGCCGGACTCCGTGAGAAGATGGCGCGCCGTGAGGACCACATCCCCGCGGACGCCTCCGAAGAAGCCGTCGCGGACGCGCTCGTGCGTGTCGATCGCGCACGCACGTGGGCCGAGCGCGTCGACAACGCCTACAACTACCGCCTCGCGGCCGACCGCCCCGCTACGGAGTTCGACGCAGCCACCGAGACTGCACTCGATGATCTCGCCGAGTTCGTCGAGGCGGGCCACGCTGGCGAGGAAATCCAAAGCGAGATCTTCGAGACCGCACGGCGACACGGCCTCGATCCCGGCGACCTGTTCGCCGCGGGCTACCGGCTCTTTTTCGATACCGACCAGGGGCCACAGCTCGGCACCTTCCTCGCCGATCTCGACCGCGCATTCGTCGTGCAGCGGTTGCGGCGTGATGCGTAGCGTCGACGCCGAAACGACTGAGTAGTGGCCCAGCGTCGCGCGGGCAAACCAAACCCTCATGGCTGCGAGGATCGTCCGAACGGATGATGGTTAGCACGCTGGTATGGGTGCTTTCGGGGCTTCTCCTCTATACGCTCGTCGCGACGGCGCTCCAGAAGTGGGGCGTCTTTCCGAGTTCGGTGCGGGTGTCGGGACCGATCACGACGATCCACACCCAGCGCGGGAAGCGCTTTCTCGACTGGCTCGCGACGCCGAAGCGGCTCTGGCGAGCGTGGGCCAACGTCGGTGTCGGGATCGCGCTGGTGGTGATGGCTGGCTCGTTCCTTGCGGTGATTTTCAGTGCCATCACGATCTTCAACCGGCCCGAGTCCACGATCATCAGGCAGCCACAGGACGCGCTGGTGATCCCCGGGGTCAACCAGTTTTTGCCGCTGTCGGTCGCCCCCGAGATCGTGTTCGGCCTCCTCGTCGGCCTCGTGGTCCACGAGGGCGGCCACGGTCTGCTCTGCCGGGTCGAGGACATCGACATCGACTCGATGGGGCTCGCGCTGCTCGCGGTGATCCCGATGGGTGCGTTCGTCGAACCCGACGAGGAAAGCCAGACGCGCGCCGATCGCGGGGCCCGAACTCGGATGTTCGCCGCTGGCGTCACCAACAACTTCGCGATCACCGTGATCACGTTCGCGCTGCTGTTCGGCCCGGTGGTTGGCTCGCTCGCGGTCGCGCCCGGGGTCCCCGTCGGCGGCGCGCTCAACGGCACCCCCGCCGCCGACGCGGGCATCGATCGCGGTAACGTCATCACCCAAATCGACGGGCAGCAGGTGGCGAACGTGAGCGAGTTCGACGCCGCACTCGCCGACGCGAACAGGACTGTGGAGGTCTCCTTACAGGACGGCAACACTACCACGGTACAGCGGTCGGTCGTCGTCACCAGCGTGGTCGCGGACGGCCCGCTCGCCACCGGGACGACGATCGAGGCGGTCAACGGCACCGCCGTCGGCACCGAGCGCGCCTTCCACGCGGCGCTCGACAACCGGACGACGGCGCAGCTTTCCACCGGCAACGGGACCGTGACAATCCCGGTCGGGGCGGCCGCGACCGTCACGCCCGGTGGTCCGCTCGCGAATGCGAGCGACGGACTGGGTGGAGAGTCGGCCGTCATCACCCGCATCGCGGGCGAGCGCACGCCGAACCGGTCGACGCTGAGCGCTGCACTCTCCGGGACCGAGCCGAACGAGACGGTCCCAGTCGTAGCGGTCGTGGACGGCAACCGCGGGAACTACTCAGTGCGGCTGGGCGAGAACCCCGATACCGGCAGTGGCTTTCTCGGCGTCAGAATCTCGCCGGGCACGACCGGGATCGTGGTCGATGACTTCGGTATCCGATCGTATCCCGCTGCGCAGTATCTCGGCCTGCTCGGTGGCAGCGGTGGCGGCGGAGCGGGTGGGGACGGTGGGTCGGGTGGCTCGCCGATCACCCAGTTTCTCGCAGTGATCACGCTGCCCTTTTTGGGTGCAGCCCCCGGAAGCGGTGGCCTCGTCAGCTTTGCGGGCTTCATCGGGCCGGTTCGACAGTACTTCACCGTCACGGGACCGCTGTCGTTCCTCGGCGGCGGCGTGTTCACACTCGCGAACGTGCTGTTCTGGACCGGCTGGATCAACGTCAACCTCGGGCTGTTCAACTGCATTCCCTCCTTCCCGCTCGACGGCGGGCACATCTTTCGGGCGAGCACCGAAGCGGTGGTCTCCCGGCTTCCGATCGGGGGTCGCGGGGCGATCGCCGGCGCGGTGACAACGGCGGTGACAATCACGATGCTCGGCGCGCTCGCGGTGATGATCTTCGGGCCGACGGTGCTGACCGGCTGAGACCGGACGTGCTGGCGTAGGCTTATGGCCGGTTGTGGACTGGTTCGATCATGGCCCGACGACTGCTAGTTCCGTTGACCGACTCGACACATTCCTGGCCCGGTCTCGACCACGCACTCACGATCTTCCCGGAGGCCGAAATCACTGTGCTGAACGTCATCGATCCGACGGGAGCGGGCTACGGCGAGCGATCGGGCGATGGCGAGACGGACCCCGACACCGCCGAAACGGCGGCCGAGGAACTGTTCGCGGCGGCCAACGAGCTGGCAACAGAGTACGGAGCGACGCTCGACACGGCGGTCGTGGAGGGTCGCCCTGCCGACGCTATCACCGCGTACGCCGACGACCACGACATCGACGCGATCGTCATGGGCAGCCGCGGGCGCTCCGGCGTCTCGCGCGTCCTGCTGGGGAGCGTCGCGGGAACGGTCGTGCAGGATTCGTCGGTTCCGGTGACCGTCGTTCCCTGAGTCGCGCGCCGACGGTTTCGGAGGAGCAGCCGCCATCGACCACCACCGCTCGTGCTTCAGGAGCGTTTTAGGCACGGCCACCGAACCGCCGACGATGGACGATCGGCTCGCCACGGGCCTCCATACGGGGCTGCTCATCGCCGTTATCGGTGTGCTCGCGTGGGCAACCGGCCTGCCGGCGCTGTTTCCGAGCCTCGGTCCCTCGGCGTTCGTTCTCGCGACCTTCCCCGAGAGCGAAGCGAGCGACGCCCGACGAGTGGTCGTGAGCCACACGATCGGTGTCGTCGCCGGCCTCGCTGCGTACTCCCTCCTCGCCGGGGGCATCGTCGTGACGGGTCAGATTCCGCCGCTCTCGCTCCCCGGCCTTCGGCTCGCCGCCAGCGGGGTCGGAGCCATCGTGCTTACCGTGATGGGGATGATCCATCTCGGCGTTCGCCACCCGCCGGCGTGTGCGACCACGCTGATCGTCGCGCTCGGACTGCTGTCGAGCTCTCTCGAAGGCGTCCTGATCATCGCTGCCGTGGCCGTTCTCGTCGGGATGCAGCGACTGATTCTCCTGACGGACGAGGTACTCGACGGACGCGACGTTTCCGCCATCGGTCGATCGCGGTCGGACTGACGCGGTGTGTCGGCGCGTGCGGGAAAATCGCGGGGGTCAGGAGTCCTCGATACCGTTCGCCTGGAAGTCGACATCCTTCTCCTCACCCGCGAGGGCGATGTGGCCGTAGTTGAGCAGCGCGACGAACACCGTCCCGCCGAGCACGTTGCCGATGGTCGTGAAAACGATGAACGGGACGAACGCACCGGGCGCGACGCCCGCGCCAAGGACGATCGCCGAGAGCACCTCCGTCGTGCCGAGGATCGCGTGATGGAACGGGCCGAACCCGATGGCGGCGGTCGTGAGCAACACGAAGACGATTCGGCCGATAGTGTCCCGGCTGGCGGCCGAGAGCCACGTCGCCATCCCCATCAGCCAGCCCGCGACGACGCCCGACAGGGTGATCGTCCACCATGGAAGACCGACGAGCGCCCCCGCGAGCGAGCCGAACGCGCTCGGTTCGGCGATCCCCATCGGTTCGCCGATCGCCACGATGAGCGCGACGAACGCCGCACAGCCGAGCAGGTTCGAGACGTAGGTCACACTCCAGATCCGCCCAAGGTCACGGAGCGACGCACGGCCGTCGAGCACCGGGAGGACGGCCATCGTGGAGTGGGCCGTAAAGAGTTCGGTCTGGCCGATGACGACGAACAGGAAGGCGATCGAGGAGACGCCGGCGAGCGCGACCTGTTTGGTGAGCGTCGAGTCGAACCCGCCCGAGAAGGTGAGTACCATCGCCATGAACAGCGCGCCGAAACTCAGGTTGAGACCGGCCGAAAAGCCCGAGATGAACGTGCCGACCGCGGGCCGGTCCATCTCCTTCAGGGCGTTCTCCATCTCGCGTTCGAGAATCTTGCGATAGGAGAGCGTCGCGCCGGTGGGGCCGTCCTCGCTTTCACTCATTGCACTACCGTCCATGGACATCCACCGGCGCTAAACGGTTGGGGTTGCCCGTGCCGGCGACGAAACACAAACTCCCTTGTCGTTCGGCCCGTAGCTGTGACATGGATCGACGAGAGCCACCGCAGACGGAGGAAGGGTGGTACGTACTCCACGACTTTCGGACGGTGGACTGGGACGCGTGGCGGGCGGCTCCCGAACACGAACGTGGTCGCGCCATCGAGGAGGGTGTCGACTACCTCGCCGCCCACGAGAACCTCGAAGACGCCGACGCGGGCGGATCGGCGGCCTTCAGCGTGATCGGTCACGACGCCGATCTCCTCGTGCTCCATCTCCGGCCGTCGATGGCTCATCTCGATACCGCCGAACGCCGTTTCGAGGGAACGGCGCTCGCCGAGTTCACCGAGCAGACCGACTCCTATCTCTCGGTCACGGAGGTCTCGGGGTACATGTCCGAGGAGTATTTCGAAGGTGAGGAAGTCGAGGACACCGGGATGGCGCGCTACATCGAATCCCGGCTCAAACCTGATATCCCCGATATGGAGCACGTTTCGTTCTATCCGATGGACAAGCGCCGCGGCCCCGAGGACAACTGGTACGATCTCGCCTTCGACGAGCGGAGTGATCTCATGAGCGGCCACGGCGACATCGGCCGCGACTACGCCGGCGACGTCACCCAGATCATCACCGGCAGCGTCGGCTTCGACGATCACGAGTGGGGCGTGACCCTGTTCGCCGACGACCCCGCTCAGATCAAGAAACTGCTCTACGAGATGCGGTTCGACCCGTCGAGTTCACGCTACGCCGAGTTCGGCCGGTTCCGGTTCGGTCGACGGTTCCCGTCGGCGGACCTCGGCGCGCTCCTCGCCGGCGAGCCCGTCCCCACGGGCGAGGACACCGACCATTCCCACGGCGACGCGAGCGCACACGGCGAGAGCCACCACGATGAGGGAGGCCACCATGACGAGGGAGACCGCTCCGACGACGAAGACGACGAAAGCGACCAGGACATTCGGGCGGCACTCGCCGACGAGGACATCTACGCGGGCCAGCCCCACGGCGAGGACGTCCACGCGATGGTGCTCTACTCCGCGGCCGATCCTGCCGAGCTCGCCGACGATGTCGACGGCCTCCGCGGGAACTTCGAACACTACGACACCCACGTCAAGACCGCGATCTATACGAATCCGGATGGAGGGAACGCGGCAGTCGTGAGCATCTGGGATACCGCGAGCGCCGCCGAGACCGCCGGCGGCTTTCTCGCCGATCTCCCGGGAATCGTCTCGCGCGCGGACGTCGGCGAGCTGGACGGTGAGGAGTCGGGCTTCGGCACGATGGGCATGTTCTACACCACGAAGCCCGAACACCGCGAGGATTTCGTCGCAAAGTTCGCCACCGTTGGCGACCTCCTCGATGATATGGACGGCCACCACGAAACCGACCTCCTCGTCAATCGCGCTGATGAAAACGACATGTTCATCGCCAGTCAGTGGCGCTCGCGCGAGGACGCGATGGCCTTTTTCCGGAGCGATGCGTTCGCCGACACCGTCTCGTGGGGCCAAGACGTGCTCGCGGATCGGCCGCGGCACGTTTTTCTTACCTAGGAACCACTTTTTTACTTCGTCGGGTTCGCGCGGAGCGCGAACCACTCCTCGCAGAAACCTGGACTAAAAACGCCCGCTCGTTCCCTGCGGTCGCTCGCGGTAGAACTGCTGGCGCTTTCCGCAACCGCACAGCACCGCCGAAGCCCTCGCTCCCTGCGGTCGCTCGCCCTTCATCCACCAGGCCCGCAGCCGCCCTGCATCCGCAAGCTGTCTCCGCCAAACGCGCCACAGCGACCGCTGTTCAAACCGTTCACGCGCGAAAACGGACAGAAGAGCTGACAACGACGCCAAACGGTCTCGGTCGTTCATCCCTGTCGACGACCACGATTCACCCGTCATGTCCGATGTGCCGCTCGACTCGACCGACGGTCGCTCCGGCACTGCCCCCGACACAATGCCATCGGTGACGCCGGACGACGCGTTCGCCGCGCTCGCCGATCCACGACGGCGGACCGTCCTCACCGCGCTCCGCGAGCACACCGGCGACACCATGACCATCGAGACCCTCGTCGATCGCGTCGTCTCGCAGGAAGCGCCCTCTGCAGCGACTCGCCGGCACGTCCACACGTCGATCGCCGATGTCGAACTCCCGAAGCTCGACGACTGGGGTCTCATCGAGTACGACAGCGCCCAGGAGACGGTCCGCTACGTCGCCTCGCCGCTCGTCGAGGGACTACTGACACACGTCACCGAGAACGAGCGATAGCTCAGTCGCCGGCGTACTTCGCGCCGACCGCGTCGAGATCGGCTCCCTCGACCGAGGACCGAAAGCCCGCCATCCCATCGTCGCGCTCGATATCGAAATCCCGTTCGTAGAGATCGGCGACCCGGTCGAACTCCGCGTCCGACAGCGGCGGCGTCTCGGGGGCGGCGGCCCACTCGTCGATGTCGGCAGCAGTACGAAAGGTCGGCGTCACCGAGGCGACCGCGTCGTGGGCGAGCAGCCACTGGATCGTGGCCTGCCCCATCGTGCGCTCACGGTCGCTCCCAGTGCGTTCGAGAAATCGCAGCTTGTCGAGTTTCTCCCACCCGGTGTCGTACCACTCGTCGGGCCGAAATCCTCGATGATCGCCCTCGCCGAGTTCGGTCTCGGGCGTGACCTGCTCGTTCAGCAGGCCCGAGGAGTGCGGCACGCGGGGGATCAGACTCGTGTCGGCGTCAAGCTCGTCGATCGTCTCGATGAAATGCTGTCCGGGCACTTGCTCGAACAGGTTGAAGACGACCTGGATCGCGTCGAACTCCTCTGTGATCGCCGCGTCGCCCTCCGCGAGCCACCCGATCGAGGGCCCAAGCGCCCACCCGATCGCCTCGACTTTCCCGGATTCGCACAGTTCGTCGAGCGCTTCGAGGAGGGCGCTATCGACTTCCTCGACGTTCGCGTTGTGGAGCTGGAGCAGATCGACGTAGTCGGTGTCGAGGCGGTCCAAACTCCGTTCGACTGCGGTATGGAGGTACTCCGCGTCCATCTCCTTCGGGAGTTCGCCGTGGCCCGCTTGCGGGTTGTTGTAGAAATCGTAGCCGACTTTGGTGGCAAGGGTGACCTCATCGCGAACGTCGGCAAGCGCTTCGCCAACGAGCTCTTCCGAACGGCCGTAACCGTACACGTCGCCGGTGTCGAAGAAGGTCACGCCCTGCTCGAACGCGTGCCGCAGCATCTCGATCGCCTCCGCTTCGCTTCGATCGCCCCACCAGTCAGTGCCGACGGTCCACGCGCCGAAGCCCACCTCGCTCACCTCGACGCCGGAATCGCCGAGTTCGCGGTAGTGCATACCTGCTCGTTGGTTTCGGGGGCACTTAGCGGGTGTGGTTCGGCCGGGTGCATTCGCGTGCGCGAAACGAGTGTTCGAGGGCTCGCCTCCGGTCAGGCAATGTCGCACCGGCGCGAGTCGCTCTCGACGCCCGTGTACCGCTCGTCAGCGTGGGTATCGAGACGGATCGCCATTCGACTTTCGGGGTCGTAGTCGACGAGTCCGGCGTCGATCAGCACGGGGAGGTTGATATGGTGGAGTCGGATGGCTGTCCGCTCGCGCGCCTCGTCACCAACGGTGTCGACGGGAACGCTCTCGCGTGCGGCCACGACGTGTGCTGCGAGCGTGCAGAGTTCGATCGGGTACGCGAACGCTCCGAGTTCCTGAAGCACGACCCGCTGTCGGACCGTCGTGATCGGCTCCGCCTCGCTCGGCAGTGGCTCCGTACCGTTCCCCACCGAGACGTGACCGGCGGCTGGAGACGAGCGGCCTGTCATACGTAACACTCCATTCGAAACAGGGAGCAGGCATAAAGAAATCCCATGCACACTCCGTGTGAATAAGTAGTTCATCGTATCGGTGCCAAAACGGTACCCCGGTTCGGAAGGAACTGCGTGGCTCCGGAAGGCTCCTCGCGTCGCTGGTGCGACCGTCCGCCGCCACGTTCGACGGGGTGGACGACAGCGCCGTGACGATCGGCGAGGACGAGGCTTTTGCCCGCGGAACGAGAGGCTACGCCATGAGCCGGGCCGTGGCGATCAACGTCGGCGCTAACACCAACACCCCGGGCGTCCGCGGGCCGATCCGAGCCGACGGTCGGTTCGAGTACGTGCCGATCCCCGAAACCGAACCCGTCGCGGAGCCGGTCCCGACCTACGCGGATCTCGATCTCGCCACCGACCTCCCGGCGGACGTTCTCGCTACCCCTGTGCATCTCGATCCCGAGTTTCCGGAGTACCCCCACGGCGAACGGTACAGCTACGGCGACCCGCACGGCGTGAAGGCCCGCCCGCTCGCCGACCTCGCTGCGGGTGACTACGCCCTCTTCTACGCGACACTCACGACTGCGGGCGAACCGGCATCGTGGCAGGCTCCAGAGTGGGGCGCGTACCTCATCGGCCAGTTCGAACTCGCCTGCGATCCCGTGACCAGCGCGGAGTATCCCGATCTCGCGCCCGCCGACCGCGACCGCTTCGCCTCGAATGCCCACGTCAAGCGCGAGACGTTCGACGCCGAAGTCCTGCTTTCGGGCGATCCCGGCGGATCGGCGCTGTACGAGACGGCACTCCCGTTGAGCGGGCGCACAGCCGGCACTAACGCGAACCGGATCGTTACCGAGCTATCGGACGACTCAGGCAAAGGGCCGTGGTGGCGGCGACCGCTCCGCTTCAGCGAAGCGGCGACCGCGGAACTGCTCGCTATCCGTCGGAACGACCGCTTCGCGGACTGTTTCTAAGCCGTTCGGAGTCGGCGGTTCACGCGGTGGCGATCGCCGGGAACAGCGTGTCGAGAGCCGGATCGCTATCGACGAGGCGGTACTCTCGGCCCGCCCGCTCGACGACGCCGGCGGCGGCGAGGTGAGCGAGGTGGGCGTACGCCTCGCCCGGCCCGTGGAGGATGTGGATGCTCGAGAGATCGCCGAACAGCTGTGCGCTCACCGTCCATGCGTCGGCCGGCCCGTTCTCTGCGAGCACGTCGACCACCCGCTCGGTGCACTCGCGGTGATGGGCGGCGATCTCGCGTGCGCGGCCCGCGGGATCGTCGATCGGGTCGCGGTGGCCCGGATATGCACGATCGAACTCGCCGTCGACGATCCGTTCGAGCGTCGTGAGATAGCGCCCGAGCGGTCCCTCAACGCGCACGTCCGCCCCGCCGACGTTCGGCGTGTAGTGCGGCAGGAGCGCGTCGCCGCTGAACAGCTCCAAGCCTTGCTCGCCGTCGAGAGCGAACCCCGCGAGGCCGGCGGCGTGTCCGGGGAGGTGGATCGCTTCGAGCGTGCCCGCAGCCATCTCGAAGTGCTCGCCGTCGGTGAACGGCTCGACGGTCGGCGCGGGACCCGTCAGTTCGCCGTGGCTGTCGAGGAATGCGAGGAGTTCCTCGCACGGCGCGTCGGGCAGCCCCCACTCGTCGAGGAGTGCGCGCTGGCGCTCGTTCATCGCCGTCCACGCCCCGCCGTCCTGTTCGACCAGCGGCGCGTCGTCGGCGTGGACCCGGACGGTCGCGCCGCCTGCGTTCTGGATCGTGCCCGCGAGGCCGACGTGATCCTCGTGCCAGTGGGTGAGAAGAATCTCGTCGATGTCGGCGAACGCGAGATCGTGCTCGGCGAGTCCTTCCGCCAACTGCTCGCGGACGTCCGACGTGGCGACGCCTGTATCGATCAGCGTCGTCTTCGCGTCCGGTTCGATCCCGAGCACGTAGCTGTTGTTCAGCCCCTCGAACACCGCGTTGCCGAGACGAATCCGTTTCATCGCGGCCGTCCTTTGATCCGGTCGTCGCGCGCTCGTCGGCTCGGGCTTCGGTTGCCGTCGCACTCGGCCTGCATACTCCCACTACTGCTCCCGTCCACATACCACCCGCGGTGTCGGTCGCCGGACCGATCAGTCGTCGCCGGCGGCGCGTGAGGCCGAACTCGATTGGAGGTCCGCCGACACCGCTGGCACGTCCTCACTGTCGACGCCGCCGGCGGCCTCGATCTCCTCGATACTCATCGGGAACCGCCGGAGGTCGTGGTGGATGGCGATACCAGCCTTCGCACCCTGGCCCATCGCCACCGGGATCTGGTTGTGCCCCGGCGTGAGATCGCCGACCGCCAGGACACCCTCGACCGAGGTCCGACCGTGATCGTCGACCGCGACCGTGCCGTCGTCGGTGAGTTCGCAGCCCAGCCCCGTCGCGAGGTCGTTGTTGTACTGCGAGCCGTACATCGCGAACCCGCCCTTGTACTCGCGGCGGGTGCCGTCCTCGAATGCGAACCCACCGAGCCATTCTGGACTCTGCTCGTCGGAAAACTTGCTCTCGATCTCGCTGTCGACGATCTCGACCGGATGCGCGCGGAGCTGGCGGTCGGTCTCCTCGGACCACTCGGGATTGTGGCCTCTCAGCAGGAGATCGACCTCGTCGGTGAAGTTGAGCATGATCATCGCGACGTGGGCGGCCGACTCGTTGTGGCCCATCACGTACACCGATTCATCGACGAACATGTACGCATCACAGTGGAGACAGTAGTGGAGGCCGCGCCCGGTACGAGGAAGCGGCGGGTCGGGATGCTCATCGGAAAAGCCAGTGGCGAGTACGACACGATCGACCGCGAGCTCGTCCTCGCCCGTTTCGACTCGGAACCGACGCGAGCCGTCGGCGGTCTCGACATCGGTGACGACACCGCGGCGGTACGCCGCGCCGTAGTCCTGAATTTGATCGATCGCAGCCTGGAGGAGTTCGTTGCCGCTCACGTCCTCGGTGACGCCGATCACGTTGTGGGTGTCGCGCATCATCGCGGCGCGCCCGCCGCCACGGTTGATGACCACCGTGTCGTGGCCCAGTCGGGTGGTGTACAGCGCCGCCGTGAGGCCGGCCGGTCCGCCACCGACCACCGCAACGTCGAAGTCGTTCTCGTCGTCCATGTGTGAAATAATAGGGTCGCGAGCCGCATAACGGACCGGATCGTGGTCCGTACTGCGACGCTCGATCGGGGTATTATTCGCTTGCGACCACGATCGCACCCTTCATCCCGAGCGATCGATGCGGGTTGCAGTAGTAGGGATACATACCGGCCGAGTCGAGCGTTTCCTCGTAGGTCACGTCCTCGCCCATCGCCGGCTGCCCGCTGTTGAGCGGCCCGTCGTCATCGGAAACGACGTTGTGTGTTCCTCCCTCGCCCGTCCACGACCACGTGATGGTGGTGCCCGGTGAAACGCGGACCGCCGCCGGTTCGAACGCGAACCCGCTCTTGCCGGCCCCGACGGCGATCTCGACCGCGTCGGAACCGGTCTCGTCGGCGATCGAGCCGTCGTACCCCTTCGCCTCGGCGAGATACTCGTCGACGGCTCCCGTTCCGACGGTCGTTCCCGCCGTGTCGTTCGTTGCAGACGTGCCGTTCGCCGCCGTTGTGCCGTTCGTCGCCGTGGTGGCGTTCGCTCCGGTGGTTGCGTTCGTTTCCGCGGTTCCGTTCGCACCGGAAGCGTTGCTCGTCGTCGACCCGTCGTCGGTCGACTCGGCTGTGGTTCCCGCGTCGGTTGCCGTGGTTTCGGCCGTGGCGTTGCCGCCGGTGGCTGCCTCGGTTTCCGTCGCCGAACCGTCGGAGTCGTTCGACCCGCCGTCGCCGGAGTCACCGGACGAACACCCAGCGAGTGCGCCTGCGGCCAGCACGCCGGCCGCGCCGTGGAGGACGGTTCGCCTGTCGATGTCGTCGGTGTCGTCGGTGTCGTCGGTGTCGTCGGTGTCGTCGGTGTCGTCGGTGTCG
>Ga0136575_100355_pt1 | contig 17724 bp, 16 predicted proteins | sample AntDeeMetagen136_FD_104785 | JGI IMG/M metagenome (GOLD analysis project Ga0136575, IMG submission 104785) | Saline lake microbial communities from Deep lake, Antarctica - Metagenome #136 | ecosystem: Environmental > Aquatic > Non-marine Saline and Alkaline > Saline | place: Antarctica: Deep lake...
AGGTTGCGGCCGGGCTGCTTGATGTCGCCGGCGACGGTGGCGACCTGCGCGAAGCCGAGGTAGGAGGTGAACACGAGCGCGGCGGTGCTGAGGACGGGGAAGTACCCCCGCGAGAAGAACGCCTCCGGGACCGTCTGGCGGCCGAAGACGCCGAGCGCGTCGAGGGAGCCGTAGGAGAGGAACAGCGTCAACACGACCAGCAGGAGCGCCACGACGACGTTCTGGAGTTTGGCGGTGTTCTCCGTGCCGGTGACGCTCAGGGCGGTCAGGACGACGGCGAACAGCAGGCCCATCGGAACCACCGGACTCAGCGACAGTTCGATTCCGACCTCCCCGAGGACCGCGGCGGCGTAGTGACCCAGCCCCACGAGGTAGAACGCGGAGGCGAACACCAGTCCGAGCCACAGTCCGAGGCCGACGATGGCCCCGAAGGCCGTTCCCATGCTCCGCGAGACGAAGAAGTAGCCGCCGCCGCTCCGGGGCATCGCGGTCGCCAGTTCGGAGGCCGGCAGCGCGACCAGCAGCGCGACGACGCCGCCGACGCCGAACGAGAGCGCCGCTGCGGGACCCGCGTTCCCGGCAGCCAGCCCCGGGAAGACGAAGATACCCGCGCCGATCATCGTCCCGATACCGATGGCCAACCCGCCGACGAGGCCGATGGTCCGCTCGAGTTCGACGTCCTCCTCGTGGACCGTGACCTCGTCGGAGACCGCCCGGGGCTCGGGTTCGGGTGACTCCCCCTCGAGGTTCTCCCCGGTCCCGGGAGTGGGCTTCGAGTCTGTCGTCAATTCCGGCTCACGAGTAGCTGTATCGGAACGTCAGCCAATAAAACTGTACCCGGTCAGAGACCCCGTCAGGGGGTCGACGGCCGCTTCGCCGATGCTCCCGGAGGAGACCCAGTGGCGACTCACTCGGTCGGTTCGGTCTCGTCCGGTTCGGTCTCGTCCGGTTCGGTCTCGTCCGGTTCCCGGATGACGATGCTCGTGACGCGGGCGCCGTCGACGCCCTCGACGGAGAGCCGGTAGCCGTCAGCCTCCACCTCGTCGCCGACCTCCGGGGCCCGCCCCAGGCGGTCGAGGACGAGGCCGCCGAGCGTCCCGAACTCGTCGCTCTCGAGGTCGGCGTCGAGCGCCTCGTTGACCGCCGCCAGCGAGACGCCGCCGTCGACGACGTAGGTGCCGTCGGCGCGCCGGTCGATGGAGGGTTCGCCTTCGACTTCGTCGAACTGGTCCTGGATGTCGCCGACGACCACCTCCACGACGTCCTCGACGGTGGCGATGCCTTCGAGGGAGCCCCACTCGTCGATGACGGCGGCCATCTGGCTGTGGTCGCGCTGGAACTCCACCAGGAGGTCGTTGACGCGGGTGCTCTCGGGGACGACGGTCAGTTCCCGCGCGATGTCGCCGGCCGTGAGGGGTTCGCCCGTCGCGTCGACGGACTCGCTGGCCCGGAGCACGTCCTTGACGTCGACGAAGCCGACGACCTGGTCCTGGTCGTCAGCCTCGACGACCGGGTAGCGCGTGTGGCCCTCCGAGAGGACCACCGAACGGATCTCCGAGAGCGGCAGGTCCTCGGACACGCTCACGACGTCGGGTCGCGGGACCATCACCTCGCGGACGGTGATGTCGTCGAGTTCGAAGACGCGCTCGATCATCTCCACCTCCTCGCGGTCGACGTGGCCCTGCTTGCCGGAGTGGGAGAGCACCATCAGGATCTCCTCCTCCTGGAGGGTCTCCTCGCTCTCGGAGGCGGGCTTGACGCCGATGAGGCTGGTGAAGAAGTTGGCCGTCCCGTTGAAGACGACGATGCCGGGGACGAAGAGGTAGTAGAAGAACTTCATCGGCGGCGCGAGCAGCAGCGACATCCGCTCGGCCTCCGCGATGGCGATGGTCTTCGGCGCGAGTTCCCCGAAGACGACGTGGAGGAAGGTGATGAAGCCGAAGCCGAGCGCGAACGCGACCAGGTGGACGAGGCTCTCGGGGAGAATCGTCCCCAGGAACGGTTCGATGAGCGCTGCGACCGCGGGTTCGCCGATCCAGCCGAGACCCAGCGAGGCGAGCGTGATGCCGAGCTGGGTGGCCGCGAGGTAGTCGTCGAGGTTCGTCACCGCGTCCGAGAGGGTGGCCGCTCCGGGTTCCCCCTCCTCGACGAGTCGCTCCACGGTCGTCGAGCGGATCCGGACGAGCGCGAACTCCGAGGCGACGAAGAAGCCGTTCAGCGCAACCAGGAAGAACGCAAGGAACAGCCGACCGAACGAGAACGCGGCGTTCACCATCGCTGTCCCCGTCGGTCGGACCGCTGGACTGTTGGCTCCCGTGGCGTCGACCGTGGCGGCGTCTCGAGTTTGGTGAGCGGCTCGCTCATTCGTTGTGGGAAATCCGGGTCACGTCCCTGTCAATGCTTGGATTGGTCGCCTCGGAGAGGGCCGATTCATCCCATCCTTTCTATAGCTGCCCGCTGAAACGGCCTGTATGAGCGTCGTCTTCTGGGCCCTCGTGGCCTTCGCGACCGTCAGCTGTCTGTTCATGGCGTGGTCGCTCGGCGCGAACAGCAACTCACCGCCGTTCGCGCCCGCCATCGGCGCGAACGCGGTGTCGACAATGCGCGCGGCGTTCCTCATCGGCATCCTCGCGGCCGCCGGCGCGCTCACGCAGGGCGGGGCCATCTCCGAGACGGTCGGCGCGAACCTCATCCGCGGTGTCACCATCACGCCGCTGGCGGCGACGACGGGGCTGCTGGTGGCCGCGTCGTTCATGGCGTTCGGCGTCTACAGCGGCTACCCCGTCCCCGCGGCGTTCGCGACGACCGGCGCGATGGTCGGCGTGGGCCTCGGCCTCGGCGGCGCCCCGGCGTTCGAGACGTACCGGGAGATCGGGACGTTCTGGCTGCTCGTTCCGCCGATGTCCGGCGGGCTGGCCTACCTCACCGCGACCCTGCTCCGGAGCGAGGACGTCCCCGAGACCCTGTCCATCCCTTTGCTCGCGGCCGTGGTCGCCGCTATCCTCGCGAACGTCCAGCTAGGGGTGATTCCGCACCCGGAGCAAGCACAGGCCTCGGTCGCAGCGGCGGTGGCCGTCTTCGTCGGCGGACCCACCGTCCTCGGCGTCGACCTCGTCGTGGTCGTCGTCACGCTGCTGTTCGCCGTCCTCGCGTTCCGCTACATCCAGCGCCGGACGCGGGCGTCCGTCGAGACCGGCATCCGGACGTTCCTGTTCGCGCTCGGCAGCGTGGTCGCGTTCTCCAGCGGCGGCAGCCAGGTGGGACTCGCGACCGGCCCCCTCGAGAACCTCTACGGCGTCGAACTCGGCCTCCCCGGGACCACCCTGCTCGCCATCGGCGCGACCGGCATCCTCGCCGGCGCGTGGATGGGCGCCCCCCGCCTCCTGCAGGCGACCTCCCGGGAGTACGCCCAGCTCGGCCTGCGGCGTTCCATCGCGGCGCTCGTCCCCGGGTTCGTCATCGCCCAGGTCGCCATCGCCCTGGGCATCCCCATCTCCTTCAACAACATCATCATCTCCGGCGTCATCGGCGGCGGCCTCGCGGCGGGGACGGCGGGCGTCTCCCGCCGGAAGATAGGCGTCACCGTCGGCTTCTGGGTCATCACGCTCGCGACCTCGATAGCCACCGGCTACGGGCTCTATCAGCTCCTCTCCGGGCTGTTCGGCATCCAGTAGCGGTCGGCCTACCGCACGACGGTGACGGTCACCGGCGCCTCGCTGACGACGGTCGTCGCGACGGTCCCGAGCAGTCGGCTCGTCAGGTCGCCACGCTCCCCGCCGTGGCCGCCCATCACGACGTGGTCGACGTCGTGGTCCGCGACGTACGCGAGGATGGCGTCCGCCGGGTCGCCGGTGTCGACGGCCGTCTCGACGGGGCGCTCGGCCGACGCGGCCTCGGTCTCGGCGCGCTGAATCAGCTCCGCTGCTCGCTCGCGACCGGCGTCCAGGCGCGAATCGTCGGGTTCGAGGACGCCGCTCTCGCTCATCCCCGTGTCGAGAGGCGTGACGACGTTCAGCACCGTCACGCGGCAGTCGAAGGTCGCGAGCGCGTGGCGGAGCGCCTCGTCGGCCAGCGGCGACCCGTCGAGGGGAACGAGCACGTGCGATGGGGTCACGTGCGTACTTCACGGACGAGACGTAAATAGCGTGGCGACGCGGCTAACCGGCGCCGGGGCGTAGGCTCCGCGGATGGTCAACGCGTTCTGGCTGGACCGCGACCTCGACCAGGCGGCCCGCTGGCTGGTGGACGCCCACGTCACCAGCAGCGTCTTCGAATGCTCGATGGTGCTCACGACGGCCGTCCAGTTGCACGGCTACCCAAGCGACGACGACCTCTACTTCACGCACCCCGACCATCCGCTCACGCAGTGGGCGGCGGACGCGTACGGGAACTGGCGGACCCTCCACGCGTACACCGAGGCGGCCCACGAGGAGTGGCGCTACCGGTGGGACCACGAGCCAGCGGAGTCCCACGGCTCCTGGGCTGTCGTCGAGACGCTCGACGGCGACGCGGTGGCCGACCTCGCGTGGCCGCGCGAGACGGCGCGCGACCCCCCGCAGGTGACGGGGAAGTGGACGGCGCCCGACTACGTCGACGCCTACCGCTACTACTACGCCAACGAGAAGCGCGACCTCTTCGAGTGGTCGAAGGACCGGACGGAGCCGCCGTGGCTAGCGGAGTACACGGTCGAAGACGACCCCGTCGACGCGAGCGGTGAGTGACTGATGGGCGGACCGCCGAGCGTCCGGAACTACGACCGCGAACTGGGGGCGACCGTCACCCGACTGGGCCGCCGACTCGACCGTGCGTCTCGCGGCGTCCACACCTGTAAAAACGGCTTTCCGCTGCCACGCCGCTCCCCAAGTGCGTGAATCGGCTAGCTCCGGTCGAGATGGAACTCACCCGACGGCGGAAAGCCGCAGTGCTCGCTGTCGCGGTGCTCGTCGTCGGCGCCGCGGCCTACGGACTCCTCGTCTTCGACAGGCCGAGCGTCGAGTCTGTCGAAAACGAGTGGGGCACCGTCGAGGAGAATCAGAGCGAGGTCGAGACGAAAATCGCGGTCGACAATCCCTGGTTGCTCAGGCTCGCCGACAGCGCGGCGAACGTCAAATACACGGTCGCGCTCAACGACGTCGTCTTCGCCACCGAGGAGAAGAAGCGGGTGACGCTCGGCAGCGACGACACCCTCACGACGTCGACGTGGGTGAACAACGACCGGATTCCGGAGTGGTGGGTGACGCACGTGAACAACAACGAGACGACGACCGTGACCGTCGACCCCTCCGTCGTGGTCCGGTACGCCGGCCTGAAACTGCCGGCGGAGTCCCTGACCCGGAACCGGACGTTCCAGACGAACCTGCTCGAACCGCTCGAGACGGAGGAGACGCGGCGGTTCTCGGCGTTCGGCCGGGAGGTCCTCGTCGTCGACGAGACGGACGCGCAGTGGGGCCAGGCGACCGCGGAACGGACGCCCATCGACGCGTCGGCCAGGGTGACGAACTCGCTCCCCGCCCCCATCCCCGTCACCGAGATTCAGTACACCGTCCGGATGAACGGCATCGTCGTCGGGAGCGGCCAGGCCGCCGAGCAGACGGTGCTCCCGGCCCAGAGCACGCGGACGCTGGAGGCCCGCGCGGTAATCGACAACTCGAAGCTGGACGACTGGTGGGTTACCCACCTGCGGAACAACCAGACGACGCGGCTCACCGTCACCTTCGACGCGACGGTCCAGTACGGCGCCGTCGAGCGAACGCTCCCCCTGGAGTTCCTCTCCTACAACCGGACGTTCGAGACCGACGTGTTCGGGTCGGGGTCGGTCGGGAACCAGTCCGAGTCGCGGGGCGCACTGCCAGAGGGACCGCCGGCCCCGACGACGAGCCACCGTTCGTCAGCGCTGGCCGGCGCCCGGGGGTAGCCAGTACGGAGCGACGGACTCCGCCTCGTCACGGCGGAGCGGTGAGTAGCTCCGGCAGAAATTCAGAGGATGTCGACCCGATCGAGCATCGCCCCGTCGACGTCCCGTGCCGCAATCGCGTCTAGCTGGTCGCGGGTTCGAATCGGCCACGCGACCACGTCCAGTTCCGCGTCGTGGGCGGCGTCCACGACGTCCGATTCGACGGCGAGGGAGTACGGAACCTCGACGAACGAACAGTCCAGCGCGACCGCGGATTCGACCGCGTCTCGCTGTTCTGACTCGGTCACAGTACTCGGGTCCACGTCCTCGTCCTCGAAGTACGCGAACGAGACGTAGCCGGCAGCGGCGTCCCAGGAGAGAGCGGTGGCCTCGGTCAGCGCGCTCGTGTCCGTCGAGCAGAGGTAGACGTCGTGGTCGTACTGGTCGGCGACCCGTTTCACGTCGGCAGCGATTCCGTTCGTTTTCAGGTCGAGTTGTACGTCGACGTCCGGGGGAATCGTCCCGAGAGCGTCGGCCAGTGTGGGGACGTGTTCGTCGGTGTCCAGTACGGAGAGTCCACGGAGCGTCTCGTAGTCGGTCGAATCGACCTGGTGTTCTTCGCCCGTCAGTGCCGCCGTCGTCGCGTCGTGGAAGAGAACGATCTCACCCGAACCACACTGGCGCACGTCGAGTTCCACGCGGTCGACGTGGTCGACGACCGATTCGATCGCGAGCAGCGTGTTCTCCGGGAACTGCTCCGCACAGCCCCGGTGAGCGATAGCGTCCATGGGCGAAAACTCACGGAGTGACGTCAATAACGTTTGGGAGTGTGTCACAGTGGCACGCGAAACGCCGGCCGCGTCGACCCACGTTCGGTCACCGCTCCGCAGAGACCTGTGGATGGAACACTGCCTCGGCGCTCACGGCACACAATCTAGCCACCGAGAATGCGCTCGGCCGCTCGGTCGACTGCTTCCGGCCGGGGCATACGAGCAGGAGATGGGGTTCGTCGAGCGCTTCTGCACTCGATGGCGTGTCCCGCACAGCAGTATCTCTCCCCCTCGCATTCTACCACCTCGAATGCTGGCTGAGCAGGCCGCGATGCTCGCTCAGATTGGGGAGTTCAGCGTCCCGAAGTACACCTGCCACGCGAGGGCGGATTTGGCGACTAGACTCAACACGATGTACATCTTCTCTCCGAAGAGGTAGTTCTTCCACCGAGACACCTCCAGATACTGGAGGGCCATGTTCAGCGCGAAGAGGTTGAAGAAGACGAAAATCGAGACGTAGATGTAGATGACGAACTCGGGGAACTCGCCGGCACTGGCCGTCACCGACCCGACGAACGCGACCCCGATGGTAATCCAGGGGACGATACCGGCGATAACACCCACCCAGTAGGGCGTCCAGTCCGTCTGTTCGGTCAGTTCGTTGCGCTGCTCCATCAGGAGACCGGAGAGATTCATCACCGCAACGAGGCCGAACAGCGCCACGAGCGTCCCGAGGTCCCACACGCCGGACAGCATCCCGATCACGACGATCATCAGCGAGGCGCTCACCGAGTATTCGTACCAGCGATACGGATTCATGCCCCTGTCGAGATACCGGACGTACTTGTCGTACCAGACCGTCGCGATGGCGGTGTGAGCGAGCGCGGAGATGAAGAGGAATCCCGCGACCAGCAGCGGGAGGTTGGCGTCGACGAACGCGACCGTCTCCGGGAAGATCGACTGGCTTCCAGGGTCGAACCCGTACCTGGTGCGAGTTATCGGCCACAGGACGGTGTCGGCCAGGAGCACCATCGCCGCCCCCTGCAGGAAGTGGAGGACAGCCATGACACTGTTCCACAGTCGGAGTCGACTGTCCCGTGCCGACTCGCGCCGTCCGGAGCTCGTCGTCGCACTGTGTGAGGACATCGTACCAGTCTAATTACTCACTGGATTGAAATATATCTGGGGGTGGCCACGACCGCGTTCACCCCCTCCCTGAAACTCCTAATCGGTGGGTCCATCGCCGTGTACCGGGTCCTGTGGGATGCCCATGGAGACACGGGCGACCCGTAAAAGACGGAGGCCTCGGCACTCACGACTCACAAACTATCCATAGTGCCTGTGTTCAGGAGGGTTTCGAGCGCGCTCGTCTGGTTGCTGCTCGCCAGGCACGCGGGTGCCGCTTCAGGACCGCCTCAGTCACGACGAGACTCGTCTCACGGTTGAGTTGTGGAATACACGTTCGGGCGACTTCCAGGAAACCGGTCCCGGAACCCCACTCCGGAAGCAACCACCACAGTCAGAACGGCTCCCAGGCCGTCGGTCGCCGACCCAGCCCGCGGACACGGAACTCCATCTCGCCACTATCGGTATCCCGGAGTTCGATCACGCCGTCGAACTGTCCGGTGATCGTGTTGACGACCTGCTGGTCGTGGCTGTCGTTGCTGAGGGTGTAGATCCCCAGTCCCCCGGTTTCCTCGATCCGCTTGGTGTAGACGTGGAGGAATCTGAACACTTTGCTGCTGTCGAGATACTGCAACAGCGTCGATATCGAAATCAGCCCATATCGGATATCGGAGACGCCTCGATCCTCGAAGTGTCGGAACAGTTTCGCCATACTGACGCTGATACCGGTGAGATCGCCGGGCGAGGAGATTGACTCGATAGTCGCATCGAGGAGGTCCGTACCATCTCCGCCGGAGGTGTCGACGATGCCGACGCGGTCCCGGTCCAGTGAGTCGACGTGCCGTTCGAGATCGGTGTAGACCTTCTCCGCACTTTCTGTGGAGATGCAGAGAATACCGTCTCCGTCCTCGTATCCGGCAGCGAGCAACTCCAGGGCCAGTGCTTGCTTCCCGCTCATCGACGGGCCGACGACGACGATGTTCGTCCCCGCCGGGAGCTCGTCCAGATCGCCACCCGGCAAGGCACCGCTCACGTCGTATGCATCAGTCATCGCTTCCCTCGCTTGTCTCGAAGTCCCCGGTATCGGCGTCCTCGAAATTCTCCCCCTCGCCCAGTTCGACATCGTCGAAGCCCGAGTCCCCGTCTTCGACCTCGCGTACCGCACTGACGAAGTCGACCTCTGCGCCCATATTACCCAGGTTGTCGTCGACCTCGGTGCGCTGGGACTCGATACGGTCGAGTAGGTCCTGGTACACTTCGCTCTGCTCCAGTTCCGCTTCGGTTTTCTGTGCCTGCAGCGCGCCTCTGCGCGCCATCAGCGAGTGGTACTGCTGGAACGCGTCGTCGACACCGGCCCTGTCGAGCAACTGCTGGATGGTGTCGAGCAACTCCTGCCGTTCCGGGGGTTTGGTGATGTAGGCGTCGAACCCCATCTCGACCACGTCGAAATCGGGTTCGACCGCCGTCACCATCGCCACGCGACAGTCGATCGCTCGCTCGCGGATCTCCCGCAGTACCTGTTCCCCCGACAGTTCGGGCATCATCCGATCGAGTAACACGACATCGACTGTGTCGTCGACCGCATCGAGTGCCTCCTGGCCGTCGGCTGTCAGTCTGACTTCGTACTGGTCCGAAAGCCAGAGTTCGTATCCCTCGGCGATTGTCTGCTCGTCCTCGGCGATGAGGACGACCGGTTGCTCCTGATCGGTCATTCTTCCCACCTACGTTCGGCCGTCCCTTTCATGAGTGTTATTGTCATGCATCCGCCTCGTTGGCTCTCAGTTCGATCACGAAACAGGCTCCATCAGCATCGCTGTCTTCGATTCTGACGTCACCGCCGTACTTTTCGATCATCACGTCGACAAAGAACAGCCCGAACCCGGAGCCGGTCTCCTTGGCGTGAGAACTCTCCCCGCGTCGGAAGACCGCCTCCGTTCGGTCGTCGTCGATACCCCGTCCGTTGTCTGAAATCCGTACGCTGACGGTATCTCCGTCGGTTTCGACACTCGTCTCGATCCGGAGGCCGTCGGTGTCGTTGTGTTCGATACCGTTGGTCAACACGTTGCCGAGGACCTCCGCGATCAACTCGTCAGCCTCGACGCAGACGCCGTCCGGAATCGCTGTCTCGAAGGTTACGTCGGGATAGGCGGCCTCTAGTTCCGATATCTTCCGGTCGAGAATCGGCGAGACGTCGATCGATTCGAGTTGGTGTTCCTCCTCGGGCGTCGCGAGGGTCTCGACCACCTGTCGGACGCGCTTGGTGACCTCCGTCGTCGTGTTGCACCAGTCGACGATAGTCTGGGCGTACTGTGCCTGTTGGCCGTCGAGTTCCGCAGCGAGTAGTTCCCCGCGCATCTTGATGACGGTCATACCGTTCAGAACGTCGTGGGGCAGAATCGAGTTGAAGAACTCCATGCGTTTGCGCTGGCGCTGGAGTTCCGAAACGTCCATCGAGACGCCGATCACACTCGCCACCTCACCGTCGTCGTAGACCGGCGTATAGTGGGTTTCGAGCGTGATATCCCCGAGCGTGACGGTGTACCGGAACGACTCCCCGTCCAATGCGCGACTGGCCGCCTCGAGGACTTCCTCGTGGTCGGCGTAGATATCGAAGATGTTCTCGCCGACCAGATCCTCGGGTTCGAGCCCCAACCGTGAGAGGATGTTGCCACGCATCTCCTGGAAGACACCGTCGCTGTCGAACCGGTAGAGGATGACCGGCGCAGCGTCGAGAATCCGACGCAGCGCCTCGCGCTGACTGGAGATGTCCGTCGAGACGGCCGCGATGCCACCCTCGTAGGGATACGCCTGGACGTTGACCCAGTGGTCGCCGGACTCGTACTGGTACTCGAAGTTCTCCGGGTTGCCGGTCTCCATCACCCGTCGAAGTGTCCGTTCGACGACGGTCCCGCTGACTTCCGGGAACACGTCCCAGAGCAGCTCGCCCTCGATCTCCTCGACTGGCTTCCCGAAACGCTCTGCCAGTGTCTCGTTACAGAACCGAACGCGCCACTCGCTGTCGATGGTGTAGTGTGCTTGCGGGAGCCGTTCGACGAGTTGGCGGTACTGTCGTTTCTGCTGGCGAAGCGCCTCGTCGTTTCGCTTCCGGTCGGTAATATCGGTCACGATGCCGATTATCCGCCTGCCGCGGTCCCCGTCGGTGTGTACTTCTCCGCGTGCGTACACCCACCGCTGTTCCCCGTCTGTGCGTTCGATCCGGTACTCCGTCTGGAACAGCCCGCTGCGCTCGACCGCGCGTTCGATCGCCGCCTCTACGACCGCGAGGTCCTCTGGATGGACTCGCTCGGCAAACGCTTCGAACGTTCCCTCGAACGTCCCCGGTTCGAGACCGAACAACCGCTCCATGCTCTCGGTCCAGATCACCTCGTCAGTCGTCATATCCCACTCCCAGACCCCGGTATCAGTCCCGGCCAGGGCGACTTCGAGCCGTCGCTCCGACGGGGTTGGTACGGTTTCGATCGCCTCGTCCGTAACCGGTCGGATCGTCGACAACAGCCGGGACTCGTCGTCGACGGTGATCGCATCGAGGACGAGTGTCACGCGCTGTTCGTTGCCGCTCGCATCGGTCAGCGTCGTCTCGATCTGTTCGGGGTGACTGCCGAGCGCACGGTCGATCGCCGCCTCGAGTGCCGATGCGTCCCCGGCAGCGAGGTCCGCAAGTGACTGCCCCTCCAGTGCCGACGGATCGTCTCCGAGCACGTCGGCGTACGCCCGATTCACCGATTCGAGACGGGCCGAACCCGGTTCGTGAACTGCCATGCCCGCCGCCGCTTCCTCGAAGACTCGCTCGTGAAGTGAATCGGCCATTGCGGTGGTCTTCTCGGCACTTTCTTGCCCCACAGTATAGTCGTGCCCCCAAATGCCAATACAGCAACCGTTGCTCCGGAGTACGGACCGCCGGCGTTAGTTATCCGACGCCGACGGCAGGTGATCACGTGGCCCCGTGCCGCTCGCAGAGGGTAGCAGACGCAATTCTCCGACTTCGTACACTTCTTCTCGCAAATGTATGGATAGAAAGCTGGCCTCGGCACTCATAGGGCTCGTCAGTCCGCGGGAGCCACCCCGGGTCGGCCCGGTGGCTTCGTCATCGGCCGGTCGGCAGTAGCGGCCGGACGACCAAAACGCCTCGGTCCTCCGGACGGGGCGGTCACTCCGTCAGCGCCGCAGAATCCCCGCTGCCGCTCTGGGAGTTCCAGAGGTCGGCGTAGATGCCGCCCGTGTCGACGAGTTCGTCGTGGGTGCCGAGTTCCACGATCTCGCCGCCGTCCATCACGACGATGCGGTCGGCGTCCTGGACCGTCGAGAGGCGGTGGGCGATGACGAACGCGGTGCGGTCGGCGGTGAGCCGCCGCAGCGACTCCTGGATGAGCTCCTCGGTCTCCGTGTCGACGTCGCTCGTGGCCTCGTCGAGGACGATGATGGCGGGGTCGTTGAGGAGCGCGCGAGCGATGGAGAGCCGCTGGCGCTGCCCGCCCGAGAGTTTGACGCCGCGCTCGCCGATCTGGGTCTGGTAGCCCTCGGGCAGGTCGCGGACGAACTCGTGGGCGTCGGCGGCCTTCGCGGCGTCGAGCACGCGGCCGTCCACGCGGAAGTCGGTCGCCTCGTCGCGGGGCTGCTCTCCGCCGGGCGAGTCGTCGAGCGCGGAGAGGTCGCCGTACGCGATGTTCTCCTCGACGGTGCCGGAGAACAGGTAGGGGTCCTGTTCGACGACGCCGACGTGCTCCCGGAGGCCCTGGAGGCTGTACTCGCGGACGTCCGTGCCGTCGACGCGGACCGCGCCGGAGTCCACGTCGTAGAACCGCGGGACGAGTTTGACGAGCGTGCTCTTGCCCGCGCCGGTCGCGCCGACGAGGCCGACCGTCTCGCCGGGTTCGACGTCGAGGGCCACGCCCGAGAGCACCTGCTCGGTGTCGTCGTAGCCGAAGTGGACGTCGTCGAACGTGACGCGCCCGTCGACGTCGTCGGGGTCGACGGGGTTCTCGGGGCTGGTGACGGTCGGCTCGTGGCCCAGCACGCCGAAGACGCGTTCGGCGCTGGACTTCGCGCGCTGGTAGCGGTTGACCGTGACGCCGATGCGCCGCATGGGCGCGTACATCCGGCGCAGGAACAGGAAGAACATCGTGAACGTCCCCGTGGTGATGCCCGCGCCGAGGACGAGCGGGCCGGCGACGAACTCGCCGCGGATGACCATCTCGCCGCCGACGATGAGGATGCCGACGAACGCCACGCCCGTGAGCACGCGGATGGTGGCGAAGAACATGCGCCGGAGTTTGATGGCGGCGACCTTCTCGTCGTGGTAGGTCGCCGACTGGCCGGCCACGCGGTCGAGTTCGAAGTCGTAGCGGTCGAACGCCTTGATGACCTTCGCGCCGCCGATGTTGTTCTCCAGGCGGGCGTTCATGCGCGCGACGGTCTCCCGGATGCGCTTGTACCGGGGTTCGATCCACGTGAGGAAGAAGGCGCTCGACAGGCCGATGATGGGAACCGGCGCGAGCGCGATGACAGCCAGCGGCGGCGACACCCAGAACAGGACGGCGCCGATGCCGCCGACCGTCGCGACGACGCGGATTATCTGGCGTATCTCGTCGTTGAGGAACCGCTCGAGGCGGTTGATGTCGTTGTTCAGTATGGACATCATCGCGCCCGTCTGGTGGTTCGCGAAGAAGTCCAGCGAGAGGTGTTGCATGTGGTCGTACGTGTCGTTGCGGAGGTCCCGCTGTATCTTCTGGGCAGTCGACTGCAGCAAGTACCTGGAGACGAACCTCGTCACCGAGCGCACGACGTAGGCGAGCGCGGCGACGAGCGCGAGGCGGTGGAGGAGCGCGACCCGCGTCGCCTCCGACGTGACTGCCGCGCCGGGGACGAGGCCGAGCTGGGCGAGCAGCCCAGGTTCGCCCGACTGCAGGATGACGCGGTCGATGGCGGCGGCGACGACCAGCGGCGGGACGAGCCGCGAGAGCCGCGTGACGAGCGAGGACGTGATGCCGACGGAGAGGCGCGGCCAGTAGCGCCTGGCGTATCGGAGCAGGCCCACCATCGGGTGGCCCTCGACCTCCTCGCGGACGTCCTCGAAGCCGCCGAGTTCGTCGGGCACACACGGGGTAGGCGTGGCACGCAAAAAGACCACACGGCTGCCCGGACGCTTACCGGTACGCCCCTGGGCGCCGACGGCCAGCTCAGATTCCGGTCGGGTGGTCGAGGAACGTCGTCTCCAGTCCCCAGTCGTCGGCGAGAGACTGGAGCGCCCGCACGCCGAACGTCTCGGTCGCGTAGTGTCCCGCGAGGACCACCGTGACGCCAGCCTCCCGGGCCTCGTGGTAGAGCTTCTGCTCGCCCTCCCCCGTGACGAAGGCGTCGACACCCGCCGCTTCGGCCTCGCGGAGCCAGTCCGCCCCAGCCCCCGTCAGCACCGCGAACTCCTCGAGTTCCTCGGGTCCGAAGTCGAGCACTCGGACGCCCTGGCCGCCCGTGTCGAGTTCTGATTCGAGCAGCCCCGCGAGTTCGTCGGCGGTGTAGGCTTCGGCGGCGGTGCCCCGCGTGCCGACAGGTTCGCCGTCCGCCTCGGCGAACGGCTGACGGTCCTCCAGGCCGACGAGGTCCGCGAGGCCGGCCGCGTTACCGAGTTCCGGGTGGCCGTCGAGGGGCAGGTGGGCCGCGTACAGCGCGCACTCGCCGTCGACGAGTGGCTGGATGCGCTCGTACTCGCGCCCCGTGACGGCGTCCAGCCCGCCCCAGACGACGCCGTGGTGGGTGACCAGCAGGTCCGCGTCCCACTCGACGGCAGCCTCGACAGTCTCGACGACGCCGTCCACGGCGAACGCCACGCGCTCCACCTCGCGCTCCCGCGGCCCGACCTGCAGGCCGTTCGTCGCGGCGTCGGTGTAGGCGTCGACGCGCAACCGGTCGTCGAACTCGGAGACGATCTCGGAGAGGTCCATGTGCGGAGAGGGGAGCGCCGGCAACTTCTAGGCGTCGGCATTCCGTCCATCCGCCACCCACCTAGCTCTACCGACCAACCGACGGGGTGGGAATCCGGAAGGGGGCGTGGGCGGCGCGTAGCGCCGCCGAACTCGCGGACGGCTTCGCCGTCCGCGCAGCTCGTGAGCCGAACCGACGCAAGCACCGCAGGAACGAACGCAGTGAGTGACGAGGAGCGCAACGAGGTGCAGGCCACGAGCGACCGGGGGCTTCCGCTAACACGCCCTCAGATGTAGTGTGGTCAGAATTACCGAAGACTAGCCGTCCGCGTGAGCGTGAACGAACTCCCGGACCAGTTTCGCGGCCAGAGTAGCAGCCTGCCCGTCGTCGTGGTCGTTGACCTCCACGACATCGAACCCCACAGCCTCGGGAGCCAACGCACGCACGACGTCCCGAATCGTCGTGGAGTCGAGGCCGAACGGCTCCGGGGTGCCCGTGCCGGGGGCGAACGCTGGGTCGGCGGCGTCGACGTCCACACTGAGGTAGACGTCGCCGTCGACGTCGGGCGTCCAGTCCGCCGCATCCTCGGGAGGAACGACGGTGACATCGCCCTCGCTGGCGCGCTCCCACTCGGCCTCGCTGCCCGAGCGCGCACCGACGACGACCGCTTCGTCGGCGACGTCGAGGGCGTGGCGGGTCACCGTCGAGTGGCTCAGCGGGTCGCCGTCGTAGGATTCGCGGAGGTCGAGGTGGGCGTCGAGTGCGACGAAGACGTCGGGGTCGGCGGCGCGAACGCCCGCGACGCTGACGGTGTGCTCGCCGCCGAGGACGACGGGGACGGCGTCGTTCCAGTGGGCGTCGGTGAGCACGCCCTCGAGGTAGTCGAGGTACTCCGCGGCGTCGTTCCACGCGTGGACGTCGCCGTAGTCGGCGACGCCGTGGTCGGAGAAGTGAGCGCCTGAGGCGTGGTGGTAGTCCTCGAAGGTGCGTGCGAACTTGCGGATGCGGTCCGGGCCGAAACGAGCGCCCGGTCGGAAGGAGGTAGAGATGTCGAGTGGTGCGCCCACGACCACGTAGTCGGCCGTGGTGCCGGCCGACTCCGGGTCGGCGTCGTGGGCGCCGGGGAACATGCTCAGTCCTGGAGGATCTTGCGCTGGCCCTCGAACTCGAGGTACTCGATGTTGTCGTCGGACTGCACGTCGAGGTCGGCGGGAATCTGCATCGTGACGGTCTCGTACGTGTCGAGGTCCATCACCTGCGCGACGGTGTCGGACTCCTTGGAGACGACCTGTCCCTGCTTCCGGTTGACGATGGGGATCCAGATCTTCGCGTCCACCGGCTGACTGAGGCTGCGTTTCTTCTCGTCGAAGACGCCGCGGGCCTCGATTCGTGCCTTCGCACTGCCGTGCTTGCCGGGCTTGGCGGTGCTGTAGGCGTTGATTTTGCAGGCGGCGTCCTCGATCATGACGTAGTTGCCCTCCTGCAGTTCGCGCACTTCCGTCTGCTCTTTCGCCATACGGCTGGATTCACACCTGCCGGGTATAAACCGTTTGGAAGCGCTCCGCCCGAAGGCGCTCGCAGACCGTTCAGAGCACTGTCGAGACCCGGTCGAGGCCCTCCCGGAGTTCCGCGGTCGGCAGCCCGAACCCGACGCGGAAGTAGTCGTCGTAGGCGTCGCCGAAGCAGCGGCCCGGCGCGAGCACGACGGACGCGTCCTCGACCACGGTGCGGCAGAACGCCTCGGAGTTCTCGAAGCCCGCGGGCACGCCGAGGAACGCGTTGCAACCGACGGGGTCGGGCCAGTCGATGCCGTGTTCTCGTGCCCAGTCCGCGGTGATTTCTCGGTTCTCCCGAACGTGGTCGAGGGCGTCCTCCCGCAGTTCCGCCTCGCGGTCCGTGAGGACCTGCCGGGCGACGTGCTGGCCGAACTTGGTGGGTGAGATGGTGGTGTAGTCCTTCCAGCGCTCCGCGGCGTCGACCACCTCGCTGGGTCCGGCGAGCCAGCCGAACCGGAGGCCAGCGAGCCCGTACGTCTTCGAGAGGCCCGACGTGCTGATGGCGCGCTCGCCGAGACTCGCAACGGGTGGCAGTGGGTCCTCGGCGAGCAGGCGGTACACCTCGTCGCCGAGGAGGTAAGCGTCTGCGTCCGCAGCGAGGTCGTAGAGCGCCTGGATTGTCTCCTCGTCGTGTTGCCGCCCGGTCGGGTTGTTCGGGTTGTTCACCACCACGAGTTCCGTCTCTGGGCGAATCGCGTCCGCGACGGCGTCGACGTCCAGCGTCCACTCCGGCCTGTCGAGCGGGACGCGGGTCACGTCGCAGATGGACTCTGGAATCGCGTGGAGGCTCTGGTACGTCGGCGTGACGACGACGGCGTGGTCGCCCGGCGACAGCAGCGACTGGAAGACGAGGAAGTTCGCCTCCTGAGTCCCCACCGTGCAGACCACCTCGTCGGCAGTCCGCACGTGTTCCTCGGCAATGGCTGTCCGCACGTCCGGCGCGCCCTTCGTGGGAATCACGTACCCCAGTTCGCCGGGGTCCGTGTCGAAGTCGCTCGCCGGGAGGCTCCGGACGCCGCTCTCAGCGAGCATCACATCGGCGTCGTGTTCGTACTCCGCGAACCACCGCTCCAGTTCGAACGGCGCTACGTCCATACGGTGGCTACGCGACACGGGGTGAAAACTCGGGCGACGGCGGCAGGCGTGGTACTACACGTGGTCCCGGGGCATCAGGTCCGCGAACCGCTGGTCGTCGAGCCACTCACACAGCTGGACGAGCTGGTCGCTCGCGGCCTCGAACAGCTGTTCTCCCTTCGCCGGGGTGGCGTCGGTCTGGTCGCCGAGCACGCCGTTCTCGGTGTTGTCCGCGGCGTCGTAGTACGTCCGCGCGCCGTGGACGATTGTCTCGGCGTCCGCGACGCTCGGGACGCCGCCGTCGCGGGCCTCGGCGAGGCGGTCGTCGTGGACGAGTTCGGGTTCGAGGTACTGCAGCATCGCCGTC
>Ga0136575_100372_pt1 | contig 17110 bp, 15 predicted proteins | sample AntDeeMetagen136_FD_104785 | JGI IMG/M metagenome (GOLD analysis project Ga0136575, IMG submission 104785) | Saline lake microbial communities from Deep lake, Antarctica - Metagenome #136 | ecosystem: Environmental > Aquatic > Non-marine Saline and Alkaline > Saline | place: Antarctica: Deep lake...
ATCGGAGCGGCGTAGGCGACGATCCCGAGACCGGCGAGACAGCAGAGCACGCCGACGATACCGGCGAGACCGAGTCGGTTCAACATAGCCGAGGTGGGTCCTTCGACGGTTTAAGCACGGTGAAGTGCCATCCAGTCAAACGGGTCCAGCGTCGTCGGTCCGACCCCGTTCGACACGGTTCGGAACCCGGAGCCGAGGCCTTGAAAGAGTTAAACCGCTCGCTGTCGAAAGCCGTCCCATGAGCGGCAACCAGGGAGGGGAGCTCCGGATGCCGGACGACGACGAGGTGTTCGCCGTCGTGACCGAGATGCTCGGCGCGAACCGGGTGAACGTCCGGTGTATGGACGGGACCGAGCGGACGGCACGGATCCCGGGCCGGATGCAAAAACGGGTCTGGATCCGCGAGGACGACGTCGTGCTCGTCTCGCCGTGGGACTGGCAGGACGAAAAGGGCGACATCGAGTGGCGCTACGACAAACAGGCTGCCGACCGGCTCCGCGAGGAAGATCATATCCAGGGATAGTTCAAAAATGCCATCTCGTTTCACGGGGGCGTCGGGCCGCTACGCGGTCCTCGACTCCCGCCAAAAATCCCGTCTTCGTGAGCCGAAGGCGAACGAACGGCTCGGGAGAGGTTTGTTCTTCCGGTGGAGCAAAAAAGGCCGCTCGCTCGGCCTGTGGCCTCGCTCGCGGTACAATCACTGGCGCTTGCCGCGACCGCACAGCATCGCCGACCGCCACCGCACAGCACCGCCGAAGCCCTCGCTCCCGATAGTCGCTCGCCCTTCATCCACCAGGAGAGCAGCGCTCTCTCGGGCCCCGGCTCACTCCGTTCGTCGGGACACCGATGGCCGCCACCGCACCGCGGCCGCCGACCGCTCCGTCGCACCGCAACCACCATCCCATCGCACGACGGCAGGTGATGCGTGAGCGACGATGACGACCTCGTCGACACCGAGGCCACCGAGGAGCCGGGCGACGAGTGGGAGGAACTCGACGTGTCCGACACCGAGGTCGACCGCACCGCCCGCGAGAAGGACCGCGAGTTCTCGGCGTTCCGCGAGCGCATCAAGGACGCCGACCAGTTCAAAGTCGAGGGCGGCGTCTTCGACGAGGCGGCCCTCGGCGCGCTCTACAAGCTGGTTCAGGACGGCCACATCGACGCCTTTGGTGGACCGATCTCCACCGGCAAGGAGGCCCACGTCTTCCTCGCGGATGCGGACGGGACCGATGTCGCGGTCAAAATCTACCGGATCAACGCGAGCGACTTCCGGCAGATGCGGCCGTATCTCGAAGGCGATCCCCGGTTCCGGAACATCGGTTCGAACAAGAAGAACGTCGTGCTCGCGTGGACGAAAAAGGAGTTCGCGAACCTCCGACGGGCGGCCACAGCGGGGGTCAAAGTGCCGGAACCGATCGCGGTCCAGCGCAACGTGCTCGTGATGGAGTTCGTGGGCCGCGACGGCGAGCGCGCGAAACGCCTCGGGGAGGTCCACATCGAAAACCCCCAGACAACGTACGAGGTCGTCCGGGAGTACGCCCGCCGGCTGTACGACGCCGGGCTGGTCCACGGCGATCTCTCGGAGTACAACATCGTGGTCCACGATTCGGAGTTGTGGGTCATCGACCTCGGCCAGGCGGTCACGATTCACCATCCAAATAGCCACGAGTTCCTCGAACGCGACTGCCGGAACGTGGCGAACTTCTTCGCGCGCCAAGGCGTCGACGTGACCGGCGAGGAACTCCTCGCGCACGTCACGAGTGAAGCCGAACCGCACGAAGACTGATTGTCGTGGGGGCCAGACACATGGTATGAGCGACGTATCGGTTCGCCCCGCCACGGTCGCGGACGTGGCCGGGATTCAGCAAGTCGCGCGCCGGGCGTGGCACGCGACGTACAGGGAGTTTCTGCCTGCGGAAGCCATCGACACGATCCTCGACGACTGGTACGCAACCGAGGAGCTCGAAGCCTCGATCACGGCCGGGCGGAGCGTCTACCTCGTGGCCGAGACCGAGGGAATCGCGGGCTACGCGAGCGCTGCGCCAACCGACGCCGAGGGCAACCGGGAAGCCCAGCTGTACGCCATCTACGTCGATCCTGACCTGTGGGGCGATGGGATCGGCACAGTACTGCTCGACGGCATCACCGACCGACTCGCCGAGCGCGATGTCGAGCGACTCCGCGTCGAGGTCCTCGCGGACAACACGGTCGGCGTCTCGTTTTACGAGTCTCGGGGATTCGAACGGACCACCGAGCGCGAGCGGACGGTTGGCGAGCAGACGCTTCCCGAGTACGTCTACTACCGCGATCTGTGAGGATCGACCGTCCGGCGATGCGTGGACGCGATCGGAACGATTCAACTGTCGATCCGGAACAGTGATACGGCGTGGTTCGGTAGATCCGTCGATGAGTCACGGACTGTGGCGCTGGCGTGTCTTCTCGCCAGCGGACAGTCCAGCCCGCTCGCCCGCGGCGGCCTAACCCCGCGGGCTGTGGTCTGGTGTTCCCTCCGTTTGCTGCCGTATCGCTACTGACCACCCGGAGCACCAGCACACGATGGACGACACCCACACGAACACGACGGACCGGACAGAGCAGAGAATCACCAACACCACGGAGGCCGACACCGACGATCCTGAGAACTCGGTCACGCCGGACGCAGCCGCCAACGAGGTCGACTACGGCAAACTCCTCGATCGGTTCGGCGCTGACGCGCTGACCGACGACCAGGTAGAACGGTTCCCGCAGCCGCCACACCCGCTGCTCCGGCGTGGAATCTACTACGCCGGCCGCGACGTCGACCCGCTTCTCGGCGCGATCGAGGGCAATGGGCGGCTCTCGATCGTCACCGGCGTCGGTCCTTCGGGACCGATGCATATCGGTCACGCAGTCACGTTCTACTTCGTGAAGTGGCTCCAGGCCGCAACCGGCGCGACCGTCTACGTCCCGCTCTCGGACGACGAGAAGTATTTGAGTCGAGAGCAGAGTTTCGCGGAGACCCGCGCGTACACCCGCGAGAACCTGCGCGATCTCGTGGCAGTGGGGTTCGATCCCGACCGCACCCGGTTCGTGATCGACACCGCCGACGCCGACGTGATCTATCCGCTCGCGACCACGCTCGCCGAACGGATCACGCCCGCCGCCCGCGACGCGGTGTACGGCGACCCCGCGAACGTCGGGATGGGCTTTTACCCGGCGGTTCAGGCGGCCCACCTCCTGTTGCCGCAGTTCGTCGACGGCCCGCACGCCACCACCGTGCCGATCGCGGTCGATCAGGACCCCCACGTCCGGCTCGCGCGCGACGTCGCCGCGAAGGAGCGATTCCCGGTCGAGAAGCCCGGCGCGCTGCTTTCGAAGTTCCTGCCTGGCCTCGACGGACCGGGAAAGATGAGCTCCTCGGACGATGCGCCCACGATCCACCTCACGGACGACCGCGAGACGGTCCACGGGAAGCTCGGACGGGCGTACTCCGGCGGGCAGACGGACAGGGAGGCCCACCGTGAGCACGGCGGCGACCCCACGGTGGACGTGGCGTTCCAACTTCTCCGCACCTTCTTCGAGCCCGACGACAGCGAACTCGATCGGCTCGCGCGCGAGTACCGGGCCGGTGAGCTGTTGAGCGGCGAGCTCAAGGCCTATGCCGCCGACCGGATCGCGGGCTTCCTCGACGCCCATCAGGCACGGCGACCGAGCGACGACGAACTGGACGCCGCGCTCGCACCCTACCGGCTGACCGACACGGAGCGCGACCGCGCGCTCGCTGCGATCGACCTCGGCAACGGCGTGACGACTGTCGAGCCTGGGAAAGGCTGAAGTGCGAGTGCCCGCTCGCTGCGGTCGGATTCGAGCCACATTCGCCCCACTGCCGACCGAAAGATTAAGTCGGATCGTTTGAAATACCATCAGATGCATCAGCGGACGGTTGAACGGCTTGCTACTGTCTCGTCCGCCTGCGTCGGTCTCCAAACGGCGATCCGAGTGATCGAGAGCGATGTCGCCGTATCGCTTCGCAACGGTGCGCTGTGCTGTCTGGCGGTCGGCGCGCTCGGCGTGGTGCTCGCCGGATTCGATGCGGGTCTCGATCGGCTGCCGGGCCGGCCGTCACGGTCGCAGGTCGGCGGTATCAGCACCATCGGTCTCGGTCTCGGATGGCTCGCCGTGCCGATCGCAGGCGTGTTCAGCGAGTCGCCAGGGCTGTACAATGCAGCTCTGATCGCCTGTGGAGTGCTCTTCCTCTGGATCGGCGTGAGAATGTTCCGCGGCCACGAGGAGTATCGCTTGGCCGAGCCGGGAGAAGACCTGCAGGCGAAGCGGGCCGAGCAGGGACGAAATGCCAGCATCGGACGGGTCGTGCGCGACGAGGCGCTCCGCTTCATCGGGACCTTCGGGCTGCTCACGCTTCCGACGGGCGTGGTCGTCGTCGCCTCGTCGGGCCTGAAGCTGACCGACCTCTGGGTCTACGTTCCCGCGGCGGTCATCACGGTCGTCATCGCCGCGTTCATCGTCCAGCTCCGCCGCAGAACCGGCGCGGGGCCACAGCTCGGCCAGATACATCGTGCCGCGCGACGACACGGCTAGATTTCCGTCGGGTGATCGGTGTCGTGGCGGTCATGGGGCAAAACGATGCCTCGGGCGAAGCGTTGAAATCACCCGGTTCCGTAGCGCACGCATGCAACACGTGAAGATTCCGCAGGACCGCATTGGGGTGTTGATCGGCGAGGGCGGCGCGACGATGCGCGAGATCGAGGAGCGCGCGGAGGTCCGTCTCAACATCGATTCCGAAACCGGCGCGGTCGCGGTCGAATCGGTCGGCGATCCCGTTCTCGGGCTGAAAGGCCCCGAGATCGTCGAGGCGATCGGCCGCGGGTTCGCCCCCGAGGACGCGCTCGTGCTGCTCGACGACGAGATGATGATGTTCGACCTCGTCGACGTCGACGCCGCGACCAGGAACCAAAACGACCTCGAACGCAAGAAAGGGCGACTGATCGGCGAGAACGGCCGGACCCGCGAGCTGATGGTCGAGCTCACCGGCGCGGAGGTCGTGATCTACGGGACGACCGTCGGCGCGATCGGCGGCCCTCAGCAGGTCGAGGTCGTCAGGAGCGCGGTCGAGATGCTACTCGACGGCGCGCCACACGGCGCGGTCTACTCCTTCCTCGAACGCAAGCACAACGAGCTCAAGCAGGCCGGGATGGATTTCCACCAGTTCACCGGATAGAGCCCGCGAAACGAGAAGAGGGTGAAGTCGTGTGAGGGACGGGTTGAGAGCTCCGGGCGGTCGACGGCGGTGTGATGTGGCCGCTGGTGCTGTTGCGGTCGTTGCGGTCGTTGCGGTCGTTGCGGTTGTTGCGGTCGTTGCGGTTGTTGCGGTCGTTGCGGTCGTTTCGTACGTCGCGGTTGGCGCGCGATGAATCCGGCCGTAGGCCGGAGAGCGCGCGAGGGGTAACTGAGCGGAGTGAGCGAAGCGGACGAAGCGAGGGAGTCGGTTGGGGAGGCATGTGGCCGGCGGTTACCATTTGTGTCGGCATCGGAGCGGTCTCGGCGGCTGTGATGACAGCCCGAACGAGAGCAGCTGCGACAGCAATCGGGACCACGACCACTCGGGAGCCATAGCAACTCTCTTACCCCCTCCCCGACGATTTCCGGGAAGACGATTCATGGCCGAATCGGATGCCCCCGACCGCCCCGCGCCCCCGCCCGAGACCTACGAGGCCATCATGCAGGCCACCTACCGCGCGTTCTGCAAGCACGGGTACGCCGACCTGACGACCCGCGAGATCGCCGAGGAGTTCGAAAAGAGTCGGTCGCTGCTGCATTATCACTACGACACCAAACAGGAGCTCATCGTCGCGCTGCTGGAGTACCTGCTCGAATCCCATCCGGCGAAGGCAGCGGCCGACGAGATCGCGGACCCGGACGAACGACTCGTGACGTTCATCGATCGCGGGCTGTTCGCGCCCGAAGCGGCCCCCTTCGATTTCTGGGAGTTCCACACGGCGCTGCTCGAGCTCCGCCTGCACGCCCATCGCAACGACGCCTATCGCGAGCAGCTCGATCGCACTATCGGCCTCATCACCGACCTCCTCGCCGAGACGATCCGGGAAGGAATCGAGACGGGCTGTTTCCGGGATGTCGACCCGGAGGAGACGGCCCTGTTCCTCTACGACGCTGTCGACGCCGCCCGCATCCGGAAGATCACGCTGGGCCACGACGACGCGCCGCGCCGGACCAAACACGCGATCGAGACGTTCGTCCTCCCGACGCTGCGAGCAACGGACGACGATCGATGAGACGAACGACTCGCTCTCGCTGAGGACAGTCGAGGACGGAGACCGTCGACGGAATCGATGGAGCCGGATCGGCTGGGACTTTTCTCCGAGGGCGAAAAACGGTCACGTGTGCCCAGTAGTCGTGGTTTCGCGACGATCACCGTCGCGGTCGGTCTCGGTGCGCTCGCCCACGCCGTGCTCACGTGGCCAGGGCGCGCGACGATCGCCCTGTTCGCCGGGGGTGCGCTCGTGGCGTTCGTCGCCGAGGCGGTCGTCATCACTATCGACTGGCTCGAACACCACATCGGGCCGAAAGTCGCCGGCGTGCCCCTCTACGTCCTCTTCGGATGGACCGGGGCGGTCTACATCGCGTTCCAAACGGCACTGCTCGTGACCGACGGCTGGACGGCGGTCGTGGCTGCAGGCGTGCTCGCCACGACGTACGACGGTCTCACCGATCACCGCGGGGTCGCCGAAGGGTACTGGACGTACACCGACGATCTTCCGGGCCCGCGCCATCGCGGCGTACCATGGTGGAACTTTGCCGGCTGGTTCGCCGTCAGCACCATCACAGCCGGGTTCGCCGTACCGTTCCTGTGAGCGGGAAATCGCAGTGCGAGAGCAGCGTCGAGGCCGGACGATCGGACCGCGCTACTCGACAGCACGTGACGGCTGGCTGTCCAAGTGGTCAGTGGGCTTAAGCCCGTCCGGACCGAGAGGTGGACGATGAGCGCGATCGACGCCGCGGAGGTGACGCTGACGTACGCCGACGGCACGGAGGCCGTCCGAGGGATCGATCTCGACATCCCGGAGGGGGAGTTCTTCGGGTTCCTCGGGCCGAACGGCGCGGGCAAGACCACCGCGATCAAGACGTTCACGACGCTGTTGCAACCGACATCGGGATCGGTCACAGTCAACGGGTTCGATGTCGCGAGCGAGCCACGGGCCGTCCGCGAATCGATCGGGTACATGGCCCAGGAAACCAGCGTCGACGAGGAGCTCACGGCCACGGAGAACATCCGCTTCGCCTGTGAGGCCTACGGCGTGCCGAAGACCGAGCGGGCCGACCGGATCGACGAACTCCTCGATCTGGTGGACCTCGCCGCGGCCGCCGACAAGGAGGCCGAGGGGTTCTCGGGCGGGATGAAAAAGCGCCTCGACGCCGCGATGGCGCTGGTCCACCGGCCGCCGCTCGTGTTCCTCGACGAGCCGACGACGGGGCTCGACCCCAAGGCTCGCAATCGGCTCTGGGAGTACTTCCGCCGGATCAACGGGGAGGGGACTACTATTTTCCTGACCACCCAGTATCTGGAGGAGGCCGACCAGCTCTGCGAGCGGATCGGGGTCATCCTCGACGGCGAGATCGTCGCCACCGGCTCGCCCGCGGAGCTGAAACGCCGCGTCGGTGGCGAGATCCTCGACATCGGCCTCGACGGTAACGAGCCAGCCCGCGAGCGCGCTGCAACGGTCGCCGCCGACTCTGATCTCTTCGAGGACGAAGCGACGGTCGAAACCACCGACGAAGGGATCAGCGTCACCTCGCGGCGCGCTCGCGAGGCGGGCACCGACCTGCTCGTGGCGCTCCGGGACGAGGACCTCAGCGTGATCGGGTTCAACATCCGTGCGCCCACCCTCGACGACGTGTTCCTCGCCATCACCGGTGAATCGGTCGACGAGGACGGCGAAGCGGACGACGGCGATAGGACCAACGAGCATAACGAGGCTGGCGCTGCCGAGGCAAGTCCTGCGGCCGCCGACGGAGGAAATCGATGAGTCCGCCAACCGACGACGCCGAGCGATCCGCGACCGACGGCGGGACCGCGGAGACCGCGACCGGAACCGAAGCCGAGACCGAAGCGGCCACCGTGCGGCGATCGAGCAACACGTTTCTCGGCGACGCGTGGGTCAACTTCAAACGCTGGACCACCAAGTCGGTCCGCAACCCGTTCGTGCTCGTGGTCTCGCTGGCCCAGCCCATCATCTTTCTCATACTATTCACCCAGGTGTTCGGCCAGGTCGCCACCGGCGCGATCAGCGGCCCAGGTGGCGCGAGCATCTCCTACGAAACGTATCTCGTGCCTGCCATCGTGATTCAGGTCGCCCTCGCGGCCGCGATCACCTCCGGGATCGGGCTCGTGAACGACATCGAGGAGGGGATGTTCGAGAAGGTGCTGGTCACGCCGATGAGTCGGACGGCCGTCTTCGCCGGGAAGACCGCCGCCGAGGTGGTGCGCATCATCGCCCAGATGTCCATCATTCTCGTGCTCGGAGTGTTGCTCGGCGCGGACATCGCCACTGGATTGCCGGGTGCGGTGGGCATCATCGTGGTCGGTCTCCTGTTCTCGCTGTGGTTCGTCTCGCTGTCGAACGCCATCGCGGTCATCACGAAAGACCAGGAATCGACCATCATCACGATGAACCTGCTCCAGTTCCCGCTGCTCTTTCTGTCCTCGGCGTTCCTGCCGCTCGAATCGCTGCCGAACTGGATCCAGACGTTCGCCCGGTACAACCCGATCACCTACGGCGTTGACGCCGCGCGTGCGCTGATGCTCGATGCCGACGTGATGACGGTGCTCGACGTGAACGCCTTCACGGGTCTCTGGAACGCCGTCATACCGGGAGCCGCCGTGCTGGTCGTCCTCGACATCGCCCTCGGCTCGATCGCGGTGTATCTGCTGACCCAGGCATCGAGTTCGTCGGCGCAGTAGGCGGCCGAAATCAGAGCCGATATCGCTCGCCGTCGACCGCGAGCGGCTCAGCGAACGCCTCCTCGGCTGGGAAGAAATGCGAGACGTGGACCAGGCGTGTCTCTGCCGCCCCGAGTTCGTCGGCCAGGGCGAGCGCGCCCTCGCGGGTCATGTGTTTGGTACCGAACGTCCGTGGCACTCCTTCGGAATCGTGGTGATCGCCGCCCGCCGGATGGTGTTCGCAGAACGCTGCGGGGGCGATCGCGTCCGCGACCAGGAGGTCCGGGTCGGCGAGGCGCTCGCGGGACGCCTCGGGGATCGCGTAGTTCGTGTCCCCGGTGATGGAGAGCTTCGCATCCGTTTCGGGGTCCTTGACCACGACGCCGTAGCACACGAGCGGCGGATGGCGAACCGGCACGAGCGTCACGTCGAACCCACATAGTTCAAAGGGTTCGATCGGCTCCTTCCCTGCGACCGAGAGCGCGTCGAGATAGTCGTACTTTCGCTCGATGGTGTCGGCGACGCTCTCGTCGGTCTCGGGATCGGTCTGGTTCGCAGCCGCGACCGGGAGCTCCCGAAAGAGACGGAAGGCGTTGCCGAGCCCGTCGAGGTGGTCGAAGTGGATGTGAGTGACGATCGCGGCGTCGGGGAGCGAGACATCCCGATCGAGGAACTGGGCGCGGAAATCCGGACTGGCATCGATCAGGAGGGATTCGTCGGTGCGCTCGTTCCGGACGTGGACGGAAAACCGACTGCGTTCGACGCCCTGATCACGGGCGGCCGTGCAGGTCTCGCAGTCACAGCCCACGGTGGGGGTCCCAGTCGTATCGCCGGTGCCGAGCAGCGTGACCTCCATTCAGTGGTCGTGGGTGTGACCGTCGGCGTCGTGGTCGTGGCCCTGATCGGTGGTGTCGGCGTCGTTGCCCCCGTCCGCGCTGATGTCGCCGCCCGCGACCAGCGCGTCGTGATCGCCCTCGATCATGTCGAGGTCCTTCAGGCTGTCGCGCTCCTCGAAGTCCCGGACCGCGTCCATGAGGTCCTCCTGGGTCAGCGTGGTGCGTTCCTCGGTCAGCGCGTCGAGCACCGCCTCCCGAAGGACGAGGCGGAGGTCGCTGCCGGTCAATCCTTCAGTATCGGCGGCGAGTTCGAGCGGGTCGAAATCCGTGATGTCCATCTCGTGGGTGACGAGCTGGAGGATGTCCGCACGCATCTGGACGTCGGGCTTCGGGAAGTTCACGATCTCGTCGAAGCGCCGCCACGCCGCCGCGTCGAGCTGATCGGGATGGTTGGTCGCGCCGATCAGGAGCACGTCGTCCTCGATGAGACTTACTTCGTCGATCGATTTGAGGAGGGTGTTTACTGCGCGTTTCAGCGCGGCGTGCTCGTCCGAGTTGCGGGTCTTCGCCACGAAGTCGAACTCGTCCATGAACAGAATGCACGGCGAGAGGCGTTTGGCGATCTCGAAGGTCTTCTCGACGTTTTTGGCTGTTTCGCCGAGATACTGGCTGGTAACCATCGAGAGCTTCACCTCCACAAACGGGAGGTCGAGTTCGTGAGCGAGCGCCCGCGCAGTCGTGGTCTTGCCGGTGCCGGGCGGCCCCACGAGGAGGAGTTTTCCGATCTCGCGCAGGCCGATCCCGGCGAGGTACTCGCGGTGCTCGATCGCCTTCATGATCTTCACGATCTCGTTCTCCTGATCGGCCGTGAGCACGAGGTCGTCGAGGGTCATGTCGACCTCCTCGGGCGCGCGCACGTCCACGAGATCGAGCATCCCCTCGTCCTCCTCATCGTCGAAATACTCCTCAAGGAGGCTGTCGATCCACGCCCGGTCGGCGCGCATCGGGCGGTTCGCCTCGCGCGACTGCTCGTAGTCGACATCCGGGCCCTCGTCGCGCTCCTCGAAGACGGCCACGAGCGTGGGGTTCGTCGCGAGCCGATCGGCGTCGACCCGCTCTATGAACCACTCCTCGGCCATGTCGGGCTCCGAAAGCGAGAGCGTCTCGGCGAAATCGTCGCGGTCGGTAAACATCAGCCCCGACACTGCGGCCCACGGATCGTCGACGCCGGTGGCGGCCGCCACCGTCCCCTCGCTCGTCGCGAGCGGTCGCTCGACCCCTCCGTCGGCGAAGAAGACGGTGCGGTAGCGCGGCGGGAGGTCCTCGGCGTCACGTTCGCGGTGCTGGTTGTAGGCGCGTGTCGTGAGCAGGAGTTCGACGACATCCAGTTCCGGGCTGCTCATTCCCTGTTCGATACGCCGTCCGGGAGGATAAGACCGTCGAACTCCCGCTCCCGTTGGAGGTGGATCGGTGCTAGCAAGCCAGGGCGAGCCGTCGGCCGTGCGCTCGCGTGAACCCGAGTCAAACCACGCGGGGTTTGCGTGCGTTTAACATTGAGGACCACGTTCGGGCGGTATGGCCGACACGACGCCGGTCGTCGCCGCAGCGTACCGCACCCCACAGGGCAAGGAGGACGGCGTCTTCGCCGACGTCCGGAGCGAGGACCTCTCGATCCCGCTGATCGACCACATTCTCGCCGAGACCGGGATCGGGAGTGAGGACATCGACGACCTGATGTGGGGCTGTGCCCAGCAGCGCGACGAGCAGGGTAGTAATCTCGCGCGGGTGCTCGCACTCCTCTCCGATCTGGGCGAGTCCGTGCCCGGAACCACGATCAATCGGTGGTGTGCATCCTCGGCCCAAGCCATGATCTCCGCGTCGGACGCGATCCGAGCGGGCCAGCGCGACGCGATCATCGCGGGCGGGGTCGAGAACATGAGCCGAGTGAAACAGGGCGCGAACCGTGATACCATCCATCCCCGGCTGGCCGAGGAGTACAACATCGCCGCGCTGGCGATGGGGATGACCGCCGAGGCGGTCGCCGAGCGCTACGATGTCAGTCGGGAAGCCCAGGACGAGTACGCCGCCCGCTCCCAACAGCGCGCGGTCGAAGCCACAGAAGAAGGTCGCTTCGACGACGAGATCGTCCCGATCGGCACTGATGATGGGACCGTCGACACCGACGAGGGGCTCCGGCCGGGCACGACGCCCGAGAAACTTGCCGACCTCCCAACGGTGTTCAAGTCGGAAGGTACGGTGACGCCGGGCAACGCCTCCCAGATTTCGGACGGCGCATCGGCGACACTGATCACGAGCCGTGCGTTTGCGGAGGATCACGGACTGGATGTGCTCGCCGAAGTCGGCGGCAACAACGTCGCCGGCGTCGACCCCGAGGTGATGGGCATCGGTCCTGTGCCCGCGACCGAAGGGCTGCTCGAACGAACTGGTGGGGCGGTCGATGACTTCGATCTCGTGGAACTCAACGAAGCGTTCGCGTCCCAGGCCCTCTACTGCCAGCGCGAGCTCGGAATCGACGAGGAGATTTTCAACGTCAACGGTGGAGCGATCGCCATCGGTCACCCGCTCGGTGCGAGCGGCGCGCGTCTGCCCGTGACGTTGATTCACGAGATGCAGAAACGCGACGCCGAGCACGGTCTCGCCACCGAGTGTGTCGGCTTCGGCCAGGGTGCGGCGATCGAGTTCTCGCGGTCATAGTCTATCTGAATCTTCCGCGAGGGCCATAGAGAGTGGGCGGAGGTTTTCTGGCGGGCCTCGGCGGATGAAGGGCGAACGAGCGTAGTTCTCGCGAGTAGCGCGGGACCTTCGGTCCCGCGGACCATGCGAACGGGCGCGAAGCGCCCGTGAGCAGACGAAGCGAGCGAGAGGACGGAAGAGCGAAGCTCTTCCGGAGCGAGTGAGGGCTTGGGCGGTGCAGAAAGTGACAGGGATTGCACCGCGAGCGAACGCAGAGAGTGAGCGGCCGAGGAACCCCCGAGCGGAGTCGTTCGAAAGACGCGGAGCGTCTTTCGTGATCCTCAAAAGAGCCACCGGCTCTTTTGGGCCTCGCGGGACCTTCGGTCCCGCTCAGTGACGAGAGAGCTTCGCTCTCTCGAACCACGAGGGGGTGACGTGGGCTTTTGATCGACCTTTTGCTAGCGAGCGAGTGAGCGGAGCGAACGAGCGAGCGCAGCAAAAGGTCGCCGACCAGAATCTTCTTATCGCCCGGTTTCGACGGGAGAGCGTGCGGCAGATACGAACCCGCGTCCCGAGCAAGTCCCGGGAGGCGGTCACGACAGCGCTGTCAGACGCCGACATCGACTATCTGGTGGCCGAGGAGGCGAGCGGCCGTGACGCGGTGATCGTCGAGATTCCGGTTCCCGGTGGTGGGGTCGACCCGATCCTCGATCTGCTCTACGATGCGGGCCTCGACGAGGACGCCTACACCGTCATCAGCGAGGTCGAGACCACCGGCGCGACCACCCAGGCCGTCGCGGACCTCGAGGAACGGTACGTCGCGGGCCCGAAAGGTGAATCGGGCGTCTCGTACCCCGAGATCAGGGAGCGCGCCGGCGATCTCGAACCCGGGCGCGCGACGTACATCGTGTTCGCGGCGCTCGCGGCGATCGTCGCGGTCGCGGGCCTCCTGCTGGATTCGGCGATCATCATCGTGGGCGCGATGGTGATCGCCCCCTTCGCGGGGTCGTCGCTGTCGGCGTCGGTTGGCGCGGTGATCGACGACCGCGAGATGGTGCTCGACAGTGTCGTCTCGCAGGTGCTCGGCCTGGTCGTCGCGTACGTCGGCGCGGTGGCGATGAGCCTCGTGCTCCGGGAAACCTTCTTCGTGCCCGCCGCGCTCGCGATCTCGCGGGTCGACCAGGTCGCCGCGTTTTTGACCCCGAGCCTCCTTGCAGTGGTGGTCGCGCTCGCCGCGGGCGCGGCGGGCGCGCTCGCGCTCGCGACCGATCTTCCAGTTTCGCTCGCCGGCGTCGCGGTCGCGGCCGCGATCGTCCCCTCGGCGGCGACCGCGGGCATCGGCACCGTCTGGGGCGAACCCCTCGTGGTGGCGGGTGCGCTCGTCCTCCTCGTCATGAACGTAGTGTTCATCAACGTGAGCGCGTTCGCCGCGCTGGTCGCGCTCGGCTACCGCGACTCGGTGACCAGAAGCGTCCGCGAGAACTTCACCGTCTCGGCCCGAACCGGCGCGTACGCGCTGTTGGTTGTCGGGTTCGTCGTCAGCGTCGTCGTGGTGGGCGCGGTGACCGCGAGCTACATCGGGTTCGAGGGATCGGTCAACCGTGAGGTCCAGACCACCATCGACGAACCGGCCTATGATGGCGTCGAGCTCGTCGGCGTCAGCACGGGCTTCGACACCGGCGACGTGCTCGGCGACGAGACATCGGTCACGGTCACGCTGAGTCGCACCGCTGAGAGCGAGTACCCGGAGCTGGCGCGAACCCTCCAGGAACGCATCAGCGCGGCGACCGACCGGCCGGTCACGGTACAGCTGCGATACCTCGATTTCGAGTCGGCGTCGGAACCGACCGGGTGATCGCTGGCGAGGGCGCGATCCGAACCGCTAGCAAAGGGTACGGGCGCGAGTCAGCCGAGGAGTCGGCCGAGCAGCCCGCGCTCGCGAGTCTTCTCGGCGAGCAGCACCGAACACTCGACTTCATCGATCACGCTGAGCACGAGCGAGCCACGAACCAGCCGTGAGAGCAGCCCGCGCTCCGTCGCGCCAACGATCAGCATCGAGGCGTCTGCGGCGGCGCGCGCGATCGCCGCCTCGACGTCGCCGGTCTCGACGAGCAGTTCGGCGTCGCCCAGACCGTGCTCGTCGGCCCACTCCGCGAGGAACGCCTCGCCCTCGGCGCGATCGTCGGCGACGTGGAGGAGCGCGATCTCGGCGTCGTGTTCGGCCTGGAGGATCGTCGCGATCCGCGCGCTGAGCGCCGAGTCGGGTCCCCCAGCAGTCGGAACCACGACCCGCGAAGGGTCGAACCCCCGATCGCGCAATACGAGGAAATCACAGGGGAGCGAGCTCGCGAGCTCGTCGATCGCGCTCTCGGCGCGGCCTGGCGAGCCGTGCGAGTTCGCGCCCCACCCCATCACCACCGTGTCGGCGCTGTAGGTGCGCGCAGCGTCGAAGATCTCCTCGAACGAGCGGTGGCTAAGCACGGTGTGGGTCTCGACAGGCACTCCAAAGGTCTCGGCGTCGGCCTTCGCTCTGTCGAGGAGATCGGCGGAGTCGCCGAGTTCGTCGACGTGCTCGACCCCGGCAGCGAGCGAAGTCTGGTCGGGGACCTGGACGATGTGGACCGCGACCACCCGTCCGCCGCGGCGCTTGGCGACCGTGCTCGCGAGCGCGATCAGGTCGGTCTGATTCGCGGGGTTCGCGAGCGGGACCATCACTCGAAAGTCGCCGCCGTCGGGCTGTACCGTGGTGGCCGCCGAGATCGCCCGGTTGGGGAGTTCCTCCGAGCGGCTGAGCACGTACTGGCCGAGGATACCCTGTTTCGTCGCCCGGGTCCGCGCGTAGAGGACGTACCACAGCGCCGCGCCGACGACGAACGCAAGCGAGAGCGCGACGACGAACGGATCGATGAACGCGATGAGTGCGAAGGAGATGAGCGCGCCGAGTATCGGCGTCACCGGATAGAAGGGGACCCGGTAGTCGGGCTCGTAGTCCGCAGGATCGACCTCGCGCATCACGATCAGCGCGACGTTCAAGAGACCGTAGATGATGAGGTGGAGCGTGCTACCGGCGGTCGCGAGGGTCTCGACATCGCCGAAGACGACGAATAGTATGATAAATACACCCGTGACCGCGATCGAGCGGTACGGCGTGGCGAAGCGGTCGTGGATCTCGCTGAGTTTCGGACTCACTATCCTGTCTCTGCCCATGGCGAAGTTGATGCGCGAGGAGGCGAGGATGGAGGCGTTCGCGCTCGATGCCGTCGCCAGCAAGCCCCCAAAGAGCAGGACGGCCGCGCCAATCGGTCCCATCAGCATTCGGGCGACATCGACGACGGCGGTGTCGTTGTTCGCCACCACCGACGTCTCGGCCACGGCGAGAAGGACAGCGAGCACCAGCGCGTAGATGGCCGTGACGATGAGGACGCTCCCGATGACAGCGCGGGGGAGGTTCCTGCCGGGATCTTTGATCTCCTCGGCGACGGAGGTGATCTGGACGAATCCCATGAAGGAAACGAAGATGAGGCCCGTCACGGGCAACAGCGGTCCGTATCCGAAGGGGGCAATCGGGCGCAGCGTCGAGAGGTCGGCGTTCGGCAGGCCAGCGAGGGTGAACACCGCGAGGATGACCACCAGCGTGAGGACGATGATGTTCTGGAGACGACCAGTTTCTTTCGCGCCGACGTAGTTCACCGCGACGAACAACACCGCGCCGGCGAGCGCGATGACCTTCGCCGGCGGCAGTACGACGACAGCGAGGTCGATTCCCGGTACCGAGAGGAATTCGCTGACGTATCGGCCGAAGCCGACCATGTAAAACGCCGAGGCGAAGGCCAGCCCGATCCAGCTTGCCCATCCCGCGATCGATCCGAACAGCGAACCGAGCGCGTGGTTGACGTAGTAGTACGCGCCACCGGCCTTTGGCATCGCGGTGCCGAGTTCGGAAGCCGAGAGGGCGGTGAGGAGTGCGATCGCGCCGCCGAGCACGAACGCGGCCGCCACCAGCGGGCCGGCCTCGGCGACCGCCGGACCTGGGAGGACGAAAATGCCCGCGCCGATCATGGTGCCGATCCCGATGGTCAGCGCCGCGAGCGGGCCGAGGTCCTTCGCAAGCTCCTCGTCAGCCACCGCCGCCTCCGTCCTCGGCCGCGCTGTCGGTCGGATCGGCATCGGTCACGTGGTCGGGCAGCACGACGACTGGTCGCTCGCTCTCGCTGATCAGCGCGTTCGCGACGTCGCCCGAGAGGAGTTTGAGCCACCGACTTCCCTCGCGGGGAGTGAACGCGATCGCGCTCGCATCCACGTCGTCGGCGACGCGGAAGACGGTCTCGGCCACGTCGGTGCCGTACTCCAAGCGTGTCTCGACCGTGATTTCGGTTGCGTCACACGCCTCGCGCGCGGCCGCGAACGTCTCCTTTGCACCCTCCTTGCGCTGTTCGACAGAGGCCTTGTCGGGCGCGCCGCCGGCCTTCTCGATCACGTGGACGACGACCGCACGACCGCTCGCCCGCCGGAGGTGGGCCGCCGCGCCCGCACAGGTGGTGCGTGCGTCCTCGGGGCTCGCGACCGGAAGCACTACTGTGTCAAAGAGGTCTTTCGCGGCGGTCATGGGGTGACGACGCTCACC
>Ga0136575_100408_pt1 | contig 16136 bp, 17 predicted proteins | sample AntDeeMetagen136_FD_104785 | JGI IMG/M metagenome (GOLD analysis project Ga0136575, IMG submission 104785) | Saline lake microbial communities from Deep lake, Antarctica - Metagenome #136 | ecosystem: Environmental > Aquatic > Non-marine Saline and Alkaline > Saline | place: Antarctica: Deep lake...
ACCACCAGCGCGATCTTCGCCTGCAACAGCGGTACGGCGAACGGCGTCGGCGCGATCACCGAAGTCTCCTCGGCGACGCCGGGCGGGAGCTTGGCGAAGAGATCGGTCTTCAGGCGATCCCAGACGTAGAGCCAGAGTGCGTAAAACGAGCCGAGAAACCCGATCAGGAAGGCGATCGCGACCTTCTGGAGATGAGTCTGGGCGGCCGACAGCATCGCTCCGAGCGTCTCCCGGCCGCGCGCGACCGATCGTCGCACGTCGTCGTTGACGGCTCCGGACATTCGTTGCTTCGGTGGGCGTAATCGGCACCTCGTTATCAATCTTGTCTACCAGCGATCGCACGCCCCGGCTGCCGAGAAAAAGGCTTACAACGCTCACCGGCAAACGCACCGCCAGATGGCCGAGTCGACGGAAACGGGTGGGACCGCCGCGAACGAACCCGCCGCCAGTACGCCGCTCAACGACAGCGAGATGCCCCTCGCCGATCACATCGAGGAGATGGTCAAACGCCTCGGGGTCGTGATCGTGGCGATGGGCGTCGTGAGCGGCGTCGTCTTTCCGTTTGCCGACGATCTCATCAACTTCATCTGGTACGCCTTTCTCCCGGGATCGCCCACGACCTGCCCGATCGGCGCGAAAGAGGCGACCGCAGCGTGTCCGTACATCTACGACCCGCTCGCGCTCGTTCTCGCCCGGCTGAAGGCGGCATCGCTTGCGGGCTTCGTGGTCGCGTTGCCGCTGTTCGTCTATCAGACCTACCGGTTCATGCGTCCCGGTCTCTACTCCAAAGAGCGCCGGTACTACCTCGCGGCGGTCCCCACGAGCCTCGTGTTCGCGATGATCGGGGTCGGCTTCGCCTTCTTCCTCGTGCTCCCGGTGATGTTCAACTACTTCCTCGGCTACTCGCGGCCCGTCGCGGACATCGCGTTCGCGCTCAGCGATACCTTCGGGCTGATGACGCTGCTGATGGGGTTTTTCGCCCTGGTCTTCCAGATCCCGCTGTTCGTGATGCTCGCGATCATGATGGGGATCACGACGCGGGCGTGGCTCGCGAGTCGGCGACTCTACTTCTGGGGTGGGTTCGCCGGCGTCGCCTTCCTGTTCAGTCCCGATCCGACCGGGATGGCCCCCATCATCGTCGCCGCGACGATGATCGGGCTGTTCGAGGGGACGCTCCTCATGCTCCGGTGGACCGGCCGCGGCTGATCGATCGGCGAAGGTGCGGTTGACTGTCGCTGAGGACGCGGCTGAGCGACCGCTGAGGACGCAACCGAGTAAAACGGATCGAGACGGCCTCAGAGCCGATCAAGAATCGCGTCGGCGTCGTGGGCGAGTGAGAGTTCCCGCGACCGTCCGCGGCCCTCGACGCTGGTATAGCTGGCATCAACCAGATCGAGGCGATCGAGCTTGTTGACCAGCTCGGAGTAGCGGGTGTAGCCGAGGTCGGTTTCGTCGTGAAACGCCTCGTACACCGTGCCGGCGCGCTCGCCGTCGTGGTCAGCGATCACCCGCAGGAGGCCGCGTTCGGGATCGGTGAGTTCGCCGAGCCGCCGCGAGAGATGGACGTGTTTCGCCTTCTCGTACGCCGATTCGACGTCTTCGATTTCGAGCGTACGGCTCCCGCGGGTTTCGGCGTGGAGCCCCGCGCGCCGGAGGAGGTCGATCCCCACTCGGAGGTCGCCGGTCTCGGCGGTCAGTCCGGCCACCCGGTCGAGCGGTCGTGGGCCGAGAACGTCATTTCGAAAGCCGCGCTCGACCCGTTCGCGGAGGATATCGACGATCTCGCCCTCGTCGTACGCCGGGAAGTAGACTTCCTCGGGCCGGAACACCGACTGCACACGACTATCGAGGTCGGCGACCACGTCGAGATCGAGGTCGGAGGAGACCAGAATGATACCGACCTTCGCGCCGGCGTGGGTCTCGTGAGCGCGCAGCAGCGAGTAGAGGGTATCTGAGGCCTCGCCCTCGTAGAAGAGGTAGTTCACGTCGTCGAGGCACACGACCAGGACCTCTCCTTCGTCGGTGAGGTGATCGGTGATCTGTTCGAAGAGGCTCTTGAACGAGATCCCGCTCGCGGGCGGTTCGTACTCGAAGATCGCTTCGAACAGCCGTGAAAACACCGCATAGCGGGTCGAATCGACCTGGCAGTTGACTCTCACCGCGCGGACCCCACGGCGCGCGTCAAGCTCGCCGAACAGCTTCTGGACCGCGGTGGTCTTGCCGGTGCCTGGCGGCCCACGAACCATCGCGTTCAGCGGGCGCGACCCCCGGACGGCGGGCCGGAGCGCGTACTGGAGGCCGTCGAGCTGGTCGTCGCGGTGGTGGAACGTCTCCGGGAGGTAGTCCACCTCGAACACCGACTCATCCCGGAAGACCGACTCGTCCCACGAGAGCATGTCGCCGTCGTCAGCCATCACTTTCGCCTCGCTCCCCGCCCGCTTCAAGGCTTCGGCGGCCCGTGCCTACAAGTGACTACGCTGTCAGCAGAATTCATTCGAGCACCAGTAGCACGCCGACGCAGCCCGGATCGTACGTTCCGTTCGTCAAGATTGGGAGTAGTGTACCGTTCGCTCACTGTGTTCGGCGGACGAAGTCGACGATCCGTTCGGCGGTCTCCGCCCCGGCATCCTCCTGAAGGAAGTGCATCGCGTCCTCGACCCACACGTCGGGTTGCTCGCTCGCGGCCGGAATCAGTTCACGAAGCGGGTCGCGGTTCCCGCGCGTGATCGGGTCCGAGTCCCCGAAGAGAACGAACGCCGGTTTCTCCCACTCGGCGAGGCGCTCGGCCGCGGCCCGCGTGGTTTCGGCACCCTCGCCGCCGCCCTTCCGAGGCACCATGTCGGGCCACGTCCGCGCGCCGACCTCGTACTCGGCGGACGGGAACGGGGCCTCGTAGGCTGCGAGCGTTTCCTCGGTGAGCCGGGTCGCCGTGGCGTTCTGGATAAGCATCCCGATTGGGAGGTCGTCGGCACGTTCCACGAACTCGCGGAACTCCTCCCACTCCGCTGGCATCTCCTGGGTGCCACTCGGGATACCCGTGTTCATCGGGACGAGGCGAGCGAAACGCTCGGGGTAGTGACCCGCGACCGAGAGTCCCAGAATACCGCCCCAGTCCTGGCAGACGAGGGTGATATCGTCGAGGTCGAGCGCCTCGACGAACGCCACGAGCGACTCGTAGTGCATCTCGAAGGAGTACTCCTCCGGGTCGGTGTACTTCGCCGACCGACCGAACCCGACGAAATCCGGGACGACGACCCGGCCGACGTCCGTGAGCGTCGGCACCATCTTTCGGTAGAGATACCCCCACGTCGGCTCGCCGTGCAGACAGAGGACCGTTTCCTCGCCGCTTCCCTCGTCGATGTAGGCCATCTCGGGACCGCCGACATCGACGTACTGTGGCTCATAGGGGTAGTTCGAGAGGTCGTCGAATCGCTCCTCTGGAGTTGTGACGAGTCCCATTGTACGCCAGTAGCGTCACTCGCTACAAGTGGCTTTCTCTGGGACGGTGCGGTGAACTTCATCCGGGAACCGATCGCTCCAAGAATCGTATGGAATCAGTCGCGGGTTACCTCGATCGGCGGCAGTCACGACCTCGACGGCGTCACCAGTAACGTCGGGGTTCACTCGAACTTCTCCAGCAGCCGATCGTAGAACGGCTCCGCACCGTCAGCGCTCTCCCCGCCATTTTGGGTAGCGAGCTTCTCGACGATGAGTTCGGGCGTCGAGCGCGCGAGGGTGTCCTTCTTCGGCGAGCGCTCCACGACGAGTTCGCCGTCCTCTAACCCGACCGCCTCAATGCCATCGACGGGAACCTCGAACTCGGCGGCCTCGCTGATCTCGCCAGCGAGATGCGAGACGAACACCGCCGTGGTTTCGCCACCCGCGAGCTCTTCTAAGATACCCGCGATGATCCGGGCCGACGCACCTGGTTCGGTGATGCTTTCGAGTTCGTCGACCAGCACGAGACGGCGGCCCGCCCCGGAGACGAGGCCGGCGAACTCCCGGAGGGTGGACTCGAACGCGCCCGCGTCGAGGGTGCCCTGGCTCTTCTCTTGGTAGTGCAGCGAGTCGTAGCGCTCGACCACCGCCCGCTCGGCGGGGACGGGCAGCCCCATGTGGGCAAGCACCGTAACGAGCGCGAGGAGGTCGAGTGTCGAGGTCTTCCCGCCGCTGTTGACCCCCGAGAGCAGCGTCGGGCCCGCAACCTCGTAGTCGATCGGCTCGACCGCCTCGAAGCCGATATCGAGCAGGGGCGAGCGCCCGGCCTCGATCGCGACCCCGCTCCCCCCGAACTCGGGCAGCGTACAGTCGAACTCGCGGGCGAAGCGCGCGACGGCGAGTTCGACATCGCGTTCGAGCGCCGCGTTGACGAGCGCCTCGCAGTCCTCGCGCAGATCGACAAGGTCCGCCGCAAGATCGCGTTTGATCTGACTCGCCCGTCGATCCCGCGCGGCGGTGAGCTCCTCGCGGAGCCGGCTCACGACCGCCTCGTCGTGTTCGACCGGGAAGGTCGGCTCCTCGGGGAACACACGCGCGGCGATCTCGCTTTCTCCGGCGTCGAGCGCAAGCGCGTCGGCGAGATGCTCGCGTGCGGCCTCGATCGCGGCGGCGTGCTCGTCGGCGAGTTCTCGCGAGAGCAGCGAGTCCACCCCCGCGCCCTGCTCGACAAGCGAGAGCAGGTCCGCGCCCTCGATGGTGACGTCACGCTCCTCGATCGCCGCGCGGAGCCGATCGTTCGCCACGCTTTCACCTGTGGAGACCGCCGCGTCGAGATCGTCGACCGCCTGTCGCAATCGGGCAAGTTCGTCGTCAGGGACGACGTTTCCCTCGTCGTCGAGCCGGGAGAGCGCGTCGTCGAGCGCCGCGAGATCGCAGGGGGTGTCGAGGTCGGCGGCCCGTGCGACCGCGGCGGCCGCGCGGAGCCGATCGCGGTTTGCCGCGAAGAAGGCCAACAGTCGCTCGGGAACCACCATCTCGGGTCGTTCGAGTGCGTCGGGTTCGACCCGAACGTCGCCCGCGATGTCGATCCCGGCGAAGGACTCGTCGAGGACGATCACGGTGGAGTACCCTGTCGCGAGGTCGGCGAGATCGCGCGCGTCCTCGACGGTCTCGACCGAGAGTTCGGGGTAGGCGGCCTCGGCCGCGGCGTGGCGCTCGGCGTCGGCGGTGGCGAGACACCGTTCACGGACCCGAATCCCGGTAGGGGAGTCGAGCGGCGCGACCCCGCCGAGCGCGTCGAGTACCTCGGGATCGGGCTCGCGCGCCATCGCTTGCGTGGTCCACTCGCGGACTTCCTCGATCCGCGACTCGCTCCCGGCGGGATAGAGCGTTTCGAGCCGCCTGGCGGCGTAGTCAGTGACAGCGCGCTCTTTGAGCAGGGAGAGCGCGTCGTGGTAGATCTCGCGGGCGCGATCGGTGGCGAGGAACTCCCCGGTATCGTCGTGCTCGGCCTGGATCGCCGCCCGCGCGATGGTCGCGGCCCGTCCCGGCGAGACGCCCGGAGCCTCGGCGAGCGCCGCCACGTCGCCCGCCGCGAGCGCGCGCTCGGGCTCGTCGAGCGACGCGAGGCGTTCGGCGGTTTTCGGACCGACGCCGGGGACCGATTCGAGGTCCATCGCTCGCGTCAAACCGCGCCGGGGGCAAAAACCATCCGGGGAGCGATCGACTCGTCACAAGCCGCCGAACGCAACGCGCTTTTGGCCCGCGACCCCGAATCGGAGCCATGAACGTCGAGGCGAAGGCAGCCGCCATCCGCGCCGATCTCGCCGAACGCGACGGCGTGCTCGTCGCGTTTTCCGGTGGTGTGGATTCGAGCGTGGTTGCGGCGCTCGCCCACGACGCGCTCGGCGACGACGCCGTGGCCTGCACCGCCAAAAGCGAGACGTTGCCGGCGGCCGAACTCGACGACGCGACCCGCGTCGCCGACGAGATCGGGATCACCCACGAGATCGCGGAGTTCTCGGAGCTCAGTAGTGACGAGTTCGTGGCGAACGACGGCGATCGGTGCTATCACTGCCGCACGATGCGCCTCTCGGCGATGTTCGACGCCGCCAGAGAACGAGGGATCGCGACGGTCTGTGACGGGACGAACGCCTCCGATCCGGGCGAGGGCCACCGGCCAGGCCTCCGCGCGGTCGAGGAGCTGAACGCCTACTCGCCGCTGCTCGAACACGACATCACGAAAGAGGGGGTTCGAGAGATCGCCCGCGAGTACGGACTCTCGGTCGCGGACAAACCCGCAATGGCGTGTCTCTCCTCGCGGATTCCCACAGGGCTGAACGTCACCGAGGAGCGCCTCTCGCGGGTCGAGAAGGCCGAAACCCTCCTCCGGACGTGGGGGTTCGAGCAGTTCCGGGTGCGCGATCACGACGGCCTCGCGCGCATCGAGGTCGCGCCCGGGGAGCTGGAACGTGCGCTCGATGCCGACTTCGCCCGGGCAGCCCGCGAGCATCTCACCGACATCGGCTTCGATCACGTCACGCTCGATCTCCACGGCTATCGGACCGGGAGCGTCAGTCCCGATGGCGCGGACGAGACGGCGGACGACGAGGTGGCGACCGGGACGGCGGACGGGAGCGGCAACGACGATTCGGGCCCCGTCTCCGGCGACCTCGATCTCGGCGCGGAGTACCCAACCGCCGAGGACTGAGACCGTCGCGGGGCCGGCACGGCCTCACTCCCGGTAGCTCGTATCGTTCTCGCGAATGATTTCGAACCCCTCGTCGGGATCGCCGCGGAGTTCGTTCACCGCACAGTTGTTCTGGGACTCGCCCGCGATCGACTGGACGTAATCGATCCCGTTGATGTGGCCGAGCAGCGCGTAGAGCGGGCCGCCGTGGGTGACGACTAAGACTGTATCGTCCCCTGCCGCGACGAGACGATCGAATCCATCGAGTACGCGCTCGCGGCACTCCAGCAGGCTCTCGCCACGCTCGGGGACGGCTTCGAGCGCGCGCCGGCCGGACTCGGTGACCGCGAACTCGGGATACGTCTCGAACAGCGTCTCGTAGGAGAGCCCCTGGTACACCCCGAAATCGCGCTCGCGCCACGCCCGGTCGAAGATCGGCTCTGCGTCGACGCCGGCCTCGTGGACGAGCGCCGCGGTCTCGCGGGTCCGGCGGAGGTCTGAGGCGACGAGCCGATCGATATCGTCCGTTTCGGCAAGGTGTTTGCCGAGGCGCGTCGCCTGCTCGCGCCCCCGCTCGGCAAGCGGAACGGGTGCCAAGCCCTGGATCCGGCGGGCGGCGTTCCACGCGGTCTCGCCGTGGCGGACGAGGAGAACGGTCATGATCGCGTTTGGGTGGCCGCTCGAATGAGCGTTGGTATCCCGCCCCCCGAACGGGGAGTGGAAGTCGATATTTCTCGGCATCATATGTCCCGTGTTGACACGCAAACGCGTGAGAAGCCGTATCGTGGAGTATATATCCGGTGGCGTGGAATCGAAGACGTATGCCTGAATGCCAGAACTGTGGTGCGTTCGTGACGGCGGCGTACGCCAGGGTTTTCACACCGAGCGAGATCGAGGAACCACGGGTATGCCCGCAGTGTGAGGACAAGATCCGCGACGGCGCAGAAGTCAGGCAGGCGCGGTCGACGCGGCGCGGCTAACGGACTACTTCTCGGCATCGGCGACGATCTCTCGAACAGTCTCGAAAACGTCCCCAGCACGCGCTTCGTCGCGCGCCTCGACGGTGATCCTGACGAGCGGCTGGGTCCCGCTCGCTCGCACCAAAAACCACGCGTCCCCGCAGTCGGCGCGGACGCCATCGAGGGTGCGGACATCGTCGTACGCCGCGAGCACCCATTCTTCGACTCGTTCCATCACACCCTCCTTGTCGGCGGTTTCGACGTTCGCACGCCGAATCGGGTAGGTCTCGATCTCGGCTGCGCGTTCGGCGAGCGGGCGGTCGGCCGCGAGCGCGGCGAGACGACAGGCCGCAAGCGGACCGTCGGGACAGAGGGTTTCGTCGGGCCAGATCCACGCGCCGCTTGGCTCGCCGCCGAACACCACGTCCGACTCGGTGGCGCGCTCGGCCACGTACACGTCACCGACTTTCGTGTGGGTGACCGTTGCCCCGAGCGGTGCGAGCGCGTCGTCGACCGCCAGACTGGTGTCGACGGGGACCGCAACGCGGGGTTCGTCGACAGTGCTCCGCGCGACCGCCTCGCGCGCAAAGAGCGCGAGCAACACGTCCCCGGAGAGGAACTCGCCCGCGCCGGTGACCGCCCGTAGTCGGTCGGCGTCGCCGTCGTGGGCGATTCCGAGATCGGCGTCGGTCGTCTCGACCAGTGCCTGGAGCGACCCGCAGTTCTCTGCCGTTGGCTCTGAAGGCCGCCCTGGGAATCGGCCGTCGGGCTGGGCGTTGAGCGTCTCGACATCACAGTTCAGGGCTTGAAGCGCGTCGACGGTGACGCCGCCAGCCCCGTTGCCGAGATCGAGGGCCACCGAGAGCGACTCGTCGAGATCAACTGCCGCACGGAGCGCGTCGACATGGCGCTCGGCGGCGTCAGTCCGGGTGCGATCGCCGAGACCGTCCCACGCTTGGAGATCGGTCTCGTCCTCGCGGACGCGTCGGGCGATCGTCTCGCGGGCGGCCTCGTCGAACGCCTGGCCGCTCGGCTGCCAGAGCTTGATCCCGTTGTCCGGCGCGGGGTTGTGCGACGCCGTGACCGAGATTCCGGCGTCGGCGTCGTACCAGCCGACTGCGCGCGCCACCGTCGGGGTGGCCGCGAGCCCCAGATCGAATACATCAGTGCCGGACTCGCGGAGACCGGCGGTCAGCGCGTCAGTGAGGAGCCGTCCGCTCTCGCGTGGATCGCGGCCGACCATGGCGCGATCGGCGTCGATCCCGACCGCGCGGCCGACGGCGAGCGCGAGGTCGGCCGTGACATCCTCACCGACCGGCCCGCAGATGCCGCTGGTACCGAACATGCCTCGCCTGCGAGCGTGCGGAACAAGACAGTACTGATGTTCGGTGGGATAGTCCGTGCGCGTCGTCACTCCGCGAGCGGCCTTTGCGGCCACCGGCGCGCTCGTCGGGGTCGGCGATGGCCTGCCAACGCACGCGGGATCGACCGACTGTGGAGAGCCGACGCTCGATGGGCGGAAAAACGTGAGAAGCGGGAACCGACTTACAGGTCGCGCGGCTGGACCGTCTTGCGGTCGTTCTCGTCGGCTCGTCGCGCGGCGTCGTCGAGGAGCTCCGTGACCTCCTCGTCGAGCGCGTCGTAGAAGTCCGATGCAACGTTCATGTCATTGAGCTCTTCTTTCACGGCGGCTTTGACGATCAGGTCTGCCATACGCAGCCTTGTTCCGAAGGGACCTTTATAAACGTTCCCATAATCGTTCGATTGCGGGGTTCTCGACCCGGTTCGCGATCGAACGGCGAGTCGATGGGGAGTTGTAGGTCGGGCACCGACCGGGGGTATGCGCGAGACGCTCGAAGCGCTCGCAGCGGGCGAGATATCGGTGACAGCGGCGGAATCGCAGCTCGCAGGCTACGCGACCAGCGAGGCGGGGCGGTTCGACGCCGCCCGCGAACAGCGCCGTGGCGTCCCCGAGGCGGTGCTCGGCGACGGGAAGACGCCCGATGAGGTCGCCGAACTCGTCGGCCTCGCCGTCGAGACGACCGGCCGCGGGCTCGCAACACGAGTCGATTCGACGACCGCCGACGCGGTCGCCGACCGCCTCGCCGCCGAACAACTCGACGCGACAACGACGTTCGACGAACGGACGGGCGTCCTCCGGGCGCATGCGGCCGGGTACGAATCGCCCGATCTGGATGCAGTCGTCGGCGTCGTGACGGCGGGAACCGCCGACGCCGGGCCGGCAGGCGAGGCCGCCGCCGTGGCCAGTGAGATGGGCGCGACGGTCGAGCAGGTCGACGACGTGGGCGTGGCCGGACTCCACCGGGCGCTCGATCGACTTGAGGACATCAGACGCGCCGACGTTCTCGTGGTCGCTGCCGGCCGCGAGGGCGCGTTGCCGACGGTGTTGGCGGGGCTGGTCGACGCGCCGGTGATCGGGCTGCCGGTGGCGTCGGGCTACGGCCACGGCGGCAACGGCGAGGCCGCGCTCGCGGGCCTCCTCCAGTCGTGTACCGTCTTAACTGTGGTGAACGTCGACGCGGGATTCGTCGCCGGCGCACAGGCGGGCCTGATTGCACGCGCGATCGATGCGGCGCGCGATCGGGAGCCACAGCGGGACGGGTAGCAGTCGTATGTGGCGGTCGGCGGATCGGCGGAAATGCACGGCCAGCGGCCGTTCGGGGAGGATATTTACCGTTCGAGACCCTATCGAGAACTGTTGACAGCCGCCGCTGTCGACGAGTCCCCATGCCAGAGTGTAACTACTGCGGCGCGCACGTCTCGGATCGGTTCGAGCGCGTCTTCGCCGACGAACACGGCCGGATCTTCGCGTGTCCCGGCTGTGCGGCGAACGCGGGCATCGCCGAGGCGGCCAAAGAACGAGCGAAAAACGCCTGAGGATAGCCCGCCGAGCGGATCGCGTGTCCCATTACGTCTACATCGTCGAGTGCAGCGACGGGAGTCTCTACACTGGCTACACCACCGATGTCGACAGACGAGTGAGCGAACACAACGCGGGCGAGGGCGCGAAGTACACCCGCGGGCGGACGCCCGTCGAACTCCGTCACGTCGAGACGTTCGCTGACAAAGGAACGGCGCTTTCGCGTGAGCACGCGATCAAGCGCCTGTCGCGAGTGGAGAAGGAATCGCTGCTCGACGAGTGAGCGACGGTCGCTCGAAGGACGATTGTGGATGGGATCGAAGAGCCGAGGCGTCGGGATCGAACTCCCGACGATCGTGAATCGTCACCTCGACCGCCACTGACCGACCGGTTCGCTCCTCGATCGTGCTCGCGAGCGCCTGTGGAAGGTCCGGGTACGACCGGTCGGCGGGTCGACTCACAGTGATGGAGATCGAGCGCTGCCCACCGAGAACGTTCGCCCCCACCACTTCGGCCGAGAGGTCTTCTAGTTCGACCGCCCCATACTGTTCCGTGGCGAGCGTGTCGTCGACGGCCCCGTTGACCGCGCGGTCGAACTGGGTCTGGGCGACGAGCCCGAGCCCCGCGACCGCGAACGCAGCGAGCAGGAGGACGAGCGCGACCGCCACCGGGGCGAACCGCCGACGGCCGCCGTCCTCACCCCACGTTCCGGGTCGGTAGCCGAGGTAGCCGAGCGCGAGAAAGCCCGAGAGGTTGACGCCGATGGTGTTGACCACGAGCAGTGCGAGCGCACCGAGCGCGACCGCGGGCAACCCCCACGCGACGCCGATGCCGACCGCCGCGGCGGCCGGAATGAGCGCGGCCGCGATCATCACGCCGACGAGCGCCTCCGAGAGGCCGGTCGAGAGCCCGAACGCGCCGGCCGCACCGGCACAGATCGCGACCGCGAACGCCAACAACCCGGGCGAGGTGCGCTGGGCGACCTGTGCGACGTTCGCGACATCGAGGGCCGGCGGGACGACCCCGGCGGCTCTGAGCGCGAACCCGAGCACGATCGCGACGACGATCGCCGCCGCCAGCCCGCCGGTCTGCGAGCGGAGTCCGAGCCCGATCATTTTCCGGTCGTTGAGCGCCATCCCGACGCTGGTCATCATCGCCGAGCCCACTTGTGGGGCGATCACCATCGCGCCGACGACCACGGCGGCGGAGTTGAGGAGAAGGCCGGCGGCCGCGACGACCGCGCTGAACACCGTCATCGCGTAGTAGGTCACGGGGTTGCGGTGCATTTCGAGCGCCTTCGCCCGGATCTCCTCGTGGGCAACGCTATCGTCCTCCTCGACGCCCGCGACGAAGCGATCCTCGAGTTCGATGTAGTTGGTCGTCTTCGCGGTCTCCGCGCCGGTGATCACGGTGTAGCGGCTGTCGTCGAACCCCGCCTCACGGAGTTCGTCGAGGACGTACCCGACCGCCTGAGTCGGCAAGGGAAACTCCACCAGCGTCGACGAGTCGCGTTCGCTCGCCTCCTTGGTAACGACGCGATCGATGTTCTCCGCGCGGAGCACGTCGAGGACCGCCTCGCGTTCGTCGTCGGGGACGACGAGCTTGATGAGCCGCATCGATAGCGGGAGTGTGAGCCCCCGTCGAATAGTCGTTGGCAAAGATCGCTGTGGCCGTTCGATCGATCGCCACCTCGCTCGCCCCCTCGGCCGCCAGGCAGCCACGTCTGACGGGGGACTTTTGTTCGCGGGGCTGACAGCCACCACATGGATGCGATCTCGTTCGGGACCGACGGCTGGCGCGCGACCCTCGACATCTTCACCGCGCCGCGGGTGCGGATGGTCGGCCAGGCGGTCGCCACCCACCTCCGGGAAGCGGGCCACGACGCGCCGGTGGCGGTGAGCTACGACGCTCGCGAGACCTCCCGTGGGTTCGCCGAGGAGCTCGCCCGCGTGCTCGCGGCCAACGGCTTCGATGTCCTCCTTCCCGAGCGCGACCGCCCGACGCCGCTGCTCGCGTGGGCGATCATCGATCGCGATCTCGCCGGCGGACTGATGGTGACCGCCTCGCACAACCCGCCCGAGTACAACGGCGTGAAGTTCATCCCCGACGACGGCGCGCCCGCGCTCCCTGAAGTCACCGAACGGATCGAGGCCAACCTCGCCGAGCCCGAGGCCCTCCCCGAGGACGAGTGGGGAACTATCGAGGAGGTCGATTTCGTGGATTCACACGCCAACCACGCACTAGACCTCGTGGCGGACCGAACGAACGGCGAACGCGACAGCCTCCTCGACGGCGTGACGGTCGCCTACGACGCGATGTACGGCAGCGGGCGGGGTGTGACCAACCAACTGCTCGAACGCGCTGGCGCGGCCGTCGACGGCCTCCACTGCGAGCAGCGCGACGACTTCGGCGGAACGCCGCCGGAGCCGAGCGCCGAGCATCTCGCGGAGCTCACAGAACGGGTCGAGACGGGCGACGCCGATCTCGGAATCGCGAACGACGGCGACGCCGATCGGCTCGCGGTCGTCACGCCCGATCGGGGCTACCTCGACGAGAACCTGTTTTTCGCCGCGATCTACGACTATCTTCTCGATTCGGACGCCGGGCCCGCGGTCAGGACCGTCTCCACCACGTTTTTGATCGACCGGATCGCCGAAGCCCACGGCGAATCGGTGGTGGAGACCCCGGTCGGGTTCAAGTGGGTCGCGGAAGCGATGGGCGAGCACGACGCCCTGATCGGCGGCGAGGAGTCGGGCGGCTTCTCGATCCGCAGCCACGTCCGCGAGAAGGACGGCGTGTTGCTGGCGCTGCTCGCGGCGGCCGCCGCACAAGAAAAACCGCTCGACGACCGGGTGGATCGCCTGTTCGACGCCCACGGCGCGATCCACCAGTCAAAGATCAGCGTTGAGTGCCCCGACAACGAGAAGGCACGCGTACTCGACGCCCTCGAAGGGGAGCTGCCCGAACGCGTCGCGGGCGGGTCGGTTGCGGAGGTCGTCACGAAAGACGGCTTCAAAATCCTCTTGGAGAGCGGTGCGTGGCTGCTCGTCCGGCCGAGCGGGACCGAGCCAGTCCTCCGAGTGTACGCCGAGGCCGGTAGCGAAGAACGGGTCGACGAACTACTCGACGCCGGCCACGACCTCATCGCGCCGCTCGTATAGGACCGAAGAAATATATTTGGTGGGCGGATTCCGGACAGCTATGGATCCGACCGTCGTCGATCTACTGGAGCGAAACGCCGATCACGCCGAGGAGTTCGAGGATCGATTCGATGCCGTGCAGGACGGCCAACAGCCGGCAGTCATCACGGTCTGTTGTTCCGATTCGCGCGTTCTCCAGGACCATATGTGGGAGAACGACGAGCCGGGACAGGTCTTCACGTGTGCCAACATCGGGAATCGAGTGTGCCAGCGAACCGACGCCGGGACGGTGGTTTCGGGCGATGTCCTATATCCGATCGTCCACACCGGCACCGAGACTGCCGTCGTGGTCGGTCACACGGGCTGTGGAGCCGTCACGGCGGCGTACGACGCCATCACCGGCGACGCGACCGGCGAACCCGCCGGGATCGAACACTGCATCGGACTGCTGACGCCCCATCTCGAAGCGGGTGTCGAGACACTTCCGGCGGATGTGAGCCGAACCGAGGCCATCAACCGGCTCGTGGAGTACAACGTCGATCACCAAGTTGCAGCGCTCGTCGAGAGCGAGGCGGTCCCCGGCAGCGTCGACATCGTCGGCGTCGTCTACGACTTCCAGGACGTCTACGCCGACCGTCGGGGTGAGGTTCACGTCGTCAACGTCGACGACGAAACCGGAGTCGACGCGCTGCGTGACGCCCATCCCGCGATCGCCGCGCGGATCGAGCGGCGGTGGGAATACTGAGTTCGGTCACGAGTCGCCCGTCGCGGGACTCCACGTTCGGCGCGGCGAAAGGGTTTTGTCAACGAACGAAAAATCATGAGTGATAGACCAGGCCATGATCGATCTCACCCTCGATGTCGAGCAGTACGACTGTCCGTACATCGCTACGACCGACGATCACGACGTAGCGTTCTCGACGCTCAACTGGGAGTTCGACCGGACGGCGGCAACGCTCGAAACCAGGATGGTGGTCGACGGCGGCGACCGCACGACCCTCGATCGCGGGCTTGGAACGCTTCGCGAGCACGACCAGATCCACGAGTACGAGCTGGTGGCCAAACGCGACGGCGTCGCCCGGATCCGCTCGACGATCCCGACCACGAACGCGATGGGTACCATCCGCGACCACGACGGCTACGTCACGGGCCCGTTCCACATCGAGTCGGGGAGCGAGCGCTGGCAGGTGGGGTTCGATAGTGATGGAGCCGCCGAGGCCGCGTTGTCGGCGCTCGAAGCCGACAACGAGTTCACTGTCGAGGCGCGCGAGGAGGTCGGCCTCCCCGAGATGGGTGGCTACGTTCAGTCGGTGGGCGCGGCGATGACGCTCGTCGACGGCTGTCGCGACCTCTCCGAGACCGAACGCGAGACCCTCGAAGCCGCCGTTGACGGTGGCTACTTTGACCGACCGCGCAGCGCCGATCTCGGCGCACTCGCCGACGAGTTCGATGTCTCGAAGCCCGCAGTCTCGAACAACCTCCGGCGCGGTCAGGAACGCGTGCTCTCGCGGGTGGTCGACGCGCTCGACGATCTCGATGAGCCTGACGACGAACGATCGGACGCCCAAGACTGATCCGACTGCTGGCGAGGGATCAGTCCCGAATCAGGGACGGTGGCGCGCGGGAGCGCACCGAAGGTGCGCGACTCGCGCGAGGGATGACTGAGTGGAGCGAGCGAAGCGAGCGGAACGAGGGAGTCGGCTGGGGAGGGCGTGGCCTGCGGTTCTCATTTGTGTCGTGATGAGTGTCGGATCACTCTCCGTTAGTAGAGGTGTGGGTGCCTATCGTTACGTTCTGGTTTTGGTACAACCGAGAGACAGTGAACGTCCCCTCACGATTCCGGGGTAGATACTGCCGACCGATAGTATCACGCCCGGGCCTGCGACTGTATCTCGTCGCGGGCCTCCCGAACACACTCGCGATTCCCCCGGCCGAAATGAACCGTGTTCTCGTTGATCGGGTCGCTGAGCAGTCCGCCCGCGTCGACCTCGACGCCGGTTTGCTCCACCTGGATGTAACCGATGGTGATACCCTCGGAGTAGTCGACGCCGTAGATCTCGTCGGCCGGAATCGTCTTGTCGTCGAATTTCGAGCGCCCGACGCGCTCGATGACCACCCGATCTTCGTACACGGCGAGCGTTCCATCCTGAAGTCTGCAGACGACAGCGGCATCGGCGTGCCCGCTATCCGGGCCGGTGTCGTCGTTCCCGGCCCCCCTGTCGTCCCTACTCCACGGGAGGTCGATCATAACGGTTCGTACTGTGGAATGCGTGAAAAGGCGTTCGACCGTCCCACAGAGAGTGATCGCGTCGGCGGAACGTACTGGTGACCTCCGCACCGCTTCGACGACACCTCACGCTCGGTCGTGGAATGCGTTCACGGCGTCGTAGAGCGCGTGACGACGCTCGCCGTGCATGGCGTAGTGATCTGCGCCAGCGAGTTCCGCGTATTCCGCAGCGTCGTCCGCGAGTTCGTCATACAGCGCGGTCGCGTCCGCGCGCCGCGAGATCGCGTCGGCAGAGCCACGG
>Ga0136575_100465_pt1 | contig 14997 bp, 10 predicted proteins | sample AntDeeMetagen136_FD_104785 | JGI IMG/M metagenome (GOLD analysis project Ga0136575, IMG submission 104785) | Saline lake microbial communities from Deep lake, Antarctica - Metagenome #136 | ecosystem: Environmental > Aquatic > Non-marine Saline and Alkaline > Saline | place: Antarctica: Deep lake...
CACGGTATACCAAAATGACTACCACGACAAGCTCCGCGGTCGACTCTGGGGTGCCCTATCAGGAACCAAATACGATGAGCGACACGACTCGGGTAAACCACCAGGGTTCTCGTTTTCTAACCCGTTCCCCCCACATGATATGCAGGAGGGTGACGACCGCAAACTGCTAGTTGCCTCTCCTGACGAGGAACTGCTCGCCAACGTCGCTGCGGACCTACTTGAGGAGCCGGAGCTCAATATCGGCGAGATGCCGTTTCACGTCGACGATGTAACCTCACTCGAACCCGACGTGGGAGAACCCGGAACACGAGGGACGATTGAATCCGGAACCGGCCTGCTAGTCCGGATACCGCCGTGGCGGTGCGAAGAGTACGGAATCGACCATCCCGGTGGCGATACGGCCGTCTTTTGGCAGCCTGAACATACAACGAAGCCGCTTCGAAAACAGGTAGAGGCCAACCTCGATCAGAAGCACGAGTTGTATGCTCACGATCACTTGCCCGGACCGAGTGATGTCGACGGCGACTTGTTCGACGGCTACGAACTTATCAAGACCTTCGCCGTTCCGGTGACGGTGACCGAAGGTCAGGAGATGACCTACGTCTTGAGCAAGTGGAAGTTCAGTTATACCGTTCGAAATGACCATCACCGTCGACACCTGAATCTCGCACTCGACTGCGGGCTCGGCGAACGAAACTCGTTGGGACTCGGGTTTATAAATATCACCGACAAGACTCGACCCGGCGAGAGCGAACTGGAGGAGCGGGATGCTTTCGCCTGAGGCATTCCGCGAGTCCTATCCCGAAGACGAACTGGCCGAGGAGCTACCCGACTCACCTATCGGATCACTCCGGGATCTCCAGTACCTCTACGGGAAACTCTACACACTCGCCACGACAGGCGGCGGCGAGTACGCCCCGTATCTCACACCCGATGCAGCCGGTGATCTTGTCGACACTGATGACAGCCTGATCGTCGTCCGGGTCGATGTTTCTGGTGAAGAGCCACAGCTGGCCGACGACGATATCGGCCCCGTTCAAGTGAGGAGATACACCAAAGACCTGATTCAGCAGGTCGGTCACTGTAAGTATCCGGCAGCTCGGGGGATTGACCACAGCGTGACCCACCAGGCTGGGCGAAATAGCGACCCCGAGAAGTTGGCTCGGTACGCTAAAGAACGGTTGACCAAATGGGCCACTGATGATGTAGTAACCGAGACAGCCGACGAACATCCGGATGGCTGGATTATTGACCGGCTTGCCGAAATCGGTGATAATGAGACGGCGCTCGAAACAATCGAGGAGACACTCACGCGGAAGCTTGGTGGCGAATCGGCGACATCGCTGCTGACAGTACAAATAAAAACTGAGTCTGACGGCGACTACCAATGGCCTGGAGATATTGACGTGTTCCGTGAGGCGATGCGCCAGCGGAAGCTCTCAAAGCTTGTCACCAAAAACAAGGCCAAGGACTCATCTGGCGACGCGACAGACCTCGTCACCGGTCGACCTGCTCGGACGGTCGGCACGTCCGAGGACCCACAGAATTACTTCCTCGGCAAACAGCTTGAGAAGTTCCCCGGCCTCGACATAGAAAACGCGTGGCGCTCCCACCCGATTTCGGAGGACGCCGCGATCACGGTGATGAACGCCGAGACGTTCGTCGAAGCCTGTACCTATCGAACCTTCGGCGCGAAAGTGTACTATCTACCATACGTGTTTGGTCGGCTGACCCCCGAAACGGTGTATCAACTGTATGGCCTACTGTACAGGGTTGTCGAAGACGGCGGCGACACAACGCCTATCGAACAAGCGCATATCGACCAGCGAGAACAGGACCTTGCTGATCAGCGATTCCGGTTCTATGTCTCAGCAGTCATGCCGCATCAGATGTCCCGGTATGACGTATTCGGTGAGACGCTGAACGGTCGACTCCACTATCCAAAGGAACTCGCGTTCACACACAACCGATTTGTCGAGACCGTCTCTGTGTTCAACACCAGTACAGAGTGGACTGCACCATTACCGACAAACGAGAAGTGGGGGCTACTCTCCGGGAGCGATGAGCAGCTCCACGCTGTCGCAACTGGCTGGTACTTTTATCAGACGTTCGCCGAGCGCGACGATGACGCTGCGGACGCCGACGATCCACGGATCGAGGCGCTCGTCAGCGTGCTGAGTGGCGATGCAATCAGCGTCGATGTCCTACTTGGAGAGTACGTCGACCGAATCATCGACGACCAGACCGACGAGGACGACCACGAGGGCTTTCCAGCGTTTCTGGTCGCCAGCCAGTTCGCTCAACTCTGTGCGCTGGCCGACGCCGACGACCTTGATCTGTTGAAAACAACCGACTCGAGTAAAGAACCGATCACCTACGAACCGAGCTACGAGAGACATACAATGGACAATCATTTTGCCGCAGATGGGGGCCACCCCGCCGAACCGAAACTCGAATCGTTCATCAATGACACACCCGCGCTGTCGCCAGACCACGACGATGATCCCGAATCGGTCTCTAGCGAGCGCCGTGGGGCGTTCCTCCTAGGCGCGCTTGTCGGCGATATCGGGAGCTATCAGGAGTACAGCGAGAACCGCTCGACGACGCTCGTCGACCAGTATCCGGTCAAGTCGATCACCCGGTCACGTATTAAAAAGGTCACTCAGGAGACGGTCGCCAAGACGCTGACCTATACACGAAAAGAAAAGAAACAGAGCGGGATCTATCCTGGAACGAAGGCCGAACACATCGTTGAACGACTTCGCGAGACGATTCTCGATCCAGATCCCGACGACTGGGAGATCGACACTGACGACCTCCGCTTCTACTACGCCCTTGGCGTAACTTACGGAATGAACGACCACCCAGATTGGAACCAGACGGATAGCGACGCAGACGACCCAGCCGAAACCGAGGAGGAACACTAATATGTCCGACACTATCGACACCGTGACGAACCGCTCAGAAATCGTCTTTCTGTACGACGCCGTCGACGCCAACCCGAATGGGAATCCACTCAGTGGCTCAAATCGCCCACGAATCGATCCACAAACCCAGCAGGCTATCGTCACCGATGTTCGACTGAAACGGTATCTCCGCGACCAGCTCGATGACGACGGCCACGGCGTCTACATCCGCAACGTCCAAGAAGAGGGTAACCAGTTCACCCGCGGTGAACTGCTCGAAGATCGACTCAAAGCCGTCGACTACGATGACTACGATCTCAAGGACGACGAGGAAGCCGACCAGTTCCGCGAGGACGTGTTCGGCGAGTTCCTCGACAACAGCGTCGACGTGCGCTATTTCGGTGCGACGATGTCGGTCAACACAGACGATGCCTACGCGAAACATCTGCCGGATCACTTCACAGGTCCGGTGCAGTTCTCGCCCGGCAAATCGATCCACGCGGTCAACGAAAACGAGGAGTACGACAGCCTGACAAGCGTGATCGCAACGCAGGAAAACAAACAGCAGGGTGGGTTCGATCTCGACGACCACCGGATACAGTACGGGCTGATTCGGTTCCACGGACTCGTCGACGAACACGGTGCCGAGGATACCAAACTCACCACGAGCGATGTCGAACGACTCGATACGCTCTGCTGGCGGTCGATCAAAAATCAGACGATCAGCCGAAGCAAAGTTGGCCAAGAGCCACGGCTTTATTGCCGCGTCGAGTACGCCGACGAGAGTTTCCATCTCGGCGGCCTCGATAGGGATCTCGAACTCGACCCCGACAACTCGAAAGCCGACGAAGAGCTGCGGACAGTTCGAGATCTGACACTCGACGTAGAGGGATTCGTCGACCGGCTCGAAAACGCGAGCGACCAGATCAAGCGCGTTAGAGTCGTCGTCAGTGATGTGTTGGATCTCTCTGCTGGCGACGAATCCGGTGGACCTGACGTTCTCTACGATGCACTCCGTGAGGCACTCGGAGCGGACATCGTCGAGATCGTCGATGTATACAACGAACACACCGCAACGCTTCCGACCGACGGCGACACTGCCTAACGATGGGACAGCAATCGTTGGGCGAGTGGTCGACCGAGAGTGATGGTTCGCGCCCGAAGCGCTGTCTCTCGTTTACCATCCGTGGTCCATGGGGACATTTCCGGCGGATCGAGGGCAATATCGTCAAACAGACCTACCGAATCATCCCACGGACGACCGTCGCTGGCCTGCTGGCCGCCGTTGTCGGCATCGAGCGGGACGGCTACTACGATCTGTTCGCCCCCGAGGAGTCAGCAGTCGCCATCGAACCGGTCTGTGAGATCCGGACGATCAATATGCCGATGAACACGCTATCGACGGCGAGCGGCAATCTCCAATCACTCAACGGACGGGGAAAAATCAGCGTGAAACTCCCCGATCCGACGACACTCCGGCAACAGCACAACTACGAAGTACTGGTCGAGCCAGCCTACCGTATTGATATCTCGCTGTCGGACGACGAGTGGTATACTGAACTCCGAGAAATGCTCACGGCAGGGAAATCACACTATGTCCCAAGCCTCGGCCTCTCCGAGCATCTCGCGGAAATCAAGTATCACGGGGAATTCGATGTCGACGCAGGACCACAGGGTGAGTCTGTAGCAGTCGATTCAGCAGTTCCGAACGCGGTCGACGATATCGTTCTCGATGCGGGCACACGCTGTCAGATCGAAGAATCACCGGCGTTTATGCGGGCAGATTCCGGTGGCCGGACGACAACCGGATTCACGACCTACGCGTACAATCCGGATGCGAACCCACTGACGGTTGCCGATATAGAGACTGCTCGTGTCGACGGGCGGACCGTGGTGTTCGTCTGATGGCCAGTCGGTACTCTCATCCACCGGAGAACGGCCATGACGGTGTCGAACTGGTCGACCATCTCGAAGATGTTGCCCGCCGCGTCCGAGAAATCGTTCCTGTCGACGCCGAAACACCCGACGGAGAGTCGCTTCCGGATGTCGTCGAGATACTCGCGTACGTACACGACTTCGGTAAAGCGACGACGTTCTTCCAAGAGTATTTGCTCCATTCGACAGAGCCGGATTTCAAAGAGTACCGATACCATGCACCAGTCGGCTCGTTTGCGGCCTACTACGCGCTTGATGCTCAGGGGTTCGAAACCGAGACCTGTTTGGCGGGTTTCGTTGCGGTCGCCAAACACCACGGTCAACTCACGGATGTCGTAAAATACATTCACGACCGTTCGTACCGTCGCAAAAACGTCTCAGCCGGTTCGTTCAATAGTGCTGAACGACAGCAGACGGCAATTGCAGAACAGTTGGCGGATATCGAGACCCATGTTCCGGAACTTGCAACCAAACTGTTTGACAAGGCGACCAACAAGGCGGGTTCATGGGAGTCGTTTCGAACATCGTTTACCGATGGGCTGCTCGACGAGATTGCTTCGGCCGTCGAGACGGTCGGAAGCGGAGCAACGATCAGTCGAGACTCGTTGTCCGACTCCTGTTACGGACTGGTTCTCGAATGTTGGGGGTCGCTCGTGCTCGCAGATAAGACGAGTGCCGCAAGCCGAAGCGAGGCTACAGGAACCGAACACTCACCCTACGAGGCGGAGCAACCCGCATTGCAGGTGTTGGATGAGTACGTCGACGATCTCGAATCGTCGTCGCCTGCTGATCCGGATGGAAGTCGAACGGAACAACTGAACTACTACCGGTCACGTGCCCGGTCGACTATTGTTGAAAACGCCGCGGCATTCGCCGAGTCCGGTGGTGGGGTTGCGACACTGACGCTACCGACAGGCATGGGAAAAACACTGTCCGGACTGTCGGCCGCCCAGACGATTCGTGACGAACTCGGCGGCCAACGGGTGATTTACGCGCTACCGTTTACGAGTATTATTGATCAGGTCGTCGACGAACTCGAAGAGATCTATGAGACGGACACGCTTGGTCGGCTGCTGACGGCCCACCACCACCTCTCGGAGACCACAATCGTCGACGAGACCGATGAGGATGTCGACAAAGCCGACAGAAACGACGACGTTGCTGGGATGCTCGCAGAAGGATGGCGGGCCGGATTGACGGTAACAACCTTCGTCCAACTATTCGAGAGTCTCGCCGGACCAGCGAACACACAGTCGATGAAGCTACCAGCTCTTCGCGATAGTGTGGTGATCCTCGATGAACCACAGAGCCTCCCGCTCGACTGGTGGAAGCTCGTTCCTCGCCTCATCGAGATGCTGACCGAGCAGTACGATGCGACAGTGATCGCCATGACTGCTACCCAACCCCAACTGTTCGACGAAGCGACGGAACTGGTCGACGATCCCGACGTATACTTCGAGACGACAGCCCGCGTCCAGTACGAACTCGACCGGTCGACCGAGCGGTATATCGACGCCCAAGAAGGGCCGAAATCGTACGCCGACGCAGCCACCGAGCTTCACAACGCTGTCGAGTCCGGTGAGTCGACACTCGCAGTCTGCAACACAATCGATAGCGCGAGGACTCTGTTCGATCACGCTACTGATCTCGAAGCGTCGCTCCTGAGCGTGGGTGAGGTCTATGCAAACGCACTCGAAACCGTCGAGACAACAGCCGACCTCGATCCAACTGAACTGGCAGCCGAGATCGTGGACAGCGGCGACCAATCAGTACTCCACCTTTCGACACGACTTCGGCCGGTAGATCGACTTATGCTGATCGAAACGGCAAAAGAACTCACAAAGCGTGGGCATGGCCTGCTGGCTGTCTCGACACAGCTCGTCGAGGCTGGTGTCGACATTAGTTTCGACCGAGTCTACCGGGATCTGGCCCCCATCGATAGCATCGTGCAGGCGGCCGGACGCTGTAATCGGTCGTTCGAGCGGGACCGAGGCCACGTTACGGTTTGGTGGCTCGACGTTCCTGACGAACAACAAAAAACACCTGCAGAGGCAGTGTACAATCGCGGTGCGACACTGCTTCCGGTGGCGGCCGAGACGCTCGATTCCGTTCGTGGTGAAGAATCTGTGCTGTCGGAAAGAGCTGTTGCTCGAACAGCAGTCAAGCAGTATTATAAGACACTCCACGAGCAGAAGGACGTTGGCAAAGCGGCATACGCGGAGTATGTCGACGACGCGAGAGGAGACAAACTGGCGGAGTTGTCGCTTATTGATCAGCGAAATGCTGTCGACATTGTTATTTGTCGAACCAATGCCGAACGAACTCGCGTTGAGAACGTCCGAGAAGCGTGGCGAAACTACGATTTCGACCAGGTTCGTCGACTGATGGACGAACTCAAAGAGACGAGAGTATCGATTCCAGTATATCGAGGCGAGTCGGACAAAACTGAGAAACTCGGACAGTTGAATCCGATCCACTCGGATTCCGATGTATTGTGTCTCGACATTCGGGAACACGGTCTCGGCCAGTATTTTAACGAGAGTACCGGGTTCGTGATACCTGATAGCACTGCTGAGAGGCGGATACTGTGACCGACTCGGACCCAGTCGGCCGCCTCCTCGCAACCGCCCGTGGCGAACCAGTCGACGATCCCTTCCGCGTGACGGGCGTGATGATGCAGTACTACCACGTCTGCAAGCGAGAACTCTGGTTCGAAAGCCGGAATCTCGAAATAAACCGTGAGAACGCGACTGTCGTTCGTGGGACACGAGTCGACGAGACAGCCTACAGCGACAAGCGCGAGAACCTTCATTTGGGTATGATCTCGCTGGATCTCTTGGATGACGGTCGCGTCGTTGAAATTAAACCTTCCTCGGCACTCACCGAGCCCGCTGAGATGCAGCTGTCGTACTACCTCTGGTATCTCGACCGCGTTGCAGATGTTCAGCGCGATGGCGTCCTCGCCCATCCCCGAGAACGAAATCGAGAGCCAGTTGAACTAACTGACGAGCGCGTCGAAAAAGTCGAAGCAGCGGTTCGAGGGATTCACAGCATAATCACCCAGTCATCGCCGCCACCGGCTGAGGAAAAGCCGTTCTGTGACTCCTGTGCATACCACGACTTCTGTTGGTGTTGACAATGGATAGAAACTACCACGTGTTTTCCGACGGCCGACTCGAACGCAACGACGACACCCTTAGACTCGTTACTGAGGACGACGAGAAAAAATACATTCCAATCGAGAACGCTGAGGCGTTCTTTCTGCATGGCCAAATCGATTTCAACACTCGATTGATGTCGTTCTGTAACGAACATACCGTTGCACTCCATGTCTTTGGCTGGGAGGATTATTACAGCGGCTCCGTGATGCCCAAGCGCGGCCAGACCTCCGGCAAGACGGTTGTCGAGCAGGTTCGGGCCTACGAAGACACACAGCACAGACGCCAGCTTGCGGCCGCAATCATCCGTGGAAGCATTCACAATATGCGGACAAACGTGGTCTACTACAATGGCCGCGACCACGATCTCGAAACTGAAATCAGTGATCTGGAAACTGCAGCAGGGCGTGTCGACACGAGTCTCCCGATTGACGAGTTGATGGGAATCGAGGCGACCGCTAGAAAGGCCTACTACCGGAGCTTCAATGAAATCCTGCCGAGTGAGTTCCAGCTTGCCCGCCGAGAATATAATCCGCCGCCGAACGAAATTAACAGTCTTATTTCGTTCGGTAACTCACTGGTGTATGCCAACTGTGTTTCGGCAATCAGAGCAACCGCTTTGGATCCGACGATCAGCTATCTGCATGAGCCCGGAGAACGCCGATACTCGTTGTCACTTGATCTCGCAGATCTCTTCAAACCGTTACTCGCTGATCGAGTGCTGTTCCGTCTCGTGAACCGACAGCAGATATCCAGTTCTGACTTCGAGACCGAACTCGGGTCGTGTCTCCTAAACGAGAGCGGGCGAAAAACATACACAAAGACGTTTGAAGAGGCACTTGAGAGAACGGTCGACCATCCAGAACTGAATCGGAAGGTTAGCTACCAGTATCTGCTTCGGCTGGAAGCCTACAAACTGAAGAAACATCTTCTCACTGGCGAAGAGTACGATTCGTTCAAGCGATGGTGGTAGTATGTATGTCGTGATGGTGTACGATTTAGAAGCTGAACGGACTCATAAGGCTCTCAAATTGGGTCGACGGTATCTGACCCACGTTCAAAACTCAGTTCTTGAGGGTGAAATTTCAGAGGGTGATCTCAAAACACTGCAAAACGAAATCGACGATCTGTTGAAACCAGGAGAGTCGACGATCATCTACGAATTGTCCTCAGATACACTGCTCAACCGTACCGTGTACGGTGAAGATCCCACCGAGGATCAACGGTTTCTCTGAGTTTCCGTCAACCCCCCGGGGGTTTGGGGGTGATTGGGGGTCGACGGAAGTGCTTTAGTATAGCCGTCCGGTAGAGAGCTTGTGACCCGTATTTCGGGCATGGTTTCAGACGAACTCTCGTGAGGTTGAAGTGAGTTCGATGGGAGCCACGTCGCTACCGGGAGCCAGTTTCAGACGAACTCTCGTGAGGTTGAAGTCAACTAAGACAACGGGTCGGCTTGACTTAAGGGTTGGGTTTCAGACGAACTCTCGTGAGGTTGAAGTGAGGAGGGTGCTGCTACAGTAACGCAACTACAGCACCGTTTCAGACGAACTCTCGTGAGGTTGAAGTGGCCAGTTTGTCAGTCATGAGATCCATGTCGGCAAGTTTCAGACGAACTCTCGTGAGGTTGAAGTCTCTTGACCCTCGGGGTGCAACCAACCACACCCACGTTTCAGACGAACTCTCGTGAGGTTGAAGTATTGGTAGTTGTATCCCTTCGGGGGCTGACCGTCGTTTCAGACGAACTCTCGTGAGGTTGAAGTTGGTTGCCCACGGCGGCGCTGGGCGGTTCTGTGCGGCAAGGAGCGTTTCAGACGAACTCTCGTGAGGTTGAAGTGTAACCAAAGCTGCCAGCTTCGACACCCCCACCGGGTTTCAGACGAACTCTCGTGAGGTTGAAGTCTGATCTGATAGGGATATCAGACTGTGGAGTGGGAGTTTCAGACGAACTCTCGTGAGGTTGAAGTTCCATGTCGTCTCCCGGAGAATTGACAAAACAGGCGTTTCAGACGAACTCTCGTGAGGTTGAAGTTCAGCCATCCGTAGGGCCTTAGACGACACCATGCCGGTTTCAGACGAACTCTCGTGAGGTTGAAGTGGGGGCATCGTCGGGGGCATCCTCTGATGGGTCAGTTTCAGACGAACTCTCGTGAGGTTGAAGTCGCACACGTTGCGATACGCGGGTATTGGTATTTCACCGTTTCAGACGAACTCTCGTGAGGTTGAAGTTACTGTCGTCATGGTTGTATACCGGTATTTATCGCCGTTTCAGACGAACTCTCGTGAGGTTGAAGTGATGAACCCAAAGAGTCCAACGGTGGCGACCCCGAAGGTTTCAGACGAACTCTCGTGAGGTTGAAGTGGCGCCCTGCGTAAAGACGGCATGGTGTCCTCGAAGGTTTCAGACGAACTCTCGTGAGGTTGAAGTGGACAGCGAAGTGCCGAGTCCATGTTTGTCACCAGCGTTTCAGACGAACTCTCGTGAGGTTGAAGTCCGTAGGCTCATGGGCGAGCCGCAGCGCTGTCTTCAGGGTTTCAGACGAACTCTCGTGAGGTTGAAGTAAGCCCCATGACCGCGAGATCGGCCCCACTGATGGGGGTTTCAGACGAACTCTCGTGAGGTTGAAGTGATCTTGTTTTTGGCCCACACCGCAACTGCCGCGGGTTTCAGACGAACTCTCGTGAGGTTGAAGTATCCCGATTGACAAGATCGTGGGCGTCGACTGTTGGTTTCAGACGAACTCTCGTGAGGTTGAAGTCAAGCCCAAGCAGTGAAGGCGATGATGCGGGCCGAGTTTCAGACGAACTCTCGTGAGGTTGAAGTCCTTCGGGGGCTGACCGTCCCACTGTTAGGGGAAGTTTCAGACGAACTCTCGTGAGGTTGAAGTGAGCCGTCGAATCCCGACGCCGTGATGCTACCCTGTGTTTCAGACGAACTCTCGTGAGGTTGAAGTCGGTTAACACTCGCTCTGATGGTATCGGGTAATAGGTTTCAGACGAACTCTCGTGAGGTTGAAGTCCTTGTAGGAAGCCCCGCCCTTTAGGGCGGGTGAGTTTCAGACGAACTCTCGTGAGGTTGAAGTCACACCCGCCGCTGCTGCATGATCCGCTCGCGGGCGTTTCAGACGAACTCTCGTGAGGTTGAAGTACCGACCTACCGACGACGTGACGGCCCACACGCTCGTTTCAGACGAACTCTCGTGAGGTTGAAGTACGAAGCGGCTCACTGCCTGCCTGATGTCGCCGCCGGGTTTCAGACGAACTCTCGTGAGGTTGAAGTATCCAAAACAATGATCTCAACCAATTTTGGAACGTCGTTTCAGACGAACTCTCGTGAGGTTGAAGTCCATCTATTAGTAGGGGATGTACTTACTTAAGAGTTGTTTCAGACGAACTCTCGTGAGGTTGAAGTTTCCAGGCGGGCCAGCCGCTGCTGGACGTACTGGGGTTTCAGACGAACTCTCGTGAGGTTGAAGTATCGAAGAAGCCGCCACTGCCGCCCGTGTTGCCATTGTTTCAGACGAACTCTCGTGAGGTTGAAGTCCACAGCAACCAACTGTCGTCGGACTCGATCAGAGTGTTTCAGACGAACTCTCGTGAGGTTGAAGTTGTTCCCCCAAGATGTGGTCGATCTCGATGCGCTGGTTTCAGACGAACTCTCGTGAGGTTGAAGTTCTCGCCCGGCGACCTCGTCGGTGCGAATGGCTACGCGTTTCAGACGAACTCTCGTGAGGTTGAAGTGAGGAATGCTGCAATCGGCAGGAACTCGGGGTCAGGTTTCAGACGAACTCTCGTGAGGTTGAAGTTGACGGTGATAGCGACGAGTCGGAACTCGATGAGGCGGTTTCAGACGAACTCTCGTGAGGTTGAAGTAAAGTAAAAGCAGGTGTATTCATCGTTGATGAATGGTTTCAGACGAACTCTCGTGAGGTTGAAGTTCTCTCCAATGAACAACTACAGAACATCAGCCAATGTTTCAGACGAACTCTCGTGAGGTTGAAGTGTTGGTCAGCGCTTGATCGTGTGGGATCGTGGCGAAAGTTTCAGACGAACTCTCGTGAGGTTGAAGTCTCTCGAACTCACGGTTGATGAGATGATGGAGATTGTTTCAGACGAACTCTCGTGAGGTTGAAGTGAAGAAGAGGCAACCAACCCCTCGTTATCCCACGGTTTCAGACGAACTCTCGTGAGGTTGAAGTATTGGGCTACTCAACCGCCAGCCGGTTCGAAATGCGTTTCAGACGAACTCTCGTGAGGTTGAAGTGCCGATCAGCAGATCACCCACGATGCCGGGGTCAACAGTTTCAGACGAACTCTCGTGAGGTTGAAGTAAAATGTCACGGTGGTCTACGAGAACGCAAGCAACTTGTTTCAGACGAACTCTCGTGAGGTTGAAGTCCGACATTTGGGAGGGGGCGGACGGTGAGCAGCAGATGTTTCAGACGAACTCTCGTGAGGTTGAAGTCGGTGGCGAAGTGACTTCTCGCCAAAATCCCGGCGGTTTCAGACGAACTCTCGTGAGGTTGAAGTCACCTGCTGACAGTCCACATGATGGAGGTCATGCAAGTTTCAGACGAACTCTCGTGAGGTTGAAGTACCCACTGGAGTTCTCTGCTGGGTTGGGTTGGGTTTCGTTTCAGACGAACTCTCGTGAGGTTGAAGTCTCTCTGTCGAAACCTCTTTGATGATCACATATGAAGTTTCAGACGAACTCTCGTGAGGTTGAAGTGATCAATCCCATTTCCACGAGATCGTCGAGGTTGGGGTTTCAGACGAACTCTCGTGAGGTTGAAGTCTGTTGTAGTTTACTGTTCTTGACAATAACTTTATTGTTTCAGACGAACTCTCGTGAGGTTGAAGTCACGCCTGATAGCCCTCGGTTGAGTGGTCGTGCTTGTTTCAGACGAACTCTCGTGAGGTTGAAGTTCGCCATATCGTTGCACCGCATAGGCAAACGAAAGTTTCAGACGAACTCTCGTGAGGTTGAAGTCGGGTTCACGCAGACACATTGGAGAGCCACAGTCGGGTTTCAGACGAACTCTCGTGAGGTTGAAGCGTACCTTGCTCGCACGGGACGCTATCGAAAAGAGTTTCAGACGAACTCTCGTGAGGTTGAAGCCAGTATTCGCCAACGTCGGGGTGGAAGTGTTCGCAGTTTCAGACGAACTCTCGTGAGGTTGAAGCAGGATGTGCCAGCATCATCGAAATGGGGAGCAGATAGTTTCAGACGAACTCTCGTGAGGTTGAAGCGGGCAGCTCGATCTGCTCTCGCGAAAACAGGGAGGAGTTTCAGACGAACTCTCGTGAGGTTGAAGCGAACTCGCAAAGGCTGATCTCGCCCTGCTCGTAGAGGTTTCAGACGAACTCTCGTGAGGTTGAAGCGATGCAATAGATATCTCGCTCTCTACACGGGGTATCGGTTTCAGACGAACTCTCGTGAGGTTGAAGCGGTTTGTCGGACCACAGCTTTGATCATGCAGGGTGCGTTTCAGACGAACTCTCGTGAGGTTGAAGCCTTGTAATTCGGGATGACCGCCATGTTAGATCTGATGTTTCAGACGAACTCTCGTGAGGTTGAAGCGATCATCGGCCACCCCGACAACCACGTCTTCGATCGTTTCAGACGAACTCTCGTGAGGTTGAAGCCGTTTTCGGTCCACCGGTTCATGTTCTTGACAGTAGTTTCAGACGAACTCTCGTGAGGTTGAAGCGGTCATAGAGTCGAGCGCATAGTCGGCCGGTGTTGTCGTTTCAGACGAACTCTCGTGAGGTTGAAGCAGAACTTTAACAGCCCCGAAGAGATCCTTGACGAAGCGTTTCAGACGAACTCTCGTGAGGTTGAAGCGCTTTGAACGAAATCATCCACCGAGACCGAAACCGAGTTTCAGACGAACTCTCGTGAGGTTGAAGCGCTTGGTGGCGTCCGATCAAACTCGTCGGGCCAGTGTTTCAGACGAACTCTCGTGAGGTTGAAGCAACGAAGGATCGACGGTGGAGATAACGTATGAGACCGTTTCAGACGAACTCTCGTGAGGTTGAAGCACTACGTAGCCGAACAGTGCGGTCTCACGGAGCTGTTTCAGACGAACTCTCGTGAGGTTGAAGCCAGATCCGGTAAACGGTGTCATCCAACTCAAAGACGGTTTCAGACGAACTCTCGTGAGGTTGAAGCATCGATATCGTTTGCTTCGAGGATCTTCAAGAAGAGTTTCAGACGAACTCTCGTGAGGTTGAAGCCAACAACCCCGTTTCCGTATCGATATCTATACGAACCGTTTCAGACGAACTCTCGTGAGGTTGAAGCCGCGTGAACCCACTGGATGACGAAGGTATCGAAATGTTTCAGACGAACTCTCGTGAGGTTGAAGCCTGTTGAGTCGCAAAGAACTCATCCACCGTGGCGAGTTTCAGACGAACTCTCGTGAGGTTGAAGCAGGATGTGCCAGCATCATCGAAATGGGGAGCAGAGTTTCAGACGAACTCTCGTGAGGTTGAAGCAAATTATGGAACAGCGGCCTGATCGGTATTCGGATGGTTTCAGACGAACTCTCGTGAGGTTGAAGCGTCAAGTTCGATACTGACGAGATCGCCGCTCGATCCCAGTTTCAGACGAACTCTCGTGAGGTTGAAGCGATTCCGGAGAGATCGTTGGTAGTGACAAACAGATCGTTTCAGACGAACTCTCGTGAGGTTGAAGCGTCTCCCTGAAGGAGAGATCATGAATCCTTTTGACTCGTTTCAGACGAACTCTCGTGAGGTTGAAGCTAGTCCCCACGTACTCTTGCAGATGTTGTAGAAGTGTTTCAGACGAACTCTCGTGAGGTTGAAGCGAGGACGAGGACACCGCCGAGTACGTCGAGGGCGCGCGTTTCAGACGAACTCTCGTGAGGTTGAAGCAACGGTCGCGCCTGGGAGCACAAGTCCGACGAGACCCGTTTCAGACGAACTCTCGTGAGGTTGAAGCTCTGCCTTCCGCTGGAGGCCGCCGAACGCGATCGCGG
>Ga0136575_100468_pt1 | contig 14897 bp, 15 predicted proteins | sample AntDeeMetagen136_FD_104785 | JGI IMG/M metagenome (GOLD analysis project Ga0136575, IMG submission 104785) | Saline lake microbial communities from Deep lake, Antarctica - Metagenome #136 | ecosystem: Environmental > Aquatic > Non-marine Saline and Alkaline > Saline | place: Antarctica: Deep lake...
CGGTGTTTGAGCCCGTCCGGCGGCGCGACCAGTTCCTCGAGCGTGAGGCCGCGCCCGGCCTCCTTCGCGATAGAGTCGCCGAGGTGGGTGTGGGCGTTCACGAACGCGGGCAACACGACGTCGGTCGAGTCCGTCCGCTCCTCGTCGAGGCGGACGATCTCGCCGTCGTCGACGACGAGCGTCCCCTGTACTGGTTCGTAGTCCTCCCCCCAGAGGACTGTCCCGGAGAGTTCCATACGTGTCAGTCTCGGGCCGCCACCGTGAAGCTTACTCGAACTCCTCGAGCGAGGCGTACCGACCCGGGCTGTTCACCTCACTGATGAGCGCCCCGTCCGTCTTCAGGCCGAGCACGCGCTCCGCGGAGTGCCCGACGGTCTCCACGCTCTCTTCGGGCGCGTAGACGCCGAGGCGCCACTGCTCGCGCTGGGCGACCTGGAGGGCGCGCACGAGCGTGGACTGCCTGTCGAGGCGCCGTACCTCCCCGTTGACGAGCACGCCGGTCGTCGACTCGCGCATCGAGGGCTGGCCCTGCACGTCGAGGACGACGTCGGCCGGGTCAACGCCGGCGTCAGCGGCGATGTCCGCCTCGAACGCCCGCACGTCGTCGTGGTCGGCGCCGATGACGTCCGGGTCCACGTCGCCCATCTCCGCCCACACCGCGCGCTTGAACAGGTCGCGGTCGGCGAGTCGGCGCCCCAGCTCCCTGGTTTCGGCGTGGCTCCGCAGCGCGACCGAGAGTTCGTGGTCGTCCATCCGTCGGAGCTCCTCGGCAGTGATCTCGCTGGTGTCCAGCAGCGCCTCCGTGGCCCGCCGGAGCATCGTCTTGCTGATGCGCGCGACGTGGTGGCTGTAGACGGTGGGGTTCATCAGCGCGCGCGCCAGCAGCAGGCTCTCTGCGGTCTGGACGTTCCCCTCCGCGAGCACGAGGTCGCCGTCGATGAACGTCAGCTCCCGGACGAGTCGACCGGTGTCGATGGTGCCGTAGGGGACGCCGGTGTGGTGGGCGTCCCGCACGAGGTAGTCCATCCGGTCGACGTCGAGTTCCCCCGCGACGAGCTGGCCGAGTTCGCCCTCGCCGCGCACGAGCGACGCGATGTTCGCTGGGTCGAGGCCGTGGGACTCTAGCACCTCGGCGACTCGACCCTCGCCGAGCAGTTCCTCGACGTCGTCGTGGCGCTTTCCGGTGCGGCGTTCGAGGACGCCCTCGACGTTGTGGCTGTACGGGCTGTGACCGACGTCGTGGAGGATGGCCGCGGCTCGCACGCGCTCGGCCTGCACGCCGCCGATTTCGACGTGGTCGAGCGCGCGGTCGGCGAGGTGGTAGACGCCCAGGGAGTGCTCGAAGCGCGTGTGGTTCGCCGACGGGTAGACGAGGTGGACCGTGCCCAGCTGCTTGATGCGGCGGAGCCGCTGGACGGGCGGCGTGTCCACCAGGTCCGCGGCGACGCCCCCGACCTCGATGTGGTCGTGGACGCTGTCCTTGATGGTGGTCATTGGGGCGTGATTCGGCGTTCTCGTGTAAAAAACCGCGGACCCGTCACCGGAGCTTTTGGGGGCTGGCGACCCACGGTAGCCGCATGCGACGCACCACAGCCACGGTCGCCGTGGCAGCCCTCCTCCTCGTCGCCGGCTGCAGCGCCGGCGGGGACACGACGACCACGCCAGCGTACGACACGGACGCCGAACCGCTCTACGAGACGCCCCTCGACACCGAGGCGGTGACCGACGCCCACCTCGCGGCCCTGCGGGAGTACGGGACGTTCACCATCGACACGAACGCGACGTGGAAGCACGGCGACGGCGACGCAGTGGCCCGGGAGCTACTGGTGCGCGGGAACCTCGACACCGGCGCCGTCTACGAGCACGAGACGACCCAGGGAGACGTCCAGCAGGCCTACCGCTTCGGGAACGGAACGTCGTACGCGCGGCTGGTGTCCTCCGGCGAGGTGTCCTACGACAGAGTCCTTCGCGGCATCGGGAACGCCACTACCTACGCGAGAGGGAGCCTCCGGGGTTCTCTCGAACTGTTCGCGTTCGACTACGCGGGCGCGAAAACTGTCGACGGTGAGCGCGTCCACGTCTACCACGCGGAGGAACTGGACCGCCCGGGCGAGTTCGGGTCGTCGTATCTCGGCGAGGAGGAGAACGTCACCGTGAACCACGCGGAAGCCACGCTGCAGTTCCGCGAGGACGGGACGCTCCGCCGCGTCGACTACACGCTCGACTTCGAGGACGACGGCCGGTCCCGGTTCACCAGCATCACCGTGCGCTTCCAGCAACTCGGCGACACCGACACCTCCCCGCCGGGCTGGATTCCGGCGGCGCGGAACGCCACCGATTGACCCCCGGCTTCGGAGGGGTTTTCTGCGCGCTCGGCGAACGTGGTGGCGTGCGACGAAAGTTAGTCACGGTCGCCGTCGTAGCGCTCATCGTCGTCGCCGGTTGCAGCGCCGGCGGTGGCGGCGGCGACGGCACCACGACGCAGGCCGCCCTGAACGGGACGACAGCCAGCGACGCGGGCGACGCCGTCTACGAGACGCCACTCGACAGCGCGATGGTGGCGGAGAACCACGAGGCTGCTGTCGCTGAGGCGGGCACGTTCACGCTCGTCTCCACCTCCAACCAGAGCCAGGGCAACCAGTCGGTCTCCTCGCAGAGCACGCTCAAGGCCAACTACGAGACCGGTGCGTACAGCTCCGTCCAGCGGTCGCGGGGCCGCACCATCGAGCGGTTCGTCTTCGGCAACGGTTCGGCCTACCAGCGCTTCGAACTTTCGAGCGGTGACGTCCGCTACATGGTCCCCCAGCAGACCGCCAACGCGTCGGCGATAGCGGGCGGTCAGATCGGCTCGTTCATCCAGGCCTTCGACTACGAGCACGTCGGCACCGAGACGATCAACGGCACGCAGGCACACGTCTACGAGGCCAGCGGCGTAGAGGACCTCAACACGTCCGCGCCCGGCTTCAGCGGCCTCGACACGGAGAACGTCTCGAACGTCGGATCGACCCTCTACATCACGGAGGAAGGCCTGGTCAAGCAGTTCGGCTACGAACTCAGCCTGCAGACCAACGGCCAGGAGGCGTCAATCGCCGTCACGCAGCGGTACACGAACCTCGGCGAGACGACCGTCGAACCGCCGGCGTGGATCGACGAGGCGCGCGCGAACACGTCCGACAGCAACTCCTCCTCGGCCTCGATTTCGGCCTGAGCCCTCTCCTCCTCACTCGCAACGTCGCCCGGTGACGGAAGGGTTTACCGGGCCGCTCGTCCACGGTGAGGTATGACGACGTTCCTCGCCGGGGGGACGGGCACCCCGAAACTGCTCGCCGGCAGCCACGACGTCTTCGACCCGGCCGACGCTACGGTGGTCGGGAACACCGGCGACGACGTGGAACTCGGCGGCCTGCTCGTCTGCCCCGACGTCGACACCGTCCTCTTCGCGGGCGGCGACGTCCTGGACCGCGAGACCTGGTGGGGCATCGAGGGCGACAAGTCCACGACCCACGACTACCTGACCGAACTCGCGGACGCCGCCGGCATCGAAGATGGACCGCGCTACCTCCCCGACGACCGACAGACTGCGGGCCGGAACATCGCCAATTGGCGGCGGTTCTCGGGGGCTTCGGAGTTCATGTTCATCGGTGACCGCGACCGCGCCGTCCACATCCTCCGGACGAGTCTGCTCGACGAGGGCCACTCGCTCACCGAAGTCACGCGACGACTCGCTGACGCCTTCGACCTCGACGTCGACCTCGTGCCGATGAGCGACGACCCCGTCGCGAGCATCGTCCACACGCCCGACGGCCCGCTGCACTTCCAGGAGTTCTGGGTCGCCGAGGGCGGTGAACCGGCGGTCGAGGACGTCGAGTTCCGGGGCGCCGAGCGCGCCGACGCCGCCGACCCCGCCGTCGAGGCCATCCGCGACGGCCCCGTAGTTATCGGCCCCTCCAACCCCGTGACGAGCATCGGGCCGATGCTCGCCCTCGACGGCATCCGCGAGGCGCTCGACGAGACCACCGTGGTCGCCGTCTCGCCGTTCGTCGAGGACCGGGTGTTCTCCGGCCCCGCCGGGAAACTGATGGACGCGGTCGGCTACGACCCCTCGACCGCGGGCGTCGCGGCGGCCTACCCGTTCGCGGACGCGTTCGTCCTCGACGACGCCGACGCAACCGACCTGGACCGCCCGGTGGTCCGCACGGACACCGAGATGGACGACGACGCGGACGCCGAGCGCGTCGCTCGTGCGTGCCGGGACGCGCTCGACCACGTCTCCGGCGCGGAGGTGGCGTGATGTTCGCGCCGCGCCTCGCGCTCGCCAGCCTCAGCGGCGAGTCGGACGCCGAGTGGGCGGCGGCCTGCGCGCACCCCGCTGGAGCCGCGTTCCTCGGCGGCATCGCCATCGACGAACCCACCCGGGCGGCGGCCCGCGAGATGGTCGACCGGGACCGCGAGGAGTTCCTCCCCGAGGACCCCATCGCGTTCGTCGACGACCAGCTATCTGAACTCGACGACGAGTTCCTGCGCGCCGGGATGAACGTCCGCACCACGACAGTCGAACCGCTACGGGAGGTCGCCGCGGTCTGCGCGGACCACGACGCCATCCTGGAGGTGAACGCGCACTGCCGACAGGACGAGATGTGCACAGCGGGCGCGGGCGAGACGCTGCTCCGCGACACCGACCGCCTCTGCGAGCAGGTCGCAGCCGCCAGCGACGCGGGCGCCGACGTCTCCGTGAAGGTGCGCGCTGAGGTCGACGGCGTCCACCTGCCGACGCTCGCGAAGGCGATCGAACACGCCGGCGCCGACGCGATACACGTCGACGCGATGGACTCCCGGCGGGTCGTCCGCGACGTCGTCGAGGCCACGGACCTGTTCGTGGTGGCGAACAACGGCATCCGCCACCGGGAGGACGTCTTCGAGTACTTCGCCTACGGTGCCGACGCGGTGAGCGTCGGTCGGCCGAGTCGCGACCCCGACGACGTCCGGTCGATATACGCCGCGGTCAAGGAGTGGTTCCTGTGACACCCGCCGAGCGCGCCGAACTCGCCCTCTTGCTGGAGGTCACGGGCGCGCCCAAGCCGGGGAACGTCGACCGCGAGCGCGACCTCCCGGACCTCCGCTTCGAGCAGTTCCTCGCTGGCGCCGTGGGCGCACGGGCGGGTCTCGAAGCGGCACAGGACGGCGCCGTCGGTGAGGCGTTCGAGACGGCGGTCGCGGGGATGGCCGACGCGGCCGGCACGAACACCCAGTTCGGCTGTCTCCTCCTCCTCGTGCCGCTCGTCCGCACCGCCAGTAGCGGCGAACTGACCAGAGAGCGCGCGAGCGACGTGGTCGAGGCAACCACGGTCGAGGACGCCGCGGCGTTCTACCGCGCGTTCGAGCACACCGACGTGGCCGTCCCGGACCCGCCCGAGGACGCCGACGCGCTAGACGTCCGCCGGGGTGCCGACGCCATTCCCGACCTCCGTGAGCGCGGACTCACGCTCTTCGACGTGATGGAACTGAGTGCCGACCACGACGCCAACGCCCGCGAGTGGGTCGAGGGGTTCCCGCGGGTGTTCCGCGCCGCGGCGCGCATCGAGGCCGACGACGGACTACTCGCGGACCGCGCAGCCAGCGCCTTCCTGCAGTTGCTCGCCGAAGCCCCGGACACGCTCGTCGTCACCGAACACGGCGAGAGCGTCGCGGCCGAACTCCAGGAGCGCGCGCTCGAACTCCGGGGCGCCGACCCCGAAGCGGTCCGGGCGTTCGCCGAGGAACTCGTCGAACGCGGCGTCAACCCCGGGACGACGGCGGACCTCACCGCCGCGGCGCTGTACGTCGCGCTCGAACGCGGGGTGTCCGTGGATGGCTGAGTGGCCCGTCGAACTCGCGGGCGTCACCGAGACGGTGGTGACGACGCGCGGGCCGAACGACCGCTGGAACGTCGCAGCGCTGGGCCTGCATGCTCCCGATGACGGCGACCCCGCGACGGCGACGACGTGGGGGAACACCCGGACGCGCCGGAACTTCCACCGCGAGGGCGGCGGCTACGTCCAGTTCGTCGCCGACCCCGTGGACTTCGCCGAGGCCGCGCTCTCGATTCGGGAGGAGGCCGACCCGGTGCTCGATTCCGCGGACGCCTGGGTGCGTGTGGAAGCCATCCACGTCGGCACGGAAGACGACGCGGGAACTCGTCGCGAGCAGTGGGAACTCCGGCCCGTCGAGAGAGAGGTCGTGCGGACCGCACCACGGACCATCGACCGAGGGTTCGCTGCCGTCGTCGAGATGACAGTGGCGGTGTCGCGGCTCGATGTCGACGCCTACGACACGGAGGCGCTGCGCGAGCGCCTGCGCTACTTCGAGAGCGTGGCCGAGACCTGCGGCGGCGAGCGCGAGCGGGTGGCGGTCGAGCGTGTGCGGGAACTCGCCGAGGACGACTGGTAGTGTCGGAGTCACCGTGAAGGACCTGAGGGCCGTAGTCGACGTATGGCGAGCAACACGCTCGACGACCGCGACCGGGCCATCCTCGAGCGACTCCACGGTGAGGAGACGGACGTCGAGTCGCTCGCCGGAACCGTGAACGCGAGCCCCGAGCAGATCCGCGAGCGGTTCCCGAGGCTCCTCGACAACGGTCTGGTGGAGCAGGTCCGGGAGGACACCTACGCGCTCACCGAGGACGGCCAGCGCGTCGTGGCAGCGTCCCCCGCTGGAACCCAGGACAACCGCATCGACACGCCCGCCGACGTCGAGGCGGCCATCCAGTCCTTCGACCTCCGGCCGGACCGCGAGGAGGCCGTCCGGAACGCCTTCGCGTTCCTCCACTACTGGGGGGAGGCGACCGCGCCCGAGATCGTCGACGCCATCTTCCCCGAGGACCCCGCGGAGTACGACGACAGCGACGCCTGGTGGGCGGACCTCGTCTCCGACCGCCTCGCCGCGCTGCCGTCTGTCGACGCACCCGACTCCCCGAACGGCGAGTGGCAATTCGAGGGAGCACCCATCGTTGACCAGCGGACCGACGACGGCCGCCTGCTGCTCGGCCCGAAGGGGAACCGCCGGAACAGCGTGAAGTTCGCGCTCGAACGCCTCCCGATCGAGGACGACGAACGGCAGGCCATCCGCGCGGTGTTCGAACTGCTCGCCGAGCGCGACGAGGCGACGGCAGCCGAGTTCCGGGAGCAGGTCTACCCGGAGCGCGACGCTGGCTACGAGTCACCCGACGAGTGGTGGGGTTTCGTCCAGGACCATCTCGCCGAACTGCCCGGCGTCGAGCGTACTGGCGACGGCGACGATGCGCTGTGGCGGTACCGGCGGACGGACGCCGGCGAGTAGCGGTCAGGCGTGCAGACCGGGCCGTCCGCCGGATGTCGGGACGTTCAAATCCGCGCGCTCACAACGGACGGGCATGACCGACGACGACACCCGCGAGAACGTCCTGCCGGGGAGCGACGAAACCCTCGACACGCCGGACGTGCGCGGCTACGACTTCCGCGGCGAGTTCGACTTCTTCGAGATGCTAGACGCCTACGCGACGACCGGCTTCCAGGCGACCCACCTCGCCGAGGGCGTCGACATCACCCGGGAGATGCACGAGGACGACGCCACCGTCTACCTCACGTTCACGTCGAACATCGTCTCCTCGGGCCTCCGAGAGGTCGTCGCGCATCTCGTCCGCGAGGGGTACGTCGACGTCATCATCACCACCTCCGGGTCCCTGACGGAGGACGTCATCAAGACCGCCAGGCCGTTCAAGATGGGCGAGTGGGACGCCGACGAGGCCGCGCTCCGCGAGGAGGGAATCAACCGCCTCGGCAACATCTTCGTCCCCTCGGACCGCTACGTCTGGCTGGAGGAGTACCTCTACGACTTCTTCGAGGAATTCTTCGCCGAGGAGAAGCTCCGCACCCCCACGGCGTTCGCGCGGGAACTCGGCGAGACCCTCGACGACGAGGACTCCATCCTGAAGAACGCTGCCGACCAGGACGTCCCCGTCTTCTGTCCCGCCCTGACTGACGCCGAGATCGGGAACTTCCTCTACTACTACCGCCAGGGCTACGACTCCGAGGTCGGCATCGAGATCGTCGACGACTACGACTCGCTCATCGAGGAGGGGCTGCTCGCCGAGAAGACCGGTCTCATCGCCGTCGGCGCCGGCGTCCCCAAGCACCACGCCATCATGACGAACCTCTTCCGCGGCGGCGCCGACTACGCCGTCTACATCTCCACGGGCATGGAGGGCGACGGCTCGCTCTCGGGTGCGCCCCCGGAAGAGGCCGTCTCCTGGGGGAAGATCAAGGACGACTCCGAGACGAACTACACGCAGATCGAGGCCGAGGCGACGCTCGTGTTCCCGCTGCTCGTTGCTGGCGCGTTCGAGCGGCCAGAATAGCAGTACTCAGTTACTGCCGGGGACTGGTCGATTCTGTTATCCTCGAAAGCCCCTGCTCGCTGAACCGTCCGCGACGCGCGCAGCGAGTCTCCCGAGTTCACAGCCTCGGGGCTTTCGAGGTGGCGAAGACATCTGCCTAACCCTCAACCACCACTCCCTCTGCTACAGACACCCACTAGCGCCTCCCACGAAACGAATCCTTTTAACGAACGGCGGGAGAAACGAGGCGTATGGCCATCAAGCCCGACTACGTCAAGAAGACCGGGAACATCCTCATGGAGCGCTACGAGGAGGCGTTCTCGCGGGAGGACTTCGAGCACAACAAGAAAGCGGTCACGGAGCTGACGAACATCGAGTCCAAGGAGGTCCGCAACCGCATCGCGGGCTACATCACGCACAAGCGTAACTGAATTTTTCCCGCATCCGAAGGGGTTTCACCTACCCGCCCCCGAGAGACGGGTATGACCCCTGTATCTGTAGGCGTACTCGGCGCGACCGGCGCCGTCGGGCAGCGGTTCGTACAGTTGCTCGACGACCACCCGGAGTTCGAACTTTCCGTCCTCACTGCGAGCTCCGACAGCGCGGGCAAGCCGTACCGTGAGGCTGCGGGCTGGCGACTCGACACTCCGATTCCCGACTCGACGGCGGACATCATCGTTCGCGATACCGACCCAGACGCCATCCCCGACGACACCGACCTCCTGTTCTCTGCGCTCCCGTCGGGCGTCGGCGAGCGCGTCGAACCCGAGCTCTGCGAGGCGGGCTTCGTCGTCTCCTCGAACTCCTCGAACGCGCGCACGGCCGACGACGTGCCGCTCGTTATCCCCGAGGTGAACGCCGACCACCTCGACCTCATCGAGGTCCAGCGCGACGAGCGCGGCTGGGACGGCGCGCTCGTGAAGAACCCGAACTGCTCGACCATCACGATGGTCCCCACCCTGAACGCCCTCGACGAGTTCGGCCTCGACCGGGTCCACGTCTCCACGCTCCAGGCTGTCTCCGGCGCGGGCTACTCCGGCGTCACGTCGATGGAGATTCTGGACAACGTCGTCCCGCACATCGGCGGCGAGGAGGAGAAGATGGAGTCCGAGTCCCGGAAGCTCCTCGGCGAGTTCACGGGCGCCGAGGTCGAGTGGCACGACGCCGTCGTCTCCGCCTCCTGCAACCGCGTACCGACCCTCGACGGCCACCTCGAGAACGTGTTCGCTGAGACCGCCGACGACCCGACGCCGGCGGACGTCGCCGCGGCGTTCGAGGACGCGTCGACCCTCGACCTGCCGAGCGCGCCCGACCCACTCATCGAGGTGTTCGAGGACCCGAGTCGCCCGCAGCCGCGCCTCGACCGGATGCTCGGTGACGGGATGGCCGTCGCCGCGGGCGGCATCCAGCAGACCGAGACGGGCGTCCAGTACAACTGCCTCGCGCACAACACCGTCCGCGGCGCCGCGGGCGCCAGCCTCCTCAACGGCGAACTGCTCGCCCGCGAGGGCTGGCTGTAGACAACCGGTCTCGGTCGTACTGCTAGTCCACTCTGTTCTCCAGGTCCTCGCCCCTGTCGAGCCGCGGGACGTTCGTCGCCAGGATGTCCGCGAGGCGGTTCCAGTGTTCGGGCGTGTGGCCGGCGTTGTGCGGCGTCAACAGGACGTTCTCGAAGTTCCACAGCGCGTGCTCCTCGGGAAGCGGCTCCGGGTCGGTGACGTCGAGGGCGGCGCCCCGGATGGCCTGGCGCTGGACGGCCGCGACCAGCGCGTCCGTGTCCACCACACCGCCGCGAGCGACGTTCACGAGCACGCTCTCCGGGGGGAGCGTCTGGAACGCCGCCTCGTCGACGAGCCCCCGCGTGGTGTCGGTGAGCGGCGTCGCCAGCACGAGGTAGTCGGTCCGGGCGAGCGCGCCGTGGAACGCCTCCTCCTCAAAGCCGACGACCTCGTCCGTCGGGCCGCCCTTCTCCGGGGTGTACCGCACGCCGATGGTGTCGACGTCGAAGCCCTGCAGCCGCTCGACCACGGCGTGTCCGATGGCGCCCATCCCGACGACGGTGACCGTCGAGCCACCGAGTTCCCGGGCCTGGTAGTGCCGCCACTCGCGGTTCTGCTTGCGCCGCCACCCCTCGTGGAGGTCGCGGGCGAACGTCAGCAGGTAGCCAAGCACCTGTTCGGCGATGCTCGGCGCGTGGATGCCCGCGGCGTTCGTCACCGCGACGCCCCGCTCGTGGAACGCGTCCATCGGCAGGTGGCCGTATCCGGCGTAGGAGCACGCGAACAGCTCCAGCTCGTCGGCCACCGCGAGCAGCTCCTCGTCGATGGCGCTGCCGGTGACGACCCGCGCGTCGGCGACCAGCGCGCGCTCTTCGCCCGGCGTCCGTGCGAGCGCGACCTCGCGGTCGGGGAGGCGCTCGCGGAGTGCGGCGGCGTACTCGTCCATCGGCATGCCGTGCGCTCCTCGGCGGAGGACGGTGATGTCGACCATGGTCTGGGTGGTCGACGCGGCGAGCCGTAAGCGTTCCGCGACTCGCACCCGACTCGCCGGTTTACGAAGGGTTTTTGACGCGAGTAGAGTACGGTCGAATGATGAGCGAGTCCGGGACGCTGTCGTGCGCGGCGAAGCTCGCGCGCGTCGTACTGGACAACTGCGGCCCGCTCTCCCCCGCGGAGGTGGCCGAGGAGGCGCGCCTCTCCGAGGAGACGGCCAACGAGGCGCTCGCCGAACTCGCCGACCCGGGCCTCGCGGAGTGCGTCTGCGGGCTCTGTGAGAGCCGCCAGCAGGTGTACGCCCTAGACGAGGACGGGGCGTAACCCTCTTTCTACGCGGGTCCCTACGTCCGAGTGCGCGCCGTTTGTCCCCGACCGAGTTCGTCCACGCGGACGCGATGACGCTCGGAGAACCCCGGCGTGCGATACGGAACTTCGGTTCCCGGCTGGCGTCCGCACCGCGCCCGGTCGGCGCCCGCAGCGTCCGGTCGATTCACGTCACGAATCACTCGCCGAGACGGCGCAAGTCGGCTCGGCATCTGGTGGCGCTATGCGCCACCCGGCTCGCCGGTTTCACCGGCTCGCCACTCGGCGACCTCAACGAGGTCGCCCGCCCGCCACGAGGGTTTCCCGGCCAACGGGGCACGCCGCCCACGGATGAGGTCGGTCGTTAGTGTCGCGGGCGACATTCTCACGCCGTAGCCGCTGCCGTAGTCACCGTCCACGGAGCATCCGGTAGGCGCCGTAGAACCCCGCAGCGACGATGCCGGCGCTCAGTAGCGCCCGCCCGGACGAGGAGCCGCCCTGCGAGAGCCGGGTGTAGGCGCTGGACTTCGCGACGTGGCCCTCGTGGTCGCCCCGCTGTTCGAGGTCGCCGACCGACTCGTCGATGCCGCTCCGGTCGGGCTGGGACGGCGGCCGGCCGGTCGTCTGCTGGTCGAAGAACGTGGCCTCCATCACCCGGTCAGTGAGGCTCGCGGCGTAGTTGCCCAGCACCGCCATTCCCTTCGCGCCGCCGCCGACGAAGACGTCCCGCTGGGGCTGTTCGGCGGCCTGCAGGATGGCACGCGCGGCCGTCTCTGGGGCGTAGACGGGCGGCGGGAGCGCCGCCTCCTCGTCCATGTAGTTCTTCGCGTGCTCGGGGTACGGCGTGTCGATGGCCGCGGGTTTGACGAGCGTCACGGAGATGGGGGCACCCTCCTCCTCCAGTTCCATCCGGAGCGCGTCGGTGAACCCCTTGACGGCGTGCTTGGACGCGGAGTAACTCCCCTGCAGCGGGATGGCGCGGTCGGAGACGACGCTGCCGATGTTGACGATGGCGCCGCCCCGTCCCTTCAGGTGGTCGGCGGCCTCGAGGCTGCCGTACAGCAGCCCCCAGACGTTCGTCTCGAACTGCTCGCGCATCTCCTCGACGGGCGTGTCCTCGAGTCTGCCGTAGAGGAACGCGCCCGCGACGTTGACCCACGTGTCGAAGCCGCCGTACGTCTCCTCGGCCGTGCGGGCGATTTCGCGGACGTCCTCGCGGTTCCGCACGTCCGCGACGACGTACGTCGCGTCGCCGCCCACGGTCGTAATCTCCTCGGCCAGTTCGGCCAGCGAGTCCTCGCTGCGGGCGGCGAGCACCACTTTCGCGCCGCGCTCGGCTGCCATGCGCGCGGTCGCCAGCCCGATGCCGGAGGTCGCGCCCGTGATGACCAGCACCTGCTGGTCGAGAGGTTTCAGGTCCACGTTCATCGCCGCCGCCCTCTCGTTCGTGCGCTCCGCGCGGGTTGTCTCGAGTGCCGCTGTGCGACTGGACTGGTGGTGGCGGTGGGTGCCTGGTTCATCTGGAGTCACTCGGTTCGTGCCGACCTAGTCGAACGGCCGCGACCGGTTTGGGAACACTGCCTGCAGTTGCAGCCCCGGAATCTACCCCTCGATTCGTCGTCAGTACTGCGGGTGACTGTTCTCCGTGCCAGTAGCCGCCGTCGACAGCCAGCGCGCGCCAACGCCGACCGCTGGACCGCTGGAGTGCCTGTTCGGCCGACCGTGTCCCTCGGTGACGACGCACCGACCCGTCCGAGCAGCTGCGTCTACTCGGTGTCCACCCCCTGAACCGGGCGGCAGCGTTCGACCCCCGCGGTTTCTAACCCCGCGTCGTCCGACAGACAGGGGCACCTAGCCACGAAGGCCTTACGCGCTGACTCGTTACTATCGACCGAATGGACCAGCGCTCCGATTCGGACGCCGCGCTTCGGGAGAGCGGCCGCCGACAGGAACGCCTCGCGGAACTCGGCCAGGTGGCCCTCGAGACCAGCGACACCGACGAGCTGCTACACCACGCGGCCGAGGCTGCCGCGGACTCCCTGGAGGCCGCCTACGTCGCGGTGTTCGAACGGCGCGCCGCCGACGAACTCCTGCTCCGCGAGGGGGTGGGCTGGCGGACGGACGCGGTCGGAACGGCGACGGTCACCGCGGACGAGGACTCGTGGCTGTGGGGCGTGCTTACCTCGGAGGAGCCGGTTGTGGCGGACGTGGAAGGGACGCCCGAGTCGGACCTGCTCGAGGGCCACGACGCCGTGGGTGGCGTCGGCGTGGTCGTCGGACCCGTCGCGGACCCGTGGGGTGTGTTGAGCGTCCATACGACCGAGCCTCGGGCGTTCACGGAGCATGATGGGGCGTTCCTCCAGCGCGTCGCAGGGGTCCTCGCCTCGGCACTCGACCGCGAGGGGTCGAACAACCAGCGGCGCCTCGAGCAGTACCGGGCGCTCACGCAGGCGGCCAACGACGCCATCGTCACTATCGACGAGCGAAGCGTCGTCCAGTCGGTGAACCCGGCCGTCGAGGACATCTTCGGCTACGAACCGGCGGAACTCGTGGGGGAACCGTTGGCGATGTTGATGGCTTCCGACGTCGCCGAGCGGCACTTCCAGGCGCTAGGGAACTACCTCGAGACGGGCGAGAAGAACCTCGACTGGGACCTCGTCGAGGCGCCCGGGCGCCACCGGGACGGCACCGAGATTCCGCTCGCCATCTCGTTCAGCGAGGCCGAGTACGACGGCGAGCGCTTCTTCACCGGCATCGTCCGCGACGTCACCGAGCGCAAGGAATACGAGCGGAAACTGGAGGCGTCGAACGAGCGCCTCGAGCAGTTCGCGTACGCGGCATCTCACGACCTCCAGGAGCCCCTGCGGATGGTGTCGAGCTACCTCCAGCTGGTCGAGGACCGGTACGGCGAGGACCTCGACGAGGACGGCCGGGAGTTCATCGAGTTCGCGGTGGACGGTGCCGAGCGGATGCGCGCGATGATCGAGGGGCTGCTGGAGTACTCCCGCGTGGAGACGCAGGGCGACCCGTTCGAGCCAGTCGACCTTGACGGGGTGCTGTCAGACGTCCTCGACGACCTGCAGGTGCGCGTCGAGGAGACGGACGCAGCGATCACGCACGACCCCCTCCCGGTCGTGGACGGCGACCCGGGGCAGTTGCGACAGCTGTTCCAGAACCTCCTGGACAACGCCATCGAGTACAGCGGCGACGAACCACCGCGGGTGGACGTCACCGCGGAGCGCCAGGCGGGGGAGTGGGTGGTGTCGGTGCGCGACGAGGGTATCGGCATCGACGCGGAGAACGCCGACCGCGTCTTCGAGGTGTTCCAGCGCCTCCACAGCCAGGACGAACACGCGGGCACCGGCATCGGGCTGGCGCTCTGCGAACGCATCGTCGAGCGCCACGGCGGCGACATCCGAGTCGACTCGGCGCCCGGCGAGGGGACCACGTTCTCGTTCACGCTGCCGACAGAAGGGACCTACAGCGGGTGACTCCAGTGCAGCCAGCGGCCCCGACTCCGTAGCAGGCCCACCCTCGCGGTGGAAGCGCCACGAAACCGCCGGAGACAGCCGGCGGTGTGCGATTTCGGGGCCGCCGGGAACTGGCGAATCACCGCCGACGACTCTTAAAGACCTTATCTATGAGACCGACAGCTCATTACCGTGGGGACGAATCTAAGTCACAATGACTGCAGACGAAGGTGTCAGGGTCGACCACGCTGCACTCGCCGCCGTCGACGTGGACACTGA
>Ga0136575_100482_pt1 | contig 14688 bp, 13 predicted proteins | sample AntDeeMetagen136_FD_104785 | JGI IMG/M metagenome (GOLD analysis project Ga0136575, IMG submission 104785) | Saline lake microbial communities from Deep lake, Antarctica - Metagenome #136 | ecosystem: Environmental > Aquatic > Non-marine Saline and Alkaline > Saline | place: Antarctica: Deep lake...
GCGGCCGCCTCGGCCAGCCATGGGTCATCCGCGTCGATCAGCCGGCGGATGCCGGAAACGATCGCGGGCAGGGTGGCCGCGTCGGTGGCTTGCCGAATGGTCAGCGCATGCGCGAGGAGCCTGGATGCGCCGAGATCGGCCGGGCGTTGCTTCGCACTCTGGCGCAGTACCCGGCCGACCGCGGCATGCGGCTGTGTCCAGTCGCTGATGCGGGTCAGCGCGTCGATCACTTCGGCCTTGGCGTCGTGATCGATGGCGCGGTCGGCCAGGCCGCAGAACAAGGCGTCCTGCGCATTCAGGCGCGCGCCGCCCAGCGCGATGAACAGGCCCAGCCGGTCGGGCAGACGATTGAACGTCCAGGTCGCGCCGCAGTCGGGAAACAGGCCGATCCTGATTTCCGGCATCGAAAGCATCGATGTGCCGGTGACCACGCGGTGAGAGGCGCCCGAAAATACGCCCATGCCGCCGCCCATGATCAGGCCGTGGCCCCAGGCCACGCAGGGCGTGGCAAGCATGTGAATGGCGTGGCACAGCCGGTATTCGAGGGTGAAAAAGCGATCCGGATAGTCTGGATCGCCCTGGCCGGTCAAGCCCTTGTACAGCGCGACAATATCGCCGCCGGCACAAAACGCCGTGTCGCCGCTGGCGTCGATCATGATGGCGGTGATCCCGGTATCGCTGTCCCAGGCCCGCAGCTGTTTGTAGAACGGTTCGAGCATGTCCAGGGTCAGCGCATTGCGCGCCCCGGGATTGTTGATCGTGGCGCGGCCGATACGCCGGCCGTTGCTGGCGGGCAGTTCCTCGAACAAGACGGGGATGTCGGTCATGGAATGCATCTTCCTAGGGCCTGTTGCCGTTTGGCGCGGCCCCGCGTTGCAGCTCAAAATCGTGTCAGCCAAGGCGCAGGGCGCCGGCCGCAGTCATTCTGCGGTCAAGCCCTGCAACGCCGGATGGCGCGATTTTGAGCTGCAACCCGAAGGGCCAGGGGCCATTTTGCCGCAATACGGCGTTGCAGCACGCTCATGGTGCACGCTACACGACGCGCACTGCGCCTTGTCTTGCAGCAAAATGGCCGCTGGCGCGGCGTCGGGCTAAACGGCAACAGGCCCTAGGGTACGCGAGCACGAAAAGCTGAACGTAGAATAAACGGCCGTAATCCACAAAATCGTATGGCTGTGGTAACTTGTATACGCCACGTCGGGCGCCCGCCCGGCTTCATATGTATGAAAAGACAAGGAGTCTCATTATGACCAAGACGCTGCTGAAATCCGCGTTTGTTGTGGGTATTGTTGGTGCAACCGCCGGCTGTGCGGGTAACTCGGACGCGATGCAGTCGAACGTTGACCAGGCCATGCGCAAGGCCGAGTCCGCGCAGACGACCGCCAACGAAGCGCAGCGCACGGCCAACCGCGCGATGCAGACCGCGCAGGAAGCCAAGTCCGCCAGCAAGGCGAACTCCCAGCGTGTCGAGCGCATGTTCGAAAGCTCGCAGCGCAAGTAAGCGCCGCGAACCGGCGGTTTTTTCGCCGGGAAAATGAAAAAGCCCCGTCTTCGTGCGGGGCTTTTTCATGGCTATGTCACCTTTCATTAGTGGTATCGCCCAACTGCCCGATTTGCCAAGCCGGTACGCTGATGCCGTTATCCTGAAATCAGCAACTTAACGATTTATCACTAACGAGCGATGACATAGCCTTTTTCATGCGCTCTCTCTCTCTCTCGCACACGAGCGTTATTTCTTGGCAGTCTCCTGGCGGTGGCTGATTTGCACGCCGATCGGCTCGGGCATGCCATCGGTTTTTTCCACCACGGCCTGGGCGCGGTCCCAGTCGATCGGCGCATCGGGATGGGTCGCGGTCGCCGAGATCAGACTTTCCACCCATGGCGTGTACGAGCGCACCGGCGCGTCGCCGTTGGCGTCCGGCGGCTGCGACTCAATATACAGCGTGTTGCCTTCCCAGCCGATCTTGTACGGTTGGCTGATGATATTGACCGGCGTGCCGGTCGGCACCAGGGCGAACAGCGAAGCGATATCCTCCGGATATAGGCGGATACAACCGTGCGAGACCTTCAGGCCGATGCCGGCCGGCTTGTTCGTGCCGTGCAGCAAATAGGAGGGCAGGCCCAGGTAGAGGGCGTGCTGGCCGAGCGGGTTGTCCGGGCCGGCCGGTACCACTTTCGGCAGCGGATCGCCTGCCTTCTCGTGTTCGGCGCGAATCGAGGCCGGCGGTGTCCAGGTTGGATCCGCCTTCTTGCGTACCACGCTGGTCTTGGCCAGCGGCGTGGACCAGCCTACACGGCCGATGCCCAACGGGTAGGTCACGACCTTGCCGGCGTATTCGCTGTCCTTCGGCGGGAAATAGAATATCCGCATTTCGGGAATATTGATGACGATGCCCTCGCGCGGTACGTCCGGCAGCACGTAGCGGGTGGGGATCACCATCGAGGTGCCTTCGCCCGGCAGCCAGGGATCGACGTCGGGATTGGCCAGGCGCAACTCGCGATAGCCGACGTTGTAGCGGCGCGCGAGCTTGACGAAGGTATCCTCTTCCGAGGTCTTGATGTGCTGCAACTTGCCCACCAGATCCGAGCGTTTGGTAGGCATGTCGTACATGGCGGCCTGGGCAACGCCGGCCCCAAGGCAGAGCGCGAACGCCACGAGCAGGCCGGTCACCGAAGTGAAAACTGAACGCGCGCGCAGTGTCATAGCATTGATTCCATCCGAAGCATGTCGTAGCCGGCGGCATCGAAATGCCGGCGGCGCGACCGCAGACTTTACCGAATTCGCGGGTAGGCCGTGTTCTTGCGATTCGTGTCAGACGCGAAACCGCGTTAAGGCGCGAGCCGCTCAATCTGCCATGCCCCATCGCAGCGCTGATAGCGTAGTCGATCATGCAGCCGGCTGCGCCGTGCCTGCCAGAATTCGATCATTTCCGGCGCCAGTGCGTAGCCGCCCCAGTGCGCCGGTCGTTCGACATCGCGCTTGGCGAAACGTGCCTCCACGTCGTGCAAGCGCTGAGCCAGATCGTCGCGACCCGCGATCACGCGGCTTTGCGGCGAGGCATGGGCGCCCAGCCGGCTGCCGCGCGAACGGCGTGCGAAGTAGGCATCGGACGCGCTCGCATCGAGCCTGTGAACCGTGCCTTCCACGCGCACCTGGCGCTCCAGCGGCTGCCACCAGAATACCAGCGCGGCCAGCGCATTGCTGGCTAGCGCCTCGCCTTTGCGGCTGCGATAGTTGCTGTAGAAGCGAAAACCGTTGGCATCAAAACCCTTGAGCAGCACGATGCGCGCCGAGGGCCGGCCGCTGGCGTCGACGGTGGCCAGCGTCATGGCGCTCGGCTCGATCATGTCGGCCTGTTGCGCAGCGTCGAACCAGGCGTCGAACAGCGCCAGCGGGTCGGCCGGTGCGTTGCTCTCGATCAGATCGTGGCGGTCGAGATCGCCCTGCCAGCGACCGGGCGCGTCACTCAACGGCGCACACCGGCCTGGGCCACGCCGGGGCTCATCCGGCTTTTTCTTCGAGCGTGAAGCCGACCTTGACCGTCACCTGCCAGTGGGCAACCTTGTTGTCCTCGATATGGCCGCGCACGCTGGTGACCTGGAACCAGCGCATATGGCCGATCGTCTTCGACGCTTCGGCAATCGCCTTGTGTACCGCATCTTCTTGGCTGGTCTCGGACGAGCCGGTCAGTTCCACTGATTTATAGACGTTGTCGTTCATGTGATTTTCCTTAAAGTGAGGTTGCTGCAAGCCTACGCGCGAGTGCGGAAGGCCTCAAGGTTCCCCTGCGCTGCCGAACAGTTGTTCAATATGATACAAACGCAGCCTGACATCATTGCACGAAGGCCCGAAAATGAAAGCATTGCGTATCGTCGATACCGACAACGGCACCAGCGCCGACCTCACCGACGTTGAGCTCGATGAACTCAGCGAAGGCAATGTCGTGATCAAGTCCCACTACTCCTCGTTGAACTTCAAGGATGCAATGGCGATCACCGGCAAGGGCAAGATCGCGCGCAAGCGCCCGCTCAATGCCGGCATCGACGTGGCCGGCGTGGTCGAGTCCAGCGAAGATGAGCGCTTCGCGCCCGGCGACGAGGTGGTGGTCACCGGCTGGTTCATGAGCGAAACCCGCGACGGCGGGTTGGCCGAATATGTGCGCATTCCCGGCGACTGTGTGGTCGCCAGGCCCGAGGGGCTGACGCTGTGGCAGACTATGGCGCTGGGCACGGCCGGCTTTACCGCCGGCATGGCGCTCAAGCGCATGACCGACAACTTCCAGAAGCCCGAGGATGGTCCGGTGCTGGTCACCGGCGCGACCGGCGGCGTGGGCATGTTCGCGGTCGATATCCTGTCGCAGGCCGGTTACGAAGTCGTCGCGGTGTCCCGCAAGGCGGATACCGAGGGCGATTTCCTCAAGAAGCTCGGCGCGAACGAGGTAATCACCCCCGACGCGCTCGGTCTCGAGGGCAAGCCGCTGGGCAAGCCGGTCTATGCCGGGGCGATCGACGCGGTGGGCGGCGATTTGCTGGCCAATATCGTGGCCCAGATCCAGCCCTACGGCAACGTGGCCGCGATCGGCCTGGCCGGCGGGCCGAAGCTGGCCACCACGGTGATGCCGTTCATACTGCGCGGCGTATCGTTGCTGGGCATTCATTCGGTGGAATGCCCGAACGCTTGGCGCGAGGAAATCTGGGGCATGCTTTCCGGCGCCACGAAACCCGCACATCTGGATACGATCGCGACACAAACCGTAGGCTTGAGCGAAGTTCACGGCGTATGCGAAAAAATCATGGCAGGCGAGAACACCGGCCGCACGGTGGTCGATATCCAGGCCTGAGCCGGCTTATTGCATTCGGTTCGTGGAGCCAATCAACAGGAGTTTGAGCATGAGCAAGACAGAGAATACCGCGGGCCTGGCGGGCGTGACCGCCGGCAAGACCGCGGTCTGTACCGTGGGCAAGAAAGGCGTGGGCCTGACCTATCGCGGCTATCTGATCGAGGACCTGGCCGCCAACGCCGAGTTCGAGGAAGTCGCCTATCTCATGCTCTACGGCGAGCTGCCCACCCAGGGCGAACTCGACGCCTACAAGAAGCGTCTGTCCGGCATGCGCGGCCTGCCCGACGGCGTGAAGACCGCGCTCGAGGTGCTGCCCAAGAACACCCATCCGATGGATGTGCTGCGCACCGGCGCCTCCGTGCTCGGTACCATCGAGCAGGAAAACGATACGGAAAAACAGCAGCACGACGTGGCCGATCGCCTGCTGGCCAGTTTTTCGTCGATGCTTATGTACTGGTATCACTTCGTGACCAGCGGCAAGCGCATCGAGGTCGAAACCGACGGCGACAAGATCGGCGGTCACTTCCTGCACCTGCTGCACGGCGAGAAGCCCAGCGAAGACGCGGTCAAGGCCATGTCGACCTCGCTGATCCTGTACGCCGAGCACGAGTTCAACGCCTCGACGTTCACCGCGCGCGTGATCACCGCCACCCTGAGCGATTTCTACAGCGCGGTCACCGGCGCGATCGGCGCGCTGCGCGGCCCGCTGCACGGCGGCGCCAACGAAAAGGCCATGGAGCTGATCCAGACCTTCAAGAACGCCGACGAGGCCGAGGCCGGCCTCAAGAAGATGATGGCGAACAAGGAAAAGATCATGGGCTTCGGCCATCGCGTCTATAAGACGTCGGATCCGCGCAACGCCATCATCAAGGACTGGGCAAAGAAGTTCGCCGGCGACGACGAATACAAGCGCAACCTGTTCGATATCTCCGAGCGCATCGAGCAGGTCATGTGGGACGAAAAGAAGCTGTTTCCGAACGCGGACTTCTATCACGCCACGGCGTATCACTTCCTCGGCATTCCGACCGAGTTGTTCACGCCGATCTTCGTGATCTCGCGGCTGACCGGCTGGGGCGCGCATATCTTTGAGCAGCGCGAAGACAACCGCCTGATCCGCCCGAACGCGGAATACATCGGCCCCGACGTGCGCGATTTCCAGCCCATCGACCAGCGCGGTTGATCGGCGCGCAATATCGGGGCCGGCAATCTGTCGGCCCCGAAGTGGTTGAACCAGGCCACAGACCATGAGCGCCTACGATCTGGCGCTGCTCTGGGCGGGCGGTTTTCTGCTCGTCGGGATGCTGACCGGCATCTGGAAATATCGCCATATCATGGCCAGCGAGCGTGCAAGCGCGCCCAGGAACCTCTGATCCAGTCATCCGCGGTCGCGCCGGAGTCCGTAGCGCGCGGGCTGGCAAGGAAGAGGGAGAGCGGCGTGCTCATGCACGCAAACGACCGATGACGCCGTCCAGGCGCGCGCTAAGGCCCGGCCGCGCTGCGGTTTGGCCGAAGCCGCCCGCCTGCGGCGTTGCTCGACTCGGCCGTGGAGCCCGCCACGGCGCTTCGTCGAGCGCCTTGCAGGCCGACGGCTTGGGACTCAAACGCGATCCGCGCATGACTGGATCAGAGGTTCTATGTGGACATCGCGCATCGCACCTCCCTTATGTATGCGTTCGCGAGCGCAGTGCTGGCATTGCTGGCCGAGCGCAGCACCTGGTCGAATCGGGTCGACAGCCTCGCCGTCTGGTCGGCCGAGCTGTTCTTTGCAGCGGCCGTAGCCAGCTATGTGCTGCACGGGCTGCTCGGCGATACCCGCAACCAGTTTGCGCGCCCGCATCGGCTGGGGCCGACCACGCTGCCCGGCTGGCTGATGCGCTTGTTCATGAACCTGCTGATCGTGGCCGAAGTCGGTGGTCTGCTCGTGCTATTGGCCGGCTTTATCGCAACTTTGACCCAGTGACCGCGGCGCGTGCGATGATGGCGCTGGCGTAAATCCAAACAATGGGGAGTGGTACATGATTCTGGCTTACTGGTGCGTACTGATCGCGGCATTTATGCCCATGGGTTTCGTGCTTTACGCGAAGGCCGGTGGTCAGCGCAAGATGGGCCTCGAAGACAATCATCATCCGCGGCGCTGGCTCGAGGAGCAGAGCGACGGGCCGCAGAAGCGCGCCTACTGGGCCCAGCAGAATGGCTTCGAGGCGTTTCCAGCGTTTGCGGCGGGCGTGATCATTGCCATGATCTCGGGCGGCTCGATCCCGGCGATCAACTTCTTTGCGGTGCTGTTCATTGTGCTGCGTCTGGTTTATGGCTGGTGCTATATCAGCGATCGCGCCAGCCTGCGCAGCATCATCTGGTTCGGCGGCGCGCTGTGTATCGTAGCGTTGTTCATCGTGGCGGCCGTCGGTTGAGCGCGCTCGGCGGGGGGCGTCGGCGGCGTTTTCGTGCCACCACGTCGCCCGACCAGCTTGGTTCGTTTCGGCCGAGCAGCCGGCAGCCCGGTTGGCGCTTGCCATGCCATCAACCGCTTGTCGTGTCTGACGCGCAGCCCGCAACATGGCGCGAAAAATCCGCTTCGCGCGTGCGCCAGACGGCGAGAAAGCGCACAGTCAATTGAGCTGACACAGGCAATCGCGATCACATGAACCGTGAGTCTGGAACGCTTGCCCGAGTCCGAAAAAAAGAATTATTTTCCAGGAAACAGAAAGCCCCACAGGGGCGCCCCGGCCTGGCTGGGTTTGAAACTGCGAACAGGAGATGACATCGATGGAGACCAAACGCCTCAATCTGGTGGATACGGCGTGGCTGAACGTCGAAACCGAAAGCGCGCCGATGCAGGTCGGCGGGCTGTTGACCTTTCAGATGCCCGACGACGCGCCCGCCGATCTGCCGCGCCGCATCGTCGAGCACTATCATGCCTTCAACAAAGCCTATTCGCCGTGGAACCACCGGCTGCGCTCGGGGGCGATGCGCAACGTCACGCCGGAATGGGAGCTGCTCGACGAAATCGATATCGAATACCACGTTCAGCATTCGGCGTTACCGGCGCCCGGCGGTGAACGCGAGCTCGGCGAACTGGCCTCGCGCCTGCATAGTCATCCGCTGGATTTCTCCCGTCCACCGTGGGAATGCCACCTGATCGAAGGCCTTTCGGGCAATCGCTTTGCCCTGTATATCAAGCTGCATCATTCGCTGATCGACGGCGTGCGCGGCATGAAGCTTCTTGCGCGCGCGATGGCGGACAATCCGGAGGACACCAAGCAGCCGCCGTTCTGGGCGGTCAAGCCGAAGAAGAAAAAACGCCGGTCCAGCCCGGACGAGGCCCAGCCGGGGTTGTATCGCGCGGTCGCCGAGCTTGTGGGCGAGGCGCGCGACCAGGTCAGCTCGCTGCCGGCGTTCGCCAGCACCGTGCGTAACATGCTCAAGGCCGCGCGCTCGGATGCCGGCACCGCCGGCCAGCCGTTTTCTTCCGGGTCTTCGGTTCTCAATGGCCGGATCGAACCGCTGCGGCGTTACGCCACCCAGCTGTATTCGCTGACCGAGTTCAAGGCGCTGGCCGCGAGCGCGGATGTCACCATCAACGATATCGTGCTGGCCGTGTGCGGCGGCGCGCTGCGGCGTTATCTGCGCGATATCGGCGAACTGCCGGACAAGCCGCTGACCGCTGGTATTCCGGTGTCGGTGCGCCCGGCTGACGACGACGAAAGCGGCAATGCCATGACCTTCATCGTGGCCAGTCTGGGTACCGACACACAGGGCGTGCGCGAGCGTCTGGAGTCGATCGCGGCGTCCACCAAGCGGGCCAAGGACAAGCTGCGCAAGCTGTCTGCGGCAGGAATCACCCAATATACGGTCGCGCTGATGGCGCCGTATGTATTGTCGCTGATCACCGGCATGGGCGGGCGCACGCGCCCGGTGTGGAACGTTACCGTGTCCAATCTGCCCGGACCCGAAGGCCCGCTATATATACATGGCGCCGAGATGGAAGCGTTCTATCCCACGTCGCTGGTCACCCACGGCCAGGCGCTCAATATCACCGTGCATGGCTATGCCGATACGCTCGGCTTCGGCTTCATTGGCTGTCGCCAGACGTTGCCCTCCATGCAGCGCCTGGCGGTCTATGCGGGCGAAGCGCTCGACGAACTGCGCGCGATCTACGGCAAGCCGACGCCAAAGGACGAAGGCAGCAAGGCGTCAGAATCGGCCACGACCAACAGCGGCAACAAGAAGACCACCGCGCGCAAGCGCTCTACCGCAGGTACGGCCAAGGGCTCGACCCCGGGTTCGACCAAGCCCGCGAGCAAAAGCGCGGCCCGAAAATCGCCCCGGCGTGGATCCAGCTGACACGGATTTTGGAAGCGGGCATGGACGGTGGCAAACTCCGCGTCTTGTCTCCAACCAGTCGAGTAGCCCATGTCCGCAGATGTTCGTTCCGCCAGCCGCGTCGAGTTCGACGATGTCATCGTCAAGATCGCCGATTATGTCTGTGATACCGAAATCGACAGCGCCGAGGCGCTGGAAACCGCGCGCTACTGCCTGATCGATACATTGGGCTGCGGCCTGCAGGCGTTGTCCTATCCGGCCTGCACCAAGCTGCTCGGCCCGGTGGTCGAAGGCGTGGAACTGCCCGGTGGCGCGCGCGTGCCCGGCACCGCCTACAGCCTCGACCCGGTCACGGCCGCGTTCAACATCGGCTGCATGATCCGCTGGCTGGACTTCAACGACACCTGGCTGGCCGCCGAATGGGGCCATCCGTCGGACAATCTCGGCGGCATTCTGGCCGTGGCCGACTACGTCTCGCGCAAGAACATCGCCAAAGGTGAAGCGCCGCTCACGCTCAAGGACGTGCTCGTGGCCATGGTCAAGGCGCACGAAATCCAGGGCGTGATCGCGATCGATAACAGCTTCAACCGCGTTGGCCTCGACCACGTGCTGCTGGTGCGTATCGCCACCTGTGCGGTCGTGACCCGGATGCTCGGCGGAACCAAGGAAGAGGTCAAGAACGCGGTCAGCCACGCCTGGATCGACGGCGGCGCGCTGCGGACCTATCGCCACGCGCCCAACACCGGCCCGCGCAAGTCCTGGGCCGCGGGTGACGCCACTTCGCGCGGCGTGCTGCTCGCACTGCGCGTGTTGAAGGGCGAAATCGGCTATCCGTCCGCGATCACCGCCCCCACCTGGGGCTTCCAGGACGCGATCTTTCGCGGCGGCGAAATCACCCTGGCACAGGAATTGTCGAGCCACGTGATGGAGCAGGTGCTGTTCAAGATCTCGTTCCCGGCCGAGTTCCATGCCCAGACCGCGGCCGAAGCGGCGATGACCCTGCATCCCGAAGTGAAGGATCGTATCGACGACATCGACAAGATCGTGATCGAGACCCAGGAATCCGCGGTGCGCATCATCGACAAGACCGGCCCGCTGGACAACCCGGCCGATCGCGACCACTGCATCCAGTACATGGTGGCCGTGCCGCTGATCTTCGGCCGTCTCACGGCCGCCGACTACGAGGACGCGGTGGCCACCGATCCGCGTATCGACGCGCTGCGCGCCAAGATGACCGTAACCGAGAACGAGCGCTTTACCCGGGAGTACCTCGAGTCCGACAAGCGCGCCATCGGCAACGCGGTGCAGGTGTTCTTCAGCGACGGCTCCAAGACCGAGAACATCTCGGTGGACTACCCGATCGGCCATCGCCGCCGCCGCGACGAGGGCATTCCCGAGCTCAAGAAGAAGTTCGTGCACAACCTCGCGCTCAAGATCGCGCCCAAGAACGCCGCGAAGATCCACGACATCACCGCGGACCAGGCCACGACCGAAGCGACGCCGGTACCGGACTTCACCGACCTGTTCGTCGTATAAGCTGCCTGAGTTGACGTAATCGCCCGGCCATTGAGCAATCGGTGGCCGGGTTTTTTTCGTTCGCCGCGCCGTGAACCGACAAACGGAAAGCGAGTCCGCAAATCACGCAAATTAGACGCAAATGAAGGCATGAGGCCCCAGGGCGCGTCACCGAAAGCAGTCTTCCTGCCAATCGAGCGCTTGCCCTGTGCGCGATACGGTGTGGTTCACACGTGGTGTACCCGCGTGGAGCGGTCACTGACGTTCGTCCAAGCCAGTTCTCTTCTTATTTGCGCTTTTTGCGTTCATTTGCGCACGAGTTCTGCCTTGCGAGTAGCACCATGCTGGAACAGGGTATTTGGCGGCACGCCGCAAAGCGTCCATAATCGTTCCATCGGCCAATGACAAGATGAGTTCGCCATGGCGCAGGATCACAATGAATCCGAAGTTCTCGATGTTCTGATTATCGGTGCCGGTATTTCCGGCATCGGCATGGCCTGTCACCTGCGCGAAGAGTGCCCCGACCAGTCGTTCGCAATTCTCGAGCGGCGCCAGGCGATCGGCGGCACCTGGGATCTGTTTCGTTATCCCGGCATCCGCTCGGATTCGGACATGTTCACCTTCGGCTATCGCTTTCGCCCCTGGCAGGAGCCGAAAACGCTGTCGGACGGCGAATCGATCCGCGAATACATGGTGGATACCGCCCGCGAGTACGACGTCGAGGACAGGATTCATTTCGGCCTGACGACCCGGCGCGCGGCCTGGTCGAGCGATGAGGCCTGCTGGACGCTGACCGTCGAAAATGAGGCCGGCGGCGCAACACAGACCTGGCGCGCCCGCTATCTTGTGCTGTGTACCGGCTACTATCGCTACGACGCCGGCCATACGCCGGATTTTCCGGGCATCGAGCGCTTTCAGGGCCGCTTCGCGCATCCGCAGCAGTGGCCCGAAGATCTGGACTACCGCAACAAGAAAGTGGTAGTCATCGGCAGCGGCGCGACCGCCATCACCCTGGTGCCGGCCATGGCCGAGGAGGTGGCGCATATCACCATGCTGCAGCGCTCGCCGTCCTATGTGCTGTCGCTGCCCGCGGTCGACCGGATTTCGCAGACGCTCAAGCGCTGGCTGCCCGACAACTGGGTGTTCGGCATGGCGCGCAAGCGCAATATTCATGTCCAGCGGCTGATCTATGCGGCCTCGCAGAAGTATCCGAAGCTGGTGCGCCGGCTGCTGCTGGCCAGCGTGCGGCGACAGGTGGGCAAGGACGTGGACATGCGCCATTTCAGCCCGTCCTACAATCCCTGGGACGAGCGTTTGTGTGTCGTACCCAACGGCGACCTGTTCAAGACCCTGCGCACCGACAAGGCCGACATCGTCACCGAGCATATCGACACGTTCACCGAAAACGGCATTCAATTGAAATCCGGACAGACGCTCGACGCGGATATCGTGATCTCGGCCACCGGGCTGAACATGCAGATGCTCGGCGGCATCGACATAGTGGTCGACGGCGCCTCGCAGACGCCCAGCGAGCACATGACCTACAAGGGCGTGCTGCTTGAGGACATGCCCAACGCCGCGATGATCTTCGGTTATACCAACGCCTCCTGGACGCTCAAGGCCGATATCTCCGCGGCCTATGTCTGCCGCCTGCTAAAGCATATGGCCGCCAAGGGCTATTCGAGCGCCACGCCGCATGCGCGCGACGCCCAGGCGGTGGACGAATCGATCATGGACGCGCTCAACTCCAACTATGTCAAGCGCGCCAGCCACAAGCTGCCGCGCCAGGGCGACAAGGCCCCTTGGCGGGTGCTGCACCACTACAGCCGCGACCACGACATGCTGATCGACGAGCCGATCGACGACGGCGTGCTCGAGTTCGACGCGGCGAGTGAACAACGCCAGCGCCGCGACGCCGCCTGAGCCGCATCGCCCTAACGCAGGCTGATCGGTTACGCGCGCGACGCGTTATCCTTGCGCGCATAAAATCCCCGTGTTGGAAGTGGTTTCTTGACGCAAGGCCTGCAGTCCCCTGCCGCGCCGGTATCAAAGACCGGGCTGGCGGCCGCCTTTGCCGCGTTCCTGGCCTGGGGCTTTCTACCGCTCTATTTCCATCTCATCGACCCGCGCGTGTCGGCCTGGGAAATCCTGCTGCATCGTATTTTGTGGACCGCGCTGCTGCTGGGCGCGACCACGCTCGCACTGGGGCGTATCGAGCGGGTGCGCGCCGCGCTGGCCGATTCGCGGCTGCTGGGCGCGCTGGTGGTCACCGCGCTGCTGGTGGCGACGAACTGGGGCACCTTCATCTGGGCGGTGGTCAATCGCCATGTGGTTGAAGCCAGCCTGGGTTATTACATCAATCCACTGCTCAATATTGCGCTTGGATTCTTCTTTCTGGGCGAACGGCTGCGGCGTCTGCAATGGCTCGCGGTGAGTGTTGCGGCCGCCGGCGTGCTGTTTTCGATCATCGCCTACGGCGCGGTGCCGTGGGTGGCGCTGGTTCTGGCCGCCTGTTTCGGCTTCTACGGGCTGATCCGCAAACAACTCGCGGTCGACAGCATCACCGGCCTGCTGGTCGAGACGCTGCTGTTGTCGCCGGTTGCGCTGATCTGGCTGGCCACGCTGTACGCGCAGGGCAACGCCGCGTTTGCGATGCTCGACCGGCCTACCGACGCGCTGCTGATCGGCGCGGCGATATTCACCATCGTGCCGTTCACGCTGTTCGCCACCGGCGCGCGCCGGCTGCGCCTGGGCACGCTCGGCCTGATTCAATACCTCACGCCCACGCTGCAGTTCCTCAGCGGCGTGCTGATACTCGGCGAGCGCTTCACCCAGGCCGATATCGTGACCTTTGCCTGTATCTGGGCCGGGCTTGCAATCTACACGATCGATATACTGCGCCAGCCCGCGCGCCGGCCCGTGGCGGCTTGACGCGCCCGGCGGCGACGCCTGTGTGCCACGCGGGGGCGCTGCAAAAAAAACGGCCCTCGAGGAGGGCCGCTGTTGGACTGGCTCGAAAGCGGTCGGATCACATGCTCGGCATGAGCACCGTGTCGATCACGTGCACGACGCCGTTCGACTGCATCACGTCGGCCTGGGTGACCGTGGCAGTGTTGCCCTGGGCATCCTCGACGGCCAGGTTATCGCCATCCATCATCAGGGTGAGCTCGTCGCCCTGGACGGTCGGCGCCGCGTGTTTGCCGCCGTCGTCCTCGATCATCTTCATGGCGGCCTTGGATGTCGCCTTGGCCGCTACCACGTGATAGGTCAGGATCGCCTTGAGCTTATCCTTGTTCTCCGGCTTGAGCAGCTCATCGACCGTGCCCTCTGGCAGCTTCTCGAACGCGGCATTGGTGGGTGCGAAAACCGTGAACGGGCCTTTGCCCGACAGCGTTTCGGCCAGACCGGCCGCCTTCACCGCTGCCACGAGCGTGGTCAGATTATCGGCCTGCGAGGCATTCTCGACGATCGTCTTGTTCGGTGCCATCTCCGCGCCGCCGACCATCGGATTATCGGCGGCGAATGCGTCCGCTGCGAACATCGTTCCGATCGCGAACGTCGCGGCAGTCGCGAAAATCTTGATTTTACTGTTATTATTCATATTAGCCCTTTGTGCGCCAAATAAGGGGAGCGCGCCATTACATACGCGACACGTCGATGATCGGTTGCAGTAGACCCCCGGCGCGCGGTTTCATGCGGACTATCACATTGTGCCGGCGTCAACGGGGGAGCCGATGCCTTTATCCTGGAACGAGATCCGCGATCGCGCGACCGCCTTCGCGCACGACTGGGCGGACGACGCCTCCGAGCGCGGCGAGGCACAGACGTTCTGGAACGAGTTCTTCCAGATCTTCGGCATCGATCGCCGCCGCGTCGGCAGCTTTGAGAAACACGTCGGCAAGTTCGGCCGCGACGGCGGCTTCATCGACTGTTTTTGGCCCGGCACGTTGATTGCGGAGCACAAGTCCCGCGGCAAGAACCTGGATTCGGCTTTCGATCAGGCGCTGGA
>Ga0136575_100545_pt1 | contig 13573 bp, 6 predicted proteins | sample AntDeeMetagen136_FD_104785 | JGI IMG/M metagenome (GOLD analysis project Ga0136575, IMG submission 104785) | Saline lake microbial communities from Deep lake, Antarctica - Metagenome #136 | ecosystem: Environmental > Aquatic > Non-marine Saline and Alkaline > Saline | place: Antarctica: Deep lake...
CGACCCCCTCAACGAACGCCAGCGCGAGGCCGTTACGGCCCCGGCGGGCGAGCCCCTGCTCGTGCTCGCGGGCGCCGGTTCCGGCAAGACGCGGGTGCTGGTGCATCGCATCGCCTGGCTGCAGGCGGTGGAGGGGATGTCGTCGCACTCGATCCTCGCGGTGACCTTCACCAACAAGGCCGCGCGCGAGATGCGCGGGCGGGTGGAGTCGCTGGTCGGCGCGACCGCGGGGGCGATGTGGGTCGGTACCTTCCATGGTCTGTCGCACCGGCTGCTGCGCGCGCACTGGCGCGAGGCGGGCCTGCCGCAGGGCTTCCAGATCCTTGATGCCGACGATCAGCTGCGCCTGATCCGGCGGGTACTGCGCAATCTGGAACTGGATGACAGCAAGTGGCCGCCGAAGCAGGCGATGGGCTTCATCAACGGCAACAAGGACGAGGGCCGGCGCCCGGAGCATCTGGGCGATACGGTCGATCCGGTGCAGGAACAACTGGTGCGGATCTACGCGGCGTATGAGCAGTCCCGGAAGACGGCGGGTGCGGTCGATTTCGCGGAACTTCTGTTGCTGGCGCTGGAGACCCTGCGCGACAACCCGGCGCTGCTCGATCACTACCGCAGCCGTTTCCGGCATCTGCTCGTGGACGAGTTCCAGGACACCAACACCATCCAGTACGCCTGGCTGCGCCTGCTGGTTGGGGACCGCGGCTGCGTGACCGCCGTTGGCGACGACGATCAGTCGATTTACGGCTGGCGCGGCGCGCGGGTGGAGAACATCCAGAAGTTCTCGAAGGACTATCCGGGCACGACGACCGTGCGCCTGGAACAGAACTACCGCTCGACCGGCACCGTCCTCGCTGCCGCGAACGCGCTGATCGCGAACAACAGCGGCCGCCTCGGCAAGAATCTCTGGACGGCGGATGTCGAGGGCGAGGCGATCGCCTATTACACGGCCTACAACGAGACCGACGAGGCACGCTTCGTCGCCGATCGCGTGGAGGCCTGGATCGACGAAGGCGGCACGCGCGCGGAGTGCGGCGTGCTCTATCGCTCCAACGCCCAGTCGCGCGCCCTGGAGCAGGAATTCATCAGCCGCGGGATGCCGTACCGGGTCTACGGTGGCCAGCGGTTCTTCGAGCGCGCCGAGATCAAGGACGCGCTCGCATACCTGCGCCTGATCGCCAACCGCGACGACGATGTGTCATTCGAGCGCGTGGTCAATCAGCCCACCCGCGGAGTCGGTGAGAAAACGCTGTCGCAATTGCGGGCGGCGGCCCGTGCGGCCGGGAGCTCGCTCTGGCGCGCCGCGCGCCAGGCGCTCGACGAGCGCGTGCTCTCGGGTCGTGCGGCGACCGCGGTGGGTGGCTTCCTGGAACTGGTCGATGGTATCGCTGAGAAGACAGCCGAGCGCGATCTGGAAGCGATCGCCGAGCACACGGTGCACGCCAGCGGCCTGATCGATCACTTCAGTCGCGACCGCAGCGAAAAAGGTCAGGCCCGGGTGGAGAACCTGGAGGAATTGATCACCGCCGCGCGCACGTTCACGCCACCACCGGATGAGGAAACGGCCGAGCAGAGCCCGCTGGAAACCTTCCTGGCGCATGCCGCACTGGAGGCGGGCGAAGGCCAGGGCGATGCCTGGGAAGACTGCGTGCAGATGATGACGCTGCACTCGGCGAAGGGGCTGGAGTTCCCGGTCGTGTTCCTGGTCGGACTCGAAGAGGGACTGTTCCCGCACCAGCGTTCGCTGGAGGAATCCGGCCGCCTGGAAGAGGAACGGCGGTTGGCCTATGTCGGAATCACCCGCGCCCAGCAGCGCCTGTTCATCACCAGCGCCGAGCAGCGGCGCCTGTACGGCCGTGAGGTATTCGGCGTGCCGTCACGCTTCGTCGGCGAACTGCCGGGCGAACTGGTGGACGAGGTGCGCCCGCGCGCCCAGGGCCAGCCGATGGGGATGCCGACACCCGCCGCGGCGGGACGTTTCGCTCACGAGGATGAAATGCCCGAAGGCGTCCCGAGCATGGGCCAGCGCGTGCGCCATCCGAAGTTCGGTGAGGGCACCGTGCTCGATTTCGAGGGCAACGGCGCCCACGCACGCGTGCAGGTCAACTTCGCCGATGCCGGCAGCAAATGGCTGGTCCTCGCCTACGCACGTCTCGAAACGGTTCCGTAGTCGCGTTTTCGCTGCACGCGAACGCGCGCATCCCCGACCCGTGGAGCGGGTACGATCGCGAGCAAGCTCGCTCCCACAAAGACCTCGTAGGCCGGCCTTGCCCGGCAATTGAAAGGCGCTTCGTTCCCCCGGCGCGTCCAGTGCCGGGCAACGCCGGCAGGCGGTTCCCGCACCCAAAGGGTGTCGTCCCTGATCGCGCCTGGCCGATGATTGTGGGAGCGAGCTTGCTCGCGATTGTTGCGGGCGGAAGTGGCGAAGAGCATCAGGCACAGGTCGGGTTTTAATCCGACACGCGCCCTCAGACTTCCACCAGCTCCCAAAGCCCCGGCACGGTCTCACGCCGCGCGAGCAGCACGCCGCGGTATTCATCGGGATCCTTCACGTGCGGGACCTCGGCCGGGCGCGGGAAATGGAGGTCGAGCAGGCGCGACAGCCAGAAGCGCAGCGCGCCGGCCCGCAGCATCATCGGCCACGCATCGCCCTCGGCCTGCACGAACGGCCGCCGTGCGTTATACGCATCGAGCAGTGCCCGGGTGCGCGCGTCGTCCAGATGGAGCTCGGCATCGGAGCACCAGTCATTGACGGCGATCGCCACGTCGTACAGCAGGCAGTCATCGCAGGCGTAGTAGAAATCGATCATGCCCGCGAGGCGGTCGCCGTCAAAGAGCGCGTTATCGCGGAACAGGTCCGCGTGGATGGTGCCTCGGGGCAGATCAATGCCGCGGAACGAGCGCTGGTGGGCGAGTTCATCAAGCAGTATGTCGTGGTCGTCCTGATCCAGCAGGTGCGCGATCTCTCGACCGGTGCGGAACCACCATGCCGGCCCGCGCTCATTCGGATGGTGTTCGTTGAAGCACTGACCGGCGACATGCATTCGACCCAGGGCGTCGCCGACCGCCGCGCAATGCGAGATGCCGGGGGCCTCGAGCGTCCGCCCCGGCAGACGCTCGATCAGGGCCGCGGGTTTGCCGTGCAGGGTCTGCAGATAGCTCCCGTCGGCGGCGGCAATGGGATGCGCGCAGGGAACCTCGTGCTCGGCGAGGTGCGCGGTCAGGTTCAGGTAATAGGGGACTTCTTCCGCAGGGTGTTTCTCGAAGATCGTGAGGACGAATTCGTCCCGGTCGGTGGCGACGAAAAAGTTCGAGTTCTCGACGCCGTCGCGGATGCCCGAGCACGAGTCATAGGTGCCGACCTCGTAACGTGCGAGGAAGTCGCGGAGGTCGTCGTCGGTAAGCGGGGTGTAGACGGCCATCGAACGCCGGCGCCGAACGGCGGTTGCGGGAGAAGCGGCGGAGTGTACCATCGAAGCCCCGCGCGGGCATGGCCCCCGGGAGCCTGTCCCGTAACCGATCCCACCGGAGCACCGCATGGCCGACACGCCGCCGCTGATTCTCGTTGATGGTTCGTCGTATCTGTATCGGGCGTATCACGCGCTGCCGCCCCTGACGAACAGCGTCGGCGAGCCGACCGGTGCGGCCTATGGCGTGGTCAACATGCTCAAGCGCCTGCTCGCGGACTATGGACCGGAACGGATGGCGGTCGTGTTCGATGCGAAAGGGCCGACCTTCCGCAGTGAGATCTACGCCGAATATAAGGCGCACCGCCCACCGATGCCGGACGAACTGGCGAGCCAGATCGAGCCGCTCAAGCGCACGGTCGAGGCGCTGGGTCTGCCGCTGCTGTCCGTCGAGGGCGTGGAGGCCGACGACGTGATCGGCACCCTGGCCTGTCGTGAGCGGGCCGATGGCGGCAACGTGTTGATCTCGACCGGGGACAAAGACCTCGCGCAGCTCGTCGACGAGCGAGTCACGCTGGTGAACACGATGAACCAGGAGACGCTCGACCCGGCCAGTGTCGAGCAGAAGTTCGGTATCCCGCCGAACCGGATCATTGACTACCTCGCGCTGGTCGGCGATACCTCCGACAACATCCCGGGCGTGCCGAAGTGCGGCCCGAAGACGGCGGTGAAGTGGCTGTCGCAGTACGGATCGCTCGACGGGGTGATCGAGCATGCCGACGAGATCGGCGGCAAGATCGGCGAGAACCTGCGTGCCGCGCTCGATGACGTCCACCGCGCGCGCGATCTGGTCACGATTCGCTGCGACCTCGATCTGGGCCTGGGACCCGACGACCTCAGCCGCCGCGAACCGGACACGGAAGCGCTGCGCGAACTCTATGGACGCATGGAATTCCGCTCCTGGCTGGAACAGCTCGGCTCTGCCGACGCCGAGGCGTCGGCAGAGCCGGCTCAAGACACCGATACCTCCGGGGAGCCGGTCTACGAGACCGTCCTCGACGAGGCCACGCTCGACGCATGGATCGCGCGCCTGGAAGCGGCGGAACTGTTCGCGTTCGATACGGAGACGACCAGTCTCGAGGTGATGAACGCGGAACTGGTCGGTCTGTCCTTCGCGGTCGAGGCCGGTCATGCCGCCTACGTACCAGTCGCGCACCGCTACACCGGTGCCCCCGAGCAACTGGGCCGCGAGTACGTACTGGAGCGGCTGCGGCCACTGCTGGAAGATGAGAACCAGGCCAAGGTCGGTCAGAATCTCAAGTACGACATGAACGTATTGGCGAACCATGGGGTCACGCTGCACGGGATTCGCCACGACACCATGCTCGAGTCCTACGACTACGACGCGACGGCCACGCGCCACGATATGGACTCGCTGGCGAAGAAGTATCTCGGCATGGAAACGACGCCGTTCAAGGCGATCGCTGGCACCGGCAAGAAGCAGCTCACCTTTGATCAGGTCGGCCTCGATGAGGCGACACCGTATGCCGCCGAGGACGCGGATATCACACTGCGCCTGCACGAAACGCTGTGGCCACGGTTGTCGTCACTGGAAGGGCCGCGGTACGTCTACGAACGGATCGATATGCCGCTGGTCCCTGTATTGGCCCGCATGGAACGGACCGGCGTGGTCATCGATACGCATGTCCTGGACGAACAGAGCCGGTCGCTCGCGGACCAGTTGCGCGAGATCGAGACACGAGCGCATGAGGCCGCCGGCGGTCCCTTCAACCTCAATTCGCCGAAGCAGTTGCAGGAAATCCTGTTCGAGCGGCTGCAGATCCCGCCGGCCCGCAAAACCCCGGGCGGTCAGCCCTCGACCGCCGAGGACGTCCTCGAAACCCTGGCCGGCGACGGCCATGAACTGCCGCGGCTGATCCTCGATTATCGCGGCATGGCGAAGCTGAAATCGACGTACACGGATGCGCTGCCGGCACGCGTCAATCCGCGCACCGGCCGCGTCCACACCTCCTATCACCAGGCGGTCGCGTCGACCGGGCGGCTGTCGTCGACCGAGCCCAACCTGCAGAACATCCCCATCCGCACCGAGCAGGGCCGGCGGATCCGCGAGGCGTTCACCGTCCCTGAAGGTTACCGTCTGCTCGCGGCGGATTATTCGCAGATCGAACTGCGGATCATGGCGCATCTCTCCGGCGATGCCGGCCTGCTGGCGGCCTTCGCCGACGGCCGCGACGTCCACCGCGCGACCGCCGCCGAGGTGTTCGGCCATACCCCGGAACATGTCACCGATGAACAGCGCCGCGCCGCCAAGGCGATCAACTTCGGTCTCATCTACGGAATGTCCGCCTGGGGTCTCGCGCGGCAGCTCGGCATCCCGCGCAACGATGCGCAGGCCTACGTCGACCGGTATTTCGAGCGCTATCCCGGCGTCCGCGCCTACATGGATGCCACCCGCGAGCGCGCCCGTGAGCAGGGCTATGTCGAGACCGTGTTCGGACGGCGCCTGTACGTGCCCGAGATCAATGCCCGCAACGGCCAGCGCCGCCAGTACGCCGAACGCACGGCCATCAACGCACCGATGCAGGGCACCGCCGCCGACATCATCAAGCGGGCGATGATCGACGTCGACGCGTGGCTCCAGTCGAGCGGTGCCGACGCGCGCCTGACCATGCAGGTGCACGACGAACTCATCCTCGAGGTCCCCGAGGGCGAGACCGATACGTTCGCGGCAGCGGTCGCCGAACGCATGAGCGTCGCCGCCGAACTCGCAGTGCCGCTCGAAGTAGAGACCGGCATCGGCCGCAACTGGGCCGAGGCGCACTGAACGATTGGCGTTTCGGCCGCAAGGGCTGGAACTACTACTCACTCCATTACTGCCGGATTACACGCCGTTCATCGTGCCAGCGCCTCCGCTCGGGGAGCTTGCGCTTTCCCCCGCGTGTCAGCGTGCTAGAACCGGCCACATGAAACGGAACCACGGCTTCACGCTGATTGAACTGATGATCACGCTCATGGTGATGGGCGTGGTGATCTTTATCGCCGTGCCGAACTTCGCGGATCTGATCCGCAACAATCGGATCACCACGAGCAGCAATGAACTCGTGATCGCCATGCAGATCGCCCGCAGCGAGGCGGTCAAGCGCAGTGACGAGGTCAGCGTCTGTGCACGCGCGAGTAACGGTTCACAGAGCTGCAGCGACGACGCGGACACCTGGGCGCAGGGGTGGCTCGTCTGGCACGACGCGAACAACAACAACAGCGTCGACAATGGCGAGGTTGTGCGTTCGTGGTCACCGCTGTCTGACGATCTCCAGGTCGATGCGGGCAACGCCTCGATCGCGTTCGACAGCCAGGGTTTTTCGGTTGGAACGGGCACCTCGAACTACACGCTGGAGCCGGACGGCTGCCCCACCGGTGAAGACCGGATGACGGTTTCGGTCGGCCCCACGGGGCGACCGGACAGCAACCGTTCACAGTGTTCATGAGGGTGCGGGACTGATGCGATACGGCGAACGCCATTCGGGGGAGGGGCAGATGGCACACGGTCAGCACGGTTTCACGCTGATCGAGGTGCTGGTGGCGGTGCTCGTCCTCGCCATCGGTCTGCTCGGGATCGCCGGCCTGCAGGCGGCGGGCCTGCAGATGAACAACAGCGCCTATCAGCGCAGTCAGGCCGCGGTGCTCACCCAGGATATGGCCGACCGCGCGCGGGCGAATACGGAGGGTTATCAGACCGGCGCCTACAACATCGGGGACCCCACTAGCCTATCCGTGACCGATTCCTGTTTCACGACCGACGGCTGCTCGCCGACCCAGCTCGCGCAGAGCGACGTCGCCCGCTGGCGCGAGACGGTGCAGGAACTCCTGCCCGGGGGCGAAGGGACGATCTGCCAGGACAATGACCCGGAGACCGGCACGTCCGAGACCAGCCCGGACTGCTCGGGCACAGGCAATTACGTGATCAAGATCTGGTGGACGAATGATCGTGAGGGTGGCGACAAATACCGCTACGAAACGGAGATCCGCGCTCTATGATCCGCTCACAGGCCAAAACTGCACGCGGTATGCGCGGCGTCACCCTCGTCGAGCTCATGATCGCGCTGGTCATCGGCCTGATCCTGACCGCCGGCGCCACGCAGATCTTCCTCGGCTCAAAGGAGACCTATCGCACGTCCGAGGCGCTGTCGCGCGTGCAGGAGAACGGGCGTATGGCGCTGCAGTTGCTGTCGCGTGAAATCCGCCAGGCGGACTTCTTCGGCTGCCAGGACAACCTTTCATCGATATTCAGTCAGCTCAATCCCGGCTCCGACTTCGACCCCCTCGGCGATGGCGGCCTCGACGTGTCGGACAATACCGGCCCGAATGACACGGACGGCATCACGCTGCGCTCGGTCAAGGCGGATGACGATCTGTACCTGACCAACCAGCCCAGCGGCAGTGCGGAGACGCTGACGATGAACGAACCCCGCGCCGTCGCGCAGGGCGACATCATGATCATCACGGATTGCCGTTCCGCCGATATGTTCCAGGTGACGAATGATCCGATCAACAACAATTCGGATCAGGTAAATCACAACTCCGGGAGTCTCGGGCCGCCAGGGAACCAGAACGTCAACCTGAGCGGGAATTACGGACCCGGTACGACGGCACTCCGTTTCCGGCAGGTCGAATACGGGGTTACCCAGAATAACGATCGCTTTTTCCTCAGTCGGGCAGTCAACCAGGACACCTTCGTCGCAACGACCGAGAACATCATCCCCGGCGTCGTCGACTTCCAGCTGACCTATGGCGTCGACAGCGGTGGCGACGCCGTCGTCGATTACTACGTCAGCGGCGCTGGAATGAGTGAGCTGGATGAGGATGAAATCATCGCGGTGCGCATCGACATGGTCGTGCAGAGCGAGGAAACCAATGTCACTACCGGTGTCGGCGGAGCCCAGCAATTCACGCTCGCCGACGGATCGACCGACGGGAAGACGGTCACCATCGATGATGGGCGGCTGGCACAGCGTTTTACCGGTACGTACACGATTCGCAATCGCGTGCGTTGAGGAGCAGAGATGGTGACCGAACGCAACAGACAGACCGGCGCGGCGCTCATCGTGAGCCTCGTGATGCTCCTGCTTCTCACGATCGTCGGCGTGAGTTCCGTGCGCATGACCTCGATGCAGGAACGCATGGCGGGCAACCTGCAGTTCCGCACGACGGCGTTTGAATGGGCGGAAGAGGCGGCCCGGTTCGGCGAGGATGAAGCGCTCGATTTCGGCGATGGGGCCACGTTCAATGACTCGAACGGCCTTTATGAAACGAACGCCTCCGGTGTGCCGCGTTGGCGGGACAGCGACACGGACTGGCGCACGGATGCGGAACTCGAAGGCGAGTACATCCTGGAACAGATCGGCGAGGTGCCGCGGGATCCGAGCTGTCAGCTCAACGCGGCCTCCACCTGTTTCTCGATGCTGTACCGCATCACTGCCCGCGCCGAGGTTCCGAATACCGGGGCCGGCGTGATGGTGCAGTCGACGTACAAGGCGCCCTGAGGGGCGGGGGACAAGAACAATGAAGCCGTTGCGGAAAAACATCCAGCGTGTGGGCCTGTCGGCGTTCATCGCCGTCAGTACGTTTGTGCCCGGTACCGTGCAGGCCAGTACGGCACTGCCGGACAAGCCGCTGTTCGTCGGTGGCGGCGTGCCGCCGCTCACTATGCTCACGATGGCGCGCAACCACAAGCTGTACTACGAGGCCTACGACGACGCCTCCGACATCAACGGCGACGGCGAGATCGACACCAACTACAAGCCGGAGGAAATCGACTACTTCGGTTACTTCGACTCGCAGCGTTGTTACACGTACGACAGTGGCGACGAGGTCTTCCAGGTCAGCAGCAAGGTCGCCAACAGCGACACCAAAACCTGCGCCGGCTCAAGCGAGTGGAGCGGTGACTTCCTGAACTACCTGACCACTTCGCGCATGGATGCTCTGCGCAAGACGCTGTATGGCGGCAAGCGCGTGGTCGATACCACCGATCGAACGGTCCTCGAGCGAGCGTACATCCCGCAGGACGCGCACTCCTGGGGTAAGGAATACTCACCGGAGGACGGTTACGACATCGCCGACTACACGCCGTTGAGCGCGCTCGCATCCAGTACAGATACCTCTTACAGCGAATCGCAGAACGGGCTGACCGGTTTCTATTGTGACCGTGATAACGAACCGGAGGATAACGTCTGCAATGATCCGGACGTCGAGCGCCTGGATGGCCCGATCGATTTCGATTCCGGCGTGGCTGACTGGTTGCCTTCCGGTGCCGATTCGGACGGCAACAACAACGAGGTCAATGTCGTCTGGACGGGCCAGATCGAACCGGCCACAAGCGATATCTACCAGATCCAGACACAGTCCGATGATGGGGTTCGGGTTTATATCGATGGCGTCCGCGTGATCGACAATTACACCACCCATTCGGTGGCGACGGACACGAGTGGTCCGATACCCATGACGGCCGGTGAGGGTTACGACATCCGTATCGAGTACTTCGAGAGTACCGGTGACGAGGTGCTGAAGCTCGAATGGATCGATTCGGCGGGCAACACGGAAATCATTCCCGCGTCGGAGCTCTCCCCCGTGGCCGAGGAACCGGTCATCACGGGACGTCACCTGTTCGCGAGCACGAACGCCGCGGGCGCCAATGACGTGGATGACAGCAATCCGCCGAAGCCGCTCCTGCGGTACGTCGAGGACAACAGCCATCGGATCTGGAACTGGGTTTCCACCGAGCGCCCCGTCGCCGATGACGACCTGTCCAACCCGAACGAAGATATCAGCGCTGAACTCGTCGATCGAACCGTTCGGGTCGAGGTCTGCACGACGCCGCTGGATGAGGACGGCGACGGCGTGGCCGACGATTACGAGGACTTTTGCCAGAAGTACACCGATGATGGGGGTAACGAAGTCTGGAAGCCCACGGGCCTGCTGCACGATTTCGGTGAGACCGATCGGATGAAGTTCGGTCTGATGACCGGCTCCTACGAAAAGAACTACTCCGGCGGCGTGCTCCGCCGCACGATTTCCTCGTTCTCCGACGAGGTCGATCCGGACACCGGTATCTACGACACCAGTGTCGATGGCATCGTCAAGACGATCGACAGTCTGCGGACCGTGCGTTTCAACACCAGCGATACGTCCAACCATCAGTACGAGTGCGGATTCGCGTTCGACGAACAGCGCAGCGAAGGGGAATGCCAGAACTGGGGCAATCCGGTCGCGGAGATGATGTACGAAACGCTCCGGTATTTCTCCGGGTCCGAATCGCCGACACAGGCATTCTCCCCGTCCTCGAACAGCGTCGGCTCGGATGTGCTCGGCCTGCCATCGCCGGACTGGGACGACCCCTACGCCTCCAATGATGGCGAGCCGGAGTGCTCGCGCGCCTTCCAGCTTGTCCTCAGCGATATCAACCCGACGTTCGATTCGGATCAGCTTCCGGGGTCGGCGTTCGGGAGCGACCCCGGCCAGAGCGACTTCAATGGGAACACGCTGAATGTCGCGGATGAGGCCCAGGATATCTGGAACCAGGAGACTGAAGAGGGGGCGATCTCGAGCCCCGTGTTTGTCGGCGAAACCACCGGCAATCCGGACGGCGCGCCTACCGCCAAAACGGTCTCGACCTTCGGCAACATGCGCGGCCTTTCGCCGGAGGAGCCCACCAAGGAGGGGAGTTATTACGCCGGAAGCGTCGCCCGGTTCGGCAAACAGAATGACATTAACCCGGCGGACGGCAGCCAGTATCTCGATACCTTCTCGGTCGCGCTTTCCTCGCCGCTGCCGCGGATCCGGGTTCCGGTAGGCGACGGCGATGACGAACGGATCGTTACGCTCGTGCCGTTTGCGAAGTCGGTCGCGTCAACCGCCGATCGCGATATCGATGCGAGCGAGGGCGCGTTCCAGGCGACCGATGCCATCGTCGACTTCTATATCGAACGCCTTGAGAATCTCGAACCGGGTTCCGACGGGCCGGCTAGCGCCGTGTTCCGGATCAATTATGAAGACTCCGAGATGGGCACGGACTACGACATGGATGCGATCGTCCGATACATCGTTCAGGAAACGCCGGGCGGTGACCTTTCGGTCACGCTGGAATCCGAGTACGCGGCCGGTGACGTAATCCAGCACATCGGCTACGTGATCCAGGGCACCACGCAGGACGGCATCTATCTCGAAGTGCGGGATGAGGACACCAACACCGGTGACGATATCGACTACTTCCTCGATACGCCTCCTGGTCAGGTCCCGCCATCCCAGACATGGAATGACAACCAGGAGCTCCCCCTGACGGCGTCCAGAACTTTCACTCCGGGGACGACCGATTCGGGGAGCTTCCCCCGTGATCCGCTCTGGTACGCGGCCAAGTACGGCGGTTTCATTGATTCCAATGACAATCTTGAGCCCGACGTAACCGAGGAGTGGGACGAAGACGGTGACGGCGATCCCGACAATTACTTCTTCGTGAGTAACGCGGGTGAGCTGGGCGAGCAGTTGACCAAGGCGTTCGAGGAGATTCTGGCGGTCGTGGGCTCCGCCTCCTCGGTGTCGGTGAACTCCACCCAGCTCGATTCGACGACGGTGACCTATCAGGCCACGTTCAATTCGGAAAACTGGGAGGGCGACCTCCAGGCCTTCGAGTTCCTGAACGACGGCACGGGTGAACTCGAGAGCACGCCCATCTGGTCGGCCGAGGAAGAGCTCCCGGCATCGACCGCCCGGAACCTGTACACGACCGTCGACACGGACGCGAACGACAACGTGGCGGTTCCATTCCAGTGGAGCAATCTGACCACTGCGGAGCGCGAAACACTGACTGATGCGGGTGTCACGGAGGACGTACTCGAATACATCCGCGGCCGACAGGAAAACGAGCAGAGCAATGGTGGTACGTTCCGCAATCGTGGTGCTCTGATCGGCGACATCATCGACAGCTCTCCCGAGTTTGTCGGCCAGGAGAACTTCGGCTACGCGTCACTGGCGGATGGCGACCCGGATACGTACGACGAGGGAGACAAATACCGCGACTACCTGGACGACAAGAAGGGTCGGGAGCGGGTGGTTCTCGTCGGTGCCAACGACGGCATGCTGCACGCCTTCAATGCCGGCAACTATGACACCAACAGTGGCACGTACGATCAGGGCACGGGTGAGGAGATCTTCGGTTACATCCCCGAGGCCGTACATGCGGACCTCCCGGCGCTGACCGATCCGAACTACGAGCACGAGTACTACGTCAATGGATCGCTGTTCGCCGGCGATGCTTTTATCGACGTCAACAACAGCGGCACGACGAAGTGGCACACGGTCGTCGCCGGCGCGTTCGCCCATGGGCACCGGGGCATATTCGCGCTTGACGTCGCGGAGGCCGACCAGGGCGAACTGACGATCGATGGCGCCAGCGGCGACGAGGCGCCGATGTGGGAATTCACCCCGGAGAACATCCTGAACAACGGCAACATCGACAACGGTGTCGCCGACGAGCTCGGCCACGTCCTGGGCGAGCCGCAGATCGTGCGTCTCGCTGACGGGACGTACGCCGCCGTCTTCGGGAACGGTTACAACTCGGCGAGCGGGAACGCGACGCTGTTCGTGGTCGATCTCGAGACTGGTGAGCCGATCACCGATGGGGTCATCACCACCGGCACCGGTGGTGGGCTGGCCACGCCGTTCATCGTGGACGAGGACGGCGATCGCAACGCCGATTACGCGTATGCCGGCGATCTCGATGGCAATATGTGGCGCTTCAATCTCGATCCGACATCGAACGATTTCGGGATTGCCTACGGCAACAACAACAATCCCGAACCGCTGTTCAAGGCGGTTGGTCCGGATGGAGTAACACCGCAGCCGATCACGTCCCAGCCGGTCGTCGGTATCCCGCCGCAGGGCCGTAATGGTGTGATGGTCTACTTCGGCACGGGCAAGTACTTCGCGGTCGGCGACTCCACGCTCCCGACCGACCCGCAGATCCAGAGTGTGTATGGCGTTCACGACGATGGCGGCAATCAGGCGTCAGACGCCGCGCGCAAGAACAACGGCACGGTCGATGGCTTGGTCGAGCAGACCATCACGGCCCAGGTGGAGGCGACCGTCGATGGCGA
>Ga0136575_100558_pt1 | contig 13372 bp, 9 predicted proteins | sample AntDeeMetagen136_FD_104785 | JGI IMG/M metagenome (GOLD analysis project Ga0136575, IMG submission 104785) | Saline lake microbial communities from Deep lake, Antarctica - Metagenome #136 | ecosystem: Environmental > Aquatic > Non-marine Saline and Alkaline > Saline | place: Antarctica: Deep lake...
CTCGCATAGCGCCGCCGAGCGATCCAGCAGCACGCGAACGCCGTTATCGTGGGCCGCGGCCACGACCTGCGTCGCCAACGTCTGATAGGCCGGATCCCCGAGACGCTGGTCGCGCAGGCGCAGTAACACGACGTTCTCGTCAGCGAGTAACGCGTGCAAACTGGCCCACCAGCGGCTGGTGTCGGTCGCGCTCAGCGCGGGCGTGATCGCATAGCGGCGCGGTAGATCCAGCGCGCGCAAAATGACGTCGGTGGCCGGCAGCAGCGCGTGATCGGGCAACTGCTCGCGCTCGACCCAGGCCAGCGTCTGGCCTTCCCGCCCCTCGGCCTGGTCCTGCCAGGCATCGATACGCCACACGTGCAAACGTACCGGGCGTTCGCCGCGGGCATGGCTGAACCGGATCAACGGCTCGATCCGACAGTCGCGCACGCCGATCTCCTCGGCCAGTTCGCGCGCCAGGCAATCGCGCATCGGCTCGTCGGCCTCGCGCTTGCCGCCGGGAAATTCCCAGCAACCGGCACCGGGTGTGCCCGACCGGCGCTGGGCGATCAGCAGCCGCTGGCGGGCATCGACGAGCACGCCGACCGCGATGTCGACCGGCGTCTGTGCGCTATCGCCATGGGCCATGGTGCGCTTAGCTGCGGTATTCGGCGTTGATACGGACATATTCGTAGGACAGATCGCAAGTCCAGACCGTGGCCGCAGCCGCGCCACGCCCCAGATCGATGCCGATGGTGTATTCACTGGCCGCCATCACCGCGGCGGCGTCGGCTTCGGCATAGTCGGCGCGCGGCTGACCGTCGGCCACGATCGTCACATCATCCAGGGCGATGGATACGTGATCGATAGCGAAATCGTCGACCGGGGCGCGCCCCACGGCGGCCAGAATACGCCCCCAGTTGGGATCGCCCGCGAAGCAGGCGGTCTTGACCAGCGGCGAATGCGCCACCGTGAACGCCACCGCGCGGGCCTCGTCGACATTGCGTGCGCCGGATATCTGCAGCGTGATGAAACGGGTCGCGCCCTCGCCGTCGCGCACGATCGCCTGGGCCAGTTCGCGCGCGAGATCGGTCAGCGCCGCGACAAATCGCGGCCACGCCGCGTGGTCACGGCCGACAGCCGCCCCGGCGCCGGTGGCACAGGCGATACAGGCGTCGTTGGTCGAGGTGTCGCCATCCACGGAAATGGCGTTGAAGGAGTCCGCCATCGCCACGCGCAGCGCGCTGTCCAGGTCGGTGTCAGCGATGCGCGCGTCGGTGACGATAAATGCCAGCATCGTGGCCATGTCCGGACGGATCATGCCGGAGCCCTTGGCGATGCCGGTCAGTGTTATTTTGTCGCCGCCGCCCACATCGACCACGCGTGACGCGCCCTTGGCGACGGTGTCGGTCGTCGTGATCGCTCCCGCGGCATCCAGCCAACCATTGCCATCCAGGCGCTCGCCCAGCCCGTTGATACAGGCCTGCATGCGCGCCAGCGGCAGCGGCTGCCCGATAACACCGGTCGAGAACGGCAGAACCTGTTCGGCGTCCAGGCCCAGCGTGCGCGCGGCATCTTCACAGCAGGTCTGCGCATCGGCATCGCCGCGCGCGCCGGTGCCGGCATTGGCGTTGCCGCTGTTGACCAGCAGCGCCCGAACCCGGCCAGCGGCCAGGTGTTTCTGTGCCCGACGTACCGGCGCGGCGGCAAACGCGTTGCGGGTGAACACGCCGGCCACGGTCGCGCTCTCGACCAGCTTGAGCAGCGCGATGTCGTTGCGCCCGGGCTTGTTGATCGCTGCTTCGCCGACCGCCCATTCGGCGCCGGCGATCGGCTCCAGATGCGCGGGTGCGCTGAGATTGACCGCCAAAGCTAATCGCGCCCGTGACAATGCTTGAATTTCTTGCCCGATCCGCAGGGACAGGGCTCGTTGCGCCCGACCTTGCGCTCGTCGCGCACGAAGGTTTCGGGACGCGCGTTATTAGCGGCGTCGTTGGCTCGCACCGGCGCATCGGAACCGGGCAAATTGGCCTGGGCGGCCTGTTCGGCGGCCTCGGGGGCGGGCGCGCCTTCGGCCTGCTGGCCGGTCGCTGCGGCCACCGCCTGATCGGCAGCGCTCGCGGCTTCGGCGTGCTGGAAGTCCAGGTCTTCCATCTGCTTGCGACGTTCCTCGCGCGCTTCGTCGGTGATGTCGGCACGCACGCGCCCGCGCGCTAGCACCGTGACCGTTTCGTGCTTCAGGCGCGTGAGCATGTCGTTGAACATCGCGAAGGCTTCGCGCTTGTACTCGTTCTTGGGATCCTTCTGGGCATAACCGCGCAGATGGATGCCCTTGCGCAGATAATCCATGGACGCCAGATGCTCGCGCCAGAGCGAGTCGAGTACCTGTAATAGCACCGCCTTTTCGATCTGCGCCAACACCTCGGGCCCGGCCTCTTCGCGCTTGGCTTCGTAGGCGTTCTTGAGCTCGCCGCTGATACGCTCGCGCAGGCCTTCCTCGTCGAGCTTGCTGTCTTCATCCAGCCATTGCTGGATCGGCAGTTCCTGGCCGAAATCGCGCTGGATCGAATCGGTCAGCCCGGTAATATCCCATTGCTCCTCGAGGCTTTGCGGCGGGATATGACCGCTGATGATTTCGTTGACGACCTCGCCCCAGATGTTTTCGACGACATCACCGACATCGTCGTTGTCCATGACCTCGTTGCGCTGCTCGTAGACCACCTGGCGCTGATCGTTGGCCACGTTGTCGTATTCGAGCAGCTGCTTGCGGATATCGAAATGGTGCGACTCGACCTTGCGCTGGGCGTTCTCGATCGCGCGCGTGACCCATTTGTGCTCGATCGCCTCGCCGTGCTCCAGGCCGAGATTCTGCAGCATCGTGCGCAGCCGCGGCGGCGTAAAGATGCGCATGAGCGAATCCTCGAGCGACAGGTAGAAACGGCTCGCACCCGGGTCACCCTGGCGCCCGGAACGCCCGCGCAGCTGATTGTCCACGCGCCGCGATTCGTGCCGCTCGGAGCCGATCACCAGCAGCCCGCCGGCTTCGAGCACCGCGTTGTGGGTCTGCTGCCATTCGTCGCGCAGGCGCTGGCGGCCGAGTTCGTCGTCTTCCTCGAGCGCTTCGACGGCCTCCTCGATATTGCCGCCGAGCACGATATCGGTACCGCGGCCGGCCATGTTGGTGGCAATCGTCACGGCACCCGGCCGACCGGCCTGGGCGATGATTTCGGCCTCGCGCTCGTGCTGCTTGGCGTTGAGTACTTCGTGGCGCAGGCCGCGCTGGCGCATCAGTTGCGACAGCACCTCGGAAGCCTCGATCGATGCGGTGCCGACCAGTACCGGCTGGCCGGAGTCGCTGGTCTGCTTAGCCTCTTCGGCGATCGCCTCGAACTTCTCGGCGCCGGTCATGAAGATCTGATCCGGCAGGTCGGTACGCAGCAATGGCCGGTTGGTCGGAATCACCACCACTTCCAGGCCGTAGATCGACTGGAACTCGAACGCCTCGGTGTCGGCGGTACCGGTCATGCCCGACAGCTTGTCGTACAGCCGGAAGAAGTTCTGGAACGTGATCGAGGCCAGCGTCTGATTCTCTTTCTGAATCTTGACGCCCTCCTTGGCCTCGATCGCTTGGTGCAGGCCATCCGACCAGCGCCGCCCCGGCATGGTGCGGCCGGTGAATTCGTCGACGATCACGATCTGATCGTCGGCGATGATGTAGTCAACATCGCGCTGGTAGAGCAAATGCGCACGCAGCGCGGCGTTCATGTGGTGCATGAGCGCGACGTTGTTGGCGTCGTACAGGCTTTCCTCTTCGTCGAGAAGGCTGGCCTCGCGCATCAGGCGCTCGACCTTCTGGTGGCCGTCCTCGGTGAGAAACACCTGCTTGTTCTTTTCTTCCGGAGAATAGTCGCCCGGGCCTTCCTCTTCTTCCTGTTTATCGAGATGCTTGACCAGCTTGTCCACGCGCAGCGAGGTTTCCGGGTCGTCGTCGGTCGGCCCCGAAATGATCAGCGGGGTACGCGCCTCGTCGATAAGAATCGAGTCGACCTCGTCGATGATGGCGTAGTTGAGCGGACGCTGGACCCGATCGCCCGGCGAAAACGCCATGTTGTCGCGCAGATAATCGAAGCCGAACTCGTTGTTGGTGCCGTAGGTGATGTCGCAGGCATAGGCCGCGCGTTTGCCCTGCGGATCCTGGCCGGAAAAGATCACGCCCACGCTCAGGCCCAGAAAGCGATACAGACGCCCCATCCATTCGGCGTCGCGGCTGGCCAGGTAATCGTTGACCGTGATGATGTGTACGCCATCGGCCGGCAGCGCGTTGAGATAGGTGGTCAGGGTCGCGACCAGGGTCTTGCCTTCGCCGGTCTTCATCTCGGCAATCTTGCCCTGATGCAAAACCAGGCCACCGACCAGCTGCACATCGAAATGGCGCATGCCCAGCACCCGCTTGCTGGCCTCGCGCACCACGGCAAAGGCTTCGGCGGTCAGATCGTCGAGCTTGGCGCCTTGATCCAGGCGAGCGCGGAATTCGTCGGTCTTGGCCTGGAGTTGTTCGTCGCCCAGCGCCTCGAAGTCGGCTTCCAGAACGCTCCCTTCGTGGGCGATACGGTGCAGGCGCTTGACGACCCGCTGATTGCGGCTGCCGAGAATCTTGGTCAGAATATTGCTCATGGTTCCTCGTCGTCTGGCTCGTCGTCTTCGCCCGTCGAGCCGTCGCGCGGCTCCAGAAAAAAAGCATGATACCGCAGGCCGGATACGGGTTTCAGGAACCTGTTCAGTGACGACTGTCAGGCCCGCCTGATACGCTCGTGGGCTGGCAGACCGTCGCCCGAGACCACACCATGGGGACGACGCCCCTTTCAATCCAGTCCCTGTTGCATACCGCGGCACCGGATATCGCCGATCTGCTCGGACGCGCGCGTTTTTTCGAGCGTATGCGCGCCTCGATTCTGGCGATCCTGCCGGACGCGGCCGGCCCGCATGTGCGCGTGGCGGCCTACGACAACTACCGGCTGCGCCTGCACGTGAGCAACGGCGGCTGGGCGACACGACTGCGCTATATGCAGCCGGCCATCATCCAGGCATTGGCCCAGCGCATGCGCCTGCACGTGGTGGATATCCAGATCCGGGTGCGCCCGGCTGCGCCTTCCGCCACGCACGAGCGCACGCCACGCTTTGTCAGCGACACGGCGCGCACGCATATTCTACGCAGCGCTCATTATATCGAGGATCGCGAACTGGCCGCGGCGCTGAAGCGGCTTGCCAGGGCCGGGCGCAGCGCGTGAATGCGCAGCAGTTGCTGTGCGCCGCGCCCTGTCGAACCGGCGTCAGGCCGCCGATTCGGCCGCGGCCACCGGCCGGGCATTAATATAGGACACCGGAGAGTCTTCGATGTCTTCGTAGGTGATCTGATCCCAAGCTTTTTCGTCCGACAGCAGGGTCCGCAGCAGCTTGTTGTTCAGCGCATGGCCGGATTTGTAGCCCGAGTAGCTGCCGATCAGGCCATGACCTAACAGGTAGAGGTCACCGATCGCATCGAGGATCTTGTGGCGCACGAATTCGTTGTCGTAGCGCAGCCCGTCGGCGTTGAGCACGCGATAGTCGTCGAGCACGACCGCGTTGTCCATGCTGCCGCCCCGGGCGAGATTGTTGGAACGCAGGAACTCGATATCGCGTATGAAACCGAAGGTTCGCGCGCGGCTGACTTCCTTGACGAACGACGTGGTGGAGAAATCGACCGTCGCGGACTGGGTATCGGAATCGAACGCCGGGTGATCGAAATCGATACAAAAGCTGACCTTGAAGCCGTCGAACGGGTCGAAACGGGCCCATTTCTCCTCGTCTGTGACCTGTACCGAGCGCTTGATACGAATGAACTTCTTGGGCGCATCCAATTCCTGGATACCGGCCGACTGAATCAGGAATACGAACGGCCCGGCGCTGCCATCCATGATCGGCAGTTCGTCCGAGGACAGCTCGACGATGGCGTTGTCGATGCCCAGCCCGGCCATCGCTGACAGCAGATGTTCCACCGTCTGTACGCGCATGCCGTCCTCAATGAGCGTGGTGGCCAGGGTGGTGTCGCCGACCTTGAAAGCATCGCCGCGGAATTCCTTGGTCGGCGAGCAGTCGGTGCGACGAAATACGATACCCCGGTCGGCCTCGGCCGGACGCAGGGTCATATAGACTTTCTGGCCGGTATGCAGACCGACCCCGGTTGCCCGGATCGCGTTTTTCAGAGTGCGTTGTCTAAGCATCGAATTGTTGTCCTTGTGGCGGCCCCTAACGCTCGGCGCGCCATGCCATGAAGTCGTCTCTCGATAGACTTACTTTATGCACAATGGATTAACTACGCCTTAATCTGCCGCGTCCTGTCGTCCACGCCCGAGGGCAGACACACCTACCCACAAAGCCGCTTAGATTAACATAGGGGCGCCGGTTGGCAGCGCACGGCCACCGCCAACCGACGCACGACTGATGCCGACCGGCCCGCGGGCCGGCGCCGGCATTGCCTACGTATTACGCACCCCGGCTTAGTCCGCCTGATTGCGCAAAAAGGCCGGTACGTCGAAGTAATCCATATCGACCGCTGCGTTCTCACGTGAAGACTGCTGCGGCCGATTCCGGATCACGGTCGGACGATCCAGATCCTCGTAGCGCATCTGGCCGCCGGCATCGCGCTTGACGGCACGAACGGTGTCGCGTTCCTGGGCCTGGTTGCCCAGCCCGGTGGCGACCACGGTCACACAGATCTCGTCGCCCATGTCGGCATCCTCAGCCATGCCGACGATGACTTCGGCGTTGTCCGCACCCATGTCGGCGATGACTTCGTTGACGATCTGGAACTCGTGAATACCCAGGTTCTCGTCGCCGGAGACATTGACCAGCAGGCCCTGGGCGCCGTGCAGGGACAGATCATCCAGCAGCGGCGAGGCCAGCGCGGCCTCGGCGGCCTCGCGTGCCCGGTCGTCGCCGGTGGCGGTCGCCCGCCCCATCATGGCCATGCCCTGCACCGACATCACGCGCCGCACGTCGGCAAAGTCGACGTTGATCACGCCCGGGCGGGTGATCAGATCAGAGATACCCTGGACCGCGTTGTGCAGCACGTTGTTGGCCGCCTGGAAGGCGTTCTTCAGCGTGGTGGCCTTGCCGAGCGCCGTGAGCAGCTTCTCGTTCGGGATCACGATCAGCGAATCGACATAGCGACCCAGTTCCTCGATGCCCTGTTCGGCGATATCCATGCGACGGCCGCGCTCGAACGGAAACGGCTTGGTCACCACCGCCAGAGTCAGAATGCCCATTTCCCGCGCGATCTCGGCCACCACCGGCGCCGCGCCGGTGCCGGTGCCGCCGCCCATGCCGCAGGTGATGAACAGCATGTCGGTGCCTTCGATCGACTCACGGATACGATCACGATCCTCCTCGGCGGCGTGACGGCCGACGTCCGGATCCGCGCCCGCGCCCAGCCCACGGGTGACGTTCATGCCCAGCTGCACGAGTACGTCGGCGTCGCAGCCTTCCAGATGCTGGGCATCGGTATTGGTACAGATGAAATCGACGCCTTCGATACCGCCGTTGACCATCTGATTGATGGTGTTACCGCCGCCACCGCCGACGCCAATCACCTTGATCACCGCTTTATCGGTCTTCTGATCAGCAAATTCAAATACTTCTGGCATGATGCACCTCTTCTTGGTTGCCGTGCTTTTCCCTTGCGGAAAAACTTTTTGAGTTGAAACCGGCGACTGCCGGATCTATCCCTCGTTGACTGAAACTAGAAATTGCCCTGAAACCAGGCCTTCATTCGCTCCCATACCTGGGCAAACGAGTTGTCGCTGTGTGAACTATCCTGCCCCGGACGGGGCTGCGACCGATTACCGAACTCGAGCAGGCCGACCCCGGTCGCATGGATCGGATTCTTGACCACGTCAGACAGCCCCTGGACCCGCTGCGGCGTGCCCAGACGTACCGACATGTGAAAGACTTCCTCGGCGAGGTCGGTCAACCCTTCCATCTTTGAGGAACCGCCAGTCAGGACCACGCCGGCGGCCAGCAGATCCTCGAAGCCGGAACGCACGAGCTCCTTGTGGATGAGCATGAACAGCTCTTCGTAGCGGGGCTTGATCACCTCGGCCAGGGTGTAGCGCGACAGCCGCCGCGGCGGGCGTTCGCCGACACTCGGCACCTCGATCGCGTCGTCGTCCTCGATCAGCGCCGGCAGCGCGCAGCCGTAGCGGATCTTGATGCCTTCGGCGTGCTGGGTCGGGGTGCGCAGGGCCACCGCGATATCGTTGGTGACCTGATCGCCGGCGATCGGGATCACCGCGGTATGCCGGATCGAGCCGTTCACGAAGATCGCGATATCCGACGTGCCGCCGCCGATATCGACCATCGCCACACCCAGATCTTTCTCGTCGTCCGAGAGCACCGCATAGCTGGAAGCCAGCTGCTCAAGCGACAGCTTGGTCACTTCCAGGCCGCAGCGGGCCACGCATTTCTGGATGTTCTGGGCCGAGGTGACCGCGCCGGTCACGATATGCACCTTGGCCTCCAGGCGCACGCCGGACATGCCGACCGGCTCCTGGATGCCTTCGTTGTCGTCGACCGCGAACTCCTGCGGCAGCACGTGCAGAATCTTCTGGTCCGCCGGGATCGCGACCGCGCAGGCGGCGTCGATCACGCGCTCGATATCCGATTCGCTGACTTCCTTGTTGCGCACCGCCACGATGCCGTGCGAATTCAGCGAACGCACATGCGCCCCTGAGATACCGCAGTGCACCGACTGAATACGACAACCGGCCATCAGTTCGGCTTCCTCGACCGCGCGCCGGATGGAGTCGGTGGTCGACTCGATATTGACCACCATGCCCTTTTTCATACCGCGCGAAGGCGCGCTGCCCAGGCCGATGATCTCGAGTCTGCCGTCGTTGATCTCGGCCACGATGCAGGCCACCTTGGCGGTGCCGATATCCAGGCCGACGACAAGATTCTGGTCAGGCCGCTTGCTCATCATCTTTCTCCTGATCGTCGCGAGCGGCGCGTTTGCCGCCGATCGCAAAACCGTCGCTGTAGCGCAGGTCGATATAACCCGCGTCAGCCAGCTGTTCGTGTGCTCGTGGCTCGCCCAGGGCGTAGCGCACGAAGCGCACGAAGCGCGCCTGGATATGGTCGCGGCCCAGGCGCAGTTCCAGGCCGTCGGCCAGCTGCGCGGTCCAGGAGCCGCGCGCGTCCAGCGCCAAACTGGCCAGCGTCACCTCATGGCCGACCAGGATCTTCGTCAACGCCTGAAACTGCTCGTGAACCTTGAGCCCGGCGGTATCCGGCCCGTCGAGCTGGATCAGATCCTGCGCTCGCGTCTTGGCGCCGGGCGTGAATACCTGGCCATCGCGGGCCAGCAGCCCGTGCTGGCCCCAGCGCGCGACCGGCTCGTGCTCGCTCACGCGCACCACCACGCCGTCCGGCCAGTGGCGCGACACCTTGACCTCGCGCAGCCAGGCCAGATTGGACAGTTGGGCCTGCAGGCCCTCCAGGTCGACGTCGAAGAACGACGCCTCGAGATAGGGCGAGGCGATGCGCGCAATACGTTCATCGCTGACATGGGCCGCATCGCCGCTGATATAAAGATGCCCGGTTTCGCTGCCTTCGGGCTTGATGCCCTGCCAGGTGCAGGCGACCACGCCCAGCAGCAGGCCCGCGCCCAGCAGCACGTCGCGCCAGCGTCTGGGATTACGCCAGTTCATTGTCCGTCTCCGTTGGGGATCTCTGTATGAATCGTCGCAGTCGCGCCGGCGTGCTTTGCGGGTGACTGGCAAGGAAGCGCGAGCGTAGTGTGCTCATTGCACATGAGCGAGCACTGACGCCGTTCAGGCGCCCGCAAAGCCCCGGCTTTTCTCGCTTTGCGAGAAAAGTTTGGCCTCAAAGGCGATCCGCGAGGATTCATACAGAGACTCCCATGAGCGTGGCCGCAAGAATCCGCCACACCAGTTCGTCGAAATCCATTCCCGCCGCGCGTGCGGCCATCGGCACCAGCGAATGCGAGGTCATGCCGGGAATCGCGTTGAGTTCCAGAAACCAGGGCTGGCCGGCGGCGTCGAGCATGAAATCGACCCGACCCCAGCCAAACCCGCCGGTGATCTCGAAGGCGCGCAGCGACAGACGCCGCAGTTCGGCCTCGCGGGTTTCATCGAGATCGCAGGGGCAGTGATAAAGCGTGTCGTTGGCGACATATTTCGCCGCATAGTCGTAGAAACCGCTGGACGGCTCGATATGAATCAGCGGCAACGCGCGGCCATCGAGCACAGCGGCCGTGTATTCCGGGCCGTCGACAAACTGCTCGGCCATGACATAGCGATCGTAGACCGCGGCCTCGGCACGCGCGGTATCCAGATCCTCGATGCGCTCGACCTTGCTGATACCGATGGTCGAGCCCTCGTGCACCGGCTTGACGATCAGCGGCAGACCCAGTGCCTCGACCACCGCCTTCGAGTCGGTGCCCGCATCCAGCAGCCGATGCGCTGGGGTGGGAATCCCCTGGGCCGCCCACAGCGCCTTGGTGCGCACCTTGTCCATCGACAGCGCGCTGGCCAGCACGCCGCTGCCGGTATAGGGCAGGCCCTGCAGTTCGAGCGCGCCCTGAACCACGCCGTCCTCGCCGCCACGACCGTGCAGGGCCAGCCATACCCGGTCGAAGCCTTCGTCGGCCAAACCGAGCACGCGTTGGCGATCGACATCGATCAGCGTTGCATCCACGCCGCGGCGTTTGAGCGCCGCGCCAACGGCCGCGCCCGAATCCAGCGACACCGCCCGCTCGGCGGACCAGCCGCCCATGAGCACGGCTACGCGGCCGAACACGGCGGGATCGGTCACACGCGCGGCATTCATGACCCACCTCCGGTGCCGGCCTGCGCCATCTGCTGCGCCACCGCGCCGATATCACCGGCGCCCAGCGTGAGCAGCAGGTCGCCGTCGCGCAGAATGCCCGGCAGAACCTCGCCAAGGCGATGAACATCGTCCACGAACACCGGATCCACCTGGCCGCGGGCGCGCACGCTGCGGGCCAGCGCGCGGCCGTCGGCGTTGGCGATCGGTGTTTCGCCGGCGGCATAGACTTCACACAGCACCAGCACGTCGAGTTCGGCCAGCACCTGGCAGAAATCGTCGAACAGATCGCGGGTGCGCGAGAAACGATGCGGCTGAAACACCACCACCAGCCGGCGCTGCGGCCAGGCGTTGCGCGCGGCCTCGATGATGCTGATCAGCTCGCGCGGATGATGGCCGTAATCGTCGACCAGCAGCACCCGGCGCCCGCCGACATTGATCTCGCCGTGCACTTCGCAACGCCGGCCGATACCGGCGAACTGTGACAGCGCCTGGCCGATCGATGCCGTATCCACGCCCAGCTCGAAGGCTACCGCGGCTGCTGCCAGCGCGTTGAGCACGTTGTGCCGGCCGGGCAGATTCAGATGCACGTCGTGGCCGTGTTCGCCGGCGCGGCGCAGAGTAAAGCGCGTACCGGAGCCGTCGAAGGCCAGGTTCTCGGCCATGATGTCGGCGTCGTGTTCGATGCCGTAGGTCAGAATCGGCCGGCCGACGTCGGCCAAAATCGAACGCACCACCGGGTCGTCCGCGCACAGCACCGCCAGGCCATAGAACGGCAGGTGATGCAGGAACTCGATGAAGGTTTCGGTCAGGCGCGAGAACTGTCCGCCGTAGGTTTCCAGATGATCGGCATCGATATTGGTGACGATCGCCATCATCGGGGTGAGAAACAGAAAGCTCGCGTCGGACTCATCGGCCTCGGCCACCAGATACGGCCCCTCGCCCAGACGCGCGTTGCTGCCAGCGCCGAGCACCTTGCCGCCGACGATGAAGGTCGGATCCAGGCCACCGCCGGCCAGCACCGCCGCGACCAGGCTGGTGGTGGTGGTCTTGCCGTGGGTGCCCGCGACCGCGATGCCGTAGCGAAAGCGCATCAGCTCGGCCAGCATCTGCGCACGCGGCACCACCGGCACTAGCCGACCGTGGGCGGTGCGCACTTCCGGATTGTCGGCCGAGACCGCGGTGGAAACCACGACCACGTCGGCGCCTTTGACGTTGTCGGCGGCGTGCGCGGTAAATATTGTCGCGCCCTGGGCGGCCAGCGCCCGGGTGGTCGCACTGGCCTTGATATCGCTGCCGGTCACGCGGTAGCCCAGATTCAGCAGCACGCTGGCGATACCGGCCATGCCGGCGCCGCCGATACCGACCATGTGAACCACGTTCACGCGCCGCATGGGACGCTGCGCTAGCGACTGGAAGCCGTTGCCGGCCGTGGGCGTATCAGGCGCGATCATGCCGCCTCCAGGGTATCGAAACAGGCGGCGACGATCGCGTCGGTCGAGCGCGGCCAGGCCACCGCGCACGCGGCTTGCGCCCAGGCCAGCAGCGCGCTGCGATCGGCGCACAGGCGCTCGATCTCGGCGGCCAGCCGCTCGACGCTGAGCTCGGACTGGTCGATCAGCGTGGCGGCCCCGGCATCGACCAGGTACTGACCGTTGGCGCGCTGGTGATCGTCGACCGCGAACGGATACGGCACCAGCAGCGCGCCGACGCCGGCGCCGGCCAGCTCTGCGACCGTGAGCGCGCCGCTGCGACAGATCACCAGGTCTGCCCAGGCGTAGGCCGCGGCCATGTCGTCGATGAAGGCGCTGACATCGCCTTCCACCGCGTGCGTGGCATAGGCGCTGCGCGCCTGCGCCAGCGTCCTGCCGGCCTGGTGGCGCACCTGCGGGCGTTGGACCGGGGCGATCCGGGCCAGTGCGGCCGGTACCCGCTCGTTGAGGGCCAGCGCCCCGCCGCTACCGCCCAGCACCAGCACACGAATACGATCGTCGCGGCCGGCAAAACGTTGCGCCGGCGCTTCCAGCTCCAGAATCTCGCGGCGCACCGGATTGCCGACACTGCGCACTTTGTCGCCGTGGAAAGTGTGCGGGAATGCCTGCAGCACGGTGTTGGCGATACGCGCGAGCAGCCGATTGGTCAGCCCGGGCGCGGCATTTTGTTCGTGAATCAGTAGCGGCCGACCGCTCAGCCGTGCGGCCAGACCCCCAGGGCCCGAGGCGAAACCGCCCATGCCGACCACCAGCTCGGGCGCCAGCCGGCGCACCACCGCCAGCGCTTGCAGGCAGGCCCGGGCCAGGCGCAGCGGCGCGGCCAGCCAGGACAATGCGCCCTTACCACGCAGACCGGCCACGTCGATGGTATGCAGCTCGAGGCCGTTCGCGGGCACCAGCCGGGCCTCGATGCCGGCCGCGGTGCCCAGCCAGGACACGCGCGCGCCGCGCTCGATCAGCGCGCGCGCCACCGCGAGCGCCGGAAACACATGGCCGCCGGTACCACCGGCCATGATCAG
>Ga0136575_100572_pt1 | contig 13180 bp, 8 predicted proteins | sample AntDeeMetagen136_FD_104785 | JGI IMG/M metagenome (GOLD analysis project Ga0136575, IMG submission 104785) | Saline lake microbial communities from Deep lake, Antarctica - Metagenome #136 | ecosystem: Environmental > Aquatic > Non-marine Saline and Alkaline > Saline | place: Antarctica: Deep lake...
CGATCCGGTCGACTTCGTTCTCGCCGAGCAGCGTGCCCGCCTCGATCAACAGCTCTTCGCTGCTCGGATCGTGGATGTCGTAGAGGGCCGTCCGCCCGAGCACGCGCTCACGCAGCCCCTCGACGACATCGCCGCCCTCGACGATCGGCTTCATGTGGATACCGCGCTCGGTCCCGCAGTCCTCTTCGGTGATGACGAGATCCTGGCCGACATCGACCAGTCGCCGCGTCAGGTAGCCCGAGTTGGCGGTTTTCAGCGCGGTATCCGCAAGGCCCTTGCGCGCCCCGTGCGTAGAGATGAAGTACTGCAGGACGTTCAGACCCTCGCGGAAGTTCGCGGTGATCGGCGTCTCGATGATCGAGCCGTCCGGCTTGGCCATCAGGCCGCGCATGCCGGCCAACTGCCGGATCTGGGCGGCCGAACCACGCGCGCCGGAGTCGGCCATCATGAAGATCGAGTTGAACGACTTCTGCTCGACTTCGTTGCCCTCGCGGTCGACGGCTGTTTCCTTGCCGAGTTTCTCCATCATGGCCGTGGCCACGCGATCGTTCGCGTGGGACCAGATATCGATCACCTTGTTGTAACGTTCGCCAAAGGTCACGAGCCCGGAGGAATACTGCCCCTGGATCTCCTTGACCTCGTCCTCGGCAGCGTCAATCAGCGTCTGCTTCTCGGCCGGCACCACCATGTCCTCCTTGCCGATCGAAACGCCGGCGATGGTCGAGAACCGGAAACCGGTGAACATCAACTGGTCGGCAAAGACGACGGTCTCCTTCAGGCCGATCCGCCGGTAGCACTCATCGATGAGCTTCGAGATCCCTTTCTTGTCCAGGTCCCGATCCACGAGCTCGAAATCCAGCCCATTCGGCAGAAGCTCGGAGATCATGGCCCGGCCGACCGTCGTCTCGCGGCGACGCAGGACCGTGATCGTATCGCCGGCCGGGGTCGTTTCCTCGGCCGGGATCCGGACCACGACCCGGGCCTGAAGGTCGACGACCTTCGACTCGTAGGCCCGACGGGCCTCGGCCACGTCGCTGAAGACCATGCCTTCGCCCTTCGCGCCGTAGCGCAGGCGACTCATGTAGTACAGGCCAAGAACCACATCCTGCGACGGCACGATGATCGGCTCGCCGTTCGCCGGTGACAGGATGTTGTTGGTCGACATCATCAGCGACCGCGATTCGAGCTGTGCCTCGATCGACAACGGCACGTGGACCGCCATCTGGTCGCCGTCAAAGTCGGCGTTGAACGCGGCGCAGACGAGCGGGTGCAGCTGGATCGCCTTGCCTTCGATCAGCACCGGCTCGAAGCCCTGGATACCGAGGCGGTGGAGCGTCGGCGCGCGGTTCAGCAGCACCGGGTGCTCCCGGATCACCTCTTCCAGGATATCCCAGACCTCGGCACCCTCGCGCTCGACCAGCTTCTTGGCCGCCTTGATGGTCGTCGCCTGGCCGCGCATGTGCAGCTTGGAGAAGATGAACGGCTTGAACAGCTCGAGCGCCATCTTCTTTGGCAGACCGGTCTGGTGCAGACGCAGCGTTGGGCCGACCACGATCACCGAACGCCCGGAGTAATCGACGCGCTTGCCGAGCAGGTTCTGCCGGAAACGGCCCTGCTTGCCCTTGATCATGTCGGCCAGCGATTTCAGCGGGCGCTTGTTGGTGCCCGTGATCGCGCGGCCGCGCCGACCATTATCGAGCAGCGCATCGACCGACTCCTGCAGCATGCGCTTTTCGTTGCGCACGATGATGTCCGGCGCGTTCAGCTCAAGCAGCCGCCGCAGTCGGTTGTTTCGGTTGATTACTCGCCGGTACAGGTCGTTCAGGTCGGAGGTCGCGAAGCGGCCACCATCGAGCGGGACCAGCGGCCGCAGATCGGGCGGCAGCACCGGCAGCACGCTCATGACCATCCACTCGGGCTTGTTGCCCGACTCGAGGAACGACTCGACCAGCTTCAGGCGCTTGGACAGGCGCTTGATCTTGGTCTCCGAGCGCGTCGACGCGATCTCCTGACGAAGCTGCTCGGCCTCGTCTTTGAGGTTCAGCGCACGCAGGAGGTAGCCGACGGCCTCGGCGCCCATGCGGGCATCGAATTCGTCGCCATATTCCTCAAGCGCCTCGAGGTATTGCTCCTCGGGGAGCAACTGGCACCGTTCGAGCGGTGTAAGGCCGGGATCGACCACTACGTAGGCCTCGAAATAGAGGATCCGCTCGATCTCGCGCAGTGTCATATCGAGCAGAAGCCCGATACGCGACGGCAACGATTTCAGGAACCAGATATGCGCGACCGGGCTCGCCAGGTCGATATGGCCCATGCGCTCGCGCCGTACCTTGGTCAGGGTGACCTCGACACCGCACTTCTCACAGACCACGCCCCGGTGCTTCATGCGCTTGTATTTGCCGCAGAGGCACTCGTAGTCCTTGACCGGGCCGAAGATCTTCGCGCAGAAGAGGCCATCGCGCTCGGGCTTGAAGGTCCGATAGTTGATCGTCTCGGGCTTCTTCACCTCGCCGAACGACCAGGAACGGATCACGTCGGGCGACGCGAGGCCGATGCGCAGTGCATCGAAGTCCTCGGTGGTGCCCTGCTGCTTCAGTAGGTTCAACAGATCTTTCATGGTTTCCCCGCTACCGTGTCAGTTGCCGCAATGGATGGATCGCGTGACCGACACGGTGTCAGTCCTGCTCCAGCTCGATATTGATGCCGAGCGACCGGATTTCCTTCAACAGAACATTGAACGACTCGGGCATGCCGGCTTCCATCCGGTGATCCCCGTCGACGATGTTCTTGTACATCTTGTTACGGCCGTTCACGTCGTCCGACTTCACGGTCAGCATCTCCTGCAGCGTGTAGGCGGCGCCATAGGCCTCCAGGGCCCAGACCTCCATCTCGCCGAAGCGCTGGCCGCCGAACTGCGCCTTGCCGCCCAGCGGCTGCTGGGTGACGAGGCTGTACGGCCCGGTCGAACGGGCGTGCATCTTGTCGTCGACCAGATGGTTGAGCTTGATCATGTGCATGTAGCCGACGGTGATCGGGCGCTCGAACGGATCGCCCGTGCGGCCGTCATACAGCGTCGTCTGGCCGCTGGCCGGCAGGTCCGCGAGTTCAAGCATCGCGCGGATCTCGTCCTCGTTGGCACCGTCGAACACCGGTGTGGCCATCGGCACGCCTTCGCGCAGGTTCTCGCCCAGCTCCATGATCTCGTTATCGTTAAGCGAATCGAGATCTTCAAGGTGCTCGGCACCCTGATGGTTGTAGACCTTCCCGAGCAGATCGCGCAACTCCGCCGGATTGCCCTGTTGATCGATCGTGCGGCCGATCTTGTGCCCCAGCCCCTTTGCGGCCCAGCCCAGATGAGTCTCCAGCACCTGACCGACGTTCATGCGCGAGGGCACGCCGAGTGGGCTCAACACGATATCGATCGGCGTGCCGTCGTCCATGTAAGGCATGTCCTCGGTCGGTACGACCGTCGAGATCACGCCCTTGTTGCCGTGGCGGCCGGCCATCTTGTCGCCGGCCTGGAAGCGGCGTCTGACGGCGAGGTAGACCTTGACCATCTTGAGCACACCGGGCGAAAGGTCGTCCGCCTGGGTGATCTTCGCCTTCTGCTCGGCAAAGCGCTGCTCGAAGGCCTCGCGGTGCTCGCGCAGCTGCTGGCCCGCCTTCTCGAGCGTGACGTTCGCATCCTCTTCGCGCAGGCTGATCTCGAACCACTGATCGCCCTCGAGGCCTTCGAGATATTCCTTCGTGATCTTCGTGCCCTTCTTCAGGCCATTCGGACCCTTCTCCGCGACCTGGCCGACGATGGCCCGCTCGATCCGTGCGAAGACATCGGCCTCGATGATCCGGCGCTGATCGTCCAGATCCTTGCGCACCTGGCGCAATTCTTCCTGCTCGATGTGCAGGGCCCGTGCGTCCTTCTCGACGCCGTCACGGGTAAACACGCGGACATCGATCACCGTCCCGTCCATGCCCGCGGGCACGCGCTGGGAGGTGTCCTTCACGTCCGAGGCCTTCTCGCCGAAGATCGCCCGCAGGAGTTTCTCTTCGGGCGTCAGCTGGGTCTCGCCCTTGGGCGTGACCTTGCCGACCAGGATGTCACCGGGGCTGACCTCGGCGCCGACATAGACGATGCCGGATTCGTCGAGCTTGCCGAGAACGGATTCGCTGACGTTCGGGATATCGGCCGTGATCTCCTCCGGTCCGAGCTTGGTATCGCGGGCGACGCAGGTCAGTTCCTCGACGTGGATCGTCGTGAAACGGTCCTCCTCGACGACGCGCTCGGATATGAGGATCGAGTCCTCGAAGTTGTAACCGTTCCACGGCATGAACGCGATGAGCATGTTCTGCCCAAGCGCGAGCTCGCCCATGTCGGTGGACGGCCCATCGGCGAGCACGTCGCCGCGGGCGACGTTATCACCGGGGCGCACGAGCGGGCGCTGGTTCACACAGGTGTTCTGGTTCGAACGCGTGTATTTGGTCAGATTGTAGATATCGACGCCGGACTCGCCCTCGACGGCCTCGTCGTCATTGACGCGCACGACCACACGGGCGGCGTCGACCGCGTCGACCGTACCACCACGCTTGGCCGAGACCGCGGCGCCCGAATCCATCGCGACCCGGCGCTCCATGCCCGTGCCCACGAGCGGCTTCTCCGCCCGCAGCGTCGGTACCGCCTGGCGCTGCATGTTGGCGCCCATCAATGCGCGGTTCGCGTCATCGTGCTCGAGGAACGGCACCATCGCCGCCGCCACGGAGACGATCTGCTTCGGCGAGACGTCGACGTAATGCACCTGATCCGGCGTCGACAGGGAGAACTCGTTGTTGTAACGGGAGGAAACGAGTTCGTCGGTCAGCTTGCCGGTCTCATCGAGCGATGCGTTCGCCTGGGCAATAACGAAGTTGCCCTCCTCGATCGCCGACAGGTACTCGACCTCGTCGGTGACGCGCGAATCCACCACCTTGCGATACGGTGTCTCGAGGAAACCGTACTTGTTGGTCTGCGCGTAGACGGCGAGCGAGTTGATGAGGCCGATGTTCGGCCCCTCCGGCGTCTCGATCGGGCACACCCGACCATAGTGCGTCGGATGCACGTCACGGACCTCGAAACCGGCGCGCTCACGTGTCAGACCGCCCGGGCCCAGCGCGGAGATGCGGCGCTTGTGCGTGACCTCTGAGAGGGGGTTGTTCTGGTCCATGAACTGCGACAACTGGTTGGAGCCGAAGAACTCTTTGATCGCGGCGGCCACCGGCTTCGCATTGATGATGTCCTGCGGCATCAGGCCTTCGGACTCGACCATCGACAGGCGCTCACGCACCGCCCGCTCGACCCGGACAAGGCCGACCCGGAAGACGTTCTCCGCCATCTCGCCGACGCAACGGATGCGCCGGTTGCCGAGATGGTCGATGTCATCCACCTGGCCGTTGCCGTTGCGGATATCGATCAGCGTGCGCAGCACGGCCATGATGTCGTGATTGTCGAGCACGCCGGGGCCTTCGAGTTCGTCGCGGCCCACCCGGCGATTGAACTTCATGCGGCCGACCGCCGACAGATCGTAGCGGTCTTCCGAGAAGAACAGGTTCTGGAACAGGCTCTGCGTCGCCTCCTTGGTCGGCGGCTCGCCCGGTCGCATCATCCGGTAGATCTCGACCTGCGCCTCGAACTGGGTGCGCGTGGTGTCAATGCGCAGCGTGTTCGAGATGTACGGACCGCGATCGAGTTCGTTGACCCAGAGCGTGTCAATCGCCTTCACGCCCTTCGCCTCGAACAGTTCAAGGAGATCCGGCGTGATCTCGTCGTTGGCCTGAGCGATGACCTCGCCGGTTTCCGGATCAGCGACATCGTGACCGAGAATCTTGCCCTCGAGGTATTCGCGCGGCACTTCGAGCTTCTTGATGCCGGACTTCTCGAGGTCCTTGATATGGCGCGCCGTAATACGGCGGCCGGACTCGACGACGGTCTTCTCGCCGTCGGAGATGTCGAACTGCGCGGTTTCGCCCCGCAGGCGTTCCGGCACGAGTTCCAGTTCCACCTTGTTCTTGCGGAAATGGAAACGGTTTTTCTCGAAGAACGCGTCGAGCAGCTCCTGGCTGGAATAGCCGAGCGCGCGCAGCAGCACCGTCGCCGGCAACTTGCGACGGCGGTCGATGCGGGTGTAGATATTGTCCTTGGCATCGAACTCGAAATCGAGCCAGGAACCGCGATAGGGAATCACCCGCGCGGAGAACAGCAGCTTGCCGGACGAGTGGCTCTTGCCCTTGTCATGATCGAAAAACGCACCGGGGGACCGATGCAGCTGCGAGACGATCACGCGCTCGGTACCGTTGATGATGAAGGTACCGGTGTCCGTCATGAGCGGGAGTTCGCCCATGTAGACTTCCTGTTCCTTCACGTCCTTGACCGCCTTGTTGCTGGTGCCCTTGTCGAAGATCACCAGCCGGACGAGCACGCGCAGCGGCGCGGAGAACGTAAGCCCTCGGACACTGCATTCGCGTTCGTCGAATGCCGGCTTGCCCAGCCGGTAACTGACGTACTGCAGCTCAACCGTACCGGAGTAACTGACAATCGGCAGTACGGACTGAAACGCTCCGTGCAGACCGACATTTTCGCGTACATCCGAAGCCTTGTCCGTCTGCAGGAATTCCCGGTAGGATTCGATCTGCGTCTGCAGCAGATAGGGCGCTTCCAGGATGGAAGTGCGCTTGCCGAAGTCCTTCCGGATGCGTTTCTTCTCAGTGAAGGAATATGCCATCGCGGTTCTCTCTCACCACCGTGCTTCTGTCGCGCGCGTATGCGGCGCGATATTGATCTGCTGGAAGCAGAAAAAGGCCGGCGGCCGGCGGCCGGCCGGACCATCCACCCCTGTGTGTGCGTGCAGCACGATGCCGACGACCTCTGGCGCAAGGCACAGCGTCCGGCTATGCGTTACATCGGCCCCGATTCTCATCGTGTCTACACGCCCCCACAGGGTGTGAACAGCCCGGCCGGCCTCCGATGCCGCCAGCCGGCTCTTACAGCGCCGAGCGGGATACCGTTCCCGCCCGACGTACAGCCCGGGATTACTTGAGCTCGACAGCGGCGCCGGCTTCCTCGAGCTGCTTCTTAACTGCTTCGGCGTCTTCCTTCTCGACCTGTTCCTTCACGGTCGCGGGCACGCCTTCGACCATTTCCTTGGCTTCCTTGAGCCCCAGGCCGGTGATCTGACGGATCGCCTTGATCACGCCGACCTTGTTGTCGCCGAAGCTGGACATGACGACGTCGAATTCGGTCTGTTCCTCGGCGGCCTCAGCGGCTTCGCCACCGGCAGCCGGGCCCGCGGCGACGGCCGCGGCAGCGGCACTGACACCGAACTTCTCTTCCATCGCGGAGATCAGGTCAACGATCTCCATAACGGTCATGTTCGAGATTGTCTCGAGGATTTCATCTTTGGAAACGGCCATTGTTCAGCCTCCTGTATGTATGCAGACGCGTCCGGGACAGCCCGGATCGATTAACGGTTTATTCGCCGGCCTTCTGCGCACGGACGGCCTCGACCGTGCGGACCAGCTTGCCGGGCACCTCATTGAGTGTACGGGCGAATTTATCGAGCGGCGCACGCAGCGTTCCGGCCAGCTTGGCCAGCGCTTCGTCACGCGTCGGGAGCGATGCCACGCGATCAAGTTCCGAGGCCCCGTAGACCTGGCCGCCGATGGCGACCGCACGGACCTCGAGCCTGCTCGCGGTTTTGGCGTACTCCTTGATGACTCGCGCCGCGGATCCAGGGTCCTCCGTGGAGAACGCCAGCATCAACGGCCCGGTCAGCCCTTCGCTCATGCATTCGAAATCGGTGCCCTCGACGGCACGGCTGGCGAGGGTATTCTTGACGACCTTGAGATAGACGTTCTGCGCCCGTGCCTTCTGGCGCAGGTCGGTCATCTCATGGACGGTCAACCCTCGATAATCCGCCGCGACGGCCGAATGCGCGGAGCTGGCCACATTGGCCACCTCGGCTACGACCGCCTTCTTTTCGTCGAGTGACAGCGGCATCGAGCACCTCCTCTCGGGACACGGCCATCGGCCGGCCCCCGGTGAGCCACACATGGGCGTTAGCACCCATGCACCAGTGCGGCGACCGCCGGTAATGCGCTGCATACCGGCACGAATCGCCATCTGCGCAGGAAATTAAGCCGGCTCGGCCGGCACCTGCGGTCTTTGACGCGATCCGGCCGTTAAAAGATGTCGAAACATCCAATGAGGCCAGGTCGTTCAAAGCCTTACCCGGAATCGTCCGGGTGACTTCCCGTATGCTGCGCGGGAAGGTCAAAATCGTGTTTCTCGCGGAGTCGCAGAGAACGCGGAGAAAAGCGGAAAAGATCGTCACGTTCCCGGGCTTACTCTGCGTGCTCTGCGGCCTCTGCCAGATAACCTTTCGTACTGCGGGCCGGCCCCTTACAGAGACAGGCTCGCCTTATCCACTTTCAGACCGGGTCCCATCGTCGATGCGACGGTGATCCGCTTCATGTACATGCCCTTCGAGGTCGACGGCTTGGCCTTGGTCAAGTCGTTGATCAGGGCCTGCAGGTTTTCGCGCAGCGCGTTCGCGTCGAAGTCGATCTTGCCGATCGGCGCATGGATGATGCCGTTCTTGTCCGTGCGATAACGGACCTGGCCGGCCTTGGCGTTCTTGACCGCCTGGGCGACATCCTGCGTAACCGTGCCGACCTTCGGGTTCGGCATCAGGCCGCGCGGCCCGAGGATCTGGCCGAGACGGCCGACGACCCGCATGGCGTCCGGGCTCGCGATCACGACATCGAAATCGAGCTCGCCACCCTGGATGCGTTCGGCGAGATCTTCGAACCCGACGACATCGGCGCCGGCGCTCTGCGCCGCTTCCGCCTGCTCGCCCTGAGCGAACACCGCGACCCGCGTGCTCTTGCCGGTCCCGTTCGGGAGCACGGTCGAGCCACGGACCATCTGATCCGATTTCCTCGGATCGACGCCGAGATTCACGGCCACTTCCACGGTCTCGCGGAATTTCACCGACGTCAGTTCACCCAGCAGTCCGAGCGCTTCGTCCAGCGGGTACTCGCGGTTCGGATCGACCTTCGCGCGGATCGCCTGTTTGCGCTTGCTGATCTTCGCCATGTCAGACGCCCTCCACTTCAAGGCCCATACTGCGGGCGCTGCCCGCGATCGTGCGCACCGCCGCGTCGAGATCGGCGGCCGTCAGATCGGGCTCTTTCTGCCGCGCGATATCCTCGAGCTGTTCACGGGTGACCGTGCCGACCTTGTTGGTCAGCGCGTTGCTCGAGCCGCTCTTGAGGCCGGCGGCCTTCTTGAGCAGAACGGCCGCGGGCGGCGTCTTGGTGACGAAAGTGAAGCTGCGGTCACTGTAGACCGTAATAATCACGGGGATCGGCAGACCCTGTTCGGTTTCCTGCGTGGCCGCATTGAAGGCCTTGCAGAATTCCATGATATTCAGGCCATGCTGACCCAGAGCCGGACCAACGGGCGGGCTCGGATTGGCCTTGCCCGCGGCGACCTGCAGCTTGATGTACGCTGTAATCTTGCGTGCCACGTTTCACTCCTCGACGGGTGCGTGCGCCTGTTCGGCTCCCCGTTGGCGGTGGAGCTGCCGCGGTGCGGCAAGCCCCGTGATCAGACGTACAGGGAGCACTCGGCTCCACGCCGGCTGCCGCCTTCGGCAAAAACCGGCCTACGCTCGATCCAGCCCGGCGGCGTCGTTACGCCTTCTCGACCTGACTGAATTCGAGTTCCACGGGCGTCGAACGCCCGAAGATCTGCACGGCGACGAGCAGGCGGGACTTTTCGAAGTTCACCTCCTCGACGACGCCACTGAAATCGTTGAACGGCCCATCGGTCACGCGCACGACCTCGCCCGGTTCGAACAGCACCTTCGGCCGCGGCTTCTCGACACCCTCCTGGACGCGCTGAAGGATGCCTTCCGCCTCCGCGTCCGAGATGGGCGCCGGCTTGTCGGCAGTGCCGCCGATGAAACCGAGCACGCGCGGCGTATTCTTCACCAGATGCCAGGTCTCGTCCGTCATCTCCATCTGCAGAAGGACGTAGCCCGGGAAAAATTTACGCTCGGACTTGCGCTTCTGCCCGCCCCTGATTTCGACGACCTCTTCGGTAGGCACGAGCACCTCACCGAAGTAGTCGCCCAGACCACTGCGTGCAATATGATCAAGCAGCGCGCGCTTCACCGAGGTCTCGAACCCGGAGAAGGCCTGAACTACGTACCAGCGTTTGGCCATAACCGCGTTTAGCCTCCGACCCCGGTGATGGCACCAAAGCCCCACTGGAGAAGCATGTCGAGCAGCCATAGGAAAATCCCCACGAGCAGCACGATCAGAAGAACGATGAGCGTGGTCTGCATGGTCTCGACCCGCGTCGGCCAGACCACGCGCCGGAGTTCCGTCCGCGCATCCTGAGCGAATACCCAGGCGCGCCGGCCCTTGTCGGTCGTATACGCGAGCGCCACCGACGCCAGCGCGATGCCGACGAGCCCCAGCGCGCGATACAGCACGGAGACGTCGTCCAGTGAGTAAAAGCCGAACACGCCGGCACCGAGCAGCAGGATCGCCACCCAGAGCTTGAGCGTGTCGAGCCCGCTTTCCTGCGTTTGGGCCTTCGCCGCCATGTAAGTCGCATGCCCCGCGAAGCCGCCCCCTGCGGGAACGGCCTGGTGAATGGCAGGCCAGGAGGGACTCGAACCCCCAACCCTCGGTTTTGGAGACCGATGCTCTGCCAATTGAGCTACTGGCCTAAACTCTCCGGTGATCCGTAACTGTCACGGAAACACCCAAACGACGACGCGCCCGCAGGCGATCCCGCCCCGGGCGCGCGCCTGCGGCCGTCTCGATTACTCGATAATCTTCGAAACGACGCCGGCCCCGACGGTGCGGCCGCCCTCGCGGATCGCGAAGCGGACACCTTCTTCCATCGCGATCGGTGCGATCAGCGACACCGTGATCGTCACGTTGTCGCCCGGCATCACCATCTCCGTGCCTTCCGGCAGCTCCACCGATCCCGTCACGTCCGTCGTGCGGAAGTAGAACTGCGGCCGGTACCCCTGGAAAAACGGCGTGTGGCGCCCGCCCTCGTCCTTGGACAGCACGTACACCTCACCCGTGAACTTCGTGTGCGGCGTGATCGACTTGGGCTTGCACGCCACCTGACCACGCTCGACATCCTCGCGCTTGATACCCCGCAGCAGCAGGCCGACGTTGTCGCCCGCCTCGCCCTGATCCAGCAGCTTGCGGAACATCTCGACACCCGTCACCGTCGTCTTGCGCGTGTCGTGCAGCCCAACGAGCTCGATCTCCTCGCCCGTCTTCACCACACCGCGCTCCACGCGACCCGTGACCACCGTGCCGCGACCCGAAATCGAGAACACGTCCTCGATCGGCATCAAAAACGGCTGATCCACCGCGCGCTCCGGCACCGGAATGTGCGAGTCCATCGCCTCCATCAGGCGCAGGATCGACGGCACACCAATCTCCGACTGGTCACCCTCCAGCGCCTTGAGCGCCGAACCGGTCACCACCGGCGTCTCGTCACCGTCATAGTCGTAGCTCGAAAGCAGCTCGCGGACCTCCATCTCGACGAGCTCCAGCAGCTCCGGATCGTCGACCATGTCCGCCTTGTTCAGGTACACCACGATGCTCGGCACGCCAACCTGACGCCCCAGCAGAATGTGCTCGCGCGTCTGCGGCATCGGGCCATCGGCCGCCGAGACCACCAGGATCGCGCCGTCCATCTGCGCCGCACCCGTGATCATGTTCTTCACGTAGTCCGCGTGACCCGGGCAGTCCACGTGCGCGTAGTGGCGCTCGTTCGACTCGTACTCCACGTGCGCCGTGGCGATCGTGATACCACGCGCGCGCTCTTCCGGTGCGTTGTCGATCATGTCGAATGCCCGCGCCTCACCGCCGACCGCCTCGGCCTGCACCTTCGTCAGTGCCGCCGTCAGCGTCGTCTTGCCGTGGTCCACGTGACCAATCGTCCCTACGTTGACATGCGGCTTTGTGCGCTCGAATTTCGCCTTGGACACGGTCGTTATCCTCTTTCTTGATCTGTGAGCAGTTGAATCCGGTTACGAGGCCTTGCGGACGATTTCTTCCGCAACGCTGTTGGGCGCCTCGGCGTAATGCGAGAACTCCATCGAGTAGTTCGCACGCCCCTGCGTCGCCGACCGCAGGTCGGTCGAGTAACCGAACATCTCGGAGAGCGGCACTTCGGCATGCATGCCCTTGCCGCCCGGTATGTCCTCCATCCCCTGGATGGTGCCCCGGCGCCGATTCAGGTCGCCCATAACGTCGCCCATATACTCTTCGGGCGTGATGACGTCGACCCGCATCATCGGTTCAAGGATCGCCGGGTTCGCCTTTTTGGCGCCATCCTGGAATGCGAACGAGCCGGCCACCTTGAAGGCGGACTCGCTCGAGTCAACCTCGTGGTACGACCCGTCGTACAGCGTCGCGCGGATATCGACCATCGGGTAACCGGCTACAACGCCGCCCTGCATGGCCTCTTCGATGCCCTTCGACACCGAATTGATGTATTCCTTCGGCACGACACCGCCAACGATCGAGTTGACGAACTCGAAGCCACTGCCCGGCTCGAGCGGCTCCAGCCGGATCAGCACATGGCCGTACTGGCCGCGACCGCCGGTCTGGCGCACGAACTTGCCTTCCGCCTCGACCTCCTTGCGGATCGTCTCCCGGTAGGCCACCTGCGGCTTGCCGATATTCGCCTCGACCTTGAATTCGCGCCGGAGGCGATCGACAAGGATGTCGAGGTGCAACTCACCCATGCCGGAGATGATCGTCTGCCCGGATTCCTCGTCGGTATGGACGCGGAAGGACGGATCCTCCTGGGCCAGCTTGCCGAGCCCGGCGCCCATCTTGTCCTGTTCGGCTTTCGATTTGGGCTCCACCGCGACCGAAATGACGGGCTCGGGGAACTCCATGCGCTCCAGCGTGATCTGATCGTTCGGATCACAGAGCGTCTCGCCGGTGGTGACGTCCTTGAGCCCGACCGCCGCGGCGATATCGCCGGCGCGGACTTCCTTGATCTCTTCGCGACTGTTGGAGTGCATCTGCAGCAGTCGGCCGATGCGTTCGCGCTTGCTCTTGAGCGGATTGAACACGGTATCGCCGGACTTGACGACGCCCG
>Ga0136575_100573_pt1 | contig 13164 bp, 9 predicted proteins | sample AntDeeMetagen136_FD_104785 | JGI IMG/M metagenome (GOLD analysis project Ga0136575, IMG submission 104785) | Saline lake microbial communities from Deep lake, Antarctica - Metagenome #136 | ecosystem: Environmental > Aquatic > Non-marine Saline and Alkaline > Saline | place: Antarctica: Deep lake...
GGAACGGAAGGACGAACCAGACGTCGCGGACGACCGCGACCGGCGTCAGGTTCGCACCGGCCAGGAGCAGGATGGCGACGACGGAGAGCACGGCTAGTCCGCGCGGCGTCGTGTGCGCGAACGCGGCGACTGCGAACCCGCCCTGGACTGCGAGCTTCGTGCGCGGATCCAGGGCGTGCGCGACCGTCGACCCGGGCTCGTACCTCACCGCGGACGCACCTCCAGCGGGAACGCGCCGCGAGCCGCGCTCACCATTGCCGCACGTCGTGCGCCGCGAGTTCCTCGCGCACGTCCTCGGGCGGTCCGTCGAGAACCACGCGGCCGTCGTCGAGTACGACGACGCGGTCAGCGAGCGCCGCGACGTCCCCCAGGTCGTGCGTGACGACGACGACGCTCGTCCCGGTCGCATCAAGATGTCGGAGCCGGGCGAGAACCGCGTCGCGTGACGGAGCGTCGAGGCTCGCGAGCGGTTCGTCCAGCACGAGGTGGTCCGGCTCCATCGCGAGCGCGCCAGCGACGGCGACCCGCGCCTGCTCGCCGCCGGAGAGTTCGTCCAGACGCTCCTCGTCGCGGCCGTCCATCCCGACGGCGTCGAGCGCATCCTCGACCCGGCGACGGATCTCGTCGTGACCCAACCCGAGGTTCTCGGGGCCGAACGCGACGTCGGATCTGACCGTCGCGGCGACGAACTGGTCGCGTGGATCCTGGAACACCATCCCGACCGCAGCACGCGCCGCCACCAGGTCGCCCCGGACCGGGCGCTCGTTCACTCGTACCTCGCCCGAATCGGGCTCCAGGAGGCCGTTGAACTGCCGGACGAGCGTCGACTTCCCCGCGCCGTTCGCACCCGCGAGGACGACGAACTCACCGTCGTCGATACTGAGCGAGACGTCGTCGAGGACGAGCGCGTCGCCGTACCGGTACGTGACGTCGTCGACGGCTATCATTCTACGGCGAGTGCGTCGCTCCGAACGATACCGACCGCCGCCGCCATCTTCAGAAGTTCCGCGGGCAGGAACGCGGCCGCCCCGACGCTGAACGCCTCCACGACGCCGTACCCGACGACGACCATGAGGCCGGCGACGCCCATCCCGTAGATGACGACCGTCCCGACGGTCATCGCCGCTACGAGCCGCCATAGCGGGACGTCCTCGAGCGAGACGGTTCGGACGCCGCCGTGCGCGATCGCGCCGACGAGCGCGGCCGCGACCGGGTACGACCAGAGGTAGCCGGCGGTCGACCCCATGAGGTGACCGAACCCGGCTGCGCCGCCGCTGAACACGGGTGCTCCGACCGCGCCAGCGGCGAGATACAGTCCGAGCGAGACCCCACCCCACCGCGGGCCGAGCAGGAGCCCAGCGAGGAACACACCGAGGACTTGGAGCGTCACCTCGACGGGCGACACCGGGTTCGGGAAGCGCACGTACGCGAACGCGCCGACGAGCGCCGCGAGCATCGCCGCACGAGCGACGTTCACAGTGACGTCCGCTTCGACGAGGTCCACGTTGTCGGTTCGAGTGCTCACGGCGACCACCACGGAGCCGATATGAGTACCATTATTTAGTACTCATCATCGTCAACCAGTTTGAAGACTTCGGTTTACAACGGGTTCGTTCTACCACTTTTCTGATTCGTGAGACAAGGATATTTCTGGACGCCATACACATTCGAGACAGCGCTCCTGAAAGACCACAGAACGGTACGTTCGAGGTTCCGATAGCGCTACCCGGACGGATCGCGGAGTACGGTCGAACGAGCGGTCGGAACTGTCGCTAACGCGGCGTGGAACGAAGCCCGTGCAACAGAAGCGGCGTCCGCACGGTTCCGGCTCGTCACCGCGTCAGGTTCGACGAACTCGAGCACCGTCGTGTTGGTTTCATTGCCCGAGCTTTCGGTCGTTGTCGTCGTCTCGTTCGTCTCGTTACCGTCCGTCTCGTTGTCGGACAACGTCGTAGTGGTCGAATTCGTCGTGTTCCCGGTGGTCGTAGTCGGTACCGACGTCGTCGTCGTCGTCGTCGTTGTCGTCGTCGTCTCGACGCCCCCCTCTTCGCCTTCCGACTCCGTCACTTCGACTTTGCCGGTTATCTCGGCGTCTCCGTCAACTGTCTCGATCGAGACGTTGTACGTCCCCGGCTCGACCTCAGTGAACGTTTGCGAGAAGCTACCGTTCTCGACGCTCACCTGCGTTTCGTTGTAAACGTAACCGCCCTTCGCCCACGTGATGTTCACTGACGACTCTGCCTCCCCCGTAACGTTGATCATGCCACTCTCCACAGTCAGTCCTTCGGTCAGATCCGTACCGTCGACGTCCGCGGTGATCGCATCACCGCCATCGATGAACGGCAATACGCCACCATACGGTACCGCAACTCCAGCGAAGGACGCAGCGTAGATAGCGACCACAACAATCATCAGGAGACCGACGAGCACGCCAGCCCCAGCCATCATCCGACGTTTCGACGAGCTATCATCGCTCGTTGCACCGGCCGGTTTCTTCGGGTTCGGCAACATCGACGACTCCTGCTGGAGCTTCCGACCGACCTCTCTCCCCGACAAGGACGTCTTCTCCTGGAGGTCCCGCATGTCCTGCCGGATACCCGACAGGGTCTCCGTCACGAATTGGCCCTCGTTCTTCTTACGGGCTTCGTTCATCAGACCAACCGTATCTCCGATCGGTTCTAGACCACGGTATCGGCCCGTCTCGATCGAGAGATCGAACTCGTTCAACCCGCTGGATTCGGCATCATCGGCTATCACAACCGAGTTCGCACTCCCATCGTCGAGCATTTCGCGGGTGAGTCCAAGCGCCTGTTCGTTCGAATCGACCCCGAACCGTAACCGTCGACCGTTCCTCAACAACTGCTTCAACAGGGTCTTGTCGAACGCTTCCCCAGGCCCGGACTTCGGTAGCGAAGGCAACCGGGAGAAGATCTCGACGTCATCCATCCCTGTCTCCAACGTCATCCCGAGCTGGGATTCGAACCGATCCTCGACCGCTCGTTTGAACGACTCGAACAGATTCGTCCGAGAAGTCGTCGTATACTCCGCGTAGAACTGTTCGGACCGACCACTCTGGGACTCTCGAGCCCGAACGAAAGCCGTGACGGTCGGCTTGCGTCCTACTTCGACAGCGAGGCGAACTCCAGCGAAAAAGAAGTCCTCGATGCGCTCACTACGCCGAGAACCATCGTTATCGTACTCGTACCCTTCCGAATCGTATATTTTGAGACTTGGCATTGATTACCACCCTCCGAGTTTGTTCAGGAGCTGGCCGAAGCCCACAGTCATCACCGACCCACTCGCGTCCCGCATCGGGACGCGCTCGCCCTCCTCGTTCTCACGGGTCTGATAGTAGACCGGGTGGATTTCGGAACCAGCTGTTTCGTTGATGAGGCCCTTCACTTGCTCGCTCTGCCGCATCCGCTCGTTGACGTACTTTTTGAAGTCCTCGAAGTATCGATGAGCTTCGAGCCCTCTCTCGTCGCGGAATTCCTCAGCGAGAGTGTCCGCCTTGGTCGCGATGATGATAACGTCCTTCCCACTCGTCGCTTGCAGGATGCTGAAGTACTGCGAGATGTCGAGCCCCTCGTTGTTCACGAACCGCTCCACGTCGAGCATGAACAGGAGCGTATCGGACGCTTTGACGCCGTTTGCGAGTTCCGTCAGCGTCTCGTCGGTATCCCCGATTCCGTCATCGCCGTCCGGGAGCGCTCCGGTCAACGCATCGGGGAGTCGATTCAGATACTCGCCGGCGTAATCCGCCCCGGAGAGCCTGATATTCGTCGGGAAGACCGACCCGTAGACGTACTGGAACGACAGCCGCTTCACTTCGCCCCGACCCGTCGACTCGATCACCCAGTCCGAAGCATCGCGATCGAGTTCCTCGACCATCGCCATCAGGTCCTCGCTCTGCTTCATCGGCGTATGCGTATCCTGGTTCTGTGACCGCTCGAGGGCCTCCAGGTACGAACCGACGAGGAACAGACTCTTCCCGGACTCACGCGGTCCGAGGACGAAGAAGTCCTTCTCCGCGTCGTACTTCACGAACTGTCTCGTCGTGACGACGAACAGGAACGAGACGACGGCATTGCTCAACAGATCCGCCTGGTTGATGCCGACCGACGGGTTCGACGGTAGCGCTAACGTGATACCGGAACGAGATACCGTGAACAGTTCCGGATACGCTACGTGGACCTCGAAGAACGCGATGACAGTGAACGAGAGAACGAGACCATAGACGCCTTTGGAGGCTCGCCGGAACTCGAATGCTTCGGCGGTATCGATGTTTGTGAGCCTCCGCCCACCACCCGCGACGACGCCAGCAACGATACCCAATGCCAGCCACTTCCAACTTGCCACGAGGTCGACCTTCGGCAAGAACAGCCCCATCGACTGAAGTCCGAACAGGGCAATCAGCATCCCCAGCCAGAGAAGGGCCGCCTGCCATCGTTTCTTTGGGTCTATCGACATCAACAGCAGTAACCCGAGGAAGATGCCGAACCCGAAGACGCTGACCTGCTCGAGCGAAAACCCGACGAGTTTCCGTAACCCGATCACGGATCGAATGATGTGCCCCTCGCGCCAAGCAGTCCCCCACAACGAGGAGAGGGGAGCCGTCAACACCGCCATCACGCTGAAGTACACGACCAGCTTCAGCTTCTCTTCGTTCTGCCGGAGTACGTCTGAAAACCCTCCCATTGTCACGCATCAGGCTCCGGTTCGGGCTCCGAACTCGTCTCCGTAACCGAAACGTAATCGTCGAGCAAGTCGTTCACGATCGAGTTCTCGTCACGGAGGATGAACTCCAGATCGTCATCTGCTTCGACGTTCAGTACCGTATCACGGACGACTCGAAAACCGTCGTCGAGACCGTAGCTGTGATGCGAGACGATGTCGTCACCGAGTTCCTCTTTCCGCCGGTGGTATCCCGACTCGTAGCCATCGGCTTGCACCATCTTCCGGAGATTGTCGAGGAAGACCCCATCCACGAAGACCGCCAGGCCGATATCCCACGGTGCACCGGCATCGTACTGCCAGCTCGTGTATGGGCTCTCGACGCGTTTCCCGCTCGCACCGAGGTCGAACGCGCCACTGTACACGTCCTCGAAGTCCAGTGCCTCCGGATCGACGTCGTCGACCGCTCGACTCATCACCGCAGCGCGGACGCGAAGGCCGTCGTAGCGAACGCCGTCTTTCGAGAACTTGCGTCTCGCTAGCCCAGTGTACTGCTCGTTCCGGGCGTTCTTCGCGAGTTCCTCCAGATTGTTCCGGACGCGTTGCTTCTCCTCGCGGCTGTTGAAGAGATCGCTGTTGTCGATACTGTCGTCGCCAGTCGCACGGAACACGTCCACAGGACGGATGTTCTTCATGTAGACGTACTCGTCGTCCTCCGTCGAAACGGTGCGATCCGAGTCCTCGTCGTACTCGGCGCGCTCCCGGTAGAACGAGGAGAGGTTCTCGACGAAAACGTCACGTCGATTGTTGACCTCCTGGAACAGGTCGACGGTCGACTCGTAACTGTCGAGTTCGTCGGTCGCAGCGTCGAGATCACGCTCGAGGTCCTCGCGGCGACTGACGATCTCAGTAGTGCCGTCCAGTTCTTCGGCGAACGCATCCCGGAGTCTCTCCTCGAACCGTCCACGGTCGACGCCATCTTCGAGAACCGCTTGCAGGTCCTCCATCACCATCGGGTCCGGGTCCTCCAGTCGCTCTTGGACCTCTCCTGTGATGTCCTTCTCGAGGTCCTGCTGTCGTCGATCGACCTGGCGGAGGATCTGGTCCCCGGTGTACTCGATGTCGACCGTGAACTGGTTGGTCGTTCCGACGGACAAGACGTCCCGGTCGTCGAGCTTGTTCTTTTGCATCCGATAGTCTTTGTGAGCCTCTTCGCGCTCTTCTTCCGTCGAACTCGTCCAGGGCGTTATCTTCTCGAAGGTCCCTTCCTCCTCGTTCATCTTCAGGAATGCTTCGCGGGCCTGCCGGAGGTCCGCAAGCGAACCCTCGATGTCCTGCCGTTCTCGCTGGAAGTCGATACCGACGCGCTCGAGACCATCCTCGATTTCGGAGAGCGTCTGGGTGAGTTCCCGATGGTCAGCGTTCTCCGCCGATTCGATGTCGTCGGCGTTCGTAATCGTCGTTCGATACTGGTCGAGTTGCGTCTGCAACCTGCTGATGTTGCTCTCCACGTCGAGAGCACGAATCCCCTCCAGTGCCTCTAATTGCCCTTCGACCTCACGCATCACGTTCCGGAGGTTCCGATCGATCTTGTCAGCCTGCTCGTCTTTGATCGAGGTCAGCTCCTGTTCGGTCTCGTCCAGTCGGTCCGCGAGACGTTCCTCTTTCTCGCTGAGTTCTTCCACTTTCGCCTCGAGTCGCTGGATTTTCACTCCGGGGTTCGAACTCCCGTCGTCCGCTCCCATGATGTACTCGAGGGTGTCGCGGATGCGACTGTCGTCGACGGCCATGCGATGCCGGAACAGGTCTTTGCGCTGGGATAGCAACTGCAGGTCTCGTTCGATGATCTCTGCGAGATGTTCGTCGATGCTGTCGACGAAGTTCCCGGTCTGTGCACTCGTGTCGACGGCGCGAATGGAGGCGGAGACGATGTCGATCTGGTCACTGACGGCCTCCGATTCGGATTTCGCGTCCTCGACGATCTCTTGGAACATCGACACGGACTCGTACTCGAGTTCGTTGAAGAGATCGAAGTTCAGCAACTCCTCGGTCTTCTCGAGGCGTTCCCGCAAGTCCGTCTGGTCGAGGTCGCGAAGTCCGGATTCGTCGTCCGGTTCGCTGTAATGTTTCGCCAGGAACCGTGAGAGTTCCGTGTAGAGTTCTTCTTCGGCCTGTAAGGACTCCTCTTTCTTATCAAGGATATTACGTAACGCCTCCCGTCCCTCAGTGATCGCTTCGACGTTGTATCGAAGGATCTGTGGGATTCCGATCGTGAAGGGTGCGTACGATGGGTTCGAATTGAAGGGGTCCTCCAGGTCAGGGTTGTTGTAGTAGGCAGTGACCAGGTAGATGATCGCTTCGTCGAGTTCTTCGAGCATCTCTCCGGTCTGAATCGTATTCCCGGTCTTGCCGTCGAACCCGGTCGGGTCGATGGGGAGTAGAATCCTGTCTTTGAACAGGTTCTCGTCGTTCAAACTGAGATATTCGAGTTCCGATAGCGCCGCATACGCGTTCGTGTTCTCTTTGACGCCTTCCGTATGGTTCGGCAGGATGGCGAACAGCGTGATTTCGGCGGTTCGTTGTTGCTCTTGAAGTTCCTCGGCAAGGTCGAAGAGGATACCCGACCCGGTCCCGCCGCCCAGTCCCGCGAAGATTGCGACTTTCCCCTTGTCCGGGAGGTCGACGAACGTCTTCATCTGGTCGTCCTCTGCGTACGCCTTGTAATAGATCGCCTTCCCGAGTCCCCGTTTCCGGACGACGCCACGAGCGAAGTCCAGGTTTTCGTTGATGTACTCGGGTTGGAGCCACCAGTCGGACTCCTCCATGCCGTTACCGGCCGTGATGCGCGGAACGGCGTCGTCCCCGATGAGGTCGATGCTTCCCGTGAGCTGGATGTCTTCGGTGACGAGTTTGTATTCGATAGTGATGTCACCGACTCGGTTCTTGTTGTCCTCTCGAAGGTCGGCCTTGATTTCGTTTATTCTCGTCCTGATGTCCTGGATCCGTTGGCGATCGTCGTTCCGTTCTCCGATTGCGGTGTCGAGTATAGACACCTTCAGACTCTCCGGGTTGGGACGCGGCTGGAGAAGGTCCCGTAGCACCCACTCGGCCTCCAGGAGCGTGAAGGCGATTTCCTTTCCCGCACCACCAATAGCGAATATTCGGTCTGGGAGTTTCATTCCGGGCTGGTTTCAACCGCCTCCCCTTATGCACTTAGTAATTATGGGCAAGTGAACAGTATATAAAGTCAACCCTTTCCATGTCATGGCTGGCTTCTCTATTCGTTGGACTCGAAGGGCATCGTCGATACATCGACCACTCGGGTTGAATATTCATACCGCCCATGTTGCCCCTAAGCTTTCGAACCGGCAGAAACGGCGGCCGGACAACCGCGCGCGCCGCGCCGTCGAGCGATAACACGAAAAGTCGAGGACGGCGTCGTTATTCCAACCGATACGTTCGCACGACGAGACGGTCGGGAGAGGAGAACAGACGGTCAGTCCGACGGGGTCTCGATCCGCTCGTCCTCGTGGAGGAACGCGGTCTCGTACACCTGCGAGTACGTGAGGAGGAACGCCAACCCGGCGAGGACTGCGACGAAGACGAACGGCGTCGCGAACCCGAACCGGACGAGGTACCCGGCGGCGAGTGGGCCGATGGCGACCCCGAACCCGAACGCGGTGGTGAGTACGGAGAGCGTCGTCCCGGACTGCCCGCGGCGAGCGAGGTCGCCGGCGAGTGCGAGTCCGGGAGCGAACACCATCGCGACGGAGACGCCCTGGATGAGGCGCAGGAATATCATCACGACCGCCGGCCCGTTCACGCCGAGAATCGTCGCGGGGAACGATGCCTGGAACTCCGGCACGTACCCCTGGAGGAAGACCGAGGGGACGAGGAGCGCGAACCCGGCGACGAGGAACGGCCGTCGACCGTACTTGTCGCTCGCTCGCCCGATCGGGACCTGGAAGAGGACGTTCGCGATGACGACGGCGGCGAACTGGATGCTGAACAGGAACGGTCCCTGTCCGAGTGCGGTGTTGACGACCTCCTGGAGGGTCGCGTAGATGGCGATGCCGGTCGCCATGAAGAACGTCCCGACCCCGACGACGAACACGGGGTCGAGGAACTGGTCGGTGCCGAACACGTCCATGGAGAGGTCGTCCGACGCCGCAACGTCCGTATCCGGGTCGTCGACGAGGAGTTGGACGAGGACGAGCGAGACGAGTGCGCCCGCGACCGCGACGGCGAACGCGGCGTCGAACCCGGAGACGGCACGACCCGCTATCTGGTACGTGACGACGGTGTTCGAGGAGAACCCGCCCGTGATGAGGACGCCAGCGATGATCGGACCGAACCCGAACCCGATGAGGCGGAACGTGTTGAACACGCCGAAGTTCCCGCCGCGCTGACTCGCGTCGGTCGAGAACTCGTTCACGAGCGCGATCGTGACCGGAATCGTCAACGCCGCACCGACGCCCTGGGTCGCCCGGAGCACGACGACGCCCCAGTACGACGAGACGAACGGATAGAGCGCGCTCGCCACGCCGAAGACGACGAGGCCGACGAGGATGAACGCCTTCCGCTTCCCGGAGCGGTCGCTCGCACGGCCAGTGAACTGCTGGAGGGAGCTGTTCAGGAGGCCGAACAGCGAGAGGACCACGCCGATGAGTAACTCCGTGGAGAACCCCTCCAGTCCGACGAGTGATATCTCGCCGCTTGCGATGTACAGCGGGAGGACGATGACGAGGAACGAGTTCCCGAGCGAATCCGCGAGGCGCGCCATCGCGAGCGCGAAGACCCTGTCGTCGGTACCCAACACCATTCCTCCGTGTTTTTCTGTCGTACGGGCTTGAAGCCGATGACTCCTCGACGCGTTTGCCGGAGCCTGCGAACTGGTACGCCGAAACGGATATCACGTCCCCATCTGAATACGAATTCATGCCGACGCCTCGCGTGGTTTGCGTGGACGACGAACCGTCGTTCGCGGAACTCACCGCCACACACCTGGAGCGACACGCCACGGTCGAGGCAGAGGGATTCACCGACCCGGACCTGGTCCTGCGAGCGGTCGAAGACGACGACGTGGCGTGCGTCATCAGCGACTACGACATGCCGGGCATGGACGGTCTGGAAGTCCTGGAGGCGGTCCGGGAACGCAACCCCGACCTTCCGTTCGTCCTGTACACCGGGAAGGGGAGCGAGGAGGTGGCGAGCGAGGCGATCTCGAACGGCGTCACGGAGTACCTCCAGAAGTCCACGGACCCGAGCCAGTACCAGGTGCTCGCGAACCGCGTGGAGAACGCGATCGAGCGGTACCGCGTCGAGGCGGAACTGGAACGCCAGCGGACGCTCGTCGAACGCATCGTGGAGACGACGCCGATCTCGTTGCTCGTCCACGAAGGGTCGGGTGACGTCGTGGTCGCGAACGAGCGCGCACGGTCGTTGCTCCACATGGACGACGAGTCACTACACTTGCGGTCGTACGAGGCGAGCGACTGGGAGCTCTACGCCGCTGACGGCACGCGATTGGCCGAGGACGACCTCCCGGCGGCGAGAGTCATCGAGAACGACTCCGGGCTCTGGAACGAATCGTACGGCGTCGAGGTCGACGGCGTCCGGTTCGACATCGAGCTGAACGCGGAACCGCTCTACGACGGCGACGGCGAGTTGCTGTACGTCGTGGTGGCGTTCACCGTGGACGAGGAATTGGGAGACGCAGCGGACTGACGCGGTCCGCGCGGGGAACGCTTCCCGCCGCCTACCGATGTATTCCGTCGCTGTTCAGCCGACGAAGAGCAGCGGTATCATCACGCCGACGCCGGCGACCACTCCTGCGGTGAGCTCTCGCTTCCCACCGCCCGGGAGATCCTCGCCCGTCTCGAGGCCTTCCGGGATGAACTCGGTGAGGACGAGGAACACCATCGCTCCTGCCGCGAACCCGAACCCGAACGGCAGGAACTCGCGCGCCCACCGGACGAACACGAACGCGATGACCGCCCCGATGGGTTGGGGGAGGCTGGAGAAGATGGCGGCGCCGACCATCCGCCATTCGCTCACGTCCATCGCCCGGAGCGGGATGGATATCGCGAGGCCCTCCGGGACGTTGTGGATGCTGATTGCGACGGTCATGAATATCGCGAGTACCGGGACGACGAGACCGAACATCGCCACGCCACCCTCGATGCCGAGGTCGGCGAACGCGACGCCCACCGCAACGCCTTCGGGGAACGAGTGCACGGTGAGGACGCCGAGGATGAGGACGAGTTTCTTCAGGTCGGCTTCGGCGAACGCCGCCGGGTCGAACCCGTGATCGTGGCCGTCCTCGTGAGCGTCCTCGTCGTCGTGCGGGTGTGCGTGCCCGGATTCGTCCGCGTCAGCGCGAGTATGCACGCCATCGCCGCCGTCGGGCGTCGATTCCGTCGATTCGGTCGGCTCCTCGTGGCCGCCGACGTCGACGCGGTCGAGGATGCGGTCCGCGACGACGACGAGGACGACGCCTGCGGCGAGTCCGAGGACGAGCAGCCACGGGACGCCCGGGTCCGATTCCGCGAGGCCTTCCTCGACGAGGCCGAACAGGGACGCCGCGAGCATGATGCCGGAGGCGAGCCCCCAGAGTGCGACGTTCCAGCGGTCGCTGACGTCGTCGACGACGAAGAACGGGATGGCGCCGAGTCCGGTGGCGAGCGCCGTGACGAGGCCGGCGACGAAGACGAACGCGACGGCTCCGAGTTCGACCATACTGGAGTCTGAGTGAGCAGCGACCATAAGACCTCTCACTGAACTGGTAGGATTTGGTCGGCCTAAACCCCACACGGACCAAGAATGATGTACTAGTCGCACGAACCGTAGAACGTGAACCGAACCTGGGTCGTAATCGTCGCCGCACTCTCCCTCTTCGGCGTCGTCGCCGCCACGACCGCCGTACCCGCGACGCCACAGAGCGGTCACGCCCCAGCACCAGGGCACAACGCCGTCGGCGACGCACCGACCGCGAAATCGTCGGGAGCGACCCCACCCACCGAACAGCTCGTGTCCCCCGAACCGGAAGCCAGCCGCCTCTGGCCGTACACGAGTCGCACCCAGTCGCCCGACGGTCGAACGCTCGCCATCAACCTCGTCGTCACCGGCGAACCCGACGCCGTCCGTCGCGCATTGACTGACCGATCAGGCGTCGACTGGTCGCGCGTCGACGACGACGGCGACGTCGACATCCACGAATCGTCCACCCCCTGGAAGCCCGCACGCGGCGCCGCACGATACAGCTACGTCGTCTCACCCAACGGCTCCGGGCAGTGGGTGGACGCGACCTACCAGCTCGGCACGGGCACGTACCTCGGCAAGCGCATTCACGTCCGCGCGTACCCCGCACCGTCTGGGAACTGGACGGGGGTCCAGGCGCACGGCGAGTACTGGGACTGGTTCCGTCTGCGACACACCGTCACCAGCGTCCCGCCCGCCGCGTCGTTCGTCGGCGACGACCTCGCGAACGAACCGTACGTCACGAACGTCAGCCGCCAGAACCACGGCCTCGGCGGCGGCGGAAGCAGCGGCTGGTTCATCGTCGTCGAGTTCGCGAGCCTCTCGCTCCTCGTCGGGAGCGTCGGGATGCGTCGCGACGTGGACCGACCGGACGTCCTCGTTCCAGCCGCCATCCTCGGCGTCGTCCTCGGCGTCCGACTCGTCGGTCTCGGCGCCGAAGCCCTCCTGCCAGCGACCTCACCGAAGCTGTTCGCCGCCGTCCTCTACCCCGTCCTCGTCGCTGGTCCACCCGTCGCCGTCGCGAAACTCGCACGCGACCGGCCGGCGGTTCGAACGGGCGTCCTCGCCGCGGGCGCACTCGCGGCCGCGCTCGTCCTCGACGCGTCGCTCGTCGGCCTCGTCGACCCCCCGACGCGACTCGTTCACCATCGACTCGCGCTCGTCGGCGTGTTCGGCGTCCTCGCCGGCGCCATCGCGAGCGACCGGCCACGAACCACCGTCGTCGGCGTCCTCGCGTGGCTCCTCGCGTTCGCCGCGCCACTGTTCGGGTTCCTCTGACCCGACCGCGCGATACACGACGACTCCCTCGTTCTCGTACGCGCGCTCCCACTCCGTCGACGCCTCGAACGACCGTTCGAGCACGCCGAACTGGACCGCCGGACGACCACGGACCGTGTACTGCCCCTTCGGGACGACCACGTAATCCGGTCGGTCGCCGACGGACGCGATCGCCGCCTCGACGCACGCCGCTGTCTGACAGCGCGAACTCGTCTCGAACGCCTCGATCTGCGCGTAGAACGCGTCGGCGTCGCGCCACTCGACGCCCCACGGGCCGACGACGATGGTGCGGTCCGCGAGCGCCGGGAACCACTCCGCCGCGTCGCCCAGCACCACGAACGTCGCGTCCCCGTCGGTCTCCTCGCTCGCCCACTCCATCGTCGCGACCGATTCGTCGTCGAGGAACTCGGGCGTCGTCGGGTCGCTGTCGAGCGTCATCTCGTGGGCCAAGTA
>Ga0136575_100605_pt1 | contig 12800 bp, 11 predicted proteins | sample AntDeeMetagen136_FD_104785 | JGI IMG/M metagenome (GOLD analysis project Ga0136575, IMG submission 104785) | Saline lake microbial communities from Deep lake, Antarctica - Metagenome #136 | ecosystem: Environmental > Aquatic > Non-marine Saline and Alkaline > Saline | place: Antarctica: Deep lake...
GGCACAGCACGCTGATACCGGTCAGCAGCACGCGTTCGGGCTCGAAACCGCTGCGTGCATTGAGCACCACCAGCAGGGCGAGCGTGGCAAAGGCGCCGAAGATGCCGGCACCGAGCATGATTGGCGTGCCGGCGGCCGGCCATAGCAGGATCACGGCGAGCACGCCCATCGCCGTACCGGCACTGATGCCGAGCACCTCGGGGCTGGCCATGGGATTGCCCGAGACACGCTGGATGATGGTGCCGGCCAGCGACAGCATCAGCCCGGCGGCACCGGCGGCCAGCACGCGCGGCAGACGCCAGGCGCCGCTCTCGGCCCAGGGCAGCTGGAACGGCCAGTTCCAACCATCGGCGCCGCGGCCGACCAGCAGCGCGATCACGAGCATCGCTGCTGCCGCGACCGCGAGACCCGCGATCAGCCGCGACGGCGAACGCCGCCGCGCGGTAGGCGCCTCGGCCATGGTCTGGGGCACTGGCCGGCGCATGTTCAGGCGCGGAATCAGCCATAACAGCAACGGCGCCCCGAGCGCGGCCGTGGTGGCACCGGTGGGGATCAGCGCGGCCGATTCGTGGGTCGCGAGCTGGAGGATCTGGTCGGTCACCGCCAGCAGCAGCGCGCCCAGCACCGGCGCCCAGGCCAGCCGGGCCTTGAGGGTACGCGCGCCGGCCAGGCGCACGATCGACGGCGCGGCCAGCCCCACGAAACCGATCACGCCCAGTTCCACCACCACCACGGCGGTCACGAACACCGCCACGGCGAGCGCACCCGCGCGCAGAGTCTGCAACGACACGCCGAGATTCTTCGCGTTGACGTCGTCGAGATCGAGCAGCGCGAGCGCCCGCGAAAGCGCCGTGGCCGCCACCGCGCCGATCGCCAGCCGCGGCAACAGGTAGAACACGCCGTCTCAGTTGTTCTGGGCCAGCGAGCCGGCGCCCCAGATCATCATTCCGCGCAGGGCTTCCTGGTTGAACAGCAGCAGCACCACGACCAGCGCGCCGAGATAGAGATTGACCACCAGCCCCGCGAGCACCACCACCGTGGGCGCCAGCGCGCGCCGCCAGGCCAGCGCGAACACCAGCCCCATCGCCGCCGCGCCGCCGACAAAGCCCACCACGCCGCGCGCATACAACAGCAGCCACGGGGCGAACAACGTCGCCAGCAACAGCGCGAGATGCACCCCGCTGACCACGCCGATCGTGGTGGGCGCTGCGAGCGGATTGCGCAGGGTCTGCTGCATGAGCACGCCGGCAAGCGCCAGGCCGGCCCCGCCGAGCAGCGAGGCCACCAGCCGCGGTGCCCAGTTGTGGCGCAGCAGAATGCCGGTCAGGGAATCGCCCGGCGCGGCGAGCATCTCGATGCCGCCGGGGATGACCGTGGCCAGCGCCCAGACCGAGAAGCCGATCAGGGCCAACGCGAACAATCCGCACAGGCGCGCGGGCGTCATCGCCGCCTCGCGGTCGTCTCGTCAGTCGCGCGCGAAGCGACGCGGTCGTAGGCCTCGGCCAGTCCGCGCGCGAAACGCGTCGCCGACGGCAGGCCGCCAAAGCTCCAGACCGCGGGCAGATCGAGAACGGCCTGGTCGCGGACCGCCGGCAGGTGCTGCCACAGCACGCTGTTGTCGATCTCCTCGGGCACGCCGACCGGCATCGGGTCGAGCACCGCCATGCGGGCGTTGTCGATCGTGGCGAGACGCTCGATCGGCACCAGCGCGAAGCCCCAGAAATTGGTTTCCCGCTGCCAGGCGTTAGTCACGCCCATACGCGTCATGACGTTACCGATCAGGCTGTTGTCGCCGAACACGCGGACATGGCGTGCATCGATGAACTGGAGCACCAGCAGCGGTTGGGACTCGGCCGGCACGCGGTTGGCGAGCTGTTCGATCTGCGCGCGCGTGGAGTCGATGAAGCGTTCGGCCGCGGCTTCGCGGTGCACGAGCTTTGCGAGCTTGCGGGTCGAATCGACGGTGTTATCCCAGGCCGAGCCGTCGTGGTAGTAGACGTCGATGCTCTCGACGGCGGCGACCTGCGATAGGCGCGTGCGCGAATTCCCGTACATCGGTGTGATCGTGATCGCGTTCAGATCCAGCTGCGAGAGCAGTTCCATGTTCGGCTGCACGCGCAGGCCGAGTTCCTGCACCGATGCCGGCACCGCCGGCCCACCGACCCAGTCGCCATAGGACGCGATCTGTGCCATCGCCACGGGTGGTGCGCCGATTGCGATCAGCCTCTGGGCCTGACCCCAGTCGATCGCGGCGACCCGCGGGCTCTCGCCGGCCGGGCCACCGGCTGCATACACGACGCCGGGAACAAACAGGGCTAGCCCGATCAGCCAGCCCAGAAAGCACGAACGCCCCACGCTCGCGAAGCGTCGAGCGCACTGCCGTCGCGTCACTGGACGACGGCGATCGGGTGGTTGTCGGCGGGATGCGACATCACGCGCATGCGGATGCCGTAGATCGCCTCCAGGGTGGCGTCGCACATCATTTCGCGGGGCGCGCCCTGGGCCAGCAGCCGGCCGTTGCGCAGCGCGACCAAGTGATCGCAATAGCGCGAAACCATGTTCACGTCGTGCAGCACGATGATGACGCCGAGGCCCAACGAACTGGCCAACTCGCGGATCAAGGCCAGCGTGTCGACCTGATGGGCGATATCGAGCGCCGACAGCGGCTCGTCGAGCAGCAGGAAGCGGCTGCCCTGGGCCAGCAGCATGGCCAGCCACACGCGCTGTTTTTCGCCGCCGGATAGCGTATCGACCATGCGCTGGCCCATGTCCGCGGTGTGCGTGAGATCCAGCGCGCGCTCGATCTGCGTCTTGTCGTTGCGCGACAGCCGCCCTAGTAATCCATGCCAGGGGTAGCGGCCGAAGGCGACCAGTTCGCGCACCATCAGGTTGGACGCACTCGGCAGATGCTGCGGCAGATAGGCCACCTCGCGCGCGAATTCTCGGTGGCCCCAGCGATCTATAGAGCGGCCATTGAGGCAGATCTCGCCGCAGCTGGCGCACTGCTGGCGCGCCAGCAACTTGAGCAGGGTCGATTTGCCGGAACCGTTATGCCCGATCAAACCATAGACCAGACCCTGCCTGAAGCACAGGTCGGTGGCTTCGAGCAGGCAACGGCCATTGATCTCGAAGCGAGCGGCATTGAGTTCGAACATGATCTTCTCCGCGGTGTTCGCGGTCGGCGCGCGGGTGCGCGTAGCTGAACAAGAGACCGACGCAGAATAATCCAAATACGAATGCTTATCAAAAACAAACAACAACCAAACAAGGCGCGAAAGCGCATTGCGTGAGCGCAGCGTTCGCAGTTGCCGTCTCGGTTAGAATGCGCGGGCCTCGTGACATTCAGGAACCGCGGAAAATGTCGATGCTGCAGAAATTGCGCGCCTGGCTGCGCCCGTTGGGCCGCGGCGCGCCAACCTCGACCACTGATCGCTCGATATCACAGACTGCGGCCTCGCAGCCGCCGACGCCGGTCGACGTGATTGAGCTCGACGCGGCCTATGCGGCCTACCAGGCCGGTGCCCGCTTCATCGACGCGCGCGAGCCCGCGGAATGGCTTGAAGGACACGTCGCCGGCGCGGTGCATCGCCCGGTCGGCGCCCTGGAGCAGCAGCCCGAAGTCGCGGTCGCCCGCGACAAACCGGTGGTCACCTACTGTGCGGCTGGCCCATGTGCCGCGCGCGCAGGCGCTGCGCTGGCGGCCAACGGCTACCGCGATGTCCGGGCACTGCAAAGCGGCTATGGCGACTGGGCCGCGGCCGGCTATCCGGTCGAGCAGCCGGAGCAGGAAATCGGCTCGTGAGTGCGGCCCGGCGCGTGCTGCTGGTCGGTGCCGGCCATGCGCATCTGCACGTGGCCGCGCACGCGAATCGACTGCGCCGGGCCGGAATTCATACCACCCTCATTGCGCCAGAAACCTTCTGGTATTCGGGCCGCGCCACCGGCATGCTCGGCGGCCAGTTTCGCGCGGTCGACGATCAGATCGATGCGCGCGCCGTGATCGAGCGCGCCGGCGGCGAATTCATTGCCGGCCGGGTCACCCAGGTCGATCGCGCGCAGCGCAGGGTACGCCTGGCCGATGCCGGCGCCCACGACTACGACTGGCTGTCGTTCAACGTCGGCAGCCGCGTGCGAACGGAGCCGATCGCTGGCTGCTTGGATAATTCCAACTGCTGGCCGGTCAAGCCGATCGCTACGCTCGACAGCCTGAAACAAACGCTGAAAACGGCGTTCGCCGAGGGCCACGCGCCGTCGCTGGCCGTGATCGGCGGCGGCGCCACCGGCTGCGAGATCGCGGCCAATCTAGCCGGCCTCGCGCGCCGCGAAACGCGCGGCGGCGCGATGCCGACGATTCGTCTGCTACAGGCCGGTGACACGCTCGCGCCCGCCCTGCCACGCGGCGCGCGGCGACGGCTTGCAGATCATCTGAGCCGGCTAGGCGTTGCGCTTAAGTTCAACGCGCGGGTCGGCTCGCGCCATGCGGGCGTGTTGATGTTGGACAACGGTGAACGCATCGATGCCGAGCACGTAGTCGTGGCCACCGGGCTGGCCGCGCCGGGCTGGCTGGCCGAGCTGGGCCTGACGTTCGACGACGGCCTGGTTGTGGATGAGGCGCTGCGCAGCGTGGACGATCCGCGGGTGTTCGCGGTCGGCGACTGCGCGCGCATCCCCGGTTACAGCCTGCCGCGGCTGGGCGTGTTCGGCGTGCGTCAGGCCCCAATACTGCTCGCCAATCTGGTCGCTGCGGCTGGCGACGAGCCGTTGCAACCCTACCGGCCGCAGTCGCAATGGCTGTCGATTCTCGATCTCGGCGATGGCACCGCGCTGGCCACACGCGGGCGACGCTGGTGGCACGGTCGCGCAAGTCTGTGGCTCAAGCACTGGCTGGATCGGCGCTTCATCGAAAGCCACAGGCGCTGAAACGCGCTTGCGCGGGTCAACGAACCGCATATCGTCACCATACAACATGCGCCATACATTGACGCCGTCCGTATGGGCGCCGATATTAGGTCTTTTAGCCAGCGGTTCGCGTATCCGTAGAATGCTGCGGCTGGCGAACGCTATCGGGAGAGCAGGTTGTCATATCGAAACGCACGCCATCGTCCTCGTGGAGGAGCACGCTGATGGGCGCCGCCATCGATGCCATCGAGTACATGCTGCCGGCGCGCACCGAGTCGATCGAGGAGATCGCGGCGCGCTTTCCCAACTGGCCGCTGGAGAAGATCGCCGCAAAAACCGGCATCCGCGCGCGCCATGTCGCCTCGGCGGACGAATGCGCCTCGGACTTCGGCGTAATCGCCGCGCGCGATCTGCTGGAACGCACCGATACCGCGACCGCCGATATCGACTACCTGATCTTCTGCACCCAGAGCCCCGATTATCTCGCCCCCACGACCGCCTGCCTGGTCCAGGAACGGCTCGGCCTGCCAACCCATATCGGCGCGCTGGATATCAATCTGGGCTGCTCCGGCTATATCTATGCGCTGGGCGTGGCCAAGGCGCTGATCGAGACCGGCCAGTCGCAGAAGCTGCTGCTGATCACCGCCGATACCTACAGCAAGTTCGTCAATCCCGGCGACAAGAGCGTGCGCGCGCTGTTCGGCGACGCGGCCGCGGCGACCCTGATGAGCGCGCGCGAAGGCCCCGAGACCATCGGACCATTCATCTACGGCACCGATGGTAGCGGCGCGCAGGACCTGATCGTGCCCAACAGCGGGCTGCGTAATCGCGCCGCCGACCTGCCGGTGCAGGAATACACCGACCGCCACGGCAACACCCGCAGCGATCACAATATCTACATGAACGGCCGCGCGGTGATCGAGTTCACGCTGCGCGAAGTGCCCAAAGCGATCGATGCACTGTGCACAAAGGCCGGCGTGCCGCTAGACGAGATCGACGCGGTGATCCCGCACCAGGCCAGCGCGACCGTGCTCGAAGGCATCCGCAAGAAGCTGGATCTGCCGCCCGAGCGCTTCGTGGTATGCATGGAGGATATCGGCAACACCGTGTCCTGCAGCGTGCCGATCGCGCTCAAGCGTGCCGTGCGCAAGGGCCAGATCCGTCCCGGCGCCCTGCTGCTGCTGGTCGGCTTCGGGGTCGGGCTATCCTGGGGCGCGACGCTGGTGCGCCTGCCGGAAGACTTCCCAACCGGCTGAACCGCGAGGTCCTAACGCAGGATCAGCACCGGCTTCGTCGCGCGTCGGATCATATCTGTCGTCGTGCTGCCCACCAGGAACTGGCGGATACGCGAGTGGCCATAGGCGCCCATAACCAGCATGTCAATATCGTGCAACTGCTTGTAGGCGCGCAGGCTGGTCTCCACCTCGCCCTCCAGGATGGCCACAGTGACGCTGTCGCAGACGCCGTCGAGAGCGTCTTTTGCGTCGTCCAGCTTGGCGCGGCAGTCCGCGCTGGCCTCGCCCACGAACACCAGATGACATTCCACGCCGGCAAACAGCGGGCTGGCGGCAATGCGCTCGATCATCGCCTGGGCAGTCCGGCTGCCGTCGAATGCGACCAGGATCCGCTGGGGTGCGACGAACGTGGACGGGGTGATCAGAATCGGGCAGTGCAGCGAACGAATCACGCGCTCCAGGTTGGAGCCCAGATGCTCGTGGGCGGTGTCCGCTGTCTCGCCGCGCTTGCCCAGCACCAGCAGGCGCGTAGACGGCTCCAGTTCGACCAGGGTTTCAGCCAGCGAACCATGGCGCTGGCGCGACTTGGCGTTGGCCACGCCGTCAGCGGCGGCCCGCTCGCAGGCGGCTTCCAGCATCACCCGGCCCTGTTCGCGCTCCAGGCGGGCCCGCTGTTCGTCGAGCTCGGCCAGTTCCTGCAGCAGGTGCTCGCGCGAGCCCAGGCCGATCTGCCCGCTCACATCGGCCTCGGCCGCGCGCCCGGTCTTGTCGATGACGTGCACGAAGGTCAGGCCGACCTCCAGGCGCAGGCTGGCCCAGGCAGCCGCATCGCATACGCCCTCGGCATAGGCGGAGCCGTCGATACAGGCGGTGACGTGGCGCTCGCTCATGCAATCTCCTCAATCAACATTTTGCTAGTGGCCGCCGAGCAGCTTCTCGGCGTCGGGCTTGTCGTGAACCGCGATACGATCAACCAGCGTGGCACTGGCTTCGTCCAGGCCCACGACCTCGACCGTAGCGCCTTCGCGCCGGAATTTCAGCACCACCTTGTCGAGTGCGCCGACCGCGGTGATATCCCAGAAGTGCGCGCGCCGCAGGTCGATACGCACATGATCCACCGCGTCCTTGAAATCGAAGCCGGCCACGAACTGTTCGGCCGAGGTGAAGAATACCTGGCCGACCACGTCGTACACGCGACCGCGCCCATCCGCGCTTTCGCTGTTGCCGATATACAGCAGCCGCCCGACCTTGTTGGCAAAGAACAGCGACGACAACAGCACGCCCACGAACACGCCGATCGCCAGGTTGTGGGTGGCCACCACGACCACGACCACCGTGACCATGACGATATTCGTGCTCAGCGGGTGCTTGCGCATATCGCGCAGCGACTCCCAGCTAAAGGTGCCGATCGAGACCATGATCATCACCGCCACCAGCGCGGCCATCGGAATACGCGATACCCAGTCGGACAGGAACACCACCATGATCAGCAGCACCACGCCCGCACAGAGCGTGGACAGGCGGGTACGGCCGCCGGATTTGATGTTGATCACGGACTGGCCAATCATGCCGCAGCCCGCCATGCCGCCGAGCAGGCCGGCGCCGAAGTTGGCGATGCCCTGGCCGCGGCATTCGCGGTTCTTGTCGCTGGTGGTGTCGGTCAGGTCATCGACAATAGTGGCCGTCATCATCGACTCCATCAGGCCGACCACGGTCAGCATGATCGAGTACGGCAGGACGATCCACAGCGTCTCGAGATTGAGCGGTACTTCCGGCCACAGGAATACCGGCAGCGTATCCGGCAGCTCGCCCATGTCGCCGACCGTGTTGATGCCCATACCGGTGGCCATATAGACCCCGGTGAGCACTAGAATGCAGATCAGCGGCGACGGCAGCATGCGCCCGATAACCGGCACATAGGGAAACAGATAGATGATGCCCAGCCCCGCCGCGGTCATGGCATAGACATGCCAGGTCACGTCGGTCAGCTCGGGCAACTGGGCCATGAAAATAAGGATCGCCAGTGAGTTGACGAAGCCGGTGACCACGGACCTGGAGACGAACCGCATCAGCTCGCCCAGGCGCAGCACGCCGGCGAATATCTGCAGCACGCCGGTGAGCAGCGTTGCGACTAGCAGATATTGCAGTCCGTGCTCGGACACCAGTGTAACCATGAGCAGCGCCATGGCGCCGGTGGCCGCGGAAACCATGCCCGGCCGGCCACCGACAAAGGCGATCACCACACAGATACAGAAGGAGGCATAGAGGCCGACCTTCGGATCCACCCCGGCGATGATGGAAAACGCGATCGCTTCCGGGATCAGCGCTAGCGCCACGACGGTGCCGGCGAGCACGTCGGCGCGGATATTGGAAAACCAGGTCTGTCGTATCGATTGGATCATCGGGTCTCGTGCCTGCATGGCGATACGGCGCGCGGCGGACCCGGCCGGTCCACGCGGCAGCCGTCTGGTCGGCGCCTTTCGCTACGGCGCCCGCATGTATTCGTTTCGGATCAGCAAACGCCGGGCCACAGGCCGTGGGACCACGGTGCGGCGGTCGCGAACGCGACGGGCGCGGCTGCGCTCGGTTTTGTTCAGCCCTTCCGTTACGCGCATCAAAGCACGGGCAGGCTGTTTGAGCGCGCGAATACTAACAGAAGCAGCCTCCCGCCGCGCTCGGGCAAAGGGCGTGCCGTGATCGATCTCTCGTTTCACCGAAGCAGATTCGTCGCGATACCGATCAGATCAAACGGGTCTGCCAGTAGCGTTTGAGATGGATATCGGCGCCACCGAACAGCAGCGACGGCGCCGTCAGGCGCTTGAAGTAGTGGCCGACGTCGAGTTCGTCGATCATGCCGATGCCGCCGTGCAGCTGGATCGCCTGCTGGCCGATATGCCGGGCGGACTGGCTGATGCCCGCCTTGAGCAGGGCTGCGGCCGGCGCCGGGACGGGTTCGCCATTGCCGTGTTCTGCCACGGTCAGCTCGAACAGATTCTCGGCGTTCGTGAACGCGATATACATATCGACCATCCGGTGCTGAAGCACCTGAAAGCCGGCGATCGGTATGCCGAACTGCTTGCGCGTCTGGGTATAGACGATCGTTTTATCGAGCAGTGTTTCCATCGCCCCGAGCGCTTCCGCCGCGAGCATGAGGCAGCCGACATCGATAGCGCCGCGCAGCAGCGCCCCACCCTCGCCGTCGTTGTTCAGCCCCTGTTCCGAAGTCACGGCAACGCCGTCGAATCGCACGCGCCCCGCGCGATGGCCGTCGACGTTCGAGAAGCCCTCGATCACGACGCCCGGCGTGTCCACGGCCACGACGAACAGCTCGATCCCAGCCTCTTTGGCCACACGGCCCCCACTACGAGTGGAAACCACCAAATGCGTCGCTTGGGGCGCGTTCAGAACGGTGACCTTCTCGCCGTCGATTCGCCAGCCCTCGGCCGTTGCCTGCGCGCGCGTTTCGACATAGGCCGGATTGCCGCGCGAGTGCGGCTCCTCCCAGGCGAGCACCGGCAGAATGTCGCCAGCGATCAGGCCCGGCAGCAGGGATGCTTTCAGATCGGCATTGCCGCTCTGAGCGATCGCCTGACCGGCCAGCCCGACCACGCCGAGATAGGGCTCGACCACCAGCGCGCGGCCGAAACGCCGCATCAGCCCGAGCGTGTCGGCGATGGTACCGCCCAGACCGCCGTCGTCTTCGGCGAAGGGGATGCCCAACCAGCCGAGTTCCGCGAACTGCTGCCAGTGCGCCGGTGAATAGCCCGGCGTCGACTCGACCCAGCGCCGGCGCGCGTCGAAGCTGTAGTGGTCGCGCAGGAACTTGTCGACGCTGTCGTCGAGCATTGCGCGCATTTCGGCAGACAGTGATGACATGGGCAGGATCCCGACAGGCCGCGCCGCGCTCAGCGCGCGAGCAACGTCTTGGCAATAATGTTGCGCTGTATTTCGCTGCTGCCGCCGAAGATGGTGGCCGCACGGTTGTTGAGATATTTCGGCATCGCGGTGAGGGTGTCGGGCGAGCCGATGGGCGGCGTCTCGCTGCCCACGACCAGCGCTTTGAGCTGCAGCGTGAGCGCCGGCGTGCCGACCGTGTCGATCGCCAGCTCGTTGATGCGCTGCAAGGTCTCCATCGCCGTAATCTTGATCATCGAGCTCATCGGCCCCGACGCCGGCGAGCCCTTGTCCAGATCGGCGAACTTCACCTCGGTGGCATCGACCATCGCCACCTCCAGCGCCAGCTGTGAAAAACGCTGCTGGAACACCGCGTCGTCGCCGAGCATCCTGCCGAAGCCGTCGCCGGTGTCGGCCGCGATACGGCGGATGACGGCCAGCTCCTGGCGAAAATGCGTCGCGAACGAGGAACTGCCGCCGCGCTCGTGCTCGAGCAGATATTTCGCCACGCTCCAACCGTCGTTCTCGTCGCCCAGGCAGCTATCCAGCGGCACCTCGACGTCGTCGAAGAACACGTCGCACTGCTCGGGCAAACCGTCCAGACCGATGATCGGTCGTATGGTCAGGCCCGGCCGGTCGAGATCATCGAGCAAAAAGAAACTGATGCCCTGCTGCGGCTTGCCGCCGGACTGGGTACGCACCAGCAGGAACATGCGATCGGCATGGTGAGCATAGGTGGTCCAGGTCTTGCTGCCGTTGATCAGGTAGTGATCGCCGCGCCGCTGGGCCCGGCAGTTCAGGCTGGCGAGATCCGAACCCGCATTGGGCTCCGAGTAGCCCTGGGTCCAGAAATTCTCGCCCGACAGGATACCGGGCAGATGGGCAGCCTTCTGGGCTTCGGTGCCGAACCGCATGATTGCAGGGCCAACCATGGACAGCCCCTGCGGCAGCAGCGGCGGCACCTGGGCCGTTCGGCATTCCTCTGCAAAGGCTTTCTGCTGGGCCACTGTCCAGCCCGGCCCGCCGTGTGCGCGCGGCCACAACGGCGCCGACCAGCCGTGCTCGTGCAGCCGCCGATGCCAGCGCATGGTCGGCTCGAACGGCGGGAAGAAACTCGTGGTCTTGCGCCCGGCCTCGCGAATCTCGTCGTCCGCGGCATGCTCGATGAAATCGCGCACGCCGCGGCGGAAATCGGCCAGGTCCGTGTCGTGCCTGTCGCTCATCGCGAAACGTCTACCGGCTTACAGCCCGTAGCTGCCGACATCAACCTTGGAATAGATCTCGTCCCAGTACAGGTCGGCCAGATCGTCGGCGTTCTCCACATCGGCCACCCGACCGACCCACTTGGAGAGGATGCCGCGGAAAGTTTCCACCATTTCGCCGGAACGCTCGATACCGTGACGCCTGGCGTAGTTGTCGGCGATGGTCTGGGCATCCTTTTCGATGAAGGCCTGGGTGGCATCGTCTAGGCTGGCGTCGGCCTCGTGGACGGCGATCCCCTCGTCCGGCGCGTTCTCCAGCTCTTTCGTGGCACCGGCCTGGTAGTCCCAGCTGATCTCGGCACCGAGCACCGCCGAGGCGTGTAGCAGTGTCTTGCGCTGTTGCTCGGTCAGGCTCTGCCAGACGTCGCGATTAACGTTGTTGACGCCGGCACCGCCGAACACGCCGCCCGGTACGTCGGTGGTGACGTGCTCGACCACCTCAGAGAGCTTGAAGATATCCAGATCGACGCTGGAACTGATCGAGCAATCGAGCACGCCCTGGTTGAGCGCCTCGTAGGAATCGCTGACCGAGATCGTGACCGGCGAGGCGCCGACTGCTTCCGCCCAGCGCGCCCACTGGGGCCCGGCGCTACGTAGGCGCTTGCCCTGGATATCGGATTGGCTGACGACCTTGTCGTTGCACAGCAGCATGTAGGGCGCGCTCGCCGACGCGCCCGTGAACACCTGGTTCTGGGCGGCGAATTCCTGCACGCATTCCGGGCAGTGCTGGAAAATGTACTCGGACATCGCACCCACATAGGCGAGCCCGGCCTTGCTCGGCTCAACGTCGTCGAGTTCGAGCAGCATGGTCAGTTCGGACACCAGGTTGGTGTTCGGGAACTCGGCCGGGAAATAGGAGAACAGCACGAAGCCGGAATCGGCCATGCCATCGCGGATACCCGGCGCGGCCTCGCTGAAGCTCAGCAGCGACATTGAATAGACCTTGGCCTCGAGATCTCCATCGGATAATTTTTCGAGCGCGGCGGCGTATTTCATCGCTGCATCCGAGCCGATCGTGTTCGGCGGATAGCCGGTGGCATAGGAAATGCTGCGGGCCTGAGACTGGGCTTGGGCCGGCAAGGCAATCACCAGCGCAAGCAGCGCAAGCGACGCGGCGCAAGTGGACAGAAATCTGTTCATGTCATCTCCTGGATCGCAGCGGCGACAGCCGAACCGCGGTTGTTATTGTGATTATCGAAACGGCCTTTTGGCGCGTATTCATCCTTGCCCTTCGCAGACGACGGTTCATCGTCCGTTCGGACGATTTGCGCGGCAGCGACCGCCCGTTATCCGGCTAGCCGATACGCCGTCCGTGCTCGGCCCAATAGGGTTCCTTGAGCTTGAACTTGAGGATCTTGCCGGCGCCGGACAGCGGCAGATCGTCGACGAAATCAAAGCTGCGCGGACATTTGTAGCCGGCGACCCAGTCCTTGCAATGCGCCACGATCGCCTGCTCATCGGCGCTTTCGCCGTCCTTGAGCACCACCACCGCGTGCACGCGCTCGCCCCA
>Ga0136575_100632_pt1 | contig 12490 bp, 11 predicted proteins | sample AntDeeMetagen136_FD_104785 | JGI IMG/M metagenome (GOLD analysis project Ga0136575, IMG submission 104785) | Saline lake microbial communities from Deep lake, Antarctica - Metagenome #136 | ecosystem: Environmental > Aquatic > Non-marine Saline and Alkaline > Saline | place: Antarctica: Deep lake...
CCAATCGTGGAATCGCCGTTTGCAGTGCGTCTGGGGCTATCTTCCGAGTCCGATCCACTTCGTCGCGAGAACGTCGATGAGGATGCCCACCACGAAGAAGACGGTCACACCGGCCATCGCACCGATCCCCGCCGTGGGGCTTCCGGTGAGCAGGTATCCCGCGATCAGCACGAACAGCACCAACCCGGCGAGCACGCCGAGCTGTCCGAGGGCCGCTTTCGTGCCTCCGTATCCACTAGTCATAACACAGTCTCAGCGCTCATCAATAATAACTGTTGTGTCAGATCAATGTATGGCTCTCGACGGCCTTGCCCGAACTCACCGCGCGAGCAGCGCCGCCCTGAGCTCCTGGGGCCCGTCGACGACGCTATCCGCCGACGTGAGATCGAGCTCTTTCGCGTCCGCGCCGCGATAGCCGATACAGCTCATCCCGGCCGCCGTGGCCGACGCCACGCCGTGGGTCGAGTCCTCGACTGCGACGCATTCTGCTGGATCGAGAGCGAGCTCGTCTGCCGCGTGGCGGTAGACGTGGGGTTCGGGCTTGCCAGGCCCGTCGATGTCCTCGGCCGAAACGGTCGCGTCGAACTCCTGCAACCCGAACCGATCGCACACCAGATCGATCCACGCTGGCGGCGACGAGGAGACGATCGCGAGACTGGTCCCTCGATCCCGGAGCGTGCCACAGAGGTCGCGAAACCCGTCCATGAGCGCGGCGCGCTCGGTGTAGACCTCGTGGGCGACCTCCTCGTAGATCCCGAGGAACTCCTCGCGGTCGACGGTCACGTCGTACTCCTCGTCGAGGTGGTCGTAGACTTCTCGGTAGTTCATTCCGGTGATTTCATCCGTCTGAAGGTCCGGGATGCCCGCCGCGGGGAAGATGCGTTCTTCCTCGATCTCGACCCAGTAACGCTCGGAATCGACGATCACGCCGTCCATGTCGAACAGCACTGCGTCCATGAGCGCGCTACTCGCAGCCTCGGCAAAGCGCTTCCCGTTCGTCCCTGCCGGCGAAGGTTTACCTTCGAAGACGGAGCCACCCCGGATCATGTCCGACGGTATCCGGGTGTTCGCCGGCGACTGTACGACCACCTTCGAGGGCGACCCACCCCGCGAGCAGCGCGGCGAGGTCGTGGTGGTGATCAAACCCGACGACACAGTTCTCGTCCACGACCGCGACGGCTATCAGCCGGTGGCGTGGCTCACCCGCCCCGAAACGCTCACGTACGACGGGACGAGTTCCGGGGAGTTCTCGCTGGTCGCCATCGACGGCGAGTCGCGGCTCCGGGTCGTCGCCAACGAGCGGTACGGACTCGCGCGCTATCCCGCCTCCGCCGCCGGCGAACCGGTCGGGACATGCCCCGACTGTGCGGGCGCGCTCGTCCGCGCGGACGGTGCGGTGAGGTGTCTCAACTGCGAGGCGCGCTATGGCCTCCCGGCTGGTGCGGACGTGCTCGACGAACCCTGTTCGGCGTGTGGCCTCCCCACGATGCGCACCGAGCGCGGACGGGCGTTCACGCTCTGTGTCGATCGGGAGTGCGAGTCGCTCGACGACGAAGTGAGAGCGGCGTTCGACCGTGTGTGGAACTGCCCCGACTGTGACGGCGATCTCCGGGTGATCCGTGAGGGCCACCTCCTCGTCGGTTGCGATAACTACCCGGACTGTGAGACCGCTTTTTCGTTCCCGAGGGGTGTCGTCGACGGCGAGTGTGGCTGTGGCCTGCCCGAATTTGCGACCGACAACGCGCGGCGGTGTCTCGATGCGACCTGCGAGCGGGCCGGCTGAGGGCGAGCGCTGCTTGCCGGCTCGTCAACTTCTGGACCGGCGGACCACAGCCCCTATGTCCGCCCACGATCCGATACGGGGTATGGAGGGACGGCTCGACGGCGGCGTCGTTCGCGTCGGTGGCGACGCCCGTCAGCGCTACTACGATTCCAGTGGATACGGTCGGCCCACTGGTGAGGAGGTCGCGCTCGCGCCAGTCGAGGCCGCCCACCTGCTCTTTCGCGGCGATCTCGACACGGTCGACGGGATGGGGTTTCGGGAGTTTCTCGCCATCGATGACCGTCTCGTCGTCAGGTTTCTGGTCTATCGAGATTTCCGCGAGCGCGGGTTCTACCTCTCGCCCGCGCGTGAAGGCTGGGTCGACGCCAGCGACCTCGCGGGCGACGCTGCCGACGACCACGATACCGACGACTCCGTGGGATTCGATCTGATCGTCTACCCGCCGGGCAAGGGGCCGTGGGACGACGAGATCGCCTACCGCATCCGTGTCGTCGGCGAGCGCGAGTCGATCCGTGCGTCGAGCCTCGGGAGGTGCGTCCTCGCGGTCGTTGACGAGGAGAGCGAGCTTACCTACCTCGACACCCGCCGCCCAGCCATCGACGGGTCGACGACGTACGACCGACCCAACAGTGTTCCGGGCAATCTCCTCGCCGATCGCGCGATCCTCTGGGATCCGCCCGACGGGCTGTACGAACAAGCGTTCTACGGCCAGCGCCTCGCCGGACGCGGGGCCGAGGGCGGTCCGCTCCAGCTCTCGCTGGTCGAGACTGCCTTCCTCCTCCGTGAGGACGTGATCGATCTCGACGTCGACCTCACCGCGGTCGTCGACCGGGGTCGCCGAGTCGAGGGCGAGCGATTCGACCGCCGGCTTGCAGTGTACACCGCGCTCCGTGAGGCGGGCGTCGTCCCGAAGACCGGGTTCAAGTTCGGCGCGGACTTCCGGACCTACGCCGATGTCGCGTCGGTCGACGATCTCGGTCATTCCGAGCGACTTGTCCGAGCGCTGCCCGCCGACCACGCGTTCGCGCCGCGCGAACTCTCGCTCGATGTCCGGCTGGCTGGCGGGGTCCACAAGCGCATGACGTTCGCGCTGACGACCCTGACCGGCGAGATCGACTGGCTCGCCGTCGAGCGCCTCACGCCCTGACTACTTCGGCACGTACACGAGCGGAACGTGGTGCCACGCCGGGCACAACATCTATGTCATCACGGCACAGAGCTGGTCACTGGTGTAACCAATGGTAGACGATGAAGCAAAAGAGGCCATCAGACAGGGGATCAAGGCTGGATTAGAGAAGTATCTATCAGAGGGAACTGCTGAAGCTATACTCGATGCCATCGATCTCGATAGGGTGATTGAAGATGGAGAAATTGGGGATGCCATCGAGGCTCAACAAATTGGAAAGGGACTCGGCCAGCTCTTCGGAGGGGCCGCTGGCGAGAAAGTCGGAGGCAAGAAAGGGAAAGCAGCCGGCGACTTTATTGGTGGTCAGGCCGGTAAGAAGGCCGCAAAAATACTCATAGAATACACTGATACGGAAGAAATCGCCAACCGACTTCAAGATGTAATCGACCCAGAACGTGTCAAACGCTTCGGCAAAGGAATTAGTGATGCTATCCCCCGAGTCAGTGTCCCGTTCCGGTCGAAATAGGAGGTCGAATCTGACGGGCCGATGTGTGCCCACGCTGGCCCGCCCCGCGGCGTCGGTTTCACAGTGCTCCGCGTCGTCGTGTTCGTCGGTCCGCCGCTCGAACGTCACTCCGCTCCGCTCGGCCATCGCTGCCGGGTTCGTTACGGTCAACCTGTCGTTCCCCTTGCCGTCCACCGTGTCGGATGTGTGTCCTGTCATGGTGTAGCAGTCGCTACTCGCCGCTCGATACGTCACCGCTAAATCGACGCCACCGTGGCTCTTCGGTGGCTTCTCGGCGTATCAGCTACGTCGGTAAAAACCTGTTGCAACTCGTAGTATTACTTTTCACTTACTACTTCGAACGCCGCGTATGTTGTTCTTTTCCCGAGAGGTGAGCGGTTGTGGGGAACGAACCCTTTTTGCGCGAACCTGCCCGACCCCGAGACGAAATGGCCGACGATCACCGCGACGCGGGTGACGCCGCTCCGCCCGAGCGCTCGGTTCCCGACGACGAGCGCTCCCGACGCGACGACGACACCCCCTGTCAGACTGGGTCGGGCGCATCGGCGCGGTTCGGAAGACGCAAAGCGTCTTCCGACGAGTCGTCGAAGTCCTCCAGAGACTTCGAGATTACGGGAGAGCGAAGCTCTCCCGAACGACTCCGCTCGGATGGGGGTACTGCCACGGGAGCCGACGAGACGACGCTCGACCCGTGGGGGTCCTCGACGGTCGCGGATTACCGCAACCTGTTCGAGGAGTTCGGCATCGAGGAGTTCGACGACGTGCTTCCCACGGTTCCGGACCCGCACTACCTGATGCGCCGCGGGGTCATCTTCGGCCACCGCGATTACGACCGCGTGCTGGCGGCGCTCGATGCGGGCGAGCCTGCCGCCGCGCTCTCGGGATTCATGCCGACCGGCGACCCCCACATCGGCCACAAGCTGGTGTTCGACGAACTGGTTTGGCACCAGGAACGCGGCGCGGATTCGTATGGACTGATCGCCGACCTCGAAGCCCACAGCGCGCGCGGGCTCGACTGGGACGAAATCGACGAGCATGCCCAGGATTACCTCCTCTCGCTCATCGCGCTCGGGTTCGATCCCGAGGAGGGCGAACTCTATCGACAGTCCGACAACCGGCAGCTCCAAGACCTCGCGTTCGAACTTGGTGTCGAGACGAACCTCTCCGAGCTCGAGAGCATCTACGGATTCGGCGGCGAGACCGATGTCTCGCACATGCAGTCGGTCGTGACCCAGATGGCGGACATCCTCTACCCTCAACTCGACGAACCCAAGCCCACCGTGATTCCGGTCGGGCCGGATCAAGACCCGCACGTTCGCCTCGCGCGCGACCTCGCGGCGCGGATGCGCTTTTTCGGCGTGACGGCGGCGTACGCGAGTTTCGAGGCCGAGCCCGAGGAACGCCACCTCCTCGCCGCGGCCTACGAAGCACTCTCGTCAGGAGCGGTGGACGAGGACGCCGATCCGGTTCGGTGCGTCGCGGCCGCCGACTGGCTCACGGACCAGGCCGAAGCCGACGACGCCGATTCGGCCGACCCCACTCGCGGGAGCGTCATCGAGAAGCTCCGCGCCGCCGGCAAGGAGCCGCTCCGACCGCGGACCCGATTCCTCGATCGCAACGCGACCGACGACGCGTTCGCAGCGCTCATCGAGGCGATCGACGGCGAGAAACGCGTCTACGACGAGCACGTCGACAGCTTCGACCTCGCGCTTGAGGCGGCCGACGACCTCGCGCGCGAGATCGAACTCGACCACGGCGGCTACGGCTTCGTCGCGCCGTCGTCGGTCTACCACCGGTTCATGACCGGGCTGACGGGCGGCAAGATGTCCTCGTCGATTCCGGCGAGTCACATCAGCCTGCTCGATGACCCCGAGACAGGCTACAAGAAGGTGAAATCCGCGACGACGGGTGGGCGCGAGACCGCCGAACGCCAGCGCGAACTCGGTGGCGAGGCCGACGACTGCCCGGTGTACGAACTCTACGCCTATCTCCTCGCGGCGGATGACGACGAGTTCGCGACGCGGGTGTACGAGGAGTGTACCGGCGGCGAGCGCCTCTGTGGCGACTGCAAGGAACAGGCCGCCGAACTGATGCGCGACTTTCTCGCCGATCACCAGGAAAAACGCGCGGAGGCCGAGGAGGTCCTTGATGGGCTCGACATCGATCTCGATACCGAACGGGCATAACACGCCCCGGGACACGAAACCAACGCTCTTCGCTATCGGCAGACGAACTGCGCAGCTTTGTTAGGACATTCAGTGGTCACAGCCGACTCGTCGAAGTCAAATCGTGATACAACTGAGAGCCGCAGGCCACACCCTCCCCAACCGATTCAGCTCCCACTTTTTTCCTCCTCGGATCGGCTCGCACCGCTCGCCGACCACTCGTCGCAAAAACCTGTCTCCGTGAGCGAAGCGAACGGAGGCTCGGAAGGCGAGCGAAGCGAGTCTTCCGGTGGACTAAAAAGGCCGCTCACTCGCGTTGCTCGTTCGCGGTTCAATTACTGGCACCACCGCCTTGGCACCGCACCGCGAACCACACACCTCCCCAGCCGATTCGTTCGGCTCACTCATCCACCGTCAGAGCAAAGCTCTGACGAGCCTGCGCTCGCTGCTCACGGCTCGCTTTGCTCGCCGTTCGCGCCTCGCACCGCTCGCGCAGACCTCGCACGAGTCGCGCGTCGACGGAGCGACGCGCTCACGGGTCGTTCCTCCCCGTTCGTATGCGAGGTGCTCACTCCGTTCGCACCTCGTACCGCTCCCGCGCGCCACCGCCCCTGACCGTGGAACGGTCGTCCTTCCGATGATATCTCATCCGTAGCTCTCCTCCTCGTAGTAGAGGTCCGGGACGCCGAGCGGTTCGATGACGCTCCGGACGCTGTTGCACATCGCGCCGATCCCGCAGACGTACACCTCCGCGTTTTCGGGATCGATCCGCGCGTCGATCTCCTCTTCGGGGTCGCTCCCGACGAACTCCGCAGCATCGGGCGGGAGCGAATCGGTGTCGGCGCAGTCTGAATCGACGTACTTCAGCAGGGTGTGCTGGACGTACTCGGTTTCGCCGTCCCAACCACCGAGGTACTCCTCGCGGCTGCACGTCATCACGGGATGGAAGTTGTCGTGCTCATCGGCGAGGTCGCAAAACGCCTCGCGGTACGGCAGATCGTCCTTCCACGACGAGCCGAGGAACAGCCAGACGTGGCGTTTCGTTCCCTCGTGCTCGTCGAGTCCTTCCTCGAAAACGTAGTCTATCATGCTCTTGAACGGGGCCGCGCCGGTCCCGGTGGCGACGAACACGAGGTCGCGCTCTGTGGGGTCCTGAAGCAGGAACTCGTCGCCGTAGGGACCCCGAAGAAACAGCTCGTCGCCCTCGACGGTGCGATCGCAGAGATCGGGTGTGAGTTCGCCGTCGGGCACGCGGCGGATGCAGAGTTCGATTTCGTCCTGATTCGGCGAGCTCGCGATCGAGTAGACTCGTGGGGCCTCTTCCTCGTAGCTGATTCTTGCATATTGGCCCGGCACGAACTCGAAGGATTCCTCGGGTCGAAAGCGGAGTTGGAGCAGCGACGGGAACGACCGCTCGGCCCGCCCGCGCAGCGCGTCGACCTTCGACGCCATCGCCTCGGCGAGTGGCTCCTTGCCCGCCGCGGCGAACCGCTCGATGGCGTCGTCCCACGCCTCGGCGTCGGTCACGTCGCCTGGCGGACCATCGCAGTCGAGCGTCTCGACGAGCATCTCGCGGTCGGCGTCGAGCGCCGCCTCGATCTCGTCGTCGCGCTCGCGGTCCATCGCCGTTGTCGAGGTCACGACTGCGGTCTGGTTTTCGATCTCCGCCTCGGCTGCCTGTGCCTCGGAGATGCGCTTCGGGGACATTCGTTGACTACCGCGTCGCGCCCGTCCCTGTTAGCTCTTCTGTGAGGACGGTTGGACCCAACCGGTCACGATCGCGTCACACTCCCCGACCCGGAAGGCTTTTGCCGGCGAGCGCGTCACTCGATGACATGGCAGCCGAACCTCGCGTCGGACGCCCCGAAGACCGACCGTTGACTGCGGTCCAGCGGTTCGGCGTTCGCTTTTTCTTCGCGAACTAACGGGCGGTCGAGCCCGCGACGGTTGTGGGCGAACCCGCTCGGTCGGCATCGGAACCGTTAGTTGAACGACTCCCGGTACACATCATATCATGAAACTCCCCGAAGCCCAGGTCACGGTGCTCGAAGCCGCGAGCGCGAATGACGCACAGTCGATCGACCACCTCGCCGACGAGACTGATCTCAAACCGGCGACCGTCGCTGGCGCGGCGTTTGCCCTCGACGAAGCAGACCTCGTCGGCGTCACCGAACGTGCCGAGTCGTCGGCGACGCTCACCGATGAGGGACGCGAGTACCTCGATATCGGCCTTCCCGAGATCGCACTCTTCGAGGCCGTCCGCGCTGCGGATGGAAAAACTGACCTCGGCAGCGCGATCGACGCTGCGGGCCTCGACGGCCCACAGGTCGACATCGCGCTCTCGAACTACGCCCGGAAGGGCTACGGAAACGTCGAAGATGGAACGATCACCGCCGACGCGGACGCCGATCCCGACGATGACCCCGAACGCCGCGCGCTCGCCGCGCTCGCCGACGGCGGTGAGCAGACCGAAGGCCTGCGAACGTCGGAAGACGAGCGAATCGAGTCTTCCGGAAGTGAGAAGGCCGAAGGCGCGCGATCCTCGCCGGACGAGCATAGCGAGTCCGGGGGCGAATCGATCGCGGACGAGTCGGTGCTCGACCGGCTCGACAGCCGTGGTCTCGTCGAGTGCCACGAGACCACGTTCCACGAGGTCCGGCTCACCGACGACGGCGTCACCGCGCTGATGGAGGGCGTCGAGACTGCTGACACGGTGGGCGAGGTCACGCCCGAACTCCTCACCACCGGCGAGTGGCGCGATGTCGAGTTCGCCGAGTACAACGTCGAAGCCGACGCCGAGGAGACCCACGGCGGCCGCACCCACGTCCTCCGGCGGACCGCCGAACGCGTCACGGACGTGCTCGTTGGGATGGGGTTCGAGGAGATGGACGGTCCACACGTCGATGCCGACTTCTGGATCAACGACTGCCTGTTCATGCCCCAGGACCATCCCGCCAGAACCCACTGGGGCCGCTTCGAGATGGACCAACCAACTGAGATCGACGACCTCCCCGAGGACCTGATCGAGCGCGTTCGTGACGCCCACCGCGACGGCGTCGAGGGCGGCGAGGGCTATCACTCGCCGTGGGACGAATCGTTCGCCAGGAAGCTCGCGCTCCGGGGTCACACCACGTCGCTGTCGGCGCGATACCTCTCGGGGCTCGAAACTGGTGGGCTGGAGCCGCCACAGCGCTTTTTCAGCGTGGAGAAGGTGTACCGGAACGACACCCTCGATGCAACCCACCTTCTGGAGTTCTTCCAGATCGAGGGCTGGGTGATGGCGGAGAACCTGTCGGTCCGTGATCTAATGGGCACGTTCACGGAGTTCTACGAACAGTTCGGAATCACCGACCTGGAGTTCAAGCCCACCTACAACCCCTACACCGAGCCGAGCTTCGAGCTGTTCGGTGAACATCCCCGAACGGGAGAGATCATCGAGATCGGGAACTCGGGACTGTTCCGCCCGGAGATGCTCGAACCGCTCGGGATCGACTGTGACGTGATGGCGTGGGGGCTCGCGCTCGAACGCCTCCTCATGCTCACCCACGGGTTCGAGGACATTCGAGACGTGCATGGCACGCTGGTGGACCTCGACTTCCTCCGGAACGCGGAGGTGGTGTACTGATGGCCGTCGTCGATGTCGATCCCGACGATCTCCGGCGATTCACCGGCCACGACGAGAAGAGCGACGAGGAACTCCGCGAGGACCTGTTCGAACTCGGCCTCGAATACGAGGGCGAGACCGAGGATGGACTCATGCAGCTGGAGTTCGAGGCCGACCGGCTCGACCGGCTCTCGGTCGAGGGGATCGCGCGCTCGCTGCGCTACCAGTACGGCGACGATAGGGGCGTGTACGTCCCCCGGACCAACGATCCTGACTGGGCGATCGATGTCGATCCCTCGACGCCCGACGAACGGCCGTACGTCACCGGCGCGGTCGTTCGGGGTGTCGATCTCGACCAGCAGGGCCTCGACTCGCTGATCCAGCTTCAGGAGAAGCTCCACGCCACGATGGGCCGCGGGCGCGCGAAGGGGGCCATCGGCATCCACGATCTCACGATGCTGAAAGGCCAGGCACTCACGGACGAGGCCACGAACACGATCACGTATCGCGGGATCGACCCCGACGAGGACAGTTTCGTGCCGCTCGACAGCCACGCCGAACTCACCCCTGCCGAAGTGCTTACCGACCATCCGACCGGCGAGACCTACGCCGACCTGATCGCCGAGTACGATCGCTACCCCGCGATCTACGACGATCTCGGCCTCTTTTCGTTCCCGCCCGTGATCAACGGTCGCCGGACCGAGGTGAACACCGAGAGCCGGGAGCTGTTCGTCGAACTCACCGGAACCGACCAGTGGACCATCGATCGGATGTGCGCCATCGTCTGCTACGCGCTCGACGCTCGCGGTGCGACGGTCGAGCGCGTAACCGTCGAGTACCCAGATCGCACGCTCGATCGCCCTGACTTCGCCCGCTCCGAGAAGACCGTCTCCCACGAGCGGATCGAACGCTCTCTCGGGGTCTCACTCGACGAGAGCGAGGTCGTCGACCTCCTCGAACGCTCGGGCCTTGACGCAGTCGATTTGGGCGGCGGAGACAGGGGTGGCGAGGACGACGAAGGTAGCGAGGACCGAATCTACGACGTATCGATTCCTCCCTATCGTGTCGACGTGCTCCATCCAGTCGACGTGATCGACGACATCGGTCGTGCGTACGGGTTCAACGAACTGGAACCGGAGTACCCCGACGTGAGCACCGTTGGCGGTCGTCACGAGCGTTCGCGCCACGAGCGCGCGCTTCGAGATACTCTGGTGGGGCTCGGGTTCGAGGACCTGCTCGATTTCCACCTCATCGGCGAGGTCGAGAACTTCGATCGGATGAGGCTCTCACCGGACGACGAAGCCTTTGGGGCGGTCGATCCTGCCACTATCGCGGAGCCGTACAGCAAAGAGTACGGGATGGTCCGGACGTGGGCGCTACCCTCGCTCGTGATGGTTCTGGAAAACAACACCCACCGACGCTACCCCCAGGACCTTGCCGAGGTCGGTCTGGCTGCTCACGTCGACGATGCCGAGAACACCAACGTCGGGGAGGAGCGTCACGTCGCTGGTGTGCTCGCGCGGACCGACGCCTCCTACGAGGACGCAAAGGGGAGGGTGAACGCGCTCGCGCGCGCGTTCGACGCCGAACTCGCGACGCCCGCGACCGACCATCCGTCGTTCATCGACGGTCGCGCCGCGAGCGTCGTCCTCGACGGCGAGCACGCTGGCGTCGTTGGTGAACTCCGTCCCGAAGTGCTGGTCGAGCATGGTCTCGAACTCCCCGTGGTGGCGTTCGAGTTCCGGGCCGACGCGCTCCGGTAACCCTCGTTATTCGAGACCGGCTCCGACCGCTTCTTCGACGCTTTCGAACCCATCGCGCTCCAGTAGCTTGAGCAACCCACGATTGATGTCGCGCGCGATCGACGGGCCGTGATAGATGAGTCCGGTGTAGAGCTGCACCAGCGACGCGCCTGCACGGAGCTTCCGGTAGGCTCCGGCCGCGCTCGACACGCCGCCGACCCCGATCACCGGCACGTCGGTTCGCTCGGCGACGAACGCGACGGCTCGTGTCGTGCGCGCTTCGAGCGGGTTCCCCGAGAGACCACCCTCCTCGACGCGATTTTGGTTTCGGAGCGATGCCGGTCGCTCGGTGGTAGTGTTCGTCGCGATCACGCCGTCGAGGCCCATCTCGTCGACCACCGCGAGCGCTTCCTCGACGGCGTCGTCGGTGAGATCGGGCGAGAGTTTTACCAAAAGCGGGTCCGCGCCCACGTCCTGAAGCGTCCCGAAGATGTGTTCGAGGTGGTCGCGGTGCTGGAGATCGCGGAGGCCTGGCGTGTTCGGGCTCGAAACGTTCACCACGAAGTACTCGCCCGCGGCACAGCGTTCGTAGGAGTATCGGTAGTCCGCGGCGGCGTCGGCAAGCGGCGTCGCCTTCGACTTCCCGATGTTGACGCCGAGTGGAACGTTCGCGCGTGCGCACGCGAGACGCTCGCCGATTTGCTCGGCACCGTGGTTGTTGAACCCCATCCGGTTGACGAGCGCGCCGTCTTCGGGTAGCCGGAAGAGGCGTGGGCGCGGGTTGCCGTCTTGTGGGTTGGCGGTCACACCACCGACTTCGACGTGTCCGAAGCCGAGCTGGCCGAGCGCGCGCGAGATCTCGGCATTCTTGTCGAAGCCGGCGGCGACCCCGACCGGGTTCGGGAAGTCGAGGCCGAACGCCGTCGTGTGGAGGCGGTCGTCATCGACGCTGTAGCGTGCGTCGAGCGCCCGTTCGATGGGCGTGTGTTGGGCGGTTTCGAGCAGCCCGTGGACGGCGCTATGGGCGGATTCGGCTGGCAGGTGGAACAACAGCGGCTTCAGTGCGTTATAGAAATCCATCGTGCTCTCCAGGCCGAGCAATCGTCGGCCCGTTCCTCAGAAGTCGTGTTCGACCTCGTCCTGGTCGGCCTTCTGGATGATGATCTTGTCCTCGCGTACCCGGACGAACACCTCGTCGCCGATCGCCATCCCCGCAACCGCCAGTTCGTCCTCGTGAAGGTTGACGTGGACGTTGTGGTACTCGCCGCTCTCGTCTTTCGCCCCGCTGGGGCTGAGCTTCTTTTTCCGTACCATCCTGGTGTCTTATCCCGTCGTTCGATACAGGATACACTTAAGCTTACGGTCCGAGGACCGCCGCTCGGATCGAAACCGCCCCCCGTCGCAGGGATATATTTATAGTGTGCCATGTGCTGGTTCAGCACGGAGTGGCAAAAATCATGGCACGAGATACGGATGACAAGCGAAACTTCGCGCTCCGCGGGGACGGCGACGACGAAACGAGCGTTTTCTCGGGGCGCACACCA
>Ga0136575_100641_pt1 | contig 12402 bp, 10 predicted proteins | sample AntDeeMetagen136_FD_104785 | JGI IMG/M metagenome (GOLD analysis project Ga0136575, IMG submission 104785) | Saline lake microbial communities from Deep lake, Antarctica - Metagenome #136 | ecosystem: Environmental > Aquatic > Non-marine Saline and Alkaline > Saline | place: Antarctica: Deep lake...
TCACCGTCGGGAAGAGCCACTGTATCACACCGATGATCCCGAGCCCGACGGCCGCGATCGCCACCCCAAGGTAGGTGGCCCGCCGTGCTCGATCCGGCAGTTCGGCCCCGAGATTTTGGCCGACGACGCTCTGGGTGGCCTGCTGGAGTCCGTGGGCCGGGACGAACGCGATCGACGCGATCCGCGCGCCGACGGTGTACGCCGCGAGCCCCGCCGCGCCACCAGCCGCGAACGCGACCGCGACGATCAGCACCCGAACGACATGTCTGGCCGCGCCCTGGCCCGCGACCGGCGCGCCGACATCGAGGAGTTCGTGGAGTTCGTCGCGATCGAACGTCGCGGCCGCGCGCGAGTACATCCCGCCGTTCCGGCCGGCGAGCGCGAGACCGAGCGCGAGCGCGAACCCCCCAGCGTAGCCCGCGATCGTGGCGAACGCCGCGCCGCGAACCCCGAGTGCGGGCGCAGGGCCCCACCCGAAGATCAACACGGGATCGAGCGCGAGGTTCGTTGCGACCGTGGCGATCGAGATGTACAGCGGCGCGCGCGAGTCGCCCCACCCGATAAACGCGCCCTCGACAGCATCGCTCGCAGCGGCGAAGGGGAGCCCGAGCGCGAGCACCCCGAGATAGACGGTTGCGAGTCGCGTGACATCGCCGCCCGCTCCGCCACGAGCGAACGTGAGAAGCTCGGTCAGTGGGCGCGCGCCGACCGCGAGGACGAGGCCGCCAACGGCCCCGAGCGCGAGCGCGAGACCGAGGCCCGTGGCGGCGGTTCGTCGCGCTGCGGGAACGTCCTCGCCGCCGATTCGCTGGGAGACGAGCACCTGGGTGCCCACGAACGGCGCGGTGATCGTCAGCGCGAACACCAGCCCGAGAACGGGCAGTGCGAGCCCGACCGCGGCGACCGCGGCCGAGCTCAGCCGGCCGAGCCAGAACAGATCGACGGCCTGCTGGACGACCAAAACGAGGTTCTGGACGAGCAGCGGGGCGGCAAGCGTGACGAGCGCGCGCGGCAGCGAGCCCTCGGTGATCTCCTCGGGCGAGAGGTCGAACATCGTATAGGAGTATCTGTGTCGCTACCGTTGATTAATTTTGCCCCGGAACCCCCGCAGTGAAGTCGTCGGAGACCGGCGGGTTTCGTGGCCGTCTCGCCCGACGGCGTGCGGACATCGGCGAACCCCACGCTTTTGCCGGCGCGGTCCCGAGAGCGGACAATGAGTCGCGCGCGCAAGCCCGACTGGCTCAGGTCACAGCCGCCCTCGGGGGAGCGGTTCACCGAGATCAAGCGCACGCTCCGCGAGCGCGACCTCCACACCGTCTGCGAGGAGGCCAACTGCCCCAATATGGGCGAGTGTTGGTCCGGAGGGGATGGGGCCGGCAGCGGTCCGGGTACTGCAACCTTCATGTTGATGGGCGAGCGGTGCTCGCGCGGCTGCAACTTCTGTGACGTCGAGACTGGCGGGATGGAGCCGCTCGATCCCGACGAACCCGCGAACGTCGCCGACGCCGTCGCCGAAATCGGGCTCGATTACGTCGTTCTCACGTCGGTCGACCGCGACGACCTCGACGATCAGGGTGCGAGCCACTTCGCCCGGACCATCGAGGCGATCAAGCGGCGCGATCCCGAGATTTTGGTCGAGGTGCTGATCCCCGATTTCCAGGGCAAGCCCGACTGCGTGCGGCGGATCATCGACGCGGAACCCGACGTGATCGCCCACAACATCGAGACCGTCGAGCGCCTCCAGTGGCCCGTCCGGGACCGCCGCGCGACCTACGAACAGTCGCTGTCAGTGCTCGAACAAGTCGAACGCGAGTCCGACATCCACACCAAGACCTCGATCATGCTCGGGCTCGGCGAGTACGACCACGAGGTGTATCAGACTCTCGCCGACCTCCGGGAGGCCGATGTCGACATCGTGACGCTGGGGCAGTATCTCCAGCCATCGCGGAGCCACCTGGAGGTCGGCTCGTACGTCCATCCAGACAAGTTCGAGACGTGGCGCGCGGTCGCCGAGGACGACCTCGACTTCCTCTACTGTGCCAGCGGCCCGATGGTGCGATCGTCGTACAAGGCGGGCGAACTGTTCATCGAGAGCGTGCTTCGGGAGGGACAGTCGGTCGAGGAGGCGCGGACGGCGGCACGCGCCGCCTCGCAGTCGGCGTGAGTGTGGGATATGGGGCTACGAACGCTCACGACCGATCGCAGCCGATCGCTGTCGATTCTCGTTTCGAAGTCGAGACAGGAGCAACGCTGACGGTCAAGCGATTCTTCCGCGAAAACCGGACGAATGGTCGGTCTTCGGACGTGGCTGGCAAGATTGGCAGCCACGGAAAGTCATTTACAAAAGGGATATAACCGAGGCGGCCGAGTCGGTTGGTATGTCAGCGAGGTGGCTTTGCCCGTGAGCACGCTACAGCGCGACCCCGGCGAGCGCTTCGGCATCCTCGACGAGGACGGCGAGGTGCGAGAGGGCGTCGAGCCGCCCGACCTCGACGAGGAGACTCTCGTCGGAATGTACCGCGAAATGCGCCTCGTGCGCCACTTCGATCAACGAGCGGTCAGCCTCCAGCGCCAGGGCCGGATGGGGACCTACCCCCCGCTCTCGGGCCAGGAGGGCGCGCAGGTCGGCAGCGCCCACGCGCTCGCCGAGGAGGACTGGCTGTTCCCGAGCTATCGCGAACACGGAGCCTCGATGATTCGTGGGTTCTCCCTGGAGCGAACTCTGCTCTACTGGATGGGCCACGAGGTCGGCTACGGGGAAGACGACGCCAACATCTTCACGCCCGCAGTGCCGATCGCAACTCAGATTCCCCACGAGACCGGCGCGGCGTGGGCCTCGAAACTCAAGGGCGAGAACAAAGCCTTCCTCTGTTACTTCGGCGACGGCGCGACGAGCGAAGGCGATTTCCACGAGGCACTCAATTTCGCCGGGGTGTTCGATACCCCGAACATCTTCTTTTGTAACAACAACCAGTGGGCGATCTCGGTTCCCCGAGAACGCCAGTCCGCGAGCGACACCCTCGCCCAGAAGGCCGACGCCTACGGGTTCGAGGGCGTACAAGTGGACGGGATGGACCCACTCGCGGTGTACGAGGTCACCCGACGGGCGATCGAGAAGGCGAAAGACCCCGACGAGGATCAGCTTCGCCCGACGATGATCGAGGCGGTCCAGTACCGTTTCGGCGCACACACCACCGCCGACGATCCCTCGGTCTACCGCGACGACGAGGAGGTCGAGGAATGGAAGGCGAAGGACCCGATCCCCCGACTCGAAACGTATCTCGAAAACCAGGGCCTGCTCGACGACGAGCGGATCGACACGATCGAGAGCGAGATCGAAGACGAGGTGGCCGACGCGATCGATGCCGCCGAGGAGTACGACCGACCCGATCCCGAGGAGATGTTCGCCCACGTCTACGCGGACATGCCAAAGCGACTCGAAGAACAGCAACGCTATCTCGAACGGCTGCGCGACACCCACGGCGACGACGAACTTCTGGAATAACATGAGTGAAGCACAACAGGCGGACATGGAGGGGGAAACGCAGAACCTCACGCTCGTGCAGGCCGTCCGGGACGGGCTGTACGGCGAGATGAGTAGGGACGACGACGTGCTCGTGATGGGCGAGGATGTCGGGAAAAATGGAGGGGTGTTCCGCGCGACTCAGGGCCTCTACGACGAGTTCGGCGACGACCGCGTGATCGACACGCCGCTCGCCGAATCGGGGATCATCGGAACCGCAGTTGGGATGTCGGCGTACGGTCTCCGACCGGTGGCCGAAATCCAGTTCCTCGGGTTCATCTACCCGGGGTTCGACCAGATCGTGAGCCACGCCGCCCGGCTCCGGACCCGTTCTCGGGGCCGGTTCAACTGCCCGATGGTGATCCGCGCACCCTACGGTGGCGGGATCCGCGCGCCCGAACACCACTCCGAGTCGAAGGAGGCGTTTTTCGTTCACGAAGCCGGTCTCAAAGTGGCGATCCCGTCGACGCCGTACGACGCCAAAGGGATGCTCGCATCGGCTGTTCAGGACCCCGACCCCGTGATGTTCCTCGAACCCAAGCTGATCTACCGCGCGTTCCGCGAGGAAGTCCCCGACAAGTCCTACACCGTTCCGCTCGGCGAGGCGGCCGTCCGCCGGGAGGGGTCGGACGTATCGGTGTTCACGTGGGGCGCGATGACCCGCTCGACCATCGAGGCCGCCGAGGACCTCGCCGAGGAGGGAATCGACGCCGAAGTGATCGATCTTCGTACTCTTTCGCCGCTCGACGAGGCAACCATCCTCGAATCGTTCAAGAAAACGGGACGGGCGGCGGTGGTCCACGAGGCCCCCAAGACCGGGGGCCTCGCTGGCGAGATCACCGCCACGATTCAGGAGGAGGCACTCATGTACCAGGAAGCCCCGATCAAGCGCGTCACGGGGTTCGACACGCCGTTCCCGCTGTACGCGCTGGAGGACTACTACCTCCCCGAGGCGGCGCGGATCACCGACGGCATTCGGGAGGCCGCGGAGTTTTAGATGGTACGCGAGTTCGAGCTGCCCGACGTGGGCGAGGGCGTCGCCGAGGGCGAGATCGTCGCGTGGATGGTCGAGGCGGGCGACGCAGTAGAAGAAGACCAGCCAGTCGCGGAGGTCGAGACCGACAAGGCGGTGGTCGACGTTCCCTCGCCGGTGAACGGCAGTGTCGAGGAGATCCGCGCCGCGGAGGGCGAGATGGTGCCCGTCGGCAACGTCATCATCACGTTCGCCGTAGAGGGCGAAGACGAGGCGGACGAGACAAGCCAGGCGGAGCCAGCCGAAACCCGAACCGACATCGCGACCGAGGCTGCTCCCGACGCCGACGGGGCGGTGGACAAAGGGGGCCAAGCGGACGCAGAGACGGGCCAGGATGGCGAAGCGTCGACCGCCGACGGCCGGGTCTTCGCCGCGCCGAGCGCGCGCCGATTCGCACGCGAGCAGGGCATCGACATCGCGGCCGTCGAGGGCTCGGGTCCTGGCGGTCGAGTGGGCGAGCACGACGTCCGTGCGGCTGCCGAGGGCGGGGCGGGCGAGGCTGGCGGAACGGCCAGCGGCGACGGAACGGGCGGTGAAGAAGCCACGTCGGCCGTCTCGGACGTGTCCGACGGGGGCGACACGTCCGAGAGCGGTGGAACGGCCACCGGCGAGGCGAGTGCCGTCCAGACATCCCCACCGTCCACCGCGGACGCGGCTGACCGCGACCGCACCCTCGCTGCACCCGCGACCAGACGGCTCGCCGAGGAGGCGGGCGTCGACATCGATCACGTGCCGACCGACGAGGAACGCGACGGCGAGGCGTTCGTCGCGCCCGGGGCGGTCGAGGCGTACGCCGCAGCCCAGCAGGAGGCCCAGGCAGCCGACACGGCGGCGGTCGCGGCGGGCGAGGCGGCAGCCGGCGCACAGGAAGAACGGATTCCCTACCGCGGGGTGCGCCGGACCATCGGCCAGCAGATGGCGAACTCGAAGTTCACCGCGCCCCACGTCACCCACCACGACGAGGTCGACATCACGGAGCTGGTCGAGACCCGCGGGGAGCTGAAGGAAGTCGCGGCCGAGCGCGGCATCTCGCTGTCGTACACGCCATTCGTCATGAAGGCCTGCGTCGCCGCACTCCGGGAGTTCCCGATGGTGAACGCGATGCTCGACGAGGAAAGCGAAGAGATCGTCCAGAAGAAGTATTACAACGTCGGCGTGGCGACCGCGACCGACGCGGGGCTGATGGTTCCTGTGGTGGATGACGCCGGCGACAAGACCCTGCTCGGACTCGCCTCGGAGATGAACGAGCTGGTCGAGAAGGCGCGCGAGCGCTCGATCGCGCGCGAGGAGATGCAGGGCGGGACGTTTACGATCACCAACGTCGGCGCGATCGGCGGCGAGTACGCCACCCCGATCGTGAACCACCCCGAGGTCGCGATCCTCGCGCTCGGCGCGATCAAGGAGAAGCCGCGGGTGATCGATGGAGAAGTGATCCCCCGGCACGTGATGACGGTCTCGCTCTCCTTCGATCACCGGGTGCTCGACGGCGCGATCGCCGCGCAGTTCACGAACAAGGTCGAGGAGTACCTCGAACATCCGAACCGACTGCTGCTCGAATAGCGTTCGACGCCGCTGGTTTCGGCCGCTCACTCGCGTTCGGCTCCCATCGCCCGATGAGTGCCGGCACGCTGGCCACGACGGATCGGGCGACGAAACCCACCTGGTTTTTCACGCAGCGGCGAGTTTTGCCGAACATGGTCGTTGGCGACGTGACAACCGGAACGGACGTACTGATCATCGGCGCGGGGCCCGGCGGCTACGTCGCCGCCATCCGTGCCGGGCAGTTGGACCTCGACGTCACCCTCGTCGAGAAGGAGGCCTACGGTGGGACCTGCCTGAACCACGGCTGCATCCCCTCGAAGGCGCTGATCTCGGCGACCGACGTCGCCCACGATGCAAGCGAGGCCGAAGAGATGGGTATCCACGCCGATCCCGCCGTGGACCTGAGCGCGATGGTGGGCTGGAAGGACGACGTGGTCGACCAGCTCACGGGCGGGGTCGAGAAGCTCTGCAAGGCCAACGGCGTGAATCTCGTCGAGGGCCGCGCGGAGTTCGCGGGCGAGAACACCGTGCGAGTCGCCCACAGCGGCGAGGGCCAGGGCTCGGAATCCATCGAGTTCGAGCACGCCATCGTCGCCACCGGCTCGCGCCCGATCGAGGTGCCGAACTTCGACTTCGACGGCGAGCATATCATCTCCTCGCGCGATGCGCTCGCACTCGATGAGGTTCCCGAGAGTCTCGTGGTCGTCGGCGCGGGCTACATCGGGATGGAGCTTTCTACTGTTTTCGCCAAGCTCGGCACCGACGTCACCATCGTCGAGATGCTCGATTCCGTGCTGCCGGCCTACGAGGACGATGTCGCCCGTGTCGTCAAGAGCCGCGCCGAGGAGTTGGGAATCGACTTCCACTTCGGCGAGGCCGCGAGCGAGTGGGAGGAGTCCGGCAACGGGATCACCGTGCTGACCGAAAACGCCGAGGGCGAGGTTGCGGAGTTCGGTGCGGAGAAGGCCCTGGTCGCGGTCGGGCGCGAACCCGTGACCGACACGTTGGGTCTCGATGCGGTGGGGCTCGAACCCGACGAGAACGGCTTCCTCGCTACCGACGACCGCGCGCGGACCGACGTCGAACACGTCTTCGCGGTCGGTGACGTTGCCGGCGAGCCGATGCTCGCGCACAAGGGAATGAAAGAAGGCGAGGTCGCCACCGAGGTCATCGCTGGCGAGCCAGCGGCGCTCGACCACCAGAGCGTGCCCGCTGCGGTGTTCACCGATCCCGAAATCGGCACTGTGGGGATGACCGAGAGCGAGGCCGAGGAGGCCGGGTTCTCGCCGGTCGTCGGCGAGATGCCGATGCAGGCCAGCGGCCGCGCGCTCACGCTCGGCGAATCTGATGGACTCGTCCGCGTGGTCGCCGACGACGATGCGGGATTCGTCCTCGGCGCGCAGATCGTCGCGCCCGAGGCCTCAGAGATGATCGCAGAGTTCGGTCTCGCGATCGAGATGGGCGCGACCCTTGAAGACATCGCCGCGACCATCCACACCCATCCCACGCTCGGCGAGGCCGTGATGGAGGCGGTGCAGAACGCCCAGGGGAAAGCGATCCACACGCTGAATCGGTGAGTGAAATTCACGAATTCACGTGAATTCGTGAATTTCGATCCGAGCGGGCAACGGGAACGCGCGAATCGGGCTACGGCGTCCGCCGGGTTTTTGTTCGGGTAGCCGTAGTATGCAGTATGAGCGGCTCACCCGACGACGACGAACTCGAAGAGCTCCGCCAAGAGAAACTCGAACAGCTCCAAGAACAGCAGGGCGGGGAGGGTGGCGACCGCGAGGAAGCGATGCAGGCCCAGCAGGAACAGGCCGAGGCCCAGAAGAAGGCCCAGCTCCGCCAGCATCTCACCGACGGCGCGCGCAAGCGGCTCAACTCGGTCAAGATGAGCAAACCCGACTTCGGCGAGCAGGTCGAACAGCAGGTGGTCGCGCTCGCGCAGAGCGGCCGGCTCGGCGACAAGATCGACGAAGACCAGATGCGGGAGCTCCTTCAGGAGCTCAAACCCGACCAGCAGAGTTTCGACATCAAGCGCCGCTGAGGGCGGAAGGATCGAACGGTTCCAGGCACGCGCTCGCCACTCGCCGGTGTACTATCAGTTAGCTATTCGCCGTTTTCTCCGCAGGCCGTGGTGTTCGCTGTTCGGTCTTCCGCAAGCGTAAATACACGAATGCCGCTAACGGAGGGTATGTACGACCGCACCAAGGGGTTTCGTGACTTCTATCCGGGCGAGATGAGTTCGCGGCGCGCCGTCATCGATACGCTCGAAGAGACCGCCGCGCGTTACGGGTTCCGCGAGGTCGGGACGCCCGCGCTCGAACGCACAGAGATGTACGTCGACAAAAGCGGCGCGGAGATCGAAGAAGAGCTCTACTCCTTCACCGACCAGGGCGGCCGCGACGTGGCGATGACGCCCGAGCTCACCCCCACCGTCGCGCGGATGGTGGTCGAAAAACAGCAGGAGCTCTCAAAGCCCGTGAAGTGGTTCTCGACCAGGCCGTTCTGGCGGTACGAGCAGGTCCAGCAGGGTCGGTTCCGCGAGTTCTACCAGACAAACGTCGATATCTTCGGGTCGGCGGAGCCGACGGCCGACGCCGAAATCCTCGCGTACGCCGCCGACGCCCTCACCGAACTAGGACTCGAAAAGGACGACTTCGACTTCCGAGTGAGCCACCGCGACGTTCTCGGCGGGCTGCTCGCATCGTTCGCAGGCGAGGTCGACACCCACGCCGCGATCCGGGCGGTCGACAAGCGCGCAAAGCTCGAAACCGCCGAGTACCACGGTCTGCTGACCGATGCAGGGCTCTCGGAGGGTCAGGCCGAGGAGTTCGACGGACTGCTCGACACCCCCGAAGAGGACCTCAATGATCTCGTGTCGTTCGCCGGTTCGGCACAGGTCGAGAGCGCGGTCACGAACCTCCGGAACGTGCTCGACGCTGCCGACGATCTCGGCGCGCGCGAGTACTGCACGCTCTCGCTCGACACCGCCCGCGGGCTCGACTACTACACCGGCGTGGTTTTCGAGTGCTTCGACTCCACAAGTGAAGTGAACAGGTCAGTATTCGGTGGCGGCCGATACGACGACCTGATCGGGGGATTCGGCGGCCAGTCGATGCCCGCGGTGGGCGTCGCGCCGGGGCTCGCGCCGCTCGCGCTGCTCTGCCAGCGCGCGGGCGTCTGGCCCGAGGAGACGATCGCGACCGATTACTACGTCCTCCAGGTCGGCGACACCCGCCCGACAGCCGCCCGCGTCGTCCGCGATCTCCGGGAGCGAGGCCACGTCGTCGAGACCGACATCGCGGGCCGGAGCTTCGGGTCACAGCTAGAGTACGCCGATTCCATCAACGCCGAGACCGTGGTGATCGTGGGCGAACAAGACCTCGCCGAAGGGCAGGTCACGGTGAAGGACATGGCATCGGGCGAGCAGACCCAGGTTCCGGTCGAGGGGTTCCCCGGCGAGCGCGAGCGGCCGACGGACGACGATCTCGCCTGATGGCCGATGACGGTCGCGGACTGCGCGCGTTCCGGGTTGCCTACGACGGCCGGCCGTTCCACGGCTTCCAGCGCCAGCCCGACGTTCCGACCGTCGAGGATGCCGTGTTCGATGGACTTCGCGATCTGGGCGTGCTCGACGCAGCCGCCGACAAACCGCCGGCGTACGCCGCCGCGGGCCGGACCGATCGCGGGGTCTCGGCGGTCGCACAGACGATGGCGTTCGCGGGCCCCAAGTGGCTCAGCCCCGCAGCGCTGAACAGCGAACTCCCGGCCACGATCCGGTCGTGGGCGGCCGCTGACACGTCTTCGGAGTTTCACGCCACCCACGACGCCACGGCCCGAACCTACACCTACCATCTCCACGCGCCCGCCGCCGACACCGACCTCGCGCGCGAGGCGCTGTCGGTGCTCGCCGGCGAGCACGATTTTCAGAACCTCACGCCCGACGAGGGCGGGACCGTTCGCACGCTCGATCCGGCGGTCGAACCCGACGGCGACTTCCTCGTGATCGAACTCCGTGCGGGCGGCTTCTCACGCCAGCTCGTCCGACGGGTCGTCGCGCTCGTCCGAGACGTGGCGACGGGCGCGGCCCCGCTTGCGAAGATCGATCGGGTACTCTCGCCTGCACCGCTTTCGGGCCCCGAGGGTGTCGGCCCTGCACCCGCCGCGCCGCTCGTGCTGACCGACGTTTCGTATCCCGATCTCGATTTCCGCGTCGATTCCGAGGCCGCCGCGAGCGCGCGCGAAGTTTTCGAGCAGCGCCGGGTCGCGGCCGTGACGGCCGGACGGGTCGCGGGCGCGGTGCGAGATGGCATCGACGAGTGACGATCACAACGACGTGTGCTGATCGTACGGCCATCGAAACGCATCGCCCTCGCACCGTCACTCACCCGTCGTCCCGAGAAACACGCAGTCGAGAGTACCAACCGCGGTTCGCGCTCGTGTATCGAACATATGTGAAATCGGCGAGGGTTTATTGTCGATCGGATCATCAGTTTGCGTATGGCATCCGTCTTCGAGCGCGATACGTCGACGATCGGGACCGTCGTCGGGATCGCCGTGCTGCTCATCGCTCTGGTCGGGTCCACATTCCTGGGCTGGGAGTGGGGTGGGTCGGGCCAGCCCGTGGCCCTCGTGATCGGGATGGCTGCAGCCCTCGCGGCGGGCTGGGTCACGCTCCGAAAGCTCCGTGACTGAGACGAGGTCAGTCACTCCCAGCCGTCGGGCCAGACACCCGCCGCGCGCATCCCCGGCTCCGCACCGTCCTCACGGAGGCGCGCACGGAGGGCGTCGGTGTCGACGCGGTCGGGATCGGCAGCCGCGAGTTCGCGGACGAGGAACGCAGTGAGCATCGCGTGCTCGCGGAGGTTTCGGGCGTCGACTTTGTCGCGGGTGTCGGCCCGTGTGTGAGTCCAGCCGCGCTCCCACCGCGAGGGTTCGCCGGCGCGGTGGCTGTGGAGCTGGAGCGCCGGCACGCCGTCGCGGAGGAACGGCCAGTGGTCGCTGTAGGGATGGGGGCGGTCGCTCACTGAGATCGGGTGAGTAGTATGGTCGCTCACGCGCTCGGCCGCGCTCGCCATCGCGTCGGTGGTGTGGGTGATCGCGTGGAGATCGCGGTATCGACCGGCCCCGTCGACGTTGACGACCGCCGTCACGCGATCGAGATCGAGGGACGCGGCGAGTTCCGTGCTACCCATTAGGCCGAGTTCCTCACAGCCCACGCCCGCCACCCGAACCCGACAATCGAGATCGTAATCGGCGAGGATGCGAGCCGCGGCGACCGCGACCGCGATTCCACAGCCGTTGTCGAGCGCGCCCTCCGCGACGTCGTGGGCGTCGTAGTGGGCGAGCAGCACGATCTCCTCGTCGGTGTCGGGGCCGAGACACCCGACGACGTTCTGACTCTCGCCCGGCTCGGTCGTCGCCTCCACAGAAATAGAAGCGTCCGCGTCGCGGTCGGCGTACTCCGTGAGCCACGCGCCGGTCTCGTGGCTCACGCCGATGCCGGGGATCGCGGCCTCGTGATCGAACCGGAGCGCTCCGGTGGGCGGGAGCTGGCCGGGACGGTGGTTGTGGAAGACGAACGCTGCTGCGCCGGCGGCCGCGGCGTGGCCGAGTTTCTCCATTCGATGGACACGGCGCTCGCTCGACGGTGAATCGGTGCTCGCGAGCGCCACCGTCCCCTCGACATCGGCAGCGTCGATCTCGTCGGGCGTCCCGTGGCCGACATCGACCAGGTCGGCGTGAACGTCGCCGGCCGACGAGTACGGCAGCGCGAACGTCTCGAAGGAGCGATCGATCGACTCGTCCGCCGCGAAGTCGCCCGTCACCGCGGGGGCGCTGACCGCGAGCTTTGCGCGTCCGCGCGTCCAGCGCTGCATCCCGAATTCCTCGATCGTGGGCTCGATCCTGGCGCTTTCCAGTCCGGCGGCGACGAGGTCAGCGGCCCGGCGCTCGCCCGGATGGCCGCCGAGGCGGTTATCGATCTCGCACAATCGACTGAGGAAGTTCCATGGGAAATCGTCGCGCCACGCCGCGCCGAGGGCGCGGTTGGTGTCGTCGTCCATACGGAACGGAAGCGAGCGGCGGGGAAAAATAAACAGGTCGTGACACCGCTCGTCGCTCCAACCGAAGCGACGCGACGGCGTTCCCAGGAATCCTCCGGTGACTCCCTTCCGTTGGTTCGTTTTCGGACGTTCGCCGAACGGAACGACACTGCGGCGACCTCGAAGTCAGGTTCACGAGATGTTGCTTGTAAACCTCACTCGACAGTCTGTTACGCCGATGGGTCGATGGTGGA
>Ga0136575_100655_pt1 | contig 12257 bp, 10 predicted proteins | sample AntDeeMetagen136_FD_104785 | JGI IMG/M metagenome (GOLD analysis project Ga0136575, IMG submission 104785) | Saline lake microbial communities from Deep lake, Antarctica - Metagenome #136 | ecosystem: Environmental > Aquatic > Non-marine Saline and Alkaline > Saline | place: Antarctica: Deep lake...
CCGCCGGCATGCGCGTCTACGCGTGGATGAAATTCCTGGTCCCGCGGGGCGCGACTCCGAGCATCATGCTGCGGATCGACCATGACGCCAGGACCCGCGACACATGGACCCGGCGACTTGAGGGCGCGGTCCGGTTCCGCACCTGGCACGCGGTGGATCTCGATCGACCCGGCCGGTGGCGCATGGAGGTTTTTCACGCCAACGGCGGCGACCCGCTCCGCCTGTTCTCGCGCACGGTCAGGATCGACTGACACCGTCCCTGATCGCCTACACTAAGGGCAAGGGCGGCATCCACGGCGATGCGCGCTCACTCGGGTCCTTATCCACGGAGACGTGCAATGGAGACGTACGAAGAAGCACTGGGCGAAGCCGTGCAACTCCTGATTTCCCATGGCGAGCAGCGTGGCCCGGTTACCGAACACTTTTACGAGCGGTTGCGCCGTGAACACGACCTCCAGGTGGTCCTGCTCGGCGCGCAGTTGCCAGAGAACGAGGAAGAGGCCAGCCGCACCATTCACGACCGGGGCGTCAACGCGGTCCACAGCCTGATCAACCGCGCGATGAAGCGACTGCAGGCTACCCACCGCCCGTCCGGATAGCGCCGCGCCCCGCAGCCCCATCGGCCGGACGCTACGGCGCTCATCATCAGCGGTTTCCGGCGCGAAACGCGCGCCACCCGTCGCGAACGGGTGTCATAACCCGCCCACACGCGTCATAAATGGCGCGATATCATCCCAAAATGTGAACCCTGCCTCGTCATGGCAAGATCTGCCGTGGCAATATTTGACCATCGCCCGAAAGCCCAGCCGGGAGTGCGACGCAGGCGGTGCGTCCGGCTCTTTACGTCCGTGACTGACGTCAGGAGGTTCCGGTCATGAATCTCAACGAACAATCCGTAGCGGTGCCCGTGGATCTTCTCCGCACGGGGCTGCACGTTCACGCCCTCGACCGTCCGTGGGTTGAAACCCCGTTCATTTTCCAGGGGTTCCGGATCGCCTCCGAGCAGGAGATCGAAACGCTGCGGGCCTACTGCCGCAGCGTGTACGTCGATATCGGGCAGTCGGAACCGGCGGCGGCCGAGGCCGTCATGGCGGCGGGCAAGCGACAGCCCCTGCACACCGAACAGATCGGTTCACGCACGCACGAGGCTATCAGCCGACGCCAACTCCCGGAGGCTCTGCGCCAGTGCACGGGCACACTGTTCGAACCGATCGCCCACCCCGACCGGGCACGCTTCAGCAAACTCGTTCACGCGGCCTCGAATATTCGCGATGCGGCGTCCGAGGCGGTGCGCGAATCGCTCCTTCAGCTCCACCGGGATCGCCCGATCAACATCACCCGGGCGACACGGGCGGTCGACCAGATGACCCGCCTGATCCGCGAGGACGCGAGCCCATCCCTGTGGCTGAGCCGCCTCCAGCGGCACGATTCGTACCTGGCGGATCACGCGGCGAACTCCTGCGCCATCGCCCTCGCCTTTGGCGCCAGCCTCGGTATGGACGGCAAAGCCCTGCAGTGCCTCGGGCTCGGGACGCTGCTGATGGACGTGGGCATGATCAAGGTGCCGCGCGAGACGCTGACCCAAAAGCGGCCCCTGTCCTCGAGCGAGCGCGCCACCATGCGCCAGCACGTGGAAATCGGCTGCGAGCAACTGGCTGAGGCCGGGCTGCCGGCCGAGGCGCTAGCCATCGTGCGCCAGCACCACGAGCGCATCGACGGCCGCGGTTACCCCGGCGGCGCTGGCGGTGATTCGCTGCCGCGACAGGTGCTGATCGCCGGGCTGGCGGACAGCTTCGACGCGATGACGACGGACCGTCCGTACCGGGCGGCATTCCGCCCCGACCAGGCGCTGCAGGAACTCTACCGGAATGCGGAAGACACGTTCGGCAGCGAACTCGTCGAGGCCTTCATCCGCTGCGTCGGTACGTGGCCGGTCGGCAGCCTTGTGCAGTTGGACAACGATGCGATCGGCATCGTCGTCGGCAGCCGCCCCGGCGCTGGCGCCTGGCCGACCGTACTGCTCCTGCGCACCCCGGACGGTGAGCCGTACCGCAAACGACTGCTGCTGAATCTGGCCGCGACCGATGGGGCGGATGCCCAGGTGAACGCCCGTCAGATCCGCCGTGCCCTCGGCCAGCGCGAGGCCAATGTCGATATCGGCAAGGTCGTCGCCCGCGAGTTCGGGCGCGGCCGCCGGGACACCGGCAAGGCGACCCAGGCCGCCTGACGCCCGCCGGTGCGGGATCGAGCGCGCGATCCGGGCTACACTCGTTCCCCATGACACGCCCGCTGCGGGGGAGCGCGCATGCCCACAGGGCCCGGGAAGGCCGTTACACTGATCGCCGCGGCAGCCGCCATCCTCGGTGGCTGCGCCTTCGACCGGACCGGACCGCGACCGGATGCCGCCACGGGCGACGGGACCGTCGCGTGGGACGACGCCGGCTGGTACGAGCGGTCGCTGCGGGTCGACGAGAAAACACGCTGGTACCGCCTGTATTTCCCACCCGGGCTCGGACGCGGCGCACCGGCCGTGGTACTCCTCCATGGCGGCTCGCGCAGCATGCGCGACATGTTCGGCGAACGCGCGGGCGGACCACGCGCATGGCTTGATGTCGCCGACAGCGAGGGCGTGGTGTTGGTGGTCCCCAACGGGACGAATCCGCGGGACGGGGACACCCGGGGCGACAATCAGTTCTGGCTCGGGGCCCGGTCCGCGCAGGAAATCGAAGACCGACCCCCAGCCGTCGATGTGCGTTTCATCACCGACCTGTTGGACCGGATCGAGCGGCGTTATCCCGTCGATCCGGCCCGCATGTACGTGTCCGGCGCCTCCAATGGCGGCCTGCTCACCTACAGGCTGCTGATGCAGGAACCGGAGCGCTTCGCCGCCGGCGCGGCGTTCATCGCGAATCTGCCTGCCACCGACACGGATCTCCAGACACCGCGGATCCCCAGGCCGCTGATGATCACGAACGGTACGGAGGACCGACTCATGAAGTGGGACGGCGGCGAGATCCCCATGGGCGGTGGCCGAACGCGATCCACCGAAGAGACGGTGGCCTGGTGGCTGCGCGTAAACCACGCGACAGACGCCCCTCGGCGCACACGCTACCTCCCCGACCGCGCCCCAGACGATGAGTGCCGCCTGCGCGAGGTGGCGTGGACACCGGAATCCGGCGGCGCGCCCGTCCGCCTGCTCGCAATGGAGGGCGGCGGCCACACGCTGCCCAGCCTGCGCTACGACCTGCCCGACAATTTCATCGCGCGGCGCATCTTCGGCAACGTCTGCCGGGATGCCGAGGGGGCGGTGCTTGCGTGGGAGTTCATGCGGGAATTCCGGAGACAAGTCGAATAGCACATTCCCGACCGTGCCCGGGCTGGCCGGATTCGACTCTCAGGGCTGTTTAAGCGTCGTCGTTCTCTCTCGCAGAGGCGCGGAGCACGCAAAGAACGCGGAGAAAATCGATAATTGTCGGGCGCACAAACCGCGCTATGCGGTGTTTGTATATCCTTGTTTCTGGAGCCCTTCCCGTTCTGTCGCTTTCCCGATTTTGAAGTCCTCCGCGCTCTTCGCGTGCTCCGCGCCTCTGCGAGAAAAAACGAACAACGCCGAAAGCGCGCGCGCCATCCAATCCAGGAACGGCAATAAAGGGAGATTGCCCCCTCAGCGCTCCCGGCGCAGGATCCAGCGTTTGATCGGCATGCCCTCGACCACTTCCTCGGTGACGAAGCCATGGGCGCGCGCCTGTGCGGGGACGTCGAAGCGGTGCCAGGCATCGATGAAAGGCTCGTGCACCATGCGGACCAGCATCCGGAAGTAGAGGCCACGCCAACCGTACTCACGGATCAGCGAGCCGGCACTCCGGTACGCCTGCTGCGGTGACGGCTCGGCGAGCACCAGGACGCCACCGGGGCGCAGAACCCGCGCGATCTCGGCCAGACCGCGGCGCAGATACGGGGGCGGGATCTCATGAAAGACGAAATTGACCATGACCCCATCGACCCGCTCATCCGGCAACGGGATATCTTCCAGCGTGCCCTGCAGAAAACGCATGTCCGGCCAGGCGACCGCCGCGTGTTTCAGCAGATACGGAGACGGGTCCACGCCCCACACCTCCGGCACCCCCTGAGCCTGCGCGGCGGCGCCCGTTTTGCCGCCACCGCAGCCGAGATCAAGGACCGCGCCGCAATCCCGAAGGCGCGCGGCCATCGCTGCCCGCGCGCGGTCCAGTTCGCCCAGCATCGAGCGCTCGAAACCCTTGATATAACCGTGCGTGAAGCGATTGGAATAATTGCCGTTCGGCAGGCCGTGGAACTCCTGCAGCACGTAGCGTGGAATCCGGTCGGCCCCGGGCGTGCCCTCGGGCAGGCGGACCTTCTCGCGCTTGCCCAGAATATGGCGGATGACCGCGAGCACCGTCCCCGGGTGGCGCAGGGTCGCCTTGTCGGGCCATGCGTCGGGCAGTTCCATACTGGCCCAGTCGAACGGCTCGACCGGGACGGCCGCGGCGGCCACGACCGATTCTTTTCGGGGGGAGCGGGCGTCGGACATTGCAGCGTATGCCACCGCGTTGCCGGCGATGACTTATCCTCTCCGATGTGACAATGGCGTGCTCAGCAAGCACTCTACCCGATCCTGTCCGCACCCTCAGCCCCATTACGCACGGTCGGCAGGAATCCCCCGAAGGAGTTCCGGATGTCGCATCTGCGGATCGCCCTGCTGCTCGGCATGACCGTGGCACTCGGGCCATTGGCGCTCGACACCTATCTGCCGGCATTCCCGCGCATTGCCGCCGATCTCGGCGTCGACCACGCCGCGGTCGGGCTGACGCTGAGCGTCTACGTACTGGTACTCGGAGCCGGCCAGCTGGTCGGTGGGCCGCTGTCGGATCGCTACGGGCGGCGCCGCATTCTGCTGACGGGCCTGACGATCTTCGCCCTTGGCAGCCTGATGGTCGCCCATGCACAGACGCTGGGCGCGATGATGGGCTGGCGCATGGTCCAGGGGCTGGGCGGTGCCTGGTGCGCCGTCTCGGTGCCAGCGATCGTCCGTGACCGGGCCCGCGGGACCGAGGCGGCGAGACTGTTCGGCCTGATCGGATTGATCATGTTCGTGGCGCCGGCGGCGGCGCCCTCGATCGGTTCACTGATCCTGGCGGCGGGCCACTGGTCCTGGATCTTCGTCCTGCTCGCCGCGTACGCGGCGTTACTGGGCCTCGTGCTGCAACTGGCGCTGTTCCGTCATCTGCCGCCGGCGACCCGGACCCGCACGCCGCTGCGCACTCTGGTGACGAATTACCTGCATGTGCTGAGAAGTGTCGCCGCGATGCGCTTCATCGCCCTGCAGACGCTCGCCTTCAGCGTCATGATGGTCTTCATCACGCACGCGTCCTTCATCCTCCAGGACTGGTTCGGCGTCTCGAACACCACGTTCTCGCTGCTGTTCGCGGCCAATATCGCCGGCATGGCCTGCGTGAATCTGACCAACCGGCGGCTGCTGCTCTCGTGGCACTCCACCGTGATCCTGCGCGCCGCGGTCACCGCCCAAACCATCGCCGTGCTCATGCTGGTTCTGTTCGCGGCGACCGGGGCACCGCTGTGGGCCTTCGCGATCAGTCTTGGCGTGACCGTCGCCTGCATGGGTGCGATCGCACCGAACAACATGGCGAATGCACTTGAGTTCTTCCCCAATCTCGGCGGCACCGCCGCCGCCCTGCTCGGCGCAACCCAGTTCACCGTCGCGGGCGCGATCAGCGCACTGTCGACGGCGATCAGCGATGGCACTCCGATGCCGGTCGTCGCCACGATGGCCGCATGCTCGCTCGGGGCGCTGGCCCTGGCCGTAGGCGCACCGCGCGCGATGCACCGGGCGCTGCAGCGCGCGCGCGCCGAGCGCGCACGTCCCCCAGGGGGCAGCGACTGAGATCGTCAGGAGTCGGGGCCCGCTGCCAGCCGGACCCGGTTGCCGCGCGGGATCGCCACGCGCAGCCCCTTGGCGGGCGCCGGCCGCAGTTCCGGCGTATCGTCCAGGACGGCATCGGCCGCCTTGACGGCCCCATGCAGGAAACCGCTGTGAACACCGCTGCGCACCCGACTGATCGATAGCACAACGGTCGACTGCCGCTTGACCGCCAGCGCGGTATCAACGGCGGTCAGGCGCCCACCGGCGATATCGACCCGCCCGCCGTCGACCCGCACGGCCGGCGCACCCGTCGCCTCCAGATCGGTCGCAATCACGTCGGATGCCGTGATATCGATCGCCGCCCGGCCGGCGGCCGAGGGCCCCTGATCGACGGTGACATGGCGCAGCCGGGTGTCTCGGGAATCCACGATCGTCAATCGCCGCGCGGTCACATCGACGAGCCGCATGCCGGGACAGTCCTCAAGCACGATGTGGTCGAACTCGCCCGACAGGGTGTCGCCACGGCGGCCGCGACAAGTGAAATCCGGACGCCCGCGATCGGTCTCGGAACGCGCGGCGACGCCTCCGGAAGGCGGGCTGGCCAGCGCGTCATGCAGATGTTCGAGGAATATCCCGGTATCGGTATGCATGGGCATGTGACCGGCACCTTCGATCACGCGCAGGCGATTATCCGGCAACAACCCGTGCAGCATGTAACCGGTCCGGATCGGCGCGACGCTGTCGTGTTCGCCCCAGATCACGGTCGCCGGTCGGTCGAAGCGCGCCAGGACCCGCGAAAAGTCGGTTTCCAGCAGTGCGATCGCCGCGTTCACATTCGGCCGGTCCGAGAGCAGCGCGTCCCATGCGCTATCGCTGCGCCGCAGGAGTTCGACGACATCGACCTCCGAGGAGAGCAGCAGGCGCTCAACCACGCCCGTGCCCCACTGGAACAGGCCGCGCACCCGATCGGCGAGGAAATCCGGCAGGCCATAATTCTGGACCTGCGACGACGCGACCGCCCGCAGGAACGCCATCCGTTGCAGGATGCCCGCGGCATCCACAAGGACGACGTTGTCGACCCGATCCGGGTACGTGCCGGCGTAATACAGGCTGATAGCGGCGCCCATCGAATGGCCGACGAGCTGAATGCCCTGAAGGTCGAGGCGTCGCACCAGCCAGTCGAGCAGACGCGCATAACGTGCGGGCGACATTTCACCCTCCGCCGCGGTCGAGCGCGCGAACCCGGGCAGGTCCAGGGCGATGACGCGGTAATCGGACTCGAGCGCCTCGATCGTCTCCCACCAGTCCTGGTAGCCGCTCTGGCCGAGCCCATGCACAAGCAGCACCGGCGTCGCATCGGCCGGGCCGGCCTCGACGACATACATACGCGAGTCGAAAATCGGCTCATCGATCCGGTGTGCCCGCCAGCGCTCCGGCAGTGCGCGATCGCGCACCGTCTCCACAGCATCGCCTCGATCGTCGCCGGACGACTCCTGCGCAGTCGCGACAGTGGTCGCCGCCAGGGCGAGCAGCGCGATGGCGATCACGGCGAGGCGCGGCTGGTTCAGGATAAATCGGATCATGGCGACACGGCGGTTCCGGTCGATTGATGGATTCGGGACAGGGTTCGCGTCCTGCCGCGTGCACCAGGATCACCGGGCGCGAGCAACCCCGGTCGTCCGGTACAATCGCGCCCCCCGGAGCAGCCTGTCGGAGTCGGCGCGTGACGGCAGCACAATGGATATCCCTGCTCGCCGGCAGCCTCCTGCTGCTCTGGATCTCGCGCAGGCCACTGACGAACCCGGGTTGTCATGGTTTCTACCGTTTTTTCGCGCTGGAAGCCACCATCATCCTGCTCGCGCTCAACGCACCGTACTGGTTCGTCGACCGTTTCTCGCGCCCACAGCTCGTCTCCTGGGCCCTGCTGTTCATCGCACTGTATTTCCTGCTCGATGGTATCCGGCTCCTGCGGCGCCGGGGGCAACTCGACCCCTCCCGGCGGGACCCGACGCTGCTGGGTTTCGAACGTACGCGTCATCTGGTCACTGAAGGGCTCTACGGCCATATCCGGCACCCGCTGTATGCCTCCGTCATCCTGCTCGCGTGGGGGCTGTATCTGAAGGCGCCGTCGGTCGCCGCTGCACTGCTCGCCGCGATCGCCACCGGATTCATGGTGCTGACCGCACGCGTCGAGGAGCGCGAGTGCCTCAACCATTTCCGCACTGCCTACCGCGATTACATGGCCCGTACAAGGATGTTCCTCCCGTGGCTGCTCTAGTGGGCCAGTAGTGGATCGCGCCTGACAATACGGCACGATCGCGGCATACTCGCGCGCAAGCCACCGCCCCACGGAGATGCCAATGTCGGCACGGATGCGACGCAAACCGGTCACGATCACCCCGTTCTGGAACCGGATGCCCCGGTTCTTTCTCTACCCACTGACGCCGCCGGGCCTGTACGTCCTGCTGCTGCTGGCGGTTGCCAACGCCACCGTACTCGATCTGATGCACGCCGGCGGCGGCGGCTTCGTAACCGGGCTCGTGGTATCCATTGTCGCGGCCGTGTTCTCGATCAAGTACGGCTACGATATCCTGGAGCGGACCGCGAACGGCCATACGCTGCCACCGCGACTGAACCGGGAAATCCTGCTCGACGGCTACGAACTGCCGTTCAAGCAGATCGCCGTATTCATCGTGCTCGGCCTGGTCGCGTGGGCCATGGCGATCCTGCTGCCCCCGGCGCTGACTCTCGTGGGCTTCATCCTTTACGGCATTGCGGTGATCGCGCTGTTCCCGGCGATCGTCATGACGCTGGCACTGGAGCGCTCGGTCGCCGCGGCGCTCAACCCGGCGACCCTGTTCGGCATCGCCTTTCGCATCGGTTGGCCCTATTTCGCGGTTCTCGGCCTGTTGACCCTGCTCAATGGCGGCGCGGGCACGGTCATGTCCCTGTTCGGCCAGGCCCTGCCGCTGGCGGCGCAGGCCTTCCTCGGCGCGTTTTTCCAGAATCTCTTCTTCTTCACGATGATGAATCTGATGGGGTATCTGATCTTCCAGTACCACGACCGCGTCGGCTATGCGCCGGAGACGCTCGCGGACCAGGACGATGGCTGGGGCGAACTGCTCGATCCAGTCGATGAAGATATCGAGGCCGGCAACTATGGATCCGCGGCCCAGCGTCTGCGCAGCCTGATCCGCGAACACCCCGACCACGCAATCGCACTGCGCCAGCAACGCCACCAGGTCCTGAAACTCACGGACGACGAGGACGCGCAGATCGACAACGCCGGCACGCTGCTGAGCGAACTGATCGACGCCAACCGTCTGCGCGAGGCGACCGAGGTCTTCATCGACATCACCGATATCGACCCCGCGTTGCGGCCGGTGCGGGAAACCGATTACGAACCGCTGATGAACATGCTCGTGCAGCGCGGGGAATACCGGCGGGCCGTGCGTATGGCCAACGGTTTCCACAAGGATTTCCCGGAGAGCACATCGATCCCACCGCTGTACCTCGAGGTGGCGCGGATCTTTTCCGACTTCCTGCAGCAACCGGACAGGGCACGACAGGTGGCGGATTTCCTGATCCAGCGCTTCCCCGATCACCCGGCCTCGGGCCGGGCCAAAACGCTGCGGGACGCCCTCACGAATTGACACCGGTCAGAGCCCGCTCGGCCTGACGCGCGGCCGGCGTCTGCGGGAAGTCACGCAGCAGGTGATGGTAGATCGCCCGGGCCCGCTCGCGTTCGCCTTCGCGCTGGAACTTCCGCGCCAGCCGGATCGCGCGCTCCTCGATTCCCTGGAAGCGCTGCGGGTGCTTCAGAGCGGCCTGGACCAGCGGGGCGGCCTCTTCGGCGCTGCCGCGGCGCAGCAGCAGTTCGATCACCCGCTCCATGAGGGCACCGCCGATCTTCGGTTTCGGCCGCGCGCGCCGCCGGTAATCACGGAACGCCGTGAGCATCAGTTCCGCGGTCTCGTCATCGCTCGGCTCCAGCCGCAGAATCCGATGGACGGCATCGTGATACGCCTCGCTGGCGGGCGCGAAACGACTGGCACGGAACAGACCGTCGAGCACGCGGACATTCTCCGGCCAGTCCCGCGCCATGCGCGCGAACAGCGGCCGCGCGCGGTCGGGTTCCATCGCCGCGAGATGCTCATGGGCGGCACCGAGTTCGCGCTCGAACGCCTCGGTGCGCTCGCGCTCGTCCATCGCCTCTTCGTCGACGGCGCTGGTCCCGAAACGCACGGCGGCCCCGGCGACCGCCCCGGTCAGGATGCCGCCGATATGCGCCACAAAGGCCACGTTGCTGAGATCCGAGAAACGGATGTACTGGTAGATCTCCTTCCCGAGCCAGAGTCCAAGCAGGACCAGTGCCGGCGCCTTGACGTAATCGAAATAAAAACCGATGAAGTAGAAAAACCGGATCCGGCGCAGGCCATACAGCACGCCACAGAGGCCGACCAGACCGGCGATGGCGCCCGAGGCGCCGACGAGCGGCATGAGACTCTGCGGCTGCATGGCAATGAACAGCCCCGCGGCGCCGAGCCCCGAGAGCAGGTACAGGCCGATCAGGACGAGACTGCCCAGCGCGACTTCAACCAATAGTCCGAGCGCGATCAGGAAGATCATGTTGCCGATGAGGTGGAACCAGCCACCGTGCAGGAACATGGAGGTCAGGAAAGTCGTGGGGTCGGATTCCACGGGGCGCAGGCCATGCCCCCAGACGGTCGTCTGGTCGAGGCGTCGTTCCAGACCCTCGCGCCCGCGCTGCCAGCGCTCGTATTCGGGATGCTCCGGCCCGATGACCTTGCCCGCTTCGAGCCGCCGCGTGAACGCCCCGTCGCTCATCAATCGTTCGAACCATGGGGCCGCGGGATCGTCGAGCCGGTCACCGAAATGTTCCACGAACGGATCGTCGCCCTGCGCCTCGAGGTAGTCGCGATACCGGGGCAACTCGATCTCCGCGAGACCGGACTCGTAGTAATGGGTCTTGACCCGCTGCATTTCGCGCCCGTCGTCGAGCTGAAACAGCAGAAAAACCAGGACATTGACGAACACGAGCGTGAACGTGACGACCGGCGGCCGGCGCCAGTCGATGGGGCGATCGAACGGTATGATCAGCATGTGACTCCCTTCTGCCGTGGCGGAGATCCGCGCGCGTCCCTGCACACGCCTGGTGTCCTTGAACACCGGTTCGTCGTCTTTTCGCCGGGCCCATGCGGCACGCTGGCTGGCGCCTGGCAGGCCCGACGGCGGTACGGTAGCGCGGACGACCGGACGATGCCAGCGGGCCGCAACCCCGTGAACGATTTGCGTATTCGGGCCTTCCCGTGTATCGATCGGGTTCACGACACAGGCTTCAGGATCGTGAAGGTATTCCGCGTCACCGCGAAGACGCACGAATACTTCTACGGTCTCCGCAATCTGACCGGGGAACCCGCCATGCGCTGGATCGCAATCATCGCCCTGCTGGCGCTCGCCGCCTGCACCACGACACCACCGCCACCGCCCGAGACGCGCACGTTCGCCTGGGGCACAACGCGCGCCGAGGTGCTGTCGACCGAACCGAGCGAACCGGAGGTGGCACCGGCCGATCGGCTCGTGTACCACGTCGAACGCGCCGGTATACCGCTGACGCTGAGCTATCGCTTTGGCGGCAACGGGCTTGAAGCCACGCACTGGTTCAACCGCTCAAGCCACGAAGACAACAACCGTTATATCGACGATTACGAGCGCCTCAAATCCGAACTCATCGACCGCCACGGCATGCCCCGCCTCGACCGCATGGCGTGGCGCAACCGGATGCTCGCAGACGAACCCTCCCGCTACGGCGACGCCGTCGCAGCCGGGCATCTGGTCTATTTCAGCGAGTGGGACACCGAGCGCGGAAAGATCGTCATGGCGCTACGCAACGATCGGCTGCAGGTCGCGCATGAGCTCGTGTACAAGCGCCCGGAAGAATAGGGTTCTTCCCGGCTGACCGCGACGACGCACCGAGCGATCGCGAGCAAGCTCGCTCCCACAGGCCCCGACGATCCGCGGCAGTGCAGGAGAACTTCGCTCGCTTGCTTCCATCAATCCGAACACGCCGCCGCGGTGTGCCGGCGTTTGTGGGAGCGAGCTTGCTCGCGATCAACGCGTCATGGCCACCAATCGTGATCCGGTAGCACGCGCGCGTCCGCTTCGCGAAAACGCGCCTGCAGTCGCCCAACCCGCATAGGCGCATCTTCGCCGAAGGCGAATGCGCGCATGATTCCGTCGACGCGGCATCCCGGTCGCCGGCACCGGACCGCCCGCCGCTTCACCCCGGAGCCGTCTCCGCATTGCCGGCCCGGCGGCGCAGGTCGGCGCGGAC
>Ga0136575_100710_pt1 | contig 11510 bp, 9 predicted proteins | sample AntDeeMetagen136_FD_104785 | JGI IMG/M metagenome (GOLD analysis project Ga0136575, IMG submission 104785) | Saline lake microbial communities from Deep lake, Antarctica - Metagenome #136 | ecosystem: Environmental > Aquatic > Non-marine Saline and Alkaline > Saline | place: Antarctica: Deep lake...
GACGTCCGGACGACGACCCACTGAGCTCGCGACCCGCTTCTCGCAGCCCCAGTAGACTCGCTCTCTCGAGCGATCGGTGAAAACGGTGGTTCACGGGTTCGCGACTCTGCCGTCGAAACCCGTACGATGCGTCGGCTCACTCGGGAACGTACGTGGCCGATTTCAGTTCGCGGACGACGGCCGACTCGTGTTCGGCGATCCCGCCGACGAGTTCGCGGGCGGCATCTTCGACATCGTCCTCGGCGACGACCCTGTTCGCCAGCCCCAGTTCGCGGGCTCGGTCAGGATCGATCGCATCGCCGGTGAGAGCGATTTCTTTCGCGGCTCTGGTTCCGACGATCCGCTCGAGTGGTGCGATCGTGTGCGTCGCGGCGATCCCGAACTGTACTTCGGGCAGGGACAGCGTCGTTTCCTCGCCGAGGACGAGGAAGTCACAGTGCAGCGAGAGGATGAACCCGATACCGACGAGTGCCCCGTGGGCCGCCACGGCCGTCGGATACGGACGCGAGGTGAGGAAGCCGTAGATCTCGTCGTTCAGGTCATTGATCTCGTCCGCGTACTTCTCGTCGGCGACGATCTCCCTGTCCATTCCGGCACAGGTCGCCGGGCCGTTGCCGGCGATGATAAGCCCGTCCACCGCCTCCTCCGGCAGCTCGACGAGAGCGTCACGTAGCTCCGAAAGGAGCTCGAGGGTGACGGCGTTTAGTTTGTCCGGACGATTCAATCGGACGGTAGCGATCCCATCGGATCGATCCACCGCGACGAGACCGGGCGTTGTCATGCCGATTACCACCCGTCCACTCCGCATGAATTCGGGGGTAATCGAACTAAACGCAACCCGAACCCGTCGGACTCTCACGGCGTGCGAACCGCCGCCGCTTTCCCACCCTTTAATCACGATTGTTCCGTGACGATACGTATGGAACGGCTCACTCCGCGAGTGCGGGGCGTCTGGCTCGCTCTCGCGATCGTTCGAGCCGCGATTTTCGGCGGGATCATCGTCGGCGCGACGATCGCTATTTCCCGCACCGACCTCTGGACCGACGCGCCCGCGGCACTCGTCCCGGCTGCCGTCGCGATTGCCCTCGCGCTCGCCGTCCTGCGGATCGGCGTGGCCTGGCTGCGATACGGCGTCTGGCGGTTCGACCTTCGGGACGACGACCTCTACATCGAACGCGGCGTCTTCACGCGAACCAAAACGGTCGTCCCCTACGTCCGGGTCCAGCACGTCGATTCCCGGCGCTCGCCGCTCGAGCGAACCGTCGGCCTCGCGACGGTGGTGGTATACACGGCCGGCTCGCGGAGTTCCGACGTCGCGATCCCCGGTCTGACGCCGGCACGAGCCGAGGAGCTACAGGAGTCGCTGCGCCGGCTCGCGATCGAGAGCGCGGGTGAAGACGCCGTATGAAGAAACTCCATCCGGCGTCGGTCGCCGTCCGATCGCTCTCGAGGAGCCTCAACACCGGCTTCGTCTTCTTCGTCATCGGCGTCATCGTCTCGCCCGGCGGCAACGGGATGAATCTGCTCTCGGTGTTCGGTCTCGTCCTGTTTGGGGTCGTTACGGGAATCGTCTACGAGTTCGCCTACTACCAGCGATTTCGGTACGAACTCACTGCGGACACGTTCGACGTCACCTCCGGAGTGATCTCGCGTCGGGACCGCGAACTCCCCCTTGGTCGGGTCCAGAACGTCGATATTAGACAGAACGTGATCGAACGACTTCTCGGGATCGCGGCCGTCCACATCGAAACCGCCGGCGGCGGCGAAACCGAAGTCAGCCTCCAGTACGTCGACGAGTCGGAAGCCCGGCACCTCAGACGGCAACTACGGGGTGGCGCGAGCCCCGAGCGGACCGAAGGGGACGACGATGAGGCACTCGAGGACGAGGTAGACGCGGTCGATTCCGCTGTGGAGCCGTCGGAGGACGAAGAGATCCTGTTCGAGATCGAACCCCGCGAACTCGCAATCTTGAGCGTCTTCACCATCGATCCGGGGGCCAGCGTCCTGGGCGGTATCGCGCTCTCGTTCGCCAGCGGATTCGATCCGGAAACGTTGCTCCCGACCGACCGAATCGCCGGGCTTCCGGGACCGGCAACGGGAATATTCCTCCTCGCCTGGGGGCTCTTGCTCTTCGTGCTTGCCGCCTGGATCGTCAGCGCAATCCTCACGTTCACCCGCTACTACGGCTTTCGGCTCACTCGCGCCGATGACGAACTCTATTATGAACGGGGGCTCCTCCAGCGCTACAGCGGGACGATCCCCCTCGATAAGGTCCAGACGCTGACCATCTCGGAGTCGATCCCCTTCCGGTGGTTCGGCTACGCTGCGCTGGGCGTCGAGACGGCCGGGTACGCGCCCGGTCAATCCGGCTCCCGCGGGACGGAATCTGCGATTCCGCTCGCCGACGCCGACCGCGTGGTCGCGCTCGCACGCGCGATCGAACCGTTCGGCCCGGTCGACCTCGAGTCGCCGCCGCGTCGCGCTCGAGAACGGTATGCGGTCCGGTATCTACTCGTCGTGGCTGCGATCGTCGGCAGCGCGTACGCGGTGGCACGGTACACCGCGGTCGTTCGCCAGTGGTACGTCCTCGCCGTCGTCGCCGTGCTTGCTCCGTTCGCCGCCCACCTGAAGTGGTCGAATCGAGGCTACTGCGTCGGTGATCGGTACTTCCTCACGCGGGCGGGGTTCTGGCGGCGAACGACGAAGATCGTCCCCTACTATCGGGTGCAGGCCGTCCTTCACGAGGCGACGATCTTCCAGCGACGTCGTCGTCTCGCCAGCGTGACTGCTGACACCGCGAGTTCCGCCTCCTTCTTCGGCCGGGCAGCGACGGCCCACGACGTGGATACGGATCGCGGCCTCGAACTACAGGCCATCATCGAGGAGCGATTACAGGACCGTCTCCGGGCGCGCCAGCGCCAGCGGACGGTCGGGCGGTGGTTTCGGGAGGCGAGCGACGACGAGTCGGCGGACGAGGACGCGTCAGTAGACCGCGACGACGAGCGGTAACGGCCACAGGGGCGCAACGACTGCCGACGGCTCGAGAGGAGTATCGACTCGGAAACGGCCATGGAATGAGCGACGTGCACACGAAAGTTGCAATCGCCTGTCAGGGTGGTGGAAGTCACACGGCCTTTACTGCGGGGGCGCTCCAGCGGCTCCTCCCGGAGATCGCCGTGTGCTCTTGGGCTGGTACGGACACAAGTCGTCCCGGAACTCGCCCCCCGGGGATCAGTAGGTCAGGCTCATCCCGCCCTCGTGGGTCATGTCTCCGCCATTGAGATGCTTGCTGTGGTGTGAACAGCCCATCACGAACAGGTTGGCGACCTCGTAGGGCTCCATCATCTCTTTGACGCGAGTGTGTTCTAACATCACGTTCTCGACGACCTCGTCGACGGTCATGTCGCGCCGATCGGCCGTGTCGGGGAGCTGTTTCGCGACGAGTGCCGTCTTGACGTAGGCGGTGCTGACGGTGAACGCTCGTACGTCCCCCTCGCCCTCAGCGGCAATCGACTGGGTCAGCCCTCGGAGCCCGAACTTCGTCGTGTTGTACGCGACCTTGTCCTGCGTCACGATGTGGCCGTGGACCGAGCACATGTTCGCGACGACGCCCGTGCCGTCCTCGTTGTCGCGGAAATGAGGGAGACAGTGTTTCGTGAGCACCATCGGTGCCCGCTGCATGACGTCGTGCATCAGGTCGTACTTCTCGAGAGGGAACGATTCGATCGGTGCGACCGTCTGAATCCCGGCGATGTTGGCCAGATACCGGACGTTGCCCTGTTCGGCCGCTTCGTCGACGATCCGCTCGAGATCGGCGTCGTCAGTCAGGTCGCCGACGACCGTGACGAGTTCGCCCGGCAGGGACAGGTCTTCGGCCTGGCTCTGCGTCTCGGCGAGGCCGTCCTCGTCGCGGTCCGTCGCGACGACGGTCAGGTCGTTTGCGGTGAAGGCCAGCGCAGTGGCCTGTCCGATACCGGAGCCGGCCCCTGTCACAATCGCGACGTTCTCGGCGGTATACTGTGGATCCTCGAGTACCAGCAGATCGTCACGAGTGAGTTCGGACGGTCCGTACGTTTCCATCGCCTCCTCGACGGTCATGTCTGCCATATCGATTCGGATGGAGACCAACGGGGAATAACTACCGCCGAGGTATTCCTAGCGCAACCGACCGGCTAAATTGCTCTCACTACCGGATGCTGGAGAGCACTGCCGGGAATCGGTGCGTCCCGTCCGACGTCACAATGAATTGGGTGCGTGTCCCGAAACTGTGGGTTGCCAGCGCCCACCCAATCGGTATAGCGATATGAGATTTATGAGTTCGAGAGCGGACAGTGCACAACTCCGGAAAGAACAACAGTACGACAATTCTGCTGGACAATAGATCGCTTGCCGAACGAGTACACGTATCGAATTCGGGACCCACAGCGTCCCGTGAGGTGCTATCGCACCCACGTTCGTATCCAAGGCTACCAGCCGATTAAACGCCGTTCACGCCGTCATGAGCCGACTCGAGTCGCATACGGCTTTCCCCCTGTCTGACTGAGAGGGCTCCGAGAGAGACACGACAGGCGGATCGGAATCGACTCGCAGGAGTACCGCAGTCTCACTGCCAGACAACAGAGAGTGGCAGAACCATAGCAGCCACTGAACGTCGCTTCCCGTTCGCACGACGGCTGTGTGATCGGTATGTGAATGGGAACGGTGTGTGACCGTTTCAGTCGGTAGTATAGTCGATGCCCGGAACGGCTTGCGTATCGATGGCTACGGTGTCCGGTCTGAACCGGTGAAATCGCTCGTCGACGACGCCGATACCGAGGTTCGACACAGCGTCGACTGGAGAACAGTCATCGTTCAACGCTGAACTCGCAACTCGGTGGCCGTGATCGAGGGGATCTCGCTGAGAGAGCGCGCTCGAAGCGACCAATCCGTGCTGACTCCGCCTCTGGACGCGATCGGATGACTCGCTCGACCCCCATACGATGGTACTGGTGTCCACCGCAAACTGAGAGGGTCCCCTCTTTCCTGGAGACGTGCGAAGGGGGTATCGACTCGAGTGAATTCGCGATCGCGACGTTCTATAGTAACAACTGAAACTATTTACACACCGATCGCACAGCCGTCGTGCGATCGGGTGTGCATTGACTTTCAGTGGCTACTATAACTCTCGGAGAGGCACGGCTGGACGACCGGATGTAGATCGTTCGGAACCGAAGCGCGCTGTCGAGTCGATCGTTCTGTGCGCAGCGGCAGGCTATCGCCGGAGAGAGAAAGACCGAAATCCGGCCGAATGCGAGCGGCGTCTACGAGACCAGTGCGTTGTCGCTGGAGCAGGTTCGATTCGGGACTGCATTTCCGATCGATAGTCGCCGAACGAGTCGTGATACGTACGTAAAATCGACTCCATTCGCCGGTCGGCACTCGACGATTTGACGCCACGAGCGATGAAAGCGTCTTGGCCACTCAGCTGCTCATCATCTCTGTATCTCAAAGTATAGCCCCACACAGCAAAATTCAATATCTGCTCTCGTATCACCACTGTAGTTACTTATCTTCGATAGTAGGATTGCATTCCGCGATTGATTGGCCCTGCTAGCTGAGATAAATATACTTAGCTCAAATAATGGGTAGATTGAAGATCATCGCGTTTGATGGACGGCGTATGAGCGATTCAGGGGACACTTCTCGAAAATCTGTCAAGACCTATGTCCCAGCCTACCAGAAATCGGAGTGGCAATCTCACGCCGACGACCTCGATATGAGTCAAAGCGAGTTCGTCCGAACGATGGTTCAGGCGGGACGAAACGGGTTCGAGGCCGGCTCTGCGGAACCCGATTCTCCGGACCCAGACCCTGGGGGTAACGCCCTCGAAACGCAGGTCCTCAAACTCCTCTCCGCTGACACGTATTCGTGGGACGAACTGCTCGAGGCGGTCTCCGACGACATCGAGTCGCGACTGGACGAGACGCTCGAGGAACTGCAATCGAACAATCGGATTCGATACAGCGGACGCCACGGGGGGTACACGACCGTCGACGGTGGTGGCGATGGCGACTGAACCCACCGGCGACGCGCCGGCAGATGTGACGGAACCGATCGCGTACTTCCTCGACGACCAGCGCTATCACGGCAAGAGCGAACGGACGCTCGAGGCCTACGAGCGGGTGCTTCGCCGGTTCGAGACGTTTCTCGCCGATCGGTTCGACGTCGAAGCGGTCGGGAACGCCCAGCGTCGGGAGTGTATGGCCTGGATTCACTCGCTGCGCGACGAGTTCGAAGACAGCACGATCGCGTCGTATGCCTCCTACCTCAACCGATTCTACGACTACATGGCCCGCGTTGGTGCCTTCGCCGACAATCCGATGGCACTCGTCATGGAGGAGATGTCCGAATCGATCGATACGAACCCGACGAGACGCGATATCTCGGTGGGCGAAATGCAGTCGTTCGTCGGAACGATCGCTCATCCCCTCGAGCGGGCCGTCATCGTCACTCTGCTCAAAACGGGGATGCGTGTCGGCGAGTGCTGTAACCTCGATCTGCGGGACCTACACCTCGAGTTGCCGGAACTCGACCTCGCATGGGAGCCCCGCGTCGGCCTCGAACGGCGACCCTCGTCGGTGTTCGTCTCGTCCGAGCCGGCCCGCGGAACGGCCGTCAACGGCGAGGAACGGACGGCCTCGAACAAGCGAAAGCGGGAGACGGTCGTCCCCGTGGACGACGAGCTTCGAGCGGCGTTGCTCGAGTGGCTAGCCATCCGCCCCGACGCAATATCGACGGCACGGCCGCTCTTCCTCGATACCGGGTCGTCGTGGGGCGAGCGGTTGACACCGTCGGATGTCCGCTATATCGTCGAGAAGCACGCTCGCGAGTACGGCTGGTACCGGACCGGCGGCGGCACAGGAGAGAACGTCACGCCACACTACTTCCGGCACTTCTTCACCACGCATCTCCGGGATCGCACCGGTGATCGAGGGATTGTCCAGTACCTCCGCGGCGACGTCGCCGGCGACGTGATCGATACCTACACTCACAACTGGGGCGACCGCGTCCGTGAGACCTACCTCGAGTCGATTTACCCCGTCACCCGGTGACCGGACGCTGGCCGTCCGGCCGACCGACCGTTCGACCGTCTCGTCGAATTTCGGGTCCGGTGTCTATCTTGAGTTCGGCTCATCTCGGCGTTGAACCGTCCGAAATTGTCGTCTGACGACGGTTTTCTTTTACGAAAAACGTCGATTGTAGCCAACTGTTACTATGAGATGACTCAATTCACCCGTCCCATTTCGAACTCATAAACCAAATACTGCTATACTAATACACTCCCCCTTCGAGGGGTCTCGGCTACTATAGTTGTCCCGCCATCATATTCCATGGGAGCGACTGGTTTCGTCGGGATAGCAGTCTTGCAACCGTCGAACGGTTACTAACAGCGATACACCTCCCGAAACGTTATTAGCCGTTGTGTTGGCGTTTACCTGTGGTGTCATATGGTAGACGCTAGCATTCACGTACTCGATCGCGGCAGTCTCGATGTCGACATGAACTACATGATGGAGGGCCACGTGCTCGGCACGCACGACGAGCCGAATCCCGACATCGACTACGGCGAAATCCCGGTCTGGAGTCTCGTCATCGATCACCCCGAGGGGACGATCCTCTGGGACACCGGATCCCATCACGACGCCCTCGAGGGACACTGGCCCGAAGGATTGTTACAGGCGTTTTATCCCTACGACGCCCACGAGCATCGCCTCGACGACGACCTGAACGAGGCCGGGTTCGGAATCGACGACATCGATTACGTCTTCCAGACCCACCTGCACCTCGACCACGCCGGCGGCCTGGAGTTCTTCGACGGGACGGATGTCCCGGTCTTTGTCCACGAGACGGAACTCAAGTACGCCTACTACAGCGCCAAGACCGACGAGGGCAGCGGCGCGTACATCCTCGAGGACTTCGATCACGACCTGAACTGGCACGTGCTACATCAGGACCGCGAGCGACACTTCGAGGATCTGGCGTTCGTCCGCTTCCCGGGGCACACCCCCGGACTCACCGGGACGATGATCCACCTCGACGGCGAGGGGACGATCGTGTTCACCGGCGACCAGGTCTACATGGCCGACAACTTCGAGGCAGAGATCCCGCTCGGAGCGAACCTCCTCTGGGGGAAGACCGAGTGGTTCGACAGTCTCCGCCGGATTCAGGAACTCGAGCGGCGTCACGACGCAGAGATCGTCTACGGACACGATCCCGAACAGTTCGAGGCCATGCAGCCGGGGTGGGGGCTGTGAGCTACGACCGGTCGGTCTCCGCCAGCCCGCACGAACTCACCCCGGAGACCGTCTGGCACGTCCAGATGCCACAGATTCGCGTCGGCCGCGGCGCGGTCAGGGAACTCGGATTCCAGCTCGCGGACCTGGGTGTCGACGGGGACGCGCGCGGACTGATCGTGACCGACGAAACCCTGGCCGAGATCGGCCACGCGGGGCGGGTCGCCGACCACGTCGAGGACGAGGGGTTCGACATCGATGTCTACGACGACTCGGAACGCGAACCCTCGATCGAAGCCGTCGAGGACTGCATCTCGTTCGTCCGCGAGGAGATGGGCGAAGACGGCTACGACTTCTACGTCGGGCTCGGTGGCGGAAGCTGTCTCGACACCGCGAAGACGACACGCGCGGTCGTCGCCAACGGCGGCGAGATCCTCGATTACGTGGCCGAGCCGACCGGCTCCGGCGAGGCGCTGACGGACTCGGGTCCGCCCCTCGTGTTACTCCCGACGACGGCCGGGACGGGGTCGGAGATCTCGCCAGTCGCGATCCTCTCCGTCGCCGAGAAAGACATCAAAGAGGGAATCTCGAGCAACAACGTGCGGGCCGACGCGGCGGTACTCGATCCGACGCTGACCACGTCGCTTCCACCGGACCTCACCGCGAAGACGGCGATGGACGCGCTCGGTCACGCCATCGAGGGGTACACGACTCACCGATACGACGAGCTACTTCGTCCCGAAGAGCCCGCGAATCGCCCGGTGTATGCCGGCCGAACCGGGTTCACCGAACTGTTCAGCGAGACGGCGATCGACCTCCTCTCGAGCAACGTGCGACGGGCGGTCAACAACGGTGACGACCTCGAGGCTCGCGAGGCGATGTTGAAGGGTGCGCTGTACGGTGCGATCGCCGGGTTGACGGCCGGCGCGAGCCTCTGTCACGCGATGGCGTATCCTGTGGGGAACAAGTACCACACGTACCACGGGGAGACCATCGCCGCCCTCACGCCGGCGAGTACGCTCGGATACAACGTCGCAAGCGATCCCGACCGCTTCGCGGACATCGCGGAGATGCTCGGTGCGAATACGGACGGGTTGGGCACCCGGGCGGCCGCCGATCGCGCCCGTGAGGAGTTCGTTGCCCTCCAGCGCGATCTGAACGTCCTGCCGAGCGGCCTCCACGAACTCGCCGGCGTCACCGAAGACGAGATCGACTGGCTGGCCGAGCAGACGGTCGACACCCAGCAACGGCTGCTTCGGTGTAATCCGCGTCCGGTGACGAAAGACGACGTCGCGGAAATCTTCCGCGACTCGCTACACAACTGGGAGTAGTCTATTGGAGGAAGCCGGAACTGCTATCGGACCTTATCGGCCGACCGCGAGTTCCGTCTCGAGGTCGGCCCCGTCCAGCAGCGATCGAACGAACTCGATCGTCTCGGTGGTCTCCGCCACGTTCTCGAGCAACACCGTTTCGCTCGGGAACAGTTGCTCGCCGAGCAGGAGGCCGTGATCGCGGGCGGTCGAGCCGGTGACGGTCAGGTAGACGCCAAGCCCCGCGTCGGCGATGGCAGCTTCCTCCTCGCGGCCCTCATCGGGGTAGCGGAATTCGACGCCGTCGAGCGTTCGCGTTCCGAGCACCGCCTGAACGAGTCGTTCGTATCTGGGTTCGATACAGAGCGGCCCCTCGTAGGTCTCGAGGAAGTCCCGATCGACCGATTCGGTGGACGGGACGACGTCGGGCGTGGCCAACAGTGTGTGGTAAACGGTGTCGCCGAGCCCCGTGACGACTTGGACGTCAGTGTCAGAGGGATCGATTCGGGCGTTTATGTCAGCGATTCGGTTGAGCGGCTCCGGTCGGAGTTCGACGACCTCCTCGAGGACGAGATCGGCGCTGTCGAAGCCGAGCGCGAATTCGTGGGTCCGAAGCGATCGGAACGGCTCCTCGCGACCCACGAGCTGGATCGCCGCGTCGTCGGGTGCGCCCTCGACACCCGCGAGCGGGATCGTGACGCTGTCGAAGACGATTCGCCGCGGCTTTCCGGCGCGGTCATCCCGCAACAGCGTGTACTCGGGTTCGGTCGGATCGTCGACGGTGCTGTAGTCGGCGAGACGATGGTAGACATCCTCCTCTTCGGGATCGACGCTGTCTTTCGTGACCGCCTTCTCGTGGCGGAGCGTCGACGTGATGCCGTCCGCGAGTTCGGGGACATCGAGGCGACCTGCGATTCGGTCGAGCACCGACTCGAGCGGTCGCCCCTTTCGTGGCACAGCGATCGGTATCGTCTCGCCCATCGATCGACTCTCTACTGGCGATAGATAAACGAGTTGTGTTTCAAGAACAGTGATGGCCCGATGCCGTTGCGGTCCGAACTCAGTCCGAGAACATCGAACCGAGCTGGTCGCGCCACTCTTGGATGTCCGTGACGTCCGCCTGCACGTCCTCGAGGTCCTCTGCGACCGTCTCGAGGTCGTCTTCGACGCGCTCGATCTCGCTTTCGGCCCCCTCGAGGTCGTCTTCGAGGTCGGCGACATCGGTATCGATCTCCTCGACGTCGTCGGTCAGATCGTCGACGGTATCGTCGAGTTCGTCGACGTCGTCCGCGACGCCGCCGATGTCCGACTCGAGATCGGCGTTCCAGTCGGAGAGATCCGCGATATCGTCGTCGAGTTCGTCGACCCGCGAGTCCGTCCCGGCGAGTCGATCGTCCATCGACGCGAGGTCGTCCTCGAGCCCCTCGAGATCGGTCTGGAGCTCCTCGATGAGCTGTGCGCCGGTGCCGTTCTCCTCGAGGAACGTCTCGAGCGCGTCGGTGTAGGCGGTGACCTCCTCGACACGGGTCTGGAGGTGTTCGACTTTCGCGATCTCCGGGCCAGCGGGCTCGAGATCGAGTTCGGACTGGATTGTCTCGAGATCGTCATCGTCGACCGTCCCATCGCGAATTTCGGCTGCGAGCCGGGCTGCGATCGACCCGTCGAATTCGGGTCCGGCGTTCGGGGCTGTGGCAGTTGGTTCGGCAGTATCGTCGGATTCGCTGGCCGTCTCGTCTAACTCGTCGGATTCGTCTTCAGTAGCCGGTTCGTCGTCCGCGGCCAGCTCGTCGTCCGCGGCTGGCGTCTCGGGCTCGGTATCAGCCGTCTCGAGTGAGTCGTCCGCGGCTTCGGTGTCTGTCACGGACTCCTCGTCGTCGACCGTCGCAGTCGACTCGTCGTCCTCGGCAGTCGGTTCGGCGTCCTCGGC
>Ga0136575_100726_pt1 | contig 11351 bp, 13 predicted proteins | sample AntDeeMetagen136_FD_104785 | JGI IMG/M metagenome (GOLD analysis project Ga0136575, IMG submission 104785) | Saline lake microbial communities from Deep lake, Antarctica - Metagenome #136 | ecosystem: Environmental > Aquatic > Non-marine Saline and Alkaline > Saline | place: Antarctica: Deep lake...
CATCTACAAGTTCGAAATGGCGCGCACCTGGCGCACGCTGTTCCAGAGCGTGGTCTCGCCGGTGATTTCCACCTCGCTGTATTTCGTGGTGTTCGGCTCGGCGATCGGGTCGCGTATCGACGAGGTGCAGGGAGTGAGCTACGGCGCGTTCATCGTGCCCGGGCTGATCATGCTCTCGCTGATGACCCAGAGCATTTCCAACGCGTCGTTCGCGATCTATTTCCCCAAGTTCATCGGCACTGTCTACGAGTTGCTGTCGGCGCCGATCTCCTACGTCGAGATCGTGATCAGCTATGTCGGCGCGGCCGCGACCAAGTCGGCAACGCTCGGGCTGATCATTCTGCTCACCGCGACGGCATTCGTCGATATTCAGATCGCGCATCCGTTCATGATGCTGTTGTTCCTGGCCCTGACCGCGATCACCTTCAGCCTGTTCGGCTTCATCATCGGCATCTGGGCCGACAACTTCGAAAAGCTGCAGATCGTGCCGCTGCTGCTGGTCACGCCGCTGACCTTTCTGGGCGGCACCTTCTACTCCATCGACATGCTGCCGCCGATCTGGCAGAAGATCACCCTGCTCAACCCGGTGGTCTACCTGGTATCCGGCTTTCGCTGGAGCTTCTACGACGTGTCCGACGTCAACGTCGGGGTCAGTCTGCTCATGATCGGCGTGTTTCTGAGCGCCTGTCTCGCCATCGTGGCGTGGATATTCAAGACCGGCTACCGGCTTAAATCCTGAGCCGCCAGGCGAACCGGCGCGCTTTCAATTCGCGTCGGCCACCTGGTACTCGATCTCGACCTTCTGACGACCCCATTCGCGGGCGCGCGTTTTCTTCCTGAACAGGATATCGATCTTGTTGCGCCAGCGCTTGTTCATCTTGTCCTGCACGGTATAGGTACCCGGCAGGCCCTCAATCCGGATCTTGGTGCCGTGGGTCAGGCCCTGCCTGATCAGGTCGCGCGATACCGCGATCGCCTTGTCGCCCGGCTCGAGCACGTCGCCGAACGCGGTCAGGCCGATATTGCCGCGCTTGGTTTCCTCTTCGGCGAGCGTGAATGAGCTGGCCGTGACCTGCATCGTTTCCCAGGCCACGGCGCTGTCGGCCTCTTCGCTGGCGCAGCCGATCACGGCAAGCACCAACATTGTAGCCATGAGCCACGAGGCCAGCGCGTCAGGGTGATATTTGCGCATCATCATTTTCTCCATGGAGCCCATCATACCGCCGGGTTCGCCGCAAATGGCAGCAGCACACCGTATGACCGTACGGCCGACGATGATATGCGCGCACCTGTCGGATGCCGACACCATCCTCGATATCAGCAACGGCGCGCTGTCGATCGATCGCGTCGAGAAGCTGTTTGGCATTCCCAGCGCCAATCTGCCGATTCCGCTGGCCGGCACCGCGAAAACGCCCGAGCTTGCGCTATGGAAAAGCAAGAAACGCACCGGCGTGGCCAAGGTGTTGCTAAGCTTCTACGACGCCGAAACGGGCACGCTGCAAAGCGGCGGCAACCCGGTGTTCGGCTACTCGCACTATGATCGCTCGTCGATTCTGTTCTACGGGCGTACCTACAGCGATCTCAAGGACGAGCCGCGCCAGGCCGGGGACACAGAGTAACGACGTAGCAGCGTTTCGATGCCAGGCAGACCAAGGTCAGTCCGGCAGCAGGCGCCAGGCGTCGTCCACTTGGTCGACGCGTACCGTGGGCCGTTTTGATTTCGCGATTGTCACCGGCTACGATATCGTAGCGAACACGCACCTCGTAATCCCCGTTATCGAGCGCTTGCGATTCGAGTACCTTGACGTTCTCCACGGCAATGGCGCCTGGATCGGGCGCGCCCAGCGAGCGCATGAAGGCCACGCCCTGTTCGCCGCCGAGCGCGCGCGCCGCCGACTGCGCGTTGCGCAGGTTTGCGCGCAGATCGTTGTTCAGCAGCGGCCGCAGATCATCGGCGTTGGGCGCGCCCGAACAGCCCGACAGCAGTACTGCAAGAATCAGTATAATCGGAGCCCGGCGGCAGTTTTGTCTCATTGTTATGCTTTCAGTTTATGCAATCGCTTGCGACTTGTATGCTCTCGGATAGCCACAAACCGCCGCAGCCTGATCCAGCGGAATCATGTCGGTTTCAGGCGATAATGAACTCTCAGGATAACCCCCGACCGAGCACGACCCATGGCGAAATCCCTGCAGGAGCAGTTACTGCAATCCGGCGTGGCCAAACCCAAGCAGGCCAAGAAGGCCCGGCAGGATAAAACCCGCCAGGCGCAGGCCGCACGCCGCGATTCAAAAACAGCGACCGAACAAGATCACCTCGCGCGCGAGATCGCCGCCAAGGACGCCGGCAAACGTGACCACGATCGCCGTCTCAACGCGCAACGCAAGGCCCAGCGCGAAGCCCAGGAACGCCAGCAAATGGCCACTCAGATCATAGGCCGCAACCGGATCCCCGCGGAAGGTGACGGCGAGAACGCGGTCGCCTACAACTACACGGTCAAGGGCAAGATCAAGCGACTGCTGGTCAGCGACACACAGCGAAAAAGCCTCGCCGACGGGCGCCTGGCAATCGTCCGCCACCAAGGCCACACCGCGCTGGTGACCGCGGACATCGCCGAGCGCCTGCAGCCGTTGATCCCGAATCGGATCTGGCTCGCCGCGCCGGCCGACGACATCCCCGATCCCGACGACCCCTACGCCGCGTATCAGGTGCCCGACGACCTGATGTGGTGAGTGCGCTGCGCGCAGCGCCCCGGCATGGCCTGACAGGTCGGATCGTCAACGCCGGCTCAGGCGGCATGCGGCGGGTGCTGCGCCGCCTGAACCCGTTGGGGGTCACGGCGCTTCGTCGAGCACGCCCAGCAGCGGCAGTTCGATATGGCCTGAAACCTGCACCGTGGCGTTCAACGGATCGCGATTGAACTGCAGCGGATACTGCGGCACGGCTGTGCCGGTGACGATGAGCTGGATCTCGTCGCCCGCGTCCAGACGGGTGGCGATGCCGTGCAAATCGATGTCGTGACGGCCGAGGCCGCGCACCGGGCGCACCTGATCGCCGATGATTTCCAGATTGCCCGGTTGACCGGCGCGACCGCGCGCGAGTGCCATGAATATGATCGCGTCGCCGTCCGGGTCACCTATAACAGGCGGCGGCTCGATCGTGATCGTGGCGGTGGGAATACCGGCGACGACCTCGCCCTGTTCCTGTGCCGTATAAAGCGTGACCGGCGCAGCCGTCGCTGGCGCTATCGCGCCCTGCAGCACGCGCATATCGAAGTCGGGCGTGGTGGTACCGCCGACCGTAATTTCGTCCACGGTCACGCCGTTGCCGACACCGTCGGTAACCAGACAGTGCGCGGGCAGATTATCGACGTAGGCGATCGCCTGCGGGTCACGTTTGAGCTTGGCGTCTAACCAGTTGACCGACAGCGTGAACTCGTCAAATGAGCCGCACTTGAACAGCCCCGCGTTCTGAATATCGCCCGCGCTCAGCACGATCGAGCCGCTGCTGGGCAGCACGTGGCCGACCGGATAGGTATACAGCCGCACGTCGCCGCCGGCCTTTTCCATGCACTGATAGTTCGCCAGCGCCTCGTTGAGATTGAACAGCACATCGTAGGCGCCCTGCAGGAATAGCGCGTCCACCGGCGGCGGCGAATCCGAGGCAACCGTGCGCCCGGACTGTTCGAGGTTTTCACAGAAATAACGATTGCTGTGATAGGTGAATTCCTGCTGCGCGGCGTCGCCGATCGTGCCGCTCGCAAGGCCCTGAGTGAGCGCGTTGACGAACTGATCGTCAAGAAACGAACCGCCGGTGCCCGACAGGCCGGTCAGCGCCGTGGCATAGCCGGACTTCGGCACATTGCCGACGTTGAGGCTGTAGTTGAGGTCGTACCAGGTGATCTGGGGAATGATGGCGTCGAGGCGCTTGCGCGGGTCCACGTTGTTGAGCAGCAGCTGATAACCGCCGCCATAGGAACCGCCGCGCGCGCCAAGTACGAGGTTGTCATCGCGATAGGCCAGCCAGTCGAGATTGGCTTCAGCCCAGTCGACGATCTGGACCAGATAGCGGCCCTCGATCTCCGGGTCCAGTACCCGCACCGAGCCGGTGGACTGGCCGAAACCGCGCTGGTCGATCGAAATTTCGCCGTAGCCGCGCTCAAGATACGCTAGCGGCGCACCGACGATACTCGCGCCGGGCTGCTCCGAGCCGGGGGTCTGGCGCTGGATGGCCGAGTTGCGCATGGCGCCGAAACCGTGGCCGAACAGCAGCAACGGGTAAGTCTCGCCGCCGACCAGCGTCTGCGGTTCGTGAACGGTAAAAGCGATGGTTTCGCCGTCGAAGCCGGTCAGCGTCACGTCGGTGCTGATCCCCGCGCGTTCATCGCCGGCACCCGGGCCGGGCTCGCCCTGGCCGTCCGGTTCCGGCAGCGGCGGCGGTTGCGCTTCATCGCCGCCGTCACTCGGCTGTGCGTCGCCGCCGTCCACGTCACCGTCGCCGTCTTCGGGCTCGCCGTCCCTGCCATCGGCGGACTCATCCGGCGGCGCCGACGCGTCTGCGCTGCCGCCAAGATCGACATTGGTATCGTCGTTGCACCCCACCAGCACCAAACTGGCCACCAGAAGCAGTATCCACGCTGCCCATCGCATCCGGTTCATTATCATGCTCCACGAGCGAACGCGCGCCGATTGCCTGTTACGAGTCCTGGGCCATTAAACCCACGCTTGGGACCATCCGACAAGTTTTATTTTTCGATGGGGTCTGGGTAACCAACCCGCTCATCGTCGCCATGCCGACGATATTTGTAAGGCATTGGCGCGCTCGCCGGTCTACTCTGGCATGAACGGTCACAGATTCCGGGTACGCCGATAGTGAGCGCAAAGCACAGACGCTTCGATGCGCTGGTCGGCGCGCTGACTGACGATCTGTTTCGCTACGCCTGCTGGTTGAGCGGCGACCGCAATACGGCCGAGGATCTGGTGCAGGAAACCTTGATTCGTGCCTGGCGGTTCATGGACGCGCTCAACGACCCAGACGCAGCCAAGGCCTGGCTACTCACGACTCTCAGGCGCGAACACGCACGCCTGTATGAACGCAAGCAACTCAACTATACCGACAGCGGTCTGATGACCCTGGCCGATCCAAACCCCGACGACCCCGAAGCCCATACCGAGCAGCACTGGCTGCGCGAGCGCATTCGGGCGCTGCCAGCGGACTATCGCGAGCCGCTGGCGCTGCAGGTGATTCTGGGCTGCAGCGTGCGTGAAATCGCACAAACCATGGATCTTTCGGAGAATGCGGTCATGGCACGCCTGTTCAGAGCGCGCAAGAAACTCATGCAAGGTCTTGAACACAGCGCCGGCGCGCAGCTGAAGCGGATCCGATGAACTGTCTGGAATGCCGCCGCCGACTATTGGCCACGCCGCAGGCGCGCGATGCGCAGCTTGCCACGCATTTGCACGACTGCCCGGCCTGCGCGCGCCTGGTGCAGCAGCAAAACCAGTTCGAAAAACAGCTCGGTGCGGCCCTGTGTGTGCCGGTGCCCGATAATCTGCATGATCGCGTGCGGCTGGCGGCGAGTATGCGCCGACGCCGCCCGATCAGCTGGCTGGCGATGGCGGCGATGGTGGGCGCGCTGACCGTAAGCCTGGGTCTCGGCGGCTGGGAATACAGCAGCCGCCAGCAACTCACACAGCAGTTCGCACAGCACATGCAAGCGACATCGGCGGCGCAACACCGCCTCACCACGCCACAGTTCGCGCGTTTGCGCGCGCGTCTGGACGGCTATCTGCAATCGGCCGATATGGGCCATATCGTGTCCAGCCGGCAACGATCGGTCGACGGACGACCCCGCGCCGAATTCGAGATCACCCACGGCGACGAGCGCGTCTATGTATTCATGGTGCCGGATACCTGGCTGGCCATGAGCCACGACGTCCAGGCACACGGCATGCCCGGCAAGCTGATCCCCTTCGAGGGCGGCGTGATCGGCGTGTTCTGTCCGGATCGCGACATGCTGCGGCGCTTTGCCGCCGATGCACCCCGTTCGATGCGCCTGCGCGGCTGAACCGCGCCCGCATCGCCTGCAATAAGAAACGCACTACCCCGGTCTACTGTTCCGACACTCAAAACGGATCGGAGCTTGCAATGAACTGGATCAAAGCCGGAGCCGCCGGCCTTGTCGGCAGCCTGCTCATCTTCGTCGTCATGTTCATCGGCGTGAATATCACCGGCATGGCGCCATTCAATCTGTCGCCGTCGGCCGCGTTTCTGGCCGCGCTGGGCATACCACCACGGCCTGCGGCGCTGGTTCTGCATTTCGGTTACGGCTTTGCATGGGCCGTGCTGCTATATGCGCTTTTTCGCGAGCGGGTATCGCTGTTCAACGGCATGGGCGTGGCGTTCGGCCAATGGCTGCTGATGATGATCGTGCTGACGCCGCTGATTGGCTGGGGTCTGTTCGGCTTCGGTGGCGCGGGCCATGCATTGCCAGCGAGCGCACCGCTGTATCTGGGCAATCCGGTCAAATACGTGGCCCTCACCCTCGTGCTGCATCTGATTTATGGCGCGCTCAACGGCTGGCTGATCCCGCCCTGGACTGGCCACAAGCCCGCCGTTCAATGACCGGCGTCGGTGCGCAGTATCTACCAGGCGTTGTCGATACCACACCGACCTGACCGAACCACAACCCCCGCCAGGAGACCATCATGAAAACGAAATCAACCCTCATCACCAGCGCGCTGCTTGGCAGCCTTGCCTTGTCGAGCGCTGCAATCGCCGAAGACCGCGCCGCACTCACCGATACCGGTGCCTATACCGTGCTGGCGCAGGCCGAGGCCATAGAGGACTACAACACCTTCTTTGTCGACCAGATCATGGGCCGCCACGAAGAACTGATGTCGCTGTTGGATGCCGATGGCAACGGCATGTGTTCGCAGCAGGAATTCATGCAGGCCCATGAACGCATCTTCCACGCAGTCGATGCCAATGGCGACGGCAATCTCAGTAACGCAGAACTGAACAACGCCGAGCAGTCGCTAGGCAAGACCGCAGTGAACTAGAACCTCGCGGCCTGAAAGATGCCCGGCCTGGTGCCAGGCATCTTTCGGCTGATCGGGTTGAATACGAGAACGGCCCCGCCACAGCGCTCACGCATCGGCTTCGAAATCGAGCACGATCTTGCCGATCGTATGCTTGGACTCAATATGGCGATGCGCATGACCCGCCTGTGCAACCGGATAGACCTTCTCGATATGCGGCATAAGGACGCCGGCATCGATCCATGCGCGAAGCTGGCCCAGATCGGCGGCGTTCGAATGCACCCGCACCAGCCGGCTGCGGCGATCAACCCGCAGTAATGCCTTCAATTCGTCGGCCAGCGTCACGAGCTTGGGCACGGTACTGACATAAACACCGTGGCGGCCGAGACAGCCGCGATAATCCGCCCGGCTATCGCGGCCGAACACGTCAAATACCGCATCGAAACGGCCCTCGATGGCGTGCGCGGGCGTGATCGCATAATCATGCACGGCGTCCGCGCCCAGCATGGCCACAAAGCCGGCGTTGCCGGCGCTGCATACGGCGTGCACCTGCGCGCCCATGGCCTTGGCAATCTGTACCGCGTAATGACCAACGCCGCCGCTGGCCCCGTTGATGAGCACGCGCTGTCCGGGCGCAAGGCCGACACAATCCCTGAGCGCCTGCAACGCGGTCTGTGCTGCCAACGGTACCGCCGCGGCCTGGGTCATCGATAATCCGGCCGGCACGTGGGCGATTTCGTCGGCGCGCATGCTCGCGCGTTGAGCGTGTATCCCGCCGATGAAGCGGTTGGTCATGCCGAATACGACATCGCCCACGGCATAATCCGTGGCCGATGTGCCGACATCAACAATCTCGCCGGCCAGCTCCAGACCCGTGATCCGTGGCAACGGTTCGCGCGCGAGCGTGCGGCTGAACTTGCCCTTGCGCAGCATTGCATCCTTGGGATTGATGCCGCCAGCGCAGACTTTTATCAGCACGCGATCGGGCGTCATTTCCGGCTGCGGCCAGTCATCTTCCCAGCTCAGAACCTGGGGACCACCGAACGCGCGATAGACGAGTGCCTTCATTGAATACGCCTCCTGCGCGTCATTCGGCGACCATCACGCCCTAGGAGTCTGTCGGACTCAAGCGATCGGTGCGAGCAAGGTGGGAGAATGAGAGCAAATGCGTCGATTTTTGAGGCGAATAGTGGTTCTATTCAACGAGAGAAGCGGCGTATTTGCGCGATTATTCCACCGGCGCAGTAGATTGGCTTTGAGTCCGACAGTCTCCTAGAATCAAGATGAATCACAAGACTTTTATCCGCAGATTAGCGCAGATTTCCACAGATTTGGGCGTGCTCATCCAGCGCCCACAAGCCTACGCCTCGGCTCGTATTGATTTACCGGCGCATCGACCACGCCGGTTTGACCGGTAAGGGTCACGACCCACGACTTAATCGCGTCTTTCAATTTGCGTGAATCTGCGGTTAAAAAAGCCTTGCCTGTATTCCTTCGCAGCGATCGTTGCGCCAAACCCCAAGCGGCTAGCCGGCCAGCGACGTCACCAGCTTGACCACGCCTACCAGCAGGCTGATCAGCAGACCCGTGGCCAGCAGACCCAATAGAATGAAATGGCTGGCCTTGCCATGGGTGAAGTCGCGTTTGCGTTTGGCGCTGGACTGCACGCCGAAAAAGCCGGACAGCACGCTCACCCAGCTTTGCCACAGCGTGGGCGTCTGATCCTTTCGTTCGCGATCGCCCTCGTCAGCCACGGCTCATGTCACCACGTAATCGCTTGCCATTTCGTTGGACAGCTCCATGTCGCGATGCAGACGATCCGTAATCGGCCCGGCGATCGATTTCTCGATCGTGGATCCGAGAAACGGGAGCTGGGCATCGATATCGAAGCCCAGCGTGAGACGGGCAGTGCCGCCGAGCTCGCTCAGGTTAAGGTCGATGGCGATATCGACCGGCACATTTTCGATATCGATATCGATACGGCCACTTTGCCGGGGCACGTTCCAGACATCGGTCTGGCGCAGCATGATGCGATCGCCGATGCGCTTGCTCACGATCTCCGGAAACGACAGCTTTTGGGCATCCAGGGCGTGACGAACGGTAATCGAGAATCGATCCTCGCTCTTCTGGCAATCGACCAGTTCGGGCGCCCGCCCGCCCAGGCGCGCGTACTTGTTCAGGAAATAATCCTGGTCGGTGAACATCCGCATCAGGGTGTTTGTGGAATGATCGAAATCGAAGGTTTCCTCGAACTTCATCTATGGGTTTCCTTGTGAGAATGACGACGCAACAATGCCAGCGCAGCGTTCAGTTCTGTTACGCCGGCTCATCCAGCGTTTCGCGATAGACATAGCCGGCGAGCATGTCGCGGGCGTCGATCTCGGCGTCGAGCACGGCTAGCAGCACGAATACGCCGCCCATGCGCCGGTGCAGGAACACGATTTCGCGCGGCGGAATACGGAACCAGCGCGAAATCGCGGCGTCCGACACCGCACGCGAAACACGAAACGGCAGATCCGAGTCGCCCCAGCAATAAGCCCCGTCGGCGTTGGTCAACTCGTCGGGCGGATCATCCGCAAATGGCTCGATCATGAGCATGCCGACCTTCGCGAAGGCATCGAATACCTGCTGCGGCGAATCACGCCGCAGCAGGTTGATGCCGATCGCACCGTCGATCAGACGCTTGGCGTCCTTCTCGAACGCGCCGCCAACCACATCGTAATAAGAGCCCAGGAAACGCGGCGCGAATTCGCGCGTCGCGCCGAAATCCAGCAGCACCATCTGATCCGGGCCATCGTCCTGCAGCCGGATCTTGTAGTTGCCGAAATGCGGATCGGTCTGGACGATGCCCCAGACAAAGAATTCACGAAAGAACAGTTCCAAAGCCTGGCGCCCGAGCGCGTCGCGGCGGCGCTGTTCGATCTGCTGCACGCGCTCGCTTTGAACGTGCTCGGCCTGCTCGAATGAGGTGACCAGCACCGTCTCCGTCGAATACTCGGGGAACACCTCGGGCACAACATAGCGATCGTCGTCGGCAAGCCGGGTGGAAAACTCGCGTGTCATGCGCAGTTCGCGGTCATAATCCACCTCCCGGTAGATCATCTCGCGCACTTCTTCCATGATTGCGTTCAGCTCCATGCCCTTGGGCACGAGCCGCGCCAGGCGCACGATCTGGGTCAGGGTTCGGATATCGCTGTCGATGGCATCCGCCAGGCGCGGATACTGGATCTTCACGCACAGTTCCAACCCATCGCAGCGCCGCCGGGCACGATGCACCTGGCCCAGCGAAGCCGCCGCCAGCGGCTCGGGATCGATGTCCAGCTCGGCCAAACGCTTTTCGCCCAACCGCTGCACAACCACCGGCTCCAGTTCTTCCCAGGCCACCGGCGGGCTGTCGTCCTGCAGGCTGCGCAGCACCTCGACGGCTTCAGGCGGCATGAAATACTGGCCATAAACGGACAGCATCTGCCCGACCTTCATCACACTGCCCTTGAGCTGGCCGAGTTCATCGGCCAGAAACTGGGCCTGCCGAACATAGAACTCGCGGTTACGGCGTTCCTTGCTTTCCTTGCTGCGAAACATGTTACCCAGCGTATGGCCGGCATAGTGCGCACCGGCGACCATGCCCATGCGCGCCATCGCCGCATTGCGATCGAAGGAACCTGTCTTGAGCTTCAACGGTTTTTTATGAGGACGGTCGCGGTCTTTCGCCATAGAATCGGCCAGTCGCCTGCAATAAACCGGCAGTTTACCAGCTTGCCAACAACATCCAACGTTGGCGCACTACGAGCAGCCGTCAAGAATATCGTGACGGCTGCGCAGGAGGTTCAGCGCCCTCTAAACAGTTTCGTCATGCGTCAGGCCGAATACCGTATCGGTCATCCACCGCTTGAAAGCCTCATTATCCATGAATTGTTTGAACAGCTCGGTATCGTGTCTCATCAAAGACGTCACCACTCGCTCCAGCGCCTTATCGTGCTCGATACGGGCGTTCTGCTTATCGGAATTGAGCTGAGGGTTCCTGTACGCGGCATCCGCGGCGACGCGAGCAGGAATGGTTTCGGTAATGAGTTCATGCACGCGGTCAGCATCCTCCCATTCAATACCGCCGAAATGGTCGTTAAAAACGTTGAGTATATTCGACAGTCGATCCAACTCGGGCTCTGCGCGATGGCCGCCCCCGGTGATTGGCAACGGTTCGATTTCGGCATCGTCGTCGGCCAGCATGATCTTCCGGATGGCCTTTTTTTCGACGCGATAATTATCCATATCGATCGAGTCAAGGATACCTTTCGACAGGTCTTCCTCCCTGG
>Ga0136575_100727_pt1 | contig 11348 bp, 12 predicted proteins | sample AntDeeMetagen136_FD_104785 | JGI IMG/M metagenome (GOLD analysis project Ga0136575, IMG submission 104785) | Saline lake microbial communities from Deep lake, Antarctica - Metagenome #136 | ecosystem: Environmental > Aquatic > Non-marine Saline and Alkaline > Saline | place: Antarctica: Deep lake...
CTTCATCACCGCCTATATTCTTCCAGACAGCCCCGAGATCGTATTTGTCTGGCAGGTCGGGGTCGCCGAGGCCGGCCGCGGCCAGGGGTTGGCCACGCGCATGCTGCTGGAAATCCTCAAGCGCGTGGCCTGCGAAAACGTGCGCTATCTGGATACCACCGTCGGCCCCAACAACGCGCCCTCGCAGGCGCTTTTCCGGGGCTTGGCACGGCGCGTCGACACCGACGTCTCGGAGTCCGAGCTGTTTTCCAGCGAAATGTTCGGCGACTTCGACGACGAACCCCACGACCCCGAGATCCTGTTCCGTATCGGCCCCTTCGATACCGCCGCGATCCGCGCACAACAGGCCTGAATTCAAGCCTTCTGGAACTTCAAAACCCGAGCCACGAGCTCAGGAGCATCACATGGAAACCATCAATCGTCTCGAATCCGAAGTGCGCGGCTATGTGCGCGGCTTTCCCACGGTCTTCACGACCGCCAAGGGCAACCGCATGACCGACGAGAACGGCACCGACTATCTCGATTTCTTCGGCGGTGCCGGCGCGCTCAACTACGGCCACAACGACGACGTGATGAAGGCCGCCCTGCAGGAATACATCGCGGGCGACAACATCTGCCACGGCCTGGATATGGCCACCGACGAAAAACGCACCTTCCTCAAGACCTTCGAGGAAGTGATCATGAAACCCCGCGGCATGGACTACAAGATCCAGTTCCCGGGCCCGACCGGCACCAACGCGGTCGAGGCCGCGCTCAAGCTGGCGCGCAAGGTCAAGGGCCGCAGCGGCGTGCTGTTCTTTACCGGTGGTTATCACGGCATGACGCTGGGTTCGCTGGCGGTAACCGGCAATGCGTCCAAGCGCGGCGGTGCCGGCGTGAATCTGGCCGATACCACGTCGCTGCCGTTCTGTGACTACTTCCGCGATGGGCGCGATACCGCGGCCGATCTCGAATACATGCTCAACGACACCTCCAGCGGCCTGGAAAAACCGGCGGCCGTCATTCTGGAGACGGTGCAGGGCGAGGGCGGTATCAATGTCGCAAGCCACGAATGGCTGCAGCATATCGAGCGCATCTGCCGCGAACACGACATGCTGCTGATCGTCGATGATATCCAGGCCGGCGTCGGCCGGACCGGGCCGTTCTTCTCGTTCGAGCCGTCGGGCATCAAGCCGGACATCATCACCGTTTCCAAGTCGCTGTCGGGCTTCGGCCTGCCGCTGGCGATCACCATGATCCGCCCAGATCTGGATATCTGGGAGCCGGGCGAGCACAACGGCACCTTCCGTGGCAACAATCACGCCTTCGTGACCGCGGTCGCGGCGATGAACCATTACTGGCGCGACGATGCCTTCGAGAAGGATGTTTTGCGCAAGGGCGAGCACATGCGCAAGCGCCTGCAGGAGATGGTCGAGCGCCACCCGCAGTTCAAGGCCGAGGTTCGCGGTCGGGGCATGTTCATCGGCGTCGACTGCGAAAACGCCGATATCGCCGAGGAAACGGTCGCCGAATGCTTCAAGCGTCGGCTACTGCTGGAAACCGCCGGCCCGCGCGACAGCGTGATCAAATTCATGCAGGCGCTGACCACCCCGGACGCCGATATCGACAAAGGTCTGGATATCGTGTCGGCTGCGCTGCAGACCGTGCTCGACAAGCACGGGCTCAAGCAGGGCGCGGCATAAGCCGTGTGAGCGTGAGCGCGACCATTACGATGCGCGCGCCGGCGTACAACTGACACGACCAAGACAAAGGAGAACGCATGAAAATCATTCGTACGGAAGACCTGCGCGGCACCGATCGCGAGGTCATTAGCAACGATGGCTGGACCAGCGTGCGCTGGCTGCTCAAGAGCGACAATATGGGCTTTTCGTTTCACGAAACGACCTTCCCGCCGGGCCTCGAATTCGACATGTGGTACAAGCACCACTACGAGGCAGTATTCTGCTACCAGGGCGAAGGCACGCTGGTGAATCGCGAAACCGGCGAAGAGCACAAGCTCGAGCCGGGCACGGTCTACGCGCTCGACAACCACGATCGGCATACGCTCAAAGCCAAGACCGAGCTCAAACTGGTCTGCGCGTTCAGCCCGCCGGTCACGGGTCGTGAGACCCATGACGAGGACGGCGCCTACGTGCTGCCGGAAGACTGACACCAGTCGAACCGGCAGTAAAAAAGCCTCGGTCTTTGACCGGGGCTTTTTTGTGCGCTGGCGGAGCAAGCACAAGGCGTGAAAACAGTCCGCAAATAAACGCGGAGACACGCAAATTTAAAAGCAATATGATCCGCGTCGGCCGGCCGCCTTATCGCTGATATCGAAGATATTGCTATCCGCGAAGGCAATAGGAATCCGTCTTGCCTTATTTGCGCGCATTGGCGTTTATTTGCGGACGTGGTTTTCGATTTATCCCGGCGGCGCTGAGCGCGGCAGTGAATGCGTGGGCTTTACGCGCCCATCAATCGGGCGCGAGTGCCAGGCGCGAACACAGCCGACGCGATCAGACCGACAGCCCGCCGATGAACGCGCCGAGCAGCAGCGGCAGGCTTTGCAGCACGATCAACAAAAACACGCTCGCACTGGCGACGATGCCGATCAGCGGCATGCCGGCCAGGGTGGCGCTGGCGCCGATCAGCACGAAACACAGCGCCGCGGCCGGCAGTACGGCCGCGAGCAGGCCGTTCGCTGCGCTGCCCGCGGCGCGACCGCCGACAAAGCCGGCAATCAAGGGGCCGAGCAGCGGCAGCCAGAACAACAATAGCGAAAGCACGGCCATCCAGATCATCGCCATCACGATGCTGCCCTGTTGCATGATGCGTCTCCTTGAAAATGTTCGTCCGCATGGACGAGGCCGGGTCAAAACCGGACAATGGGCGGCATTATCGCATCGCAGCGACTAGCTATGAATCGCCACAGCCTGGAACAATACGAGCGCCCGGAGCTCGAACCGCCCGAAACCGACGCCAAGCTGCTCATGCACTCCTGCTGTGCGCCCTGCGCCGGTGAGGTGCTGGCCGCGGTCAAGGCCTCAGGCATCGACGTGACGGTGTATTTCTACAATCCGAATATTCATCCGGCACAGGAATACGAGATGCGCAAGGCGGAGGACATCCGCTACTGCGAGGAACTCGGCATCCCGCATATCGACGGCGATTACGATACCGACAACTGGTTCGATCGTATCCGCGGCCTGGAGAACGAACCCGAGCGCGGTCGGCGCTGCACGGTCTGTTTCGACATGCGCTTCGAGCGCACCGCGCTGTACGCAGCCGAGCACGGCTACGGGCTGATATCGAGCACGCTGGGTATTTCACGCTGGAAGAACATGGCCCAGATCAACGAGGCCGGCGTGCGCGCGACCTCGCGCTACGAAGATGTGACCTACTGGACGCTCAACTGGCGCAAGCAGGGCGGCGCCGCGCGCATGATCGAAATCGCCAAGCGCGAATCGTTCTATCAGCAGGAATACTGCGGCTGTGTCTACAGCCTGCGCGATACCAATCGCCACCGAACGGCCGCCGGTAGAGCGCGTATCCAGAAAGGTATCAAGTTCTATGGTCGTGAGGCGCTTCGCAGCGACGCAGCGCCCGGTCGCGGCGAGTATCCGACGTTCAAAGGTTCGGCCGGCAAATGATGACCGGCCGGGATTCGTCGGCAGCTGGACAGGCGCTGGCGCTTGACCGTCCTGCTGGATACGCCTGGCGCGGTTCGGGCGCGGCGCCCGAGGCGGCAGCGGCGACCAATCTGAGTGCGCACGGCTACCACGTCGTCTCGCGCCAACCCCTTGGCCAGTCTCGGGCCAGCGCGGCGAGCGGCAACGCGCTCGGGCCGGCACTATGCGCTCCCCCAGCGCCGCGGCGCCAACGCCTGACCGCGCGCAGTTCGATAGAATCACGGGCATGACCCAGCCCCACGTCCATTCGGCGGCGGCCCACCGCCACAGCAAGGCCGACTTTCATGCCAAGCAGCGGGCCACGCTGGTGGGCGCGCTGGTCAATCTGCCGCTGGCGCTGGTCAAGATCGTGGTTGGTTTCTTCGGCCATTCCCAGTCGCTGGTCGCCGATGGCGTCCATTCCGCGGCCGATCTGATCAGCGATGCGATCGTGCTCGGCGCAGTACGTGCGGGCATGCAGCAGGCCGACCGCGAGCATCCCTATGGGCATGCGCGCATGGAAACCGCGGCGACTTCGCTGGTATCGCTGTTTCTTCTGATCACCGCGGCCGCGCTGGCCTATGATGGCGTGGGCGATTTGCTCGACGTCGACGCGGTCATGCCGCCCACCGGCTGGGCGCTGGCGGTCGCGGTGCTGTCGCTGGTGATCAAGGAAGCGTTGTTCTGGTACACGCTGCGTATCGCGCGCAAATCGCAGTCGAAACTGATCGAGGCCAACGCCTGGCATCATCGCAGCGATGCGTTGTCATCGGTGGCGGCACTGGTGGCGATTGCCGGCGCCATGGCGGGCTATCCGGCGCTGGACGCGATGGGCGCGATTCTGATCGGCCTCATGCTCGCTTTCATCGGCGCGCGCTATGGCTGGCAGAGTTTTCGCGAACTAGTGGACACCGGGCTCACGGCCGAGCGTATCCAGGTCGTGCGCGACGAGATCGAAACCGTGCCCGGAGTGCGGCATATGCGCCGCCTGCGTACCCGGACCATGGGCGGGCACGACGCGTTCGCCGATGTCGGCGTGTTCGTGGATCCGTATGTCAGCCTGACCGAGGCGCACCGCATCAGCGAGGCGATCACCGCCCGTCTGGTGGACCACGTCGACGAGATCGCCGATATCTGTATCCATATCGAGCCGGACGGCCACGCCGATTCGGATGCGGCCCATGCGCTGCCGTTACGTGAACAGGTCATGCCGCGACTGGAACACGGCTGGGCGCATTTGCCGGCCGCGGCCGATATCCAGCGGGTGACGCTGCACTATGTGGATGATGCGATCGAGGTCGAGATCCAGCTGCCGCTCGCGCGCGTGCCAAGCCACGAGCGCGACCAGGCCGCCTTCGACGCGGTCGCGCGCGATCTGAAATCGGTCGCCGAAATCCGGCTGCTGTACAGCGCGCGAAGGCGCGCTGATCAGTAGGCGAACTCGCGAAACACCGGGTCGACCGACTGCTGCCATTTATTGTGGTACAGATCCAGCAGCGTTCCGGCCGGTGTGACGCCGGTTTCGGCGATTTCGGCCAGTTGATCGAGATACATGCGCTCGTCGCGATCTTGCGCATCCAGGCGCGCGCGCCGCTTGAGCCCGCCCTGGGCGATGGCGACAACCTCGCGGGCGATGTCTTGCAGCGTGCCGCCACGAAACGATGTGGCCAGACCGTGCACCGGCGCGGCGTGGCGCAGCGCGTTGCGCTCGGTTGCGGTGAAGTCGCGGCACAGTTGCCAAGCTTGATCCAGCGCCTGGCTATCGTAGCAAAGCCCGGCCCATAGCGCGGGCAGCGCGCACAGGCGCCGCCAGGGGCCGCCGTCGGCGCCGCGCATTTCCATGAAGCGCTTGAGGCGGACTTCCGGGAACAGCGTGGTCAGGTGATCGTCCCAGTCCGACAGGCTCGGCAGTTCGCCCGGAAGTGCTGGCAGCTTGCCGGCGAGGAAGTCGCGAAACGACTGGCCGGAGGCGTCAATATAGCGGCCATCGCGATAGACGAAATACATCGGTACGTCGAGCGCGTAGTCGACATAGCGCTCGAAGCCCATATCATCGTCGAACACCCAGTCGAGCATGCCGCTGCGATCGGGGTCGGTGTCGGTCCAGATCTGGCTGCGATAGCTGACATAGCCGTTCGGTTTGCCTTCGGTGAAAGGCGAGTTCGCGAACAGCGCGGTGGTCATCGGCTGCAGCGCCAGCCCGACCCGGAACTTCTTGATCATGTCGGCTTCCGAGCCATAGTCGATATTGACCTGCACAGTCGAGGTACGCAGCATCATATCCAGGCCCAGATTGCCCACCTTGGGCATATAGGCCTTCATGATGTCGTAGCGCGGCTTGGGCATCCACGGACAGTCCTTGCGCTGCCATTTGGGCTGGAATCCCAGTCCGATCAGGCCGACGTCGAGTTCGTCGGCCACTTCCTTGACCTGGGCGAGATGGGTATGCACCTCGTCGCAGGCTTCGTGGATGGTCTCCAGCGGCGCGCCGGCCAGTTCCAGTTGCCCGCCCGGCTCGAGGGTGACATGACATTGCCCGAGTTCGAGCGCAACCACTTTGCCGTTCTCGGTCATCGGCTGCCAGCCGAAACGCCTGAGCTTGTCGAGAAATACGCCAATACCGCGCTCGCCGTCGTAGGGCAGGGGGCGCAACGTGTCGCGCTCGAACACGAATTTCTCGTGCTCGGTGCCCAGACGCCAGCGGCTGGGCGGCTTGCAGCCGTTTTCGAAATATTCGACCAGCTGACGACGATCGGTGATCGTCGAGCCGCCGGATTGGGATGGCGCGGACATGTGCAAACCTCTGATAGTCATTCGCCGGCGCAGCCAAACCTGTGCCGGACTCGGTGCATGCTGCAATCGTGATTTCGCGCATGGTACCGTTAAACACGCCTTTTCGGGGTAGTTGGCCCATGCAATCGATCGTATGCAACCGATCCTGCGGATCAGTCCGCGCGCCTGTCATGTCCACGCGCTACAGCACCGGGCGCACCGGGGTATCACGATGAATACGACGACGCACACGCGCACACGCTTCGGCGCGTTCTGGCGGCTGACGCGACTGAACAAGCCGATCGGCATCTTTCTGGTCGTCTGGCCCATGCTCTGGGCGCTGTGGCTGGCCGCGCGCGGCACGCCGAATGCCTGGGTGCTGCTGGTGTTCGTGCTGGGCGCGGTACTCATGCGCTCGGCCGGCTGCGTGATCAACGACTACGCCGATCGGAAAATCGATGGCCACGTCAAGCGCACCAAGGCGCGACCGTTGGCTACCGGCGAGGTCAGCCCGCGCGAGGCGCTGATTTTGTTCACAGTACTGTGCCTGCTTGCGTTTGCGCTGGTGCTCACGCTCAACCGCCTGACCATCGCCATGGCGCTGGTCGGCGCGGTTCTGGCCATACTCTATCCGTTCACCAAGCGCGTAACCCACTGGCCGCAGATGTTTCTGGGCGCGGCCTTTGGCTGGGCGGTGCCGATGGCATTCGCGGCCCAGGCCGGCGGCGTGCCGGCCGGCGGCTGGACGCTGTTCATCGCCACGCTGATCTGGGCGCTGGTCTACGACACCTTTTATGCCATGGTCGATCGCGACGACGACCTCAAGATCGGCGTCAAGTCGACCGCGATTCTGTGGGGGCGCTACGATCGCGCCGCGATCGGCGTGTTTCAGCTGCTTTTCTTCAGCCTGCTAGTCGTCGTCGGTCTGCAATTCGGGCTCGGGCTGCTTTATTATCTGGGTCTGGCCGGCGCCGCGCTCATGGCGGCCTACCACCAATGGTTGGCACGAACGCGCGATCGCGACGCCTGTTTTCGCGTGTTCATGCAGCACAACATACTTGGCGGTGTGATCTTCGCCGGCATCGTGGCCGACCTGGCCGTTCATTAACCCGGCGCGCTCACCGCGAAAACCGCATCATGACAACGATACGCATACTCGAAAAAGGCGTGTTCGAATGCTTCGACGCCGACCTCAGCGATGAACAGGGCGATCCGATCAACGCCGAAGTCTCGGCGGTGGTCTGGTACGGGCACCGGCTGGTCATGGCCAGCGACAAGAACGTGCCGGGCGCGCATCGTTCGCCGGTGTTCGCCCTGGACTGTGTCGATGGCCGACCACGCCGGACACGCTGGTCTATTACGCCGCCGATCTGATCCAAACCGCTGAAAAATACGAGGACTTCGCGCTGACCGCCAACGGCCGGCATCTGATCGCCACCACCGGTTTCGATCGTCTCGACAGATCCTCGGCCGATCTGCATCGCTACAACCGGCTGCTGGTCTGGCCGATCGACGAGCCCGAGGCGGCGCGCCTGGTCGGTGAGAACGAACACGACGGCGTACGCAGCTCGGTGGATCTGCGCACCGACCTGGGGGATGCGCTGGGCGCGCCCTATTACAAGATCGAAGGCCTGGCCGCGATCCCCGGGCGGGCTGACGCCGACGATCAGCTGTTGTTCGGTGTTCGTGAAGTCGGCAGGAACCACGAAGACTTCGACTATGTCTGCCGCGTGGTCAGCGCGCCGTATCGCATGCATGGCGACGATTTGTTGTTCACGGGCGATTTCGAAGTCGTCTACGATTTCGACCCCGGCGGGTACCCCGGTATCCGTTTTGAAGTAGGGCTGTCGAGCCTGGAATACGACCCCGAAACCGACGATCTGTATTTCCTGACCAGCTACGAGTTCGAACACGAGGCCGGCCACGACCAGACCGGCGCGTATATGTGGCGGTTGTCGCGCGCGGATTTTCTGGCCGGGGCCGATCCGCAGCCGGTCTATGGCGAGACCGGCGCGGTTTTCGAGTTCGCCAACAAGGCCGAAGGCGTGGCGGTCCTGGGCCAGGCCCGGTTGTTCGTGGTCTACGACCCGGATCGACAGCTGAGCCTGGAAGAGGAGCACCCGCGCGAAGCGCGCGAACCGCAGGAGGCGCCGTATACGGTGCTCGCGCTCGAATGACGGGTTTCACCGCGGTCGCAAGCCGAAACTCGGATTGGCGCCCCGGCACGCACACGACGGACTGCGCAGCCGTGGCGGCGAATCGGATTAGTCGTCGACACGATCGGGCGCGCTGTCTCGACTTGAACCGCATGCGCTGCTAGCCTGCGTGAATTGCCGGGTTGTCCGGCCCTGACAACTATCGATTTCTGCCCACGACGCATGGGAAAGACGGTCGCCTGATCGGGCGGCCGTTTTTCTTTATTGGGGCAACGTGTTTTCGAGGTGGAGTGTGATGGACAAGACGCCATTGACGCAGAATGGTGCCGACGCGCTGCGTGACGAGCTCAAGCGGTTGAAGAGAACCGAACGCCCGCGCATCGTCGCGGCGATCGAGGAGGCGCGCGCGCACGGCGATCTCAAGGAAAACGCCGAATACCATGCGGCCAAGGAAGAGCAGGGCTTCAACGAAGGCCGCATCAACGATATCGAGGGCAAGCTGGCGACCGCGCAGATCATCGACGTGGCACGCGCGGGCGCGCAGGCCAACGGCCGGGTCGTATTCGGCGCGACGCTGGATCTGGCCGACGAGGATACCGGCGACGAGTTGACCTATCAGATCGTTGGCGAGGACGAAGCCGATATCAAGCAGGGAATGTTGTCGTTTGCCTCGCCGATCGCCCGCGCACTGATCGGCAAGACCGAGGGTGATGTGGTCGATATCGACGTACCGGGCGGCCGGCGCACGCTCGAAATCGTCGAGGTGCGCTATACCTGAGCGCGCCTCGATACCGGCCGCGACCCGCTATGTCTTGTCCGGATTCGGCCGATACAACGTCGCGGTGCGCCCGATTTGCTGCACGCAGGCGGCGTCGAGTCGCGCACAGGCGGCGACGACTTCGGCGCGGCGTGCACGCTTGTCGTCGTTGGCGAGCTTGATCTTGACCAGTTCGTGGTCGAACAGCGCGCGGTCGAGCTCGGCGAGCACCGGCTCGCTCAGGCCCGCGGCGCCGGTCATTACGACGGGTTTGAGATGATGGGCCTGTTTCTTGAGTGCGCGCCGGGTGGCGCCGTCGGGGTTCAAGGGCATGGGCGGGCTTTCGCTCAGCGGATTCAAAACGGGCGAACAGTATACGGCTCATGAGCAAACGCAGCGAGACACGACGCTGGCTGGAAAAGCACCGCAACGATCCCTATGTGCGCGCCGCGCAGAAGGACAATTATCGATCGCGCGCGGTCTACAAGCTGTCCGAAGTGGATACGCGCGATCGCCTGCTCAAGGGCAAGCACTGTATCGTCGACCTGGGTGCGGCGCCCGGCGGCTGGAGCCAGTATTGCCGGCGCCAACAGCCCGCGGCTCGGGTGATAGCACTGGATCGGCTGGCTATGCAGCCCATTGACGAGGTGGAATTTCTGGGCGTCGACTTTGCCCAGCAGGCCGGCGTCGATCGGCTGCTGGCCACGCTGGGCAACGATCGCGTCGATCTTGTACTTTCGGACATGGCCCCCAATTTGACAGGAATAATGGTCGCCGATCAGGCCGGCGTGATGGAGCTCGCCGAGCTCGCGCTTGAGTTGTGCAGCACGGTGCTAGCGGCCGACGGCGATCTGCTGATTAAGGTTTTTCAGGGCGAAGGCTTCGACGACATACTAGTGGCCATGCGCCGGCGGTTTCGACGGGTAGCGGTACGCAAGCCCAAGGCCTCGCGCGACGCCAGCCGCGAAATGTATCTGCTCGGCCGGAGTTGGCGTACCTGAGCCCTGGAATTGAATCGACGGCCATGCGGGCCGATTGTTTATACTGTCGCAACGAACAGCGACAATGATATTCACACGACCGGTCAGTCGCGGTCGAGGATGTAGATCTTGAACGAATTAGCCAAGAACCTGCTGCTTTGGGTCGTGATCGCGCTCGTGTTGATGAGCGTGTTCTCGAGCTTTGCACCGTCCAGCTCGAATACGAACGAGGTGCCGTATTCGCAGTTTCTGTCCCAGGTCGAGGACGGCAGCGTTGCGCAGGTCAATATCGAGGATCGGCAAATCCGCGGCCAGCTCAAATCGGGCCAGGAGTTCACCACCTTTAGCCCCGAGTCGGACAACAAGGCGATGATCGGTACGCTGATGAACAACAACGTCGAGATCACCGGCGAGCCGCCGGATCAGGGCTCGTTTCTCAAACAGATCCTGATTTCGTGGTTCCCCTTCCTGCTGCTGATCGGCGTGTGGATCTATTTCATGCGCCAGATGCAGGGCGGTGGTGGTGGCGGCCGCGGCGCGATGTCCTTCGGCAAGTCCAAGGCCAAGATGATGCAGGCCGATCAGATCAAGATCACGTTCTCCGATGTGGCCGGCGTCGAGGAAGCCAAGAACGAGGTCCAGGAACTGGTCGAGTTCCTGGCCGAGCCGGCCAAGTTCCAGCGCGTGGGCGGCAAGATTCCGCGCGGCGTGCTCATGGTCGGCGCGCCGGGTACCGGCAAGACGATGCTGGCCAAGGCCATCGCCGGCGAAGCCGGGGTGCCGTTCTTCTCCATCTCGGGCTCCGACTTTGTCGAGATGTTTGTCGGCGTGGGCGCATCGCGCGTGCGCGACATGTTCGAGCAGGCCAAGAAACAGTCGCCCTGTATCATCTTCATCGACGAGATCGACGCGGTCGGCCGCCAGCGCGGCGCGGGCTTGGGCGGCGGCCACGACGAGCGCGAACAAACGCTCAACCAGCTGCTGGTCGAGATGGACGGTTTCGAGGGCAGCGAGGGCGTGATCGTCGTCGCCGCGA
>Ga0136575_100749_pt1 | contig 11166 bp, 8 predicted proteins | sample AntDeeMetagen136_FD_104785 | JGI IMG/M metagenome (GOLD analysis project Ga0136575, IMG submission 104785) | Saline lake microbial communities from Deep lake, Antarctica - Metagenome #136 | ecosystem: Environmental > Aquatic > Non-marine Saline and Alkaline > Saline | place: Antarctica: Deep lake...
GATACCGGCGCACGCTGCCATCCGGCTTGATCTTGAGCACGCCGGTCATGCCCTCGAACAAGTCGTTGGCCTGCAGGCCCTGCGCGGCGATGCGATCGGTCAGGCGCCAGGCGTCCATGCCCATCGCGAACAAGCGCTTGTAGTGCTTGGCCGTACCCGGATAGCGTTGCACCGCCTCGCTGCGACGACCGTCGAGGAAGTCGCCGTCGCCGATCACCCACGGCATGTCGGCGAATCCGACCCCGTTCAGATCGATATCCTCATCGGGATCGGGGGTGCCGGTATAGGCATGCGAGGTGGTGTACATGGGCAGCCTGCGCGCGCGGTAGTAGCGCAGTTGGCTGCGAATCAGCCGGGCCTGGCTGGGCTGGCCGGCGACAAAAATGAAGTCGGCGCCCGAGCGGTTACGCAGCACCGCCTGGATGGGGTCGCGATGATCGGGCTCGCTCGGCTTGTAGGTGGCATAGTCGAGTAACTCGCCGCCGCGTTTTTCGTAGGCGCTGCGAAAGGCATCGAAAACACGGCTGCCCCAGTCGCCTTCGGGCACCAGCGCCAAGGCTTTCGACTGACCGTTGTCTGCCGCATGGCGCGCGACTTCACGGGCTTCGTCCTCGGGCGCCAGGGCGAACTGATAGAAGCCCGGGCGGCTGACCGGCGCGTCGCTGTAGTTCAGGCCAATGGTCGGAATCCGGCTGTTCAGGCGCGCCATTTCCGCGACCCGGGGCTTGTCCAGCGGCCCCACGAGAATGCCCACGCGATCGCTTTGCGCGCGTTGCATGATCTGGCCGGCCGACAGGCTGCTGGTGTCGTAGACGCGTGGCTGACCCGGTGCACTGCTATCGTTTTTATAGGCGAACATGAAACCGTCGCGAATCGCTTCGGCGGCGTTGGCGAACTTGCCGCTCAGCGGCAAAGCCAGGGCAACGGTATCGTTTTGCGGGCGCGGCGCGTTGTCGAACACGCTCTGGCCCGGGCGGCGTTGCATGGGCGAGGTGTTGGGGCGATAGTCGAAGCGATCCTGGAGTATGGCGCGCGTGGCCGGGTGTTGCGCAAAGCGCTGTTCCCATTGCGCCAGCGCGCGGTCGCGCTGATTGCGGCTGGACCAGCGCCGCTGTCCGATGTCGGCCAGCGCGAGCCAGCCGACAGTGGTCTGATCCGCGTCGCGTGCGGCCGGACTGGTCGGCCCCTGGCCGGTGGAAATGGCGTTCAGCGCCTGGTCGTAGATCGCGCTGTCGTTGCCGCGCAGCATCTGATCGTCCATCAGCCATACGCCGCGCTGCACCAGCGCGCCGATACCGGCGATTACATTGTTGCGTTCGAACTGCAGCTGGGCGCGTTTTTCCCATACGCGCTCGGCGATCTCGGGCGCGCTGCCGCTGGACGGCGGCGGCAGGCGCTCGAGCGCTTGATCCGGTGGCAGGTTGGCGATCGAGATCTCGCGCCGTGCCAGCTCGTAGCGCCCGCGATCGACGCCGTCCAGGGTCGAGGGCGTGAAGCTGTTCAGAATCTGTTGCGCCATTGTGGCATCGCCGGCCTGTGCGGCGGCCAGTCCGGCCTCCAGGCGCAGCTGCCGTGCGCGATCCCGAGACGAGGCATTGGCCGCGTCCTGCATATACAGTTCGGCCGCGCGCGCGTAGTCGCGGTCGACGATGGCGCGCTGCGCCGAGTTGGCCATCGTGGGCCGTGTGTCGGTACCGCTGCGCTGCATCTGCCCGGCGCAGCCGGCGATCACCAGCAGCGTCACAACGGTGAGCGCAATAGCCAGCGGGTGTTTGCGAGAAACGATCATGTCAAGGAACTCCCAAGGTTTGCGCGCGACGACCCCCATGCGCGCTGTCGTGGTCGGCATAATATCAGCGCGCCCTCTTGCAAGTCGCGAAATGCCCATGCAGTCCACGCCCGCAACCCTGTCGATCGTGGCCACGCCGATCGGCAATCTGGCAGATTTCTCCCCGCGCGCACGCGCCACGCTGGCCGAGGTCGCGCTGATCGCGGCCGAAGATACCCGGCACAGCGCGCGCCTGACCCGCCATCTGGGCATTGATACCCCGATGATCTCGTTGCATGAATATAACGAGCAGGCGCGTATCGAACAGATTATCGCGCGCCTGATCGCCGGCGAATCGGTCGCGTTGATCAGCGACGCCGGCACGCCGCTGATCAGCGATCCGGGCTTTGCGCTGGTGCGCGCGGTGCGCGAGGCCGGCTTTGCGGTGCAGGCGGTGCCCGGCGCCTGTGCCGCGATTGCCGCGTTGTCGGTGGCCGGGTTGCCCAGCGATCGTTTCGTGTTCGAGGGTTTTCTGCCGTCGAAAGCGGGCGCGCGGCGTGCACGCCTGGCCGCGCTCGCCGACGAAACGCGCACGCTGCTGGTTTATGAATCCAGCCATCGCATCCAAAGATCGGTGGCCGATATCGCCGCCACGATGGGCGCGCAGCGCGCGGTCGGCCTGTGTCGGGAGCTGACCAAACTGCACGAGCAGAGTGTGGTGCTCGGCGCGGCCGATCTGCTCGACTGGCTGGGTGCCGACGACAATCGACGGCGCGGCGAGTTCGTGCTCGTGATCGCCGGCGCGCCGGCGATCGAGCGCGCGGCCGCGCAAATTGATCTTGATCGGCTGCTGGGCGAACTGCTGGCGCTGACCGGTACCAAGCAGGCGGCCAAGGCCGCCGCGCGGCTGACCGGGCTCGCGACCAACGATATCTATGCCCGGGCGCTGGAGTTGGCCGACGACTGATCGGCCGGTTCGGTGATAGAATCATGGCTCGGAGTCGGCCACGCAGTCGCGGTGCCCGCCTATGGGCACGGAGGAAAGTCCGGGCTCCACAGGGCAGGATGCCAGGTAACCCCTGGGAGGCGTGAGCCTACGGAAAGTGCAACAGAGAGTAGACCGCCTATGGCCTGTTCGCAGGCCAGGCAAGGGTGAAACGGTGCGGTAAGAGCGCACCGCGCGACCGGCAACGGTTCGCGGCACGGTAAACCCCATCCGGAGCAAGACCAAATAGGAGGACGACGCGCGGCCCGCGCAGTCCTCGGGTAGGTCGCATGAGGTGCACGGCGACGTGCATCCCAGATGAATGACTGCGTACGACAGAACCCGGCTTATCGGCCGACTCCGAATTTCCTACCAGTGCAGCCGTCCCACATTTGCGGTTATTCGCATGTCCGCATGGGACAGCGCCCCACCTGCGCAGATTGCGCGCTGATTGCGTCGCGGCCTCGGAAGCCAAAGCCAGCCTGTGCACCGCCGGAAAAGGCTTTGTTGCTCGCGCCGGGCTCATGAAGTCGTCGAGAAAGAACCGCTAAAACCCTAAAAAACAAGTTAAAAAGCGAACCCGGATTCGCTCCTGTTCCAGTGTCTGAAAGATGTCAGAAATCACTGTTTTGCTGACGTTTTTTTGCTCTCGGCTTGTGCTTGACACCCTCAAGCAGCGCTGCCTATAGTGGCGGCGTGGGGTAGAAAGTGGGGCAAAGTGGTTCAACGGCGATAAAGAGGCCGCAGCGTGTTCAAGGGGTCGCATCCGGTCACTATCGATGCCAAAGGTCGTATTGCGATCCCGGCATCGTATCGCCAGTCGTTGCTCGACGACTGCGCGGGCCGGATGGTCGTCACCAAGCATTATGACCCGTGTCTGTTGCTGTATCCGCTCGACGAATACAAGAAATTCGAATCACGGCTGCTCGCCCAAGGTGGCCTGCATCCAAAGGTTCGCGACATGCAACGGCTTTTTATCGGCAACGCGCGCGATGTCGAGATGGACAAGCAGGGTCGGTTGCTTCTGCCGTCGAATCTGCGTACTTACGCCAGTCTGGAATCGAAGGCGGTGTTGTCTGGCATGGGCAATCTGTTCGAGATCTGGGACGAGGCCACTTTTGACGCACGTAACGCCGAGACCGCCGCGCAGCTTGCCAAAGACGCCGCCAACGGCGAACTGCCCGCAGATCTCATGGATCTGAGTCTGTGATTTCGCCCACCCATCGTCATCGTTCATAACGCCATGAGGATCGCTGCCCACATGCCGCAGGCCGAACATCAGCCGGTACTGCTCGACGCCGCGTTGGCGGGCCTTTCGCTGTGCGGCGCAGGGGTCTATGTCGACGCCACTTTCGGCCGCGGCGGCCACAGCCGCGCGCTGCTTGAGCGTCTGGGCGAGTCCGGTCGGCTGATCGCGCTCGATCAGGATCCGGACGCGCAGGCGCACGCCGACACCCTCGCGGCCGGCGATGATCGTTTCACGTTCGTGCGCGGTTCCTTTGCCGGGCTGGCGGATCGTGTCGAGGCGCTGGGGCTTTCCGGCCGTATCCACGGGCTGCTGTTTGATCTGGGCGTGTCCTCGCCGCAGTTCGATACCGCGGCGCGCGGTTTTTCCTTTCGTCATGCCGGGCCGCTGGACATGCGCATGAACCCGCACGCGGGCGAGCCGCTGTCGGCCTGGCTGCATCGCGCCAGCCACGGCGAGATCGCGGGCGTGATCAAGCGCTACGGCGAAGACCCGATGGCCGGGCGCATCGCGGCCGCCATTCTGGATGCGCGCGCACGGTCGCCGATCGCCGATACGCGCCAACTGGCCGAAATCGTGGCCGGCGCGATCCCGGCGCGCGTGCAGGCCGGCAAGCGCATCCATCCGGCCACGCGCACCTTTCAGGCGTTTCGGCTGTATATCAACGACGAACTCGGCGCGCTTGATCGCGCGCTCGATGCGGCCTGCGACGTGCTCGCCCCGGGCGGGCGGCTGGTGGTGATCAGCTTTCATTCGCTCGAGGATCGCCGCGTCAAGCGATTCATTCGTGCCCAGGCACGGCCGCCGGCTCCACCGGTGCCGATGGCGCCGGAGCTGGCGCCGGCGCTGCGCGAGATCGGCAAGCCGGTGCGCGCCGACGAGGCCGAGCTGGCGCACAATCCGCGCGCGCGCAGCGCGATCATGCGCGTGGCCGAACGTACCCACGCGCCGAAGGTGATGGCATGACCCGTCAGCTGCTCACCGTGGCCGCGTTGGCCTTCGCGATCCTCGTGAGCGCGATCGCGGTCGTGCAGGCCAAGCACAAGACGCGTGAGATGGCGCACGAACTGCAGGTCGAGCGCGTCGAGGGTGATCGCCTGAGCACCGAATGGGCCCAGTTGCAGCTGGAAGAAAGCGCCTGGGCCAATCCAGATCGCGTCGCCCGGGTCGCGCGCCGCGAACTGGGCATGATCCAGCCGCGGCATTACGTCGTGCTGGAGTCCAGCCCGTGAGCCGGCGTACGCCAGACCGCAAGACCAGCGCCCCGCCGCGCTGGCGCGGCTATTTTCTGATGGGCCTGTTCGGCCTGTTCGCGGTCGTGCTGGCGGGGCGCGCCTTCGATCTGCAGGTGCTCGATCAGGCGTTTCTGACCAAGGAAGGCGACAAGCGTCATCTGCGCACCCTCGCGGTGCCGGCCGGGCGCGGCGCGATCAAGGATCATAACGGCGAGCCGCTGGCCTTGTCCGCGCCCACCGAATCGGTCTGGGCGGTGCCGGGCGCGGTGCTCGAAGCACCAGAAAAACTCGCGCCGCTGGCGCGTCAGCTGGGCATGTCGGTCGCCGATCTGCGCAAGCGCCTGGAAAACTATAAAAGCCGCCAGTTTCTGTACTTGCGCCGCCAGCTTGCGCCCGCGGACGCGCGTGCGGTGATGGCGGTCGACGCGCCCGGCATCTTCCTGCAGCGCGAGTACAAGCGTTACTACCCGGCCGGCGAGGCCGCCGCGCAGATCGTGGGCATGACCAATATCGACGGCCGTGGTCAGGAAGGCCTGGAGCTGGATCGTGACGATTATCTGCACGGCGAGCCGGGCAGCCGGCGCGTGGTTCAGGATCGCGTCGGCCGTGTGGTCGAAGATCTGGCTGGGTTCGAGCCGCCGCAGGCTGGCCACGACCTGCAGTTGACCATCGACTCGCGCCTGCAGTATCTGGCCTATCGGCATATCAAGTCGGCGGTAATCAAAAACGATGCCAAGGGCGGCATGGTCGTGATGCTGGACCCGTCCAGCGGCGAGCTGCGCGCGGTAGCCTCCTATCCCAGCTTCAACCCCAACGACCGCGACTCGATCGATGCGAAGGGCGTGCGTGCACGCGCGGCCACCGACGTGATGGAGCCCGGTTCGACCGTCAAGCCGCTGCTGCTGGCCCAGGCGCTGGACAGTGGGCTCTACGATACCGGCGACGTCATCCATACCAAGGGCTGGTTCATGGTCGGGCGGCTCACGGTCAAGGATTTTCGCGACTACGGCGACGTCGATTTCGCAAAAATCCTGCAGAAGTCGAGCAACGTCGGCGCCGCCCACGTCGGCCTCAAGATGGGCCGGGAGAAGGTCTGGCAGGGCTACAACGAATTCGGCTTCGGTGAAGCCACGGGCAGCGGTTTTCCGGGCGAACGCCTGGGCGTACTCAAGGATTTCTACGAATGGAACGACGTCGAGACCGCGACCGCCTCCTATGGCTACGGCATGGCGATCACGGCCTTTCAGCTGATTCGCGCCTACGGTGCGCTTGCCGATGACGGCAAGCTGCACGGCCTGAAGCTGGTCGAGGGCAAAGGCGCGAACATGCAGATTCCGACAGAACAGGTAATCAAGCCGCAGACCGCGCGCACCATCCGACATCTGCTCGAGGGCGTGATCGAGCCGGCCGGCACCGCAACGCGCGCGGCGATTCCGGGCTACCGGGTGGCCGGCAAGACCGGTACCGCGCGCAAGGCCGGGGCCGGCGGTTATAACGCCAACCGCCATCAGGCGTTGTTCGTGGGCATGGCGCCGGCAGAAAAGCCGGCGCTGGTCACACTTGTGATGCTCGACGAGCCCCAGAAAGACGCCTATTACGGCGGCGCCGTTGCCGCGCCGGTGTTTTCCGCGGTCATGCGCGATGCGCTGCGGCTGCTGCGCGTGCCGCCGGACGATCCGGCTTTGCTTGCGGCCTCGGCCGATGCGGCGTCGGGTAACGGCACATGAGTACGCTGGCCCCGACTCAGCCGACCCGCACAGCGCTGGCAACGCTGCTTGCTGGCATGTCCTGTGACCCGCCGGCGCTCGATGTGGCCGGCGTGGCTGTAGATAGCCGCCAGGTCAGCGCTGATTCGCTGTTCCTGGCGTACCCGGGAACGCGCGCCCACGGGCTCGACCACGTCGAACAGGCCGTTGCCCGCGGCGCGTGCGCGGTGGCCTGGGATGGCGATACCGCGCCCGCGCTAAATGTGCCGCAACTGCAGGTGCCCGATCTGGCGGTGCGCGCGAGTACCATCGCATCGCGCTTTTATGGCCAGCCCTCGCAGCGATTGTTCGTGGCCGGTGTGACCGGCACCGACGGTAAGACCTCCTGTGCCTGGATGCTGTCGCAGGCCCTGGCTGCGCTGGGCCAGCGCTGCGGCTATATGGGCACGCTGGGTTTCGGTTTTCGCGAAGAACTGGCCGCAGCCAGCCACACCACGCCGGATCCGGTGGGCGTGCAGGATTGGCTGGCGCGTTTCGTGGCCGCCGATGCCGACGCGGTGGCGCTGGAAGTGTCGTCACATGCGCTGGATCAGTATCGGGTCGACGGAGTGGCTTTCGATGTCGCCGTGCTGACCCAGGTCGGGCGCGATCATCTCGACTATCACGGCGACATGCCGCGTTATGCCGCGGCCAAGCAGCGGCTGTTCGCCTTTGCTGGTCTGGAAAGTGCAGTGCTCAACGGCGACGACGCGCACGGCCGGGCGTGGCTGGCCACGCTGGACACCTCGGTGTCGCCGGTGGTCTATGGTTTCGGCGACATGGCCGCACTCGACGCGCGCCATGTACGCATCGCCGCGGCGCGTACCCACGCCGATGGCCTGGCGTTGGAGCTGGACACCAGCTGGGGCAAAGCGCGTGTCGACAGTACGTTGATCGGGCGTTTCAACGCGATGAATCTTGCCGCGGTGCTGGCCGTGATGCTGGCGCGCGATGTGCCCTTGAACCAGGCGGCCGCGGCGCTGGCCGCGGTTACGACCGTGCCCGGTCGCATGCAGCGTATCGATGCGCGCGCCGATCAGCCGCTGGTGGTGGTCGATTATGCCCACACGCCGGGCGCGCTCGGCCATGCGTTGGACGCCGTGCGCGCTCATGCCCGGGCGCGCGTGCTGTGCGTGTTCGGCTGCGGGGGCGAGCGCGATCGCGGCAAGCGCGCGCTCATGGGCGCCGCGGCCGAAGCCGCCGATGCGGTATGGCTGACCGACGACAACCCGCGCAGCGAGGCACCGGCGCAGATCGTGCGCGATATCCAGGCGGGCATGAACGCCAACGCCGCAATCACCGTGGAGCACGATCGCCGGCGCGCCATCCGACAAGCCATCGCTGCCGCCGGCCCGAACGATGTCGTGCTGATCGCGGGGAAGGGCCACGAAACCCTCCAGCAGGTCGGAAACGAGCGCCGCGCGTTCGACGATCGGTTCGAGGCGCGCCGCGCCCTGGAGCCCGCATGAACGCCCGGCTGTCCGCTATGGCGAGCCTGCTGGGCGTGCCGCTGCAGGGCAGCGATGCCGACTATGCGGGTGCGAGTATCGATACCCGTCGGCTGGCGCCCAAGGCGCTGTTCTTTGCATTGCCCGGCGCGCGCGTGGACGGCCACGATTATGTCGCGCGGGCAGCCAGCCTCGGCGCGGCCGGCGCGGTGGTCGTCCGCGAAATCGATACGCCGCTGCCGCAGATCGTGGTGGACGACGTCGCGGTCGCGCTGCAGCAGGCCGGCGCGCAGGCCCGGCGCGCCTTTGCCGGTGCCCTGATCGGCGTGACCGGCAGCAATGGCAAGACCACGGTCAAGCAGATGCTGGCCGCGATTCTGGCGGAGGCCGGCCCGGTGCTGGCCACCGAGGGCAATCTCAACAATCATCTGGGCGTGCCGCTCACGCTCATGCGCCTGAACGACACGGTCGAACGCGCGGTGGTCGAAATGGGCGCTTCGCACACCGGCGAAATCGCCATGCTTTCGGAAATGGCGCGCCCGCAGGTCGGGCTGGTGACCAACGCCGGGCTGGCCCATATCGAAGGCTTCGGCAGCCGCGAGGGCGTGGCGCGCGCCAAGGGCGAGATGTTTTCGAGCCTGGCGGCAGAGGGCATCGCCGTGATCAACGGCGACGATGAATTCGCACCGCTGTGGCAGGAGCTGGCCGGCGACCGCCGTCAGATTGTCTTTGCGCGCGCCCAGGCCGACGGCGTCGATGTGTTCGCCGCGGGTGAAGAACAGGCGGCCGACGCAAGCCGTTTTATGCTGCATGTCCCCGGTGGATCGGCGGCGGTGACCTTGCCGCTGGCCGGCAGCCATAACGTCAGCAACGCGCTGGCCGCCGCGGCTGCCGCCAGCGCGCTCGATATCGACGCCGAACTCATTTCCCGCGGACTGGCCGGCATGCAGGCCGTGGGCCAACGCATGGCGATTACCGCCGGCCGCCACGGCGCGCGCATCATCGACGACAGCTACAACGCCAACCCCGGTTCGCTGGCTGCCGCACTGGGCTGGCTGGCCCAGCAGCCGGGCACGCGCTGGGCCGCGCTCGGCGATATGGGCGAGCTGGGCGAACTCGCCGAGCAGGCGCACCGCAACGCCGGTCGCGCGGCGCGCGATGCCGGTATCGAACGTCTCTGGGTCACCGGCGAGCTCAGCCGTTACACGGCCGAGGCGTTCGGCCCCGGCGCGCAGTGGTATTCGACCCACGGCGAACTGATTGCGGCACTGGAAATCGCGCTGTCGGTACGCCGCGCCGAAACCACCCTGCTGATCAAGGGCTCGCGCAGCGCGCGCATGGATCGGCTGGCCGATGCACTCGCCGTCGCGCCGCAAGCCAGGGCGGGGGCATCATGCTGACCTTCCTCGCCGAATGGCTGGAGCCACTGCACAGCGGCTTTCGGGTGTTTCAGTTCATCACCCTGCGCGCGATTCTGGGCGTGCTTACGGCGATGGTGTTCTCCTTCGTGGTCGGTCCGATCATGATCCGCAAGCTGACCTTCCATCAGATCGGTCAGCACGTGCGCGACGACGGACCGCAGAGCCATCTGGTCAAGGCCGGCACGCCGACCATGGGCGGCGCGCTGATCATCGCTGCGGTGCTGGTCGCGACTTTGCTGTGGGGCGATCTGGGCAACCGCTGGGTGTGGCTGGCGATGCTGGTGACCGCGGCGTTCGGCGCGATCGGCTTTGTCGACGATTACCGCAAGCTCAAGTTCGGCAACAGCAAGGGCCTTCCAGCCCGAACCAAGTATGGCGCCCAGACCCTGGTCGGCGTCGCGGCCGGGCTGTGGCTGTACCTGGGCGCGACCAGCGCGGCCGAAACCAGCGTGCTGATTCCCATGCTCAAGCACGTTTCCGTGCCGCTGGGCGCGGGCTATATCCTGTGGAGCTATCTGGTAATCGTCGGCACGAGCAACGCGGTAAATCTGACCGACGGCCTCGACGGCCTGGCGACCATGCCCTGCGTGCTGGTGGCCTCGGCGCTGGCGGTATTCGCCTACGTCAGCGGCAACGCCGTGTTTTCCGATTATCTCGGCTTTGCCTATATCGAGGGCGTGGGCGAGCTGTCGATCTTCTGTACCGCGATCGGCGGTGCGGGGCTGGGCTTTCTGTGGTTCAACGCCTATCCCGCGCAGGTGTTCATGGGCGACGTTGGCGCGCTGGCGCTGGGCGCGGCGCTGGGCGTGGTCGCGGTCGCGGTACGCCAGGAACTGGTGCTGCTGGTCATGGGCGGCGTGTTCGTGGCCGAGACGGTGTCGGTAATCCTGCAGGTCGCCATGTTCAAGATGACCGGCAAGCGCCTGTTCCGTATGGCGCCATTGCATCATCATTTCGAACTCAAGGGCTGGCCCGAGCCCAAGATCATCGTGCGATTCTGGATCGTCACGCTGGTGCTCGTGCTCATTGGCTTATCCACGTTGAAGATCCGATGAGCGCGGTAACCGCCAACTTCCGCGAACAGCTGGCCGAGGCCGCCGTGCTGGTGGTCGGCTGCGGTGTCTCCGGCGTATCCGCGGCGCGTTTTGCAGTCGACTGCGGTGCGACGGTGCGGGTGCTGGATACGCGCGAGGCGCCACCGGGCGCGACCGCGCTGTACCGCGAGTGCCCACAGGCCAGCCTGATCGTGGGCGAGTTCAACCCGGCCGTGCTCGAGGGCATGACCCAGCTCGTGGTCTCGCCGGGCGTGGATCTGCGC
>Ga0136575_100761_pt1 | contig 11027 bp, 10 predicted proteins | sample AntDeeMetagen136_FD_104785 | JGI IMG/M metagenome (GOLD analysis project Ga0136575, IMG submission 104785) | Saline lake microbial communities from Deep lake, Antarctica - Metagenome #136 | ecosystem: Environmental > Aquatic > Non-marine Saline and Alkaline > Saline | place: Antarctica: Deep lake...
AGCGACAGACCGTTGTCGGGCGGACCGAACACCGCACTGTCTGGCACCCACACGTTATCCAGCGAAAGTCGTGCATGGTCGGTGGGCATGTTGAAGGTCCACAGGTACTCGTCGATCGTCAGCCCGGGCGTCGGCGACGGCACGAGGAACGCGGTGATACCTTTCGCATCGCCGTCCGCGCCCGAGGTCCGCGCGAACATCAGGCAGTGGCTCGCCACATGCATGCCGGTGATCCACATCTTGCGGCCGTCGAGCCGCCAGCCGTCTTGGCCGTCGCGTTTTTCCGGCACCGCGCGAGTTTCCATATGGGTGGCGTCCGAGCCGTGGTCCGGCTCGGTGAGGCCGAAGGCCAGATGATGGGTGCCGCCGAGCATGCCGGCGACGAACTCGTCTTCCTGCTCGGGGGTGCCGAAATCACGGAACATGAGCACGAAGGGGTTATTGGCCACGATCGAATGCTCGTTCTGCAGATCGTTGTGCAGGCCCAGCCCGCGCGCGGCCAGATGCTCGCGGATCACCGTCATCGCCAGATGCGAGCCGTCCTGGCCGCCGTACTTGCGCGGTAGCGGAAAACGCAGATGCCCCGCTTCATCCGCCAGGCGCTTGGCCTCGCCGAGCAGCGCCTCCCATTCCGGACGCGGCAAGCCGCCCTTGTCGTAGTCGGTACGCGCCCACTCGCGGCGATGATCGAAGAAGCGGCCGTTGTCGTCTTTCTGCTCGAGCGGCTGGATGACGTCCTCGATGAAGCGATCCAGCTCGTCGAGATAGGCCGTAAGTTCTGGCGACAGATTGAAGTCCATGCGGTGTTCCTTCTATGAATCGTGTGGCACGTCTACCGGCCCGCGCTCAAGCGCACGCCGGTAGCCGGCATAGCGCGGCTGGTCGACGCTGAGCTTGTTAAGCGTGACCCACCACAGAAAATCGGTGAGCCCGGGGGTCTCGGGGGTGATTTCGTCGGCGGCAATACGATCGCAGAGCACCTGCGTGAGCGTGGGTATGTCGCCGCCGAGATCCAGCAGTTTTTCCAGGCGCTGCTGTTCTTCTCGCGCCTGTGCGGGCGGCTGTTCGACGCCGCGGCGCACGCTGTCGATCACGTTCGCGGCTACCCGCGCCTGAAACTGCAGGCTGCCGCCGAGCGCCGGCACCACGTCACGACGCAGGAACTCGGCGACCACGGCGAGCAGTTCGGTGTTGTCGGGTGCGTCTTGCATGGGCTTGGGCTCTGTTGAACTGTCAATACAGCGGCGCGAGACGCTGCAGCAGATCGAGCTCGGTTTCCGAAGCGCGCCGGCCGATCGCGCCGCGCTCGACCGTGCGATCCACGCCATCGCTGAACGAGCGCGCCATCTTCTGGCAGATGATGCCCCACTTGAGACAGCCGAAGACTTCCCAGAAGGCTACCGTATCGGGGCATACGGCCACGCCGCTGGCCTCCTCGTAGCCGGCAAACAACTGCTCCCGGCTACCGAATCCGCCGACCGGACGATCGAGCTGGCCAAATCGCCACGAATCCACGCACAGCCAGCCCAGATCGGCCATCGGATCGCCGATATACGCCAGTTCCCAATCGAGCACGGCGCGCAGACCGCAGCGGTCGATCATGAGATTGCCGTTGCGAAAATCGCCGTGCACGATCGATGGCTGTTTCGGGGTCGCCGGTTGATGCGCGTGCAGCCAGCGAAAAGCCAGTTCGAACACCGGCCGCGGCTCACGATAACTGCGATATTGGCGGTACTGAGCTGCCAACCATTGCGCGACCGACATGCGCGCCAGATAAGGCGCCTCGACGGCCGGTACGCGATGAACCGCGGCCAGCACCCGGCCGCATTCGCGGGCCAGGTTGCTGCGCGCGCCGGCATAGGCATCGTCGCGCAGGATGCGCTGCGGCAGCGTTTCGCCTTCGATACGCTGCATGATGTAACCGTTGCCCAGCGGCCCGTTGTCATCCAGCAGCTGCCAGACGCCGGGTACCGGCACGTCGTTTGCGGCCATGAGTTCGAGCAGGCGCGTCTCGTCGGTCAGCGCCAGCGTGCCCGCCTCGGCACCGCCGAGCCTGCCGGCCAGACGCAGCACCAGGCGCTCGACGCCCGCGGCCGACACGAGATCGAATGACCACATCGGCCGATTCGCGCCGCCCGTAAGCTGGGTCAGGCGCTCGACGGTGGCATGTGCCGCACGCGCCTCTACCACGGCCTGCAGCGCGGCCTGGACAGCGTCCTTGTCGAGCAACGGCTCAGCCATGCGTCACCCGGCCTTATGCGTCGACACGCGGTGTCACTTGCGACCGCTTCGATTCTTGAACTCGGCGACCGCGGCACGCGATTCCTCGCTGTCGATACACCGCGCCTGGGCCGCCGTTTCGCTCTCGATCGCCTGGGCTAGCGTGGACGTGGCCGCTGCACGCAACAGTTTTTTCGCCTCGGCGGTGGACACGGCCGAGCGCGTGGCCAGTTCCTTCGCCCATTCGGTCGCCGCCGCCTCGAGCCCGTCGGCCTCGACAAGCTTGTTGGCGATACCGGCCGCCAGGCACGCCTTGGCGTCGAGGCTGCCGCCTTCCACGATCAGCTCGAACGCGCGTTGATAGCCCAGATGCTGATACAGCAGCCAGGTCGCGCCGCCGTCGGGCACCAGGCCGATATGGCTGAACGCCATGTAGATACGCGCATCTTCGGCCATCATGACCAGGTCGCAGGTCATCAGCAGCGCCGCGCCCACGCCGGCTGCAACCCCGGGCGCGACGCCGATCACCGTCTGCGGCATACGGGCGATCTTTTCAAGCACCGGCCGATAGCCCTGCAGCAACTCGTCCTCGACGCTGAAATCTTCGGCCTTGTCTTCCATAAGATCGGCGCCTGCGCAGAAGGCACGCCCGACGGCGCCCAACAGCACCACCTTCACGTCAGAGTCGCGCTCCGCTTTCTTGAGCGCGACGAGCAACGCAGCGCGCAGATCCGTGTCGATGGCGTTGAGCGCCTGCGGCCGGTTCAGACGGATCCACGCGATCGTGCCGGAGGCTTCATAGGTGACGGGAGGTTGGTCTTGCATCGGTCTTTCCCCTGCCTGCCGGGCCGTTTCGCGACGCAGCAAGGCCAGATCGGATCAGGCTTCGATCATCGCTGCAGGGCCCAGCGGCTGCGTCGTCCGAACCGACGAATTGCGCGGCCTAACCAAGGCATTTTCGTCGCAACCGACGATTGCGCCGCCCCACCGCGCAGCAAACCATGGCCGCAGGTCAGCCCCGACGGCGGCGCTGTCCGTTTATTCAAGGCATGGAGTTCGCGCATGACCCGCACGGTGCAGCAGTTATTCGATCTGACCGGCAAGACCGCGCTGGTCACCGGCGGCTCGCGCGGTCTCGGCCTGCAGATGGCCAGCGCGCTCGGCGAAGCCGGCGCGCGGCTGGCCATCGTGTCGCGCCATGCGCAAGAGCTGGACGCCGCGGCCTCGTCGCTCGCCGAGGCCGGCATTGAGGCCACGGCGATCTGCCACGACCTGTCCAGCGAAGACGAAGTGATGGCGTTGGCCGACGCAGCGATCGCCGCGCTCGGGCCGATCGATATCCTGGTCAACAATGCCGGGGCGACCTGGGGCGCTCCAGCCGAGGACTACCCGCTCGAAGGGTGGGACAAGGTGATGAATATCAACCTGCGCCATCTGTTTCTACTCACCCGCGAGATCGGAAAACGCAGCATGATTCCGCGCGGCGCTGGGCGCATCATCAACATCGCCTCGAATGCTGCGCTCGGCGGCAACCGCGAGATGATGCAGGCAATCGGCTACAACACCAGCAAAGGCGCGGTGGTCGCCATGACCCGCGCGCTGGCCGCTGAATGGGGTGTCTACCGCATCACCGTCAACGCAATCGGGCCCGGCATCTTTCCCAGCCGCATGTCGCACCATCTCACCGATACTCACGGCAGCGAAACGCTTGCCGCGCGCGTGCCGCTCGGCAAGCTCGGTGACGACGAGGGCCACAAGGGCGCCGCACTGCTGTTTGCCTCGGATGCAAGCAAGTACACCACCGGCCAGTTTCTTGTGGTCGACGGCGGCAGCAGCGCCATGATCGCCGGTTGAACTGTTTTACACTCGCCCTATCTCAGCCAAGGACCCGCCGCATGACCGCACCGCAATTTTCGACCCTGTCACTGGACATCGACGACGGTATCGCCACGATCTGGCTGGATCGGCCGGAGCGGATGAATGCCTTCACGTTGACCATGAAGAATGATCTGATCGCGGCCTTCGACCACACCGACGCCAACGACGACGTGCGCGCCGTGATCGTTACCGGCAAGGGCAAGGCCTTCTGTGCCGGCGCGGATTTGTCCGCGGGCGGGGAGACGTTCGACTATGACAAGCGCGGCGGCGACGACGGCCGGCGCGACGGCGGCGGCCAGACCACGCTGCGCATCTTTCGCAGCCTCAAGCCGGTGATCGGCGCAATCAACGGCGCGGCCGTGGGCATCGGCGCTACCATGCTGCTGCCCATGGATATCCGCATCGCTTCCGACAAAGCGAAATTCGGCTTCGTGTTCACCCGCCGCGGCATTACCCCGGAAGCGGCGTCGTCCTGGTTTCTGACCCGCACGGTCGGGCTGTCGACGGCCCTGGAATGGTGTTATTCAGGGCGTATCTTTGCAGCCGACGAGGCCGTCGAGCGCGGGCTGGTGCGCTCTGTGCATGCGCCCGACGATCTGCACTCGGCGGCGCTGACGCTCGCCCACGAACTCACCGACGAAAGCGCGCCGGTATCAGTCGCGATGACGCGCCAGATGCTCTGGCGCCTGCACGCGGCAGACCACCCGATGGACGTGCATCGTATCGACAGCCAGGCGATTCGTTCGCGCGGGCAGTCGGCCGACGCCCGCGAAGGTGTGTCGTCGTTTCTGGAAAAGCGCGCGGCCATTTTTCCCGACCGCGTATCTACTGACATGCCGGATTTCTACGACTGGCAGCACGAGCCGCCGTTTGATTAAGACGGTGCGATGCGACAAGTGCCGTGCGCGTCTTGCGAGCGGGCTCGGCGGTGCGACGGGGGGCGGCTGCCGGCGGAGTGTCGTTTCCGACACGCCATTCAGCTCGCGTTGACAGCGGGTATTTTATATGTATTATGCACTAATAAATTAACGGTTTCCGCTTTCCCCGGAGATCCGGTATCTACGAGCTTCTTATGACGCAGACCGAACAGCGCGACCGCGAGGATCTTGCCGCCGTGTTTCGGTGGACCGCGCGGCTGGGCCTCCACGAGGCGGTTTCGAACCATTTCAGCGTGGCGCTGGAACCGCAGGGTTCGCGCTTTCTGGTGCAGCGTGCGGGCCAGCATTTTTCCCGGGTACGCGCCAGCGACCTGCTCGTAATCGACGAAAACAACGCCGTGGTCGGCGGTCAGGGCGAGGTCGATCCGACCGCGCTCGGCCTGCACGGTGCTATTCATCGCTCGGTGCCGAATGCCCGCTGCGTGCTGCATACCCACATGCCCTACGCTACCGCGTTGACCTGCGTGGAGAACGGCCGGGTCGAGCCGATCAGTCAGAACGCGCTCAAGTTCTACGAGCGTATCGCCTACGACGACGAGTTCGGCGGCATGGCCATGGACGACGACGAAACCGATCGTATCTGCGCGCTGCTGCAGGACAAGCCGGTTCTGTTCATGGGCAACCACGGCGTGACGGTGGTCGGCGATACGGTTTCCGAGGCGTTCGACCGGCTCTATTTTCTTGAAAAAACCTGTGAAAGCCAGGTACTCGCGATGTCCACGGGCCTGCCTCTCAAGCGCGTCGATGAGGCCACCGCGCGGCGCACACGGGATCAGTGGGAGAGCTACCCGGGCCTCGAGGAAAATCATTGGTCGGAGATACACGCTATACTCCAGGCCGAAAACAGCGATTACCGCGACTGAAACGCGGTCCGGCCTGGCGCCGCCAGGCCGGTACGACGCAGGCGCCCGTCGGCGCGGTGGCCTTGCCGCCCCGCGTCGATAGCGCCGTGAGCGGGCCACCGCACCGGGCCAGAGGCGCCTGTCCAGATCGCCCATCTGCAGCGCGTCACAAGCGCGCCGCCCGCGCCATGTAGCGCCCACGCCGAGCGTCGCGCATCGAGGACGTTTCCGTCAGTCGCAACAAAAACCGCGCTGCTTGGTACCGCAGGTTTTTGGTATTGACGAGCACTCCAGAAATGCGCTCGTGCGTGGCCGTTATGCCAAGCGATCGGGCAACACGGGCGGCGGTGGTTCGCATCGTTTCTCGAACCAGGTTTGTATCAGACGAGGTTGCATGAGTCAGCAAAAACACTACGTGGGGCGTGAGGTTAATTCGGACTTCGATCCGACGCTCATATTCGTGAGTCTTGGCGTCATCGTCGCCCTGATCGTCGGGCTGGCCATTGCGCCCGAAGCCGGAACGCATATCGCCGACGTGATATTCGGCTTTATGACCGATACCTTCGGGTCAGCCGTACTGCTGTTCACCTTCGGCTGCGTCGTGTTTCTGACCATCATCGCGCTGAGCCGCTACGGCGAAATACGGCTGGGCGACGGCCCGCCCGATTTCACCACCAAGAGCTGGATCGCGATGATGCTGACGGCCGGGCTCGGCTCCGCGACCGTGTACTGGGCTTTCATCGAGTGGGCGTTCTACTACAACACCCCCGGCCTGGGTATCGAGCCGCATTCGGACGCCGCCTATGCCTGGTCGCTGGCCTATAACTTCTTCCACTGGGGTATCAGCGCCTGGAGTCTCTACTGCATGGCGGTGCTGCCGATCGCTTACCACGTCTATGTGCGCAAGAACGAAGGCATGAGCCTGAGCGCGCTGGTCGCGCGCATCGTCGGCATCCGGTCGACCGGCGTGATCGGCAAGCTGGTCGATATCATCTTCATCTTTACCTGCATCGGCGGGCTGAGCATCACCCTGGGTCTGAGCGTGCCGCTGCTCTCTCAGGGCATTGCGCGCGTGATCGGTATCGAGAGCAGCTTTACGCTCAACCTGGTGCTGATGGCCCTGATCTCGGTCGCCTTCACGCTGAGCGCGTATCTCGGCATCGAGAAGGGTGTGCGACGGGTGACCAACCTCAACAGCATCTTCGCCATCGTCTTCATCGGCCTGATACTGATTATCGGCCCCACGCTTTTCATGATCGACAACACGATCAACGCGCTCGGCCTGATGTTCCAGAACTTCATTCACATGAGCCTGTGGACCTCGCCGGTAGCCGACGACTCGTTTCCAAAGTCCTGGACCATGTTCTACTGGCTCTACTGGATCACGTACACGCCGTTCATGGGCATCTTCGTGGCGCGCATCTCCAAGGGGCGGCGCATCAAGGAAGTGATCATGAACATGCTGATCACCGGCAGCGTCGGTTGCTGGGTGTTCTTCGGCGTGCTCGAAAACTTCAGCATGAACGCGAATATGCAGCAGTTGGTGGACGTGGCCGGCAACCTGTCGGATGACGGCGGCAACGCGGCGATCCTCAACGTCATGGGCCTGCTGCCGGGACCTGGCTTGTTCATTCTGTTCTTCGTGGTCGTCTCGATGCTGTTTCTGGTGTCCACGCTCGACTCAGCGTCCTATACGCTAGCCGCAACGGCCACGCGCAGACTCAGCAACCATCAGGATCCCAGCCCCGGTCATCGCGTATTCTGGTGCGTGATGGTCACAGTGATGCCGTTGATGATGATCTTCATCGACGCGCCGCTGGATACGATCAAGACCGCGGCGATCGTGACCGCCATCCCGCTTCTGATCGTGCTCATGATCATGAACGTCGGCATGGTTCGCTGGATGCGCGAGGACTATGGCCGGGTGTCGCGGGATTCAATACGCAACGCCGACGCGCGGTGATCCCGGCGTATTGTCGGCCTGGCGCTCGGCACAGACAGCCCAACGCGAAACCACAGTTGCAAATCGACCAAAGACGACTTTACTCCGGCTCTCGGTTCAGACATCGTTAGACAGCACGACCTGATCGAATAACAAACGGGGGATATCGTATGTTGAACAAGCACTGGATTGCGGGCGTGGTTCTGGCCGCCGGCCTTGCGCCGCTAGCGGCCCCGGCCGCAGACACACCCTTGCGCTTGGGCGCACTGATGCCGTTGACCGGCGACCTGCAAAGCTACGGCGTGCCGGGCCTGAACGGCGCCCGACTGGCGATCAAGGAAATCAACGCCGCCGGCGGCGTGATGGGCGCCGACATCGATCTGTCGACCGGCGACACCCAGACCCTGCCGCAACCGGGGGTGTCGGCGGCGCAGAAACTGGTCAACGCCAACAGCGTGGTAGGCCTGGTGGGCGCCATGTCCAGCGGCGTGACCATTCCGATCGCGCTGTCGGTGAGCAAGTCGAACCAGGTGCCGCAGATATCGAACGCCTCGACCTCGCCCAAGATCACCGATCTCGACGACGACGATTACCTGTTCCGCACGATTCCGTCGGATGCGTATCAGGGCGTGGCCCTGGCGCAGGTGGTCAAGGATGCGGGCGCCGACAAGGTCGGCATCATCTATGTCAACAACGACTACGGCGAAGGGTTGAAAGATTCCTTCACCACGGCGTTCGAAGCCAAGGGCGGCAGCATCGTCGGTATGGCAGCCTATGAACAGAAGCAGGCCTCCTACGACGCCGAGGTGAGCAAGGCCTATGGCGATGGCTCCACCCAGGCGCTGGTGCTGATGGGCTATCCCGACAACGGCCAGACGATCCTGCGGCAGTCGCTGGAGGGCGGCAAGTTCGACAAGTTCTTCTTCTCGGACGGCATGAAGTCCACCCAACTGGTCGAGAATCTCGGCGCGCAGTATCTGAACGGCTCGCTGGGCACGGTACCGCAGGCCAAGTCGGGCACCAAGGCGGTCGAGCATTTCCAGAGCGCCTACGAGAAATCGTTCGGCCGGCTGCCGCCGCAGCCGTATATCGACACGGCTTATGATGCGACCTACCTGCTCGCACTGGCGGCCCAGCACGCCGGCACCACGACGGACAGCACGAAAATCCGCGATGTGCTGCGCGATGTGGCCACGCCGCCCGGCGAGAAGATCTATCCCGGCGACTGGGCCAAGGCGGTCAAGCTGCTCAAGGACGGCCAGGACATCGACTATGTCGGCGCCGCGGGCGAAGAGGACTTCGACGAACACGGCGATGTCGCCGGCAGCTACGGCAAGTGGACGATCGAGGGCGGCGAGATCAAGACGCTGGAGATCTTCACGCCGGCCAAGCAGTAGCGCGATCCGCCGTGCGCAGCCAGTCAGTCGCGCCGCGCCGTCGACGTTGATCATCTATTGGTTGGCGCTCGATGTCGCGGCGCGCTTGCGCCGCGACATCATCCATGACGATTCTGCGGGTGTGTCTTGATCAGCGTCGAGGGGATATCCAAGGCTTTCGGCGGTATTCAGGCTGTCGACAACTGTTCGTTCAAGGTGGCAGAAGGCAGCATCACGGGCGTGATCGGACCCAACGGCGCGGGCAAGTCAACGCTGTTCGGTATCGTGGCCGGCTTCATCAGGCCGGACAGCGGACGCGTGCTGCTCGACGGCGAAAACGTGGCTGGTCTGGCGCCGCACCGTCTGTTTCGGCGCGGGCTGGTGCGCACATTCCAGACCCCGCGCGAATTTTCGCGCATGACCGTGCGCGAGAATCTCATGGTGGTGCCGGCCGCGCAGAGCGGAGAAAACCTGCTGGCCTCGTGGCTGCGCTGGGGCCGCGTCAAACGCGAGGAGCGCGCCCTGCTGGACAAGGTCGACGAGGTGCTGGCCTTTCTCAATCTCGATCATGTTGCCGACCAGCGCGCCGGGAACGTGTCGGGCGGCCAGAAGAAGCTGCTCGAACTCGGGCGCACCATGATGACCGACGCCAAGGTCGTGCTGCTCGACGAGCCCGGCGCCGGCGTGAACCGCACGCTGCTGGCCACCCTGGCCGGCGCCATCGAGCGGCTCAACCGCGACCGCGGCTATACCTTCTGTGTGATCGAGCACGACATGGATCTGATCGGCCGCCTGTGCGATCCCGTCATAGTTATGGCCAACGGCGGCGTGATCGCCGAAGGCGATTTCGATAGCGTGCGCAGCAACCAGAAAGTCATCGACGCCTACTTCGGCGGCCAGGTGGCTTGATGGCGGCAAACGCAACGAACGTACTGTCCATCGCTGGCGTGACCGGCGGCTATGGCGATGTCGACATACTCGAGGACGTGTCGCTGGAGATGGCAGAAGGTGAGATCGTGGTCATCGTCGGGCCCAACGGCGCCGGCAAGTCGACGCTCATGAAGGCCGCCTTCGGGCTGGTACCTATCAACGCCGGCAGCGTGCATCTGGGCGCTACGAACATTACCACTATCAGCCCGGATCGTCTGGCCACCATGGGGCTGTCGTATGTGCCGCAGGAGGCCAACGTCTTCCCCAGCATGAGCGTCGAAGAAAACCTCGAGATGGGCGCCTATATCCGCCGCGACGACTACCGTCCGCGGATGCAGCGCATCTTCGAACTGTTCCCGCGGCTGGCCGAACGCCGCCGCCAGCCGGCCGGGCTGATGTCGGGCGGCGAGCGTCAGATGGTGGCCATGGGCCGTGCGCTCATGATCGAGCCGACGCTACTCATGCTCGACGAACCCACCGCCGGCCTGTCGCCGGCCTATGTCGGCGAAGTGTTCGAGTGGATCAAGCGAATCAACGCCGAAGGCATCGGCATTCTGATGGTCGAGCAGAACGCCAAGCAGGCACTGGCTATCGCCGATCGCGGCTATGTGCTGGCCACCGGGCGCAACCGCCACCACGACACCGGCCCCGCGTTGCTGGCCGATCCCGAGGTGGCCGAGATGTTTCTGGGAGGGCGCTAGACTTGGAATTCCTGCAACTCACCTACAACGGAATCGTACTCGGCAGCATCCTCGCGCTCGGCGCGATCGGCGTGACCATGATCTTCGGCGTATTGCGGTTCGCCCATTTCGCCCATGGCGATCTGATGACGGTGGGCGCCTATTGCACGCTGACCTTCGTACAGACGCTGCACTGGCCCGTGTGGCTGGCCGCCCTGCCC
>Ga0136575_100768_pt1 | contig 10978 bp, 10 predicted proteins | sample AntDeeMetagen136_FD_104785 | JGI IMG/M metagenome (GOLD analysis project Ga0136575, IMG submission 104785) | Saline lake microbial communities from Deep lake, Antarctica - Metagenome #136 | ecosystem: Environmental > Aquatic > Non-marine Saline and Alkaline > Saline | place: Antarctica: Deep lake...
ACTCACAAGCAAGATATTGACAGCATCGGTATCTGGGGCGGTGGCGTCACGAGTGGACTCATCGCCGGTATCGCTATGGGGCTGGTCCTTCACCTGGGCGGGAACCAGATCGAACTACTCGGCGGACTCGCAACGGAGCCCAGCACGGCGATCGGCGTCGGCTGGACGATTCACCTGATGATCAGCGTCGTTTTCGGGCTGCTGTTCGCCGCCGTCGCCTCGAGGTCGTTCGTCCGGCAGCAGATCGGCTCGTTCGGCGATTACATCATCATGGGGCTCGTCTTCGGTGCGGTCATCGGGCTCTTCGCCGGCGGCGTCGTGTTTCCACTGGCGATGGAACGGGCCGGCGTCGCGGCATTGCCGCTGCCGTTCCTCCCCGTTTCGGGAGCCACAGGAGAACTCGTCAGCGCGCTCGTGTTCGGCCTCGGCCATCTCGTCTACGGGCTGGTCCTTGGAGTCGTCTTCGCGACGATCAACGGGATTACGCCCGGCGGCGTTCGCGAGCGCGTCCCGGTGCGGTAATCCGTCGGCGCGATAGGCGGGCGTTCGCCCGTCTCGCTGGAACCATTCCGGATCGGAGTTCGAAGCCCTTATACTCGAGAGTTGGGTAGGTTCGGTAGACTCGCTGGTTCGCGCGGGCATCAGCGGGCACCTGTACGACGTCACGTCACAGGTCGGGATGTGATCCGCGGGGCGCGCGCCCCGGTCGGGATTGAACCACGCAACGCCCGCGGGTGAATACAATGGCAAAAAGCTTCTATTCCCACATCAAGGACGCATGGAAGGACCCCGACGACGGCAAGCTCGGGGAACTGCAGTGGCAGCGCAAGCAGGAGTGGCGCGATCAGGGCGCGATCGAACGGATCGATCGCCCGACGCGACTCGACAAGGCGCGCGAACTCGGCTACAAGGCGAAACAGGGCATCATCGTGACCCGGGTCTCGGTCCGCAAAGGGACCGCCCGGAAACAGCGACATAAGGCCGGTCGGCGCTCGAAGCGCCAGGGTGTCAACCGCATCGGGCGGCGCAAGAACATCCAGCGCATCGGTGAAGAGCGCGTCTCCCGGAAATATCCCAACCTGCGCGTACTCAACAGTTACTGGGTCGGGGAAGACGGCTCGCAGAAGTGGTTCGAGATGATCCTCGTGGATCCGAACCACCCCGCGATCGAGAACGACGACGATCTCAACTGGATCTGCGACGACGACCACACGAACCGCGCGTTCCGCGGACTCACCAACGCCGGCAAATCGAACCGAGGCCTCAACAACCGCGGTAAAGGCGCAGAGAAGGTCCGCCCGTCCAACAACGGCGGCAAAGGCCGCGCGAAGTAACGCGGGCAGTCATCGCAGCCGATTTCACGTCGATTTTTCTGCGCTTCGACTCGAGCGCGATCGCACAGTCACCAGTTCGCCGACCCCGACAGCATCGCCGAGCGCCGGCCACGCGATGGTCGAGACGGGTACTACGTGACCCACTGTCGTGCCAGCAATATGCCGTGTTCTCAGGTCGCCGCGTTCTCGATCGATCGCGTCCAGGTGCTCGATCAGGAGGGCCGGGTCGACGAGTCCGTTGGGGCACCCATCGAACGGGTGACGGGGATCGAATTCGGACGGCAATCGAATGCGTACTCGCTCCGTAGGAGTATCCGATTCCCAACTCGCCGGGTCCAGAGGTGGACTTATTCCATCAGCGCGCGTATGATCCCGTATGGCACAACACGTTCTCGTGGCGGTCGACGACTCGAATCAGTCTACTGAAGCGCTCGAGTTCGCCTGTACGGAGTATCCGGAGGCAACGATCACCGCGCTCTACGTCCTCGATCCGGGCGATTTCTACGCGGTCAGCGGCATCGAAGGGACCGCGATGGCAAACTACGACGAGGTACAGGGCCACCACGAGGAGCGAGCCGAAAACATCCTCGAGACGGCGCGCGAACAGGCGGCCGAACACGGCGTCGAACTCGAGACGGAGCACATCCTCGGGGGCGTTTCGCGATCGATCGTGGATTACGCCGCCGAACACGACATCGACCACATCGTCGTCGGCAGCCACGGCCGGACGGGCGCGAGTCGAATCCTCCTCGGCAGCGTCGCAGAGACGGTCGCCCGTCGGTCGCCAGTGCCGGTGACGATCGTTCGGTGATCGTTCGTCGCCGTCGGAGTCCGTACTGCAAACACTGACAGCGAATATACGGCGTAGCGGGCGCAGCGACTGCTGGTCAAGTAGTGTGACGTGAAACGGAACGATAAGAGACGGTGCTGATTAGACCGAGACGGTCTGGCCTTCCTGTTCGGATTCGGTCGAGCGCATGTCCAGATCGGCCTTCAGGGCCTCGATGGCCTCCTCGGGGTCGGTTTCGGAGTCAAAGACCCGATCGAAGCCCATCTTCCGGAAGAACGACCGCGTCTCGTCGAAGTCGTCCTGTCCGACGGCGAGATTGCCGCCGATGTAGGTCGTGACATCGATGTCGGATTCGGCAATTCGCTGGTGGAAGCCATCGCAGTCCTGTTTGGCGTGGCCGTAGAGCGATGAGACGAGTACAGCCTCGGCGTCGTTGGCGGACGCGGCTTCGACGAACTCCTCCTGGGAACTCTGCACGCCCAGGTTGACGACGTCGAATCCGGCTGCCTCCAGCGCCTGTTCCAGGATGGTAATCCCGACGACGTGTGCGTCGGACCCGATCACGCCGAGGATGACTGTCTTCGTCATGTGCGTACCTCCACTAACTGGCGGCACCACTATAAACCTAATGATTAATAATGTGGCAACCGTTCGCACGGTTCCCGTCGGGCGATTACTCGGCAGCTGTTGGCGAACGAATCGATCGACGAGTCGTCCGTTCGGTCTCGAGGACGATCGCCGTCCGATCGTCACGTCGGGGATCGAAACTCGAGTCACTCGGGCACCCGGTCGGGCGGATTGCCGTACCGGGTTCCTGGCGCAACTGCGGCCGTCCGACTGCGGCCGTCCAACGACTGAACTGAACACGATGGACAGCAGTCCGTATCAGACGCTGACGAGCGAGCCGATCGGGGCGTCGGTGCGTTCGCGGGCGCGCCGAATGCCGTCCTCGCCGGCAGCGATGAGCGCGAAGACGCCGGCGACCTCGGCCTCAGCGGTGTGGGCGATGTCCAAGAGGAGTTCCTGAGTCTCGCCCGAGCGAATGAGGTCGTCGACGACCAGTACCGATTCGCCCGGATCGATCGCGGAGGCGGGCAGATAGTAGGTGAGTTCGATTCCGGACTGGAGTCGCTGGCGGGCCTCGATGAACTCCTCGACGGCGGTCTCCTTTTGCTTTTTCGCGTAGGCACACCGGACGCCGTAGTAGCTCGCGAGCGCGGCCGCGAGCGTGATCCCGTCGGTCGCGGCGGTGAGGACGACGTCGGGTCGCTCGAAGTCGAAACCGTTGGCCACGACCGGGGCGGCCAGATCGAGGAAGGGCTGATCGAAGACGGTCGCCGAATTGTCCACGTATCCCTCGTCGTCGACGCGGATGCGCGCGTCGAGCTCCTCGGCTAACGCCTCCCGGCCAAGCTCGTCGACGACCTCGCGCGCGCGATCGGTACCGGGAAGGACGTGCCCGTTGACGTATCGGTTGAGATCGCCCGCAGGCAGCTCCGTCGTCTCGGCGAGTTCGTCGTAGGTCCGCGTCTCCTTCAACATCCGCAACACGTCGACGGCCCGCAACTGGAGGGCTGCCTTCTCGGCTCTGTTCATACGGATATGCACGATTCCGCAACTATGGGTATTACGATCGAATTCCACTCGTGAAATCAGCACGAATGTGGTTCGTACTCAGGCGGGGAGTGTCTCACTCGAGTGATTCCGAACGAGCGACCGAGAGGGCCGAACGAACCGCCGATGCTTCAGAACGAGCGGCTACTGTGGTACCACACTGGGTGAGAAAAACCGAAAAACGGGGTAGCGGTCGTTACTGCAGGAAGTCCGGTTCGGTCCGCTGTTCCTCGATTTCGTCCTCGAGATGGCTCTGGAACGCCTCGATCGCAACATCGTACTCCTGGTCCTCGAAGCGGTCCCGGACCGAGATATTACCGTCGTCTTCCTCGTTGTCGCCGACGATGATCTGATAGGGCACTCGATCGTCGTGGGCGGCGCGGATCTTCCGCTCTAGGGTGCTGTCGCGGCCGTCGACCTCGACGCGGAAGTCGTCGAACTCGTTGGCGACGCGGTGGGCGTAACCGAGATTGTCGTCGGAGATGGGCAGCACGCGGACCTGTTCGGGCGCGAGCCAGAGCGGGAATCGACCCTCGTAGTGCTCGATGAGCATCATGAAGAACCGCTCGTAGCTGCCGTACAGCGCGCGGTGTATCATGACGGGGCGGTGTTCCTCGTTGTCCTCGCCGACGTAGTTCAGGTCGAAGCGCTCGGGCATGTTGAAGTCCAACTGGACCGTCGGGCCGTCCCACGAGCGGCCGATCGCATCCTCGAACGCGAAGTCGATCTTCGGCCCGTAGAACGCCCCGTCACCCTCCTCGATCTCGTACTCGTGGCCGTGAGAGTCGAGGACGCTCTCGAGTTGCTCCTCGGCGCGGTCCCAGATTTCGTCACTCCCGACCGACTTCTCGGGGCGCGTGGCCAGCGCCATCTCGTACTCGAGGTCGAACGTATCCAGTACGTCCGTGATCATGTCCATGATCTGTTCGACTTCCGACTTGATCTGCTCGGGGCGGACGAAGAGGTGGCCGTCGTCGATCGTGAAGGCCCAGACCCGCGAGAGCCCGGAGAGTTCGCCGCGTTGCTCTTTGCGATAGACCTTCCCGTTTTCCGCATAGCGGATCGGCAGGTCGCGGTAGCTCCAGGAGTGATCCTGGAAGATGGCGGCGTGGCCGGGACAGTTCATCGGCTTCAGGCCGAACTCGTCGTCGCCGACGTCGAAGATGAACATGTCGTCCTGATAGTTCTCGTAGTGACCCGAGCGGTGCCAGAGGTCCGTCTTGAAGACGTGGGGCGTCTCAACGTAATCGTAGCCTGCGTCTTCGTTGAGATCCTCGACGAATCCCTCGAGTTCCTTGAGCACGGTCTTCCCGGCGGGATGGTAGAGCGGCAGGCCGGGCCCCGTCACGTCCTGAATCGAGAAGAGATCCATTTCGTTGCCGATCCGGCGGTGATCGCGCTTCTCGGCTTCTTGCTTGCGATTGAGGAAGTCTTCGAGGTCGCTCTCGTCCTCGAAGGCGGTGCCGTAGATGCGCGTCTGCATCGTGTTCTCCTCGTCGCCGCGCCAGTAGGCGCCCGCGATCTCGAGCAGTTCGACGGCACCGATCTCGCCCGTCGACTCGACGTGCGGGCCGGCACAGAGGTCCTCCCACTCGCCCTGCCTGTAAAACGTGACCGTGTCTCCCTCCTCGGCGAACTCAGCGAGGAGTTCGAGCTTGTAGGGCTCGTCGGCCAGTCGTTCCTCGGCCTCCTCGATCGAGACGACCTCACGCTCGATCTCGAAGTCCTCGGCGATAATCTCTTCCATTTCGTCCTCGAGGTCGGCGAGATCTTCCTCGTCGATATCGAGGTTGTCGAAGTCGTAGTAGAAGCCCTCGTCCGTCGGCGGGCCGATGGCCAGATCGACGTCGTCGTAGTGGCGTTCGACGGCCTGGGCGAGACAGTGCGAGGCGGAGTGGCGCATGACCTGCAGGTACTCCTCGGATTGGTCCGTGACGATCTCGAGTTCGGCGCCGTCGTAGACCGGTTGCTCCTTGGCGACGAGGTCGCCGTCGAGTTTGCCGGCGACCGTGTCGCTGCCGAGTCCGGGGCCGATCTCGTAGGCGCAGTCCTCGACCGTCGCGTCTTCGGCGACCTCGAGTTCCGATCCGTCGGGTAGTACGACCGCTATCTGCCGCTGTGAATCTGATTCTGACATGACTGTGGATGTGGTGAAAATCCCGGTGGCGTGTCCGCGCCGTCCCGCACATGGTCGGCCGTGGCCGACACAATACGCGGTAGGTGGGAATTAGAAACGGGCAAACGCCCCTGTAAAGCGGACACCTACCATCGTAGCTACGGCTACTCTCGAGCGGGATAAAAGTATTATGATGGGGCCGAGTCGGTCAGAACTGGTCGATCGTCGTTGCGATCGTCTCGTCGGCACCGATCTCGTTTTCGATCTCGGACGGGTCCGGTGCGGGAAACGTGACCTCGGGATCGGCATCGGTGACCTGTTCGACCAGCGTCTCGAGTTCATCGAACAGCGCCGGATGGTCACCCGAGCCCGTAATGTGACACCACGCTCGCGTCCGTGTAATTCCGACGAACGCCTCGTTTCTCGGCTTGACGCGGTTGTCGTGCCAGTAGGGATCCGGATCGTCGAGGTAGTCGATTCCGAGCAGGTACACCGACGCGGCCTCGTTCCCCTTGGCCCGATTAATTCCCGAGATCGTCACTGCATCATCCTCTCTGAAAACGCTCGTGTTGCCCTCCCAGACGAGGTTCACCTCGAGCGAGCGCTCGGTCAATCGATCGGCCAGTTTCGCTCCGGTTGAGCGGATCGCAGACGGCGTGCCAAGCGGGATGACCAAGACGTTCGTCGGATCGATTCCGTGCTCGAGGACATCGGCGACGATCGCGTCAGCGACCGCGTCTAATTCGGCCGATTCCCGATCGAACAAATCGAACGTGACGAACGGTTTCGCTTCGGGATAGTCGGCGAGCGGATGCGGAGAATGTTCGTCGGGTCGATGGATCGAGACCGGTTCGCCTGTTCGGCGGAAATCGCCGTCCAGAACGTCGTACCCGATATCTTCCCACCCATCCTGAGTCGTAATAGCCTGTACCGCACCGCGTGCGCTCGTTACTCCCATTCCGAACGCGTGGGCGAGCATCAGCACCGAACGGGGCGTTCGGTAGGATTTCCGCATGATCTGACTCTTCTGGATACCACCGGGATAGGTTCCACTCAAATCGACGTTCGGCTCTCCGTTGTCGTCGACGCCGAACACGTTCTTCGGGCTCGGTGCCGAGAGACTCGTCAGATTCTGTGCCTCGTCGTACGCCCAGATCAGTCGTTTCGGCGGCTGGAGCGCTCGGTAACACATCTGGTAAAACGCCGGTTCCATGTCCTGGGCCTCGTCGATGAGGATCGCATCGTACTCCTCCTGAATCGGCGCGTCCTCAACGAGTTCCCGGCAACAGGCCTCGAGGAGTTCGTCCGGGCTGCCGTCACCGAACGCGTCCTTTGCAGTCCCGACGGTCCGCGGCGTCCTCCCGGCACTCTGGGACACCTTGTAGTACATCCCGTGTTCGGATTTCCCGCCCCAGCCATGGAGTACCTCGAGTCGATCCCAATTCGGCTCTTCACCGCCGAAGTCAGCGTAGAACCGGCGAATCGAGTCGCGGATCGTCTGATAGAGACTTCGGGTGTTAAACGATACCGCGATCCTCCAGTCTGGATGTTTCGCGTGCATGGCAGCCGCCTTGCGTGCCAGCAGTGCGGTCTTTCCTGATCCCGCGATCCCGCGGATCTGCTGTGGGCCATCAGGGATCTGGACGCCGATCTCTTCTTGCCGGTCGTCGAATCGTTTCAATCCCTTCTGGACGATCTCGTAGAGACCCGCCTTCGTATCGTCGTCGGCCAGAACGGGACCGCGCTCGCCGCTGATCGCCTGTCCACCGCCGAGAACCGCTCTTGCGTCCGCATACTGTTCTTTTGTGAGAACATTGTCGACTGGCAATGACTCGAAAACGTCTCGAAGTGAGCGCTGCGAAAGATCGTCTTGCAGAATGACGCGGGGTGACGACGGGAGCGTATCGAAGCCGCGGTGCTCCCATTCCGCTCGAGTCACGTTCGGAAGTGCGACCACCGGTGACATGACGATGTGACAGTTCCCGCGTTCATCGGCCAACGACGGCTCGCGCATCATCGGCGACCGAATTCGAAACCCGTGGTCGCGGGCCTGTGAGTACGGTGCAGTAGCGTCCTGCGTGGTTCCCGACAGCGACCACTTCGCGCCGTCGATCGAGTCGATGTGGTCGATCTCGTATCCCTTGCACTCGATCACGACGAGACCGTACTTCCGATGAAGAACGACGAAATCGGCTTCGCGGTCCAGATCGTTGTTCTGCCCGTCGATTATCGGAAACCGGTAGTAAGCGACACCGATATCGGTGGCCGTGAAACATCGTTTGAGGCGGTCCCACACTGCCAGCTCCGCCTCGACCCCGCTCCCCGTCTCGTCGTACTCCGCAGCGACGAACTTCACGGCTGGTGTCAAGAAACCGGCGGTAATAAACGAATCGGCTGCGCCAACCGACCGCCCGCTACCGGTCCGCGTCGGCCAGCAACTCGCTCGCGGTCACCAGCGCTTCCAGCTCCACACCGGCGTCCTCGATGTTCTCGCGGCCCCCTTCCTCGCGGTCGACGACGACCAGCGCGCGCTCGACGGTCGCGCCCGCGTCTCGGAGCGCCTCAACGGCATCGACGAGGCTCGTCCCCGTCGTCACGATGTCCTCGACGACGACGATCTCCTCGCCCTCGGCGAGGCGGCCCTCGATCAGGTTGGCCGTCCCGTAGTCCTTGCGTTGCTTTCGCGCGATGACGTAGGGGACGCCGGCGGCGACGCTCGTCGCGGCGGCGAGGGGCACCCCACCCAGCGCGACGCCGCCGAGCTTGTCGTCAGCCGACAGTCGGTCTGCGAAGGCCTCGGCGACCAGCTCGAGGCAGTCCGGATCGGTCTCGAAGAGGTATTTGTCGACGTAATACTCGCTGGTGCCGCCGTGGGAGAGTTCGAACTCGCCGAACTGGACGGCCTCGGCCGCGCGAAGGGCGTCGATGAGGTCCTGATTCGTCATTGCTCGAGAGAGCGCGCCGAACCGAAATAAGCGGTGTGGAACGGGACTGGGAGGGAACGAGCGGAGAGTGCCAGTACATATACATTTTTGTAGCTGCCAGCGTGTGTGTTCCCTGATGACACCATCCAGTGCAGCCGAGCCGCATCCGGACGTGCAGGCGTTTCTCGAACTCTACGAATCGCTCGACACCCCGGAGTTCAGCGAGATCACGCCCGAGGAGGCCCGACGGATGTTCGAGGAAATGCGCGTCGTCGAGGAGTCCGACATCGAACTCGCATCCGTCGAGGACCACACCATCGACGGGCCACACGGCGACCTCGCGGTGCGGAGCTACGACCCCGGGACCGAGGGCGAGGACCGGCCGCTGCTCCTGTACTTTCACGGGGGCGGATGGGTCGTCGGCAGCATCGACACCCACGACGGTGTCTGTCGAAAGCTGGCCGACGACACCGGCTATCCCGTCGTCAGCGTCGACTACGGGCTCGCGCCGGACCACCCCTTCCCCGAGGGGTTACAGGACTGTTACGCCGCCCTCGAGTGGGCGGCTGCGGAAGCCGACGAACTGAACGCGGATCCCGACAAGATCGTCGTGGGTGGCGACAGCGCCGGTGGCGGCCTCGCGGCGGGACTGTCGCTGCTCGCTCGAGACTGGGGCGGCCCCGAGATCGCGTATCAGCTGTTGCTCTACCCCAGCGTCGGCGACGCGACCGTGACCGAGGCCTACGAGGAGAACAAGGAGGGCTACTTCCTCACGGAAGACGACATGGAGTGGTTCCGCGGCCACCTCTACGAAAGCGATATCGACCTCGGAAACGTCTACGCGCTGCCGTTGCGCGCGAACGACCTCTCGGAACTCCCGCCGGCGACGATCATCACCGCCGGCTTCGATCCGCTGCGCGACATCGGTGCGAACTACGCCGACCGACTCGCGGACGCCGGCGTCCCCGTCGAGTACCACAACTACGACGACATGATCCACGGCTTCTTCAGCATGATCTCGGATCCGATCGATCTGGATCGAGCGCACGAAGCCCACGAGGACGCAGTCGCGGACATGGACGCGGCGCTCGAGTGAGTAGCGATATCGCTCGAGACTGTGTTCAGCAGCGGACCCGTTCAGTAGAGGAACGATCGGACCGGTCCGGCATACAGCGATCGATCGACGAGTTAGCCGTCAGGGACGAACTGCTCTGCCGCCGTGAGCCGGTCGGCGAGGGTCGCCAGAAATCGGGCCGCGTCGGCACCGTCGACAATTCGATGGTCGAAGCTCAGATCGACGTTCATCCGGTTCCGGAACTCGATGCCGTCGTCGCCTCGCTGCGGGCGTTCCCGGATCCGATTCACGCCGAGAATCGCGATCTCGGGCGGATTGATGATCGGCGTGAACGAGTCGATACCGAGCACGCCGAGGTTCGTGACGGTAAACGTACCGCCGCGGAGGTCGCTCATCGAATGCTCGCCCGACTGGACGGACTCCGTGACCCGCCGCCGTTCGGCTGCGATCTCGTCGAGGGGTTTCGACCCGATATCGCGGAGCACGGGAGCCACGAGCCCCGCTTCGGTATCGACTGCGACGCCGACGTTGTGCTCCTCGTAGAGCCGATGCGTTTCGTCTTCGAACGTCGCGTTGAACGCGGGGTGTTCCTCGAGGGTCGCCGAGACCGCACAGAGCACGAGATCGATGACCGAAACGTCTCTCTCGAGTTGCGCGTCGGCGGTCTCGGTCGCTCGCACCAGCGCCTCCGCGTCGACGTCTCGACTTGCGGTCACGTGGACCGCGTTCCGATAGCTCTCCTGCAGGCGATTCGCGATCGTCCGTCGCGTTCGAGAGAGCGATCGCGCTTCGCGGACGGTACGACCCGATCCGCCGTCGGTCTCGGACGACTGTTCCTCGCTCCGGTCGGACTCCGTATCGGTGGGTGGCATAGATGTGAGAGGGTGTTCCGTCGTGTGCGTTCGAGGGGCCGGACGCCGCTACTCCGGGCGAATCCAGGCGAGGACGTCGCCCCGCTCGAACTCGTCGTCTTCCTCGAGGACGAGCTCGTCGAGCGTGCCCGTCACCGGTGCGGGGACGTCGACGCTCACCTTTTCGACCTGGTATTCACAGAGGGCGTCGCCTTCCTCGACGCGACTCCCGTCGCTGAGGAACCAATTGACGACGACTCCCTCGTCTTCGTCC